>Ga0080004_1096199_pt1 | contig 86059 bp, 96 predicted proteins | sample WasSprMetagenome_FD_69207 | JGI IMG/M metagenome (GOLD analysis project Ga0080004, IMG submission 69207) | Sulfidic aquatic microbial communities from Washburn Spring, Yellowstone National Park, USA - WS (SPADES assembly) (version 2) | ecosystem: Environmental > Aquatic > Thermal springs > Hot...
AGGATATAAGAAAGCACCGCGGCTGGAGCATGAGCGAGCTGAATGAGGAGCTCGAAAGGAGGAAGAAGGTGCTGGAGTTCATGGTTGCAAACAACATAAGGGATTTCAGGAATGTTAGCAATGCTATCCACGCGTACCAAGTCAATCCCGAGAGGGCGATGAAACTATTGGGGATACAGGAACTCTAATCTACACAATAGGACATTCTAACAGAGATTTTGAGACTTTTTTAAATTTGCTAACTTTTCATCGGATAGAAGTTCTTGTTGATGTGAGAAGAATTCCAAAGTCCAGATTTAAACACTTCGATGGCGAGAGCTTGAAAGTATTGAATTTCTACGGTATAGAGTATATACAAAAACCAAACCTAGGGGGCTTCAGAAAGAAAATATTAAAAGAATCGCCAAATAAGGCGATAAAAAGTCCGGGATTTAGAAATTATGCAGACTTCATGCTTACAGATGAATTTGAGCGCGAAATTTTAGATTTAATTGATATTGCCAAAAGAAAAAGAGCTGCAATTATGTGTGCCGAGAAATTTTTCTGGAAATGTCATAGGAAATTTATATCGGATTACCTCTGTCTAAAAGGATTTAAAGTCGTTCACATAATAGATCACAAAACTTTAATACATAAGATAAGCAAAAATGCCCGTATCGAAAAAGGAAAATTGATTTACGATCTTGAACTCTAACAGGAGTTAAAAAACTGGGATTTCTCCACTTCAAATAACATTTTTATCTATCAATTCAAGAGTCTTTAGAGACAACTTGGATTTAGATCTCAACTCGCTTAAGCTTGAAAAAAGTTATGCCGATGAAAAAATTTATATAAGAGATGATCGCATAATTCATTGGTATGGCAGAGGCGCAGTTGGAGTTACCCCTCGCACCAGTTGAGAGATTGCTGAAAAAAGCTGGTGCAATAAGAGTTAGCGAGGATGCCAGATTGGAGCTCGCAAAGGAGATAGAGAACAAGATAACACTTATTGCAAAAAAAGCTGCTGAATTAGCGAAGAATGCCGGAAGAAAAACAGTTAAAGCAGAAGATATAAAGCTGGCCGCAGAGAGTGTTCTCAAGACTTAACTTTCTTTCTTTTTTTACAATTTTTGTAGAAAATAAGCGGATGCTTGACGTTACAGTTTGAAACGCAGTTTTGGTATGTCCTCATCGTATTGCAGGAGGGGGCAGTGTACTCCGTGCCTTTTCCTTTCATACCTGCGATGTGCTCTATCTGATATCTGGATTTCTCTTCATCAAAATCCGGTGCTGTTTTGAAAATCTCTATTATTTCGTCAACTTTCATTCCTATGTTGAGCAAAAAGGATGTCAATGCAAATCTTGCAGTATGTGGAACGTTCATTCCTCTCCTTATTTCTGAAAGAATTTCAGCCATACAAGGAGGAAAACAGCTGACATCGACGGCTCCCAGATCTATATCTACTCTTTTCTCTTTTAAAACAGTTTTCTCAATTTCCCTCAGATGGGGTTCCAAAATGCTGAAAAAAATATCTATTTTTTCGAAAAACATCATCCTGAGATATTCTTTAATTATCCTTAAAACCTGAGGCTTAGTTGTTTTCACATAACCTTGGGAGAAAGTTTTATTTAATAGACGCCATTCGTCATCCCTTATTCTTGATGAAGCTTTAAGATAACTCGAGATATGCACTTCCCAGTTTCTCAGTTTCAAGCCTAGGTCTCTGGCAATAAGCCAAATAACTTCATCCCTTTCCTTCTCAATGGCCCTGGAAAATGATTCTGCTTCATTAACTGCAAACCTCATTCTAACCCAATCCTCAAGTCTCGAGACGAGCATTTTCTCGATAGCAAAAGTTAGAACTGATAACTTTGCAGACAGTCTCACTTTTTCCGCAGCCTCTCTACTATATGGAACCGTGCAGTTTGCAAAGCACTCCATGCATAGATTACAGTTCTGAAATCTTCCTAATTCTCCGCATTTGCTACATTTTAGCTCACATTCAAAGCAAGGAAATGTTTCCAATGGGCTTCTTTGAACGACTTTACCACTAATAGCCTGTAAAATGTTTCTTTTAGCATTTTCTATGGTATCTGGAAATTTCGATAACTCTTTTTCGATTTCAAGGTCATGAAAAAGCTTTGAAGAAAAACTAAGAAATGGATAAGTAGATAGAAGACGAAAAATCGGTAAAAATTTCATCAGCTTTCCACACGTGGAGCTAGGATGTATTCCACCCTCACCTTCCCGCCTACAAGCTCGAAAGAGAATCTACCCGGATAATTGGTGCCCAAGTAAATTGTAAGTAAATCTCCAGCCCCAGCAATCTTACAGAACTCCTTGAGATAATCCAAGCTAAACATACTCCTTGCTTCCCCTCCATTGAACTCTATTAGCTCGCTTCCAGTCATAGTGAATGTTATTTTTTCCACATCTCCTTTGGCCTCAATTGTGAAACTATTTTTATCTGACCTCAGAATTACGTTTTCACTTATCTTTTCGGAAGCCGATATTGCCCTCTTGAATTCTTTTGCATCTAGTACAATCTTTGCTGGCAAATTTAATTCGGGAATTTTTGGCTCCTTCCTTATAGCCGAAGGGTCGATCAACGCAAGGTTATATTCAACTGCCCCAAATTTTATACGGAGATTTGTTTCATCCTGGACAGATAATTCAACCAGATCCTTTACAGTCATCGTTTTGCTAATCTCAAAGATTCTGTTCATGTCTACACCTATCACTTTCTCTTCATCAACTCTATAGCTTTCCATTGATTCCTTCGGGACGTCAACGATTACCATTGCAACGTTTGATGGATCAACGGCTCTAGAATGCAGTCCTTTATTTAGAAAGTGAATTCTGCATTCGCTTACTAGAGCAACTATCGCTCTGGATATCGTTTTTAGTATCTCCCCAGAGACTATTGCCTCGATCATAGCCAAACTTTTTTTGACTGTTAATATTTATTCTTTTTCCTTTACATTAAAATCGACAAGAAAGCCTACGGTTTTAACCATGGATGAATTGTCGATAGCTTTTAAATATTGACAGTTTATGTAGACACGTGAAAGCTTATCAACATTTGAGGAAAGTTAAAGAGGGAGCTTGAGCAGATAATTTATCAGGTCGCAGATGAGCTGAGGATTAAAGTCCTTAAACCTGAAGCCCAGAAAGGTGTCTGAAGTGAAGAGAACGGGATGCTGCAGGAGTCCTGAACATAGGCTACCTCCATGGAGGTAGCGTTAACGGGGAACGCGGAGCCTAAAAGGGCTGTGAACAGCCTACCGATGAGAGCCTTAGAAGCAAGAATCTCCCGGCTTTAGCCGTGGAGAGCGTCAAAATTGAAAAACTTCTTCTTTCAGGGGAATTAAAAAAGCTGTATAAGATCCGCAATAGTACTTATTACTGACCTCCTCCCCGCCCTGAAGGGCGAGGCTTTCAGTTGTAGTTAGTGATATTTCTAGTGGTAAAGCTTTTAAAAAGAGACAATTAAACTTCTTCAATGGGAAAAACCGGAAGCGTAACTTGGATAAAGATCAGGAAGAGAAATAGCAATGAATATCGTCTCGTTCCTACAAAATGGCAGAACTATAAGAAACCTGGGCCGAACCAAAAATACGATTCAGAAGGAAAGAAGAGAAGAAGAATAAAAAGATCACCAAAGTCGATTTTGGGTGTTAAGAGCTAGCTGTGGAAGACCGAGAGCAAAAGCTTACTGAACATATAGCAGAACTGAGAAAAAGATTAAAAAGAGTAGTCATAGCTTTGGCTTCAGTAACTTTAGTTATTTTATTTTTCTCTCCAACCATTATCAAGATCTTTTGGCAGGAAATTGTAGGAAAACAGATGTTTGTCTTTGAGGTAATGGAATGGATTCTTCTAAATCTAATTTTTTCTCTGATTCTCGGTCTAATAGTAGTTTATCCCTACGCATCTTTCGAACTTTACATGTTTGCAAAACCCGGACTGTATAGCAACGAAAGAAGATTTCTAAAGCTTGCATTGATCGCAACATATATCCTTTTCATACTCGGTATATTTCTAGCACTTAGGTTCATAGTCCCAGCGCTTTACAGCCTTTCATATGGAGAAGAATTTTACTCCGCTGAAAGAACTATAACGAGTGCACTTAAAATTGCTTTTATTTTCGCTTTCTCACTTCAGATTCCACTTGCAATCTTTTTACTCGATATTTTTGGAGTGGTGAAATACGAAACGATGAAAAGTTTTAGAATTCCCATATATGTGATCTCCATTCTAGTTATTTTCAACTCCCCTATTGACATTTCAGGGTTTACTCAAATTGCCTCAATGCTAACGTTCATTCTAATGTTTGAATCGGGATTAGCTTTATTGGGGTTAAGCAAAAAATATATAAAGCGAGGGAAAAATAAAAGCTAATGCTTATTGTAATCGCTGGAGCTGGCGAGGTAGGTTACGAACTTGTAAGATCTCTTTCTGAGAGAAACGACGTCTACGTAATAGATAAAGATAAGGAAAAGCTTGAAAGGTTTTCAGAGTTAGATGTAATAACGATAAAGGGTAACGCCGGAAACCTAAACGTTTTAAAGGAATCAAAAGCCGATAAAGCGGACTATTTTCTTGCAGTAACCGGAAACGACGAGATAAACTTAATATCGGCTCTTGCGGCTAAAAAACTAGGATCGAGAAAAACTCTCGTTAGAATAGAAAATCCTGAATACGTTGATTCCCCGGTTATAAGATACCATCCACTTGGTTTTGATTTGGTAATCTGTCCATCACTTGCCCTAGCTCATGAGGCCGTGAGGGTTGCAGGAATCCTCCCAATCGTAGGAGTGATAACCCTCGGCGGTGGAATGGAAATACTCGAAGTTCAAATCACACCTGATTCCGAATTTGCTGGAAAAAGTCTTAGCGAGTTAAAATTACCGCCAGATACTCTGATAGTATCAATCCAGAGAAATGGCAAAATTCTGCCTCCAGGTATAGAAAAAATAGAGGCTGGGGATAAATTGGAAATTCTAGGAAAAAGCTCTGAACTGATGCAACTCAGAGACATTTTAAAAGGACAAGCAAAGAGAATAAGCATATTTGGCACTAGTAATATAACGAGCTATATAATAGAGTTGCTTAGAAAAAATGCATCAATAAAAGTTTTTGGAATACATAAAAAAGCCTGCGAAGACTTAAACGAGAGATTCAGAGATATAAAGGTGGTATTTGGAAACTACCTCGATATGAAAATCCTCTCCGAAGAGGAAGTTGGGAAATCCGATGCGATATTGGCACTTTCTGACAGCGATGAGAGAAACCTAATGATTTCGCTCATCTGTAAAAAACTAGGAGTTAAGAAAACAATAGCAAAAGTCGAAAACAGAAATTACGTAGAAATATTTGAAAAAGTAGGCGTTGACAGCGTTTTAAATCCGAAAACGATCGCGGTTCTTGAGATCTTAAAGCAGCTTATGATGGAGAGAATAGAAGTTAAGACTGTTGCCGAAATCGGAGGGTTTGCAGTCATTGAAGTTGTTGTTAGAGATGAAAAGCTTGTGAACAAAAAGATTTCCGAACTTGACCTGCCAAAAAGAGCAAATTTGATTGCATTGATAAGAGAAGGAAAAGGTATTCTACCATACGAAGGTCTAGAACTAAAGATGGAGGACAGAATAATAATCAGTGTTCCATGGGACGAACTGGACAAAATAGGTGAAATATGAGTTACCATGTTTATTTGAGCACAATTGGTAGAATTCTCCTAATGTTTTCTCCTACATTTTTAATTCCAGCTGCAGTGGCGTACATATATTCCGAAAGACTAGATTTCTTTCTAATCCCTTTTTTTGCAGTAATTTTCCTCGCATCTCTTTTCTTTCTCCTCACAAGAAAAAAGATTCCCGAGACAATAGAAGAAAGGGAAGCCAATATATCCGTTGCTATCATTTGGCTCCTAATTCCAGCTTTTGGCTCAATACCCTTCATTCTTCATGGCATAAATCCCCTAGACTCATTTTTTGAGAGCGTATCTGGATTTACAACCACCGGAACGACAGTCATAACCCCAGAAAATCTACCTCTCTCACTCCTTTTTTGGAGAAGTTTTATGCAATGGCTTGGTGGCTTTGGGATTGTCCTATTTGCGCTTGTGTTCATTCCTAGTATCAAGAGGAGTCCAACCCTTTTCATGGCAGAGTATCCTGCAGTAGTTTTACCTAAGACCAAGCCAAAAATGCGCGATATGGCAATCGCAATCTTTAGAGTTTATCTCCTTCTAACCATTGCAGAGATTTTTATTCTCAATTTTCTCGGTCTCGATTTTTTTGAAGCCGTAGTTCATACTTTCTCAACTGTTTCAACTGGCGGTTTTTCAACTCGTTCAGAGAGCATAGCCGCGTTTAAGGATATCAGGATAGAAGCGGTAGTATCACTCTTTTGTTTTCTTGGCGGCATGAACTTCGGTTTAATCTACGCTTTGACACACAAACAGCTTAGATCTCTGGCCGACCTAGAATTCCGCTATTATTTATTCATAATAGTATTAGCAATACTGTCTCTTACTGCGATAAATTTGAATCGCTATGGTTTTTTGGAATCTCTCAGATATTCAAGTTTTCAGGCTATTTCGATAATGACTACAACAGGTTTCACAACTGTCAACTTGGAGGAATGGAGCTCTTCTGCAAAAATGATATTGCTAATTTTAATGTTAATAGGTGGTTGTACTGGTTCTAGTGCAGGCGGACTCAAAGTTATTAGAGTTGTCATTCTGATTAGATATACAATCCTTCAAATCTACAAGATAATAGAACCCAGAACTGTAAAGACTATTAAATACGGGGATTTCGCACTTGAAAAAGAAATAATAGAGGAAGTCATAATTTTTTTCATTCTTTACATATTTATATTTATCGCTTCATCTTTGGTTCTAACCCTATTTGGATACGATTTTGAAACTTCCATGTCCCTTTCAGCCACAAGTCTTGGAAATGTTGGCGCTGCATTCGGAGTCGCTGCAAAAAGTGCTGCAGAATTGAGCTGGATTGCAAAAGTTGTTCTAATAATAGACATGTGGATGGGTAGACTGGAGATAATTCCGGTTTTTACGTTTTTGCTTTCAGTAGTTCGGAGAGAAAAGTGGTAATATTTTCGGCCTTAACGTCCAATTGTTCTCCGGTTTTAAGATTCTTAACTCTAAAAACACCACCTTTAATTTCACTCTCGCCAATTATCACCGCATATTCAGCATTTATATCATTCGCATAGCTTAACTGTTTTTTCAAGTTTCTACCCATCACGTCAACAACAGCAGTTATATCGCTCTCCCTAAGCCTCATAGCAAGCTCAAAAGCATTTTTTTCTAATCCAGGGAAATTTACGATGACAACTACTGGCTTTTTTACAGAGTCCCCTTTAAAAAGTTCGCAAACCCTGTCAAAACCAATTGCAAAACCAGTTGCCGGTGTTCTCTCACCACCAAGGATCTGGGCAAGTTCGTAGCTTCCTCCGCCACATATTTGTTTCTGTGCTCCCAAACCTTTCGCATAACACTCAAACACTACGCCAGTGTAGTAGTCTAGTCCCCTTGCAATTCCAAAGTTAATTCTATGTTTCACCCCCAATGATTCGAGTAAATCTGATAGTTTCTCAACGTGATCGAAACCAAAATCTACTATTTCCTTTGCCTCTTCTATAACTTCTTTTCCCCCTACCAACTCTGTTAGTCTTAGAACTTTTTCTTCAAGATCTCTCATTCCAAGTTCTGAAAAAAGCTTCCTAAGTCCTTCTTCATCCTTCTTGTCAATTAGTCTCATAGCTTTGGATGATTCTTCGCCTAGTGGCTTCAAAAGATTTCTCAGTAAACCCACATGGCCTATATGTAACTCAAAATCGATTTCCAGACTCTCAAGCATCTTGTAAGCGAGCAAGATTACTTCTAAATCCGCAAGGTACGACTCGGATCCAATCAGTTCAACACCAAATTGCCAGAATTCCCTATATCTTGCCTTTTGCGGTCTTTCGTATCTAAAACAATTTCCAAAATAATAGAATCTTAGAGGTCTTGGCATCCTACTACACTCATTCACGAACATTCGAATTATCGGAGCAGTAAGTTCGGGACGGAGAGCCAATTCTCTCTTAGACTTATCCTCGAAAACGTACATTTCTTCAACAATTCCCTCTCCAGATTTCCTCTTAAAAAGCTCTGAATGTTCGAATGTTGGTGTAGAAACTTCCCTATAGCCAAAACTTTCAGCTAATTTCCTCAGTCTTCTCTCAACTTCTCTCCTTTTTTCCATTTCCTCAGGCAAAAAATCCCTAGTACCCCTTGGTCTCTCGATTCTCACATGAAAAAGAAGCTATAAGGGATAAAAAGATTTTACAAAAACTCGGCAACAAAGCCTACGGTTTTAACCGTGGGATGAATAGTCGATAGGCTTTAAATATTGACAGTTTATGTAGACACGTGAAGCCTATCAACATTCGGGGGAAAAGTGTATTTCTAATCCAATACTGCATAGTCCGGTGCCCGAAGAGGAGAAGCTCAAACATCCTTAGAAAGGAGTTCCCAGAACTGCTGAAACTGCCATCACTTTGGACGCACAGCTACTATGTTTCAACAGTAGGAGCTGTCTCTAAAGAGACCATTGAAAAATACATTGAAGCTCAGGAAGGTCTAGATGCGATGTTTTTGGTTATAAGTTGATTCTGAAGTGGAATAGTTTTTGCTTGGATTAGAGCGCTTTGGAATAGAAACTACCGCTTTAACTGAGGGAATGCCAAAATTTAAAATTCCGGCTCGGTAAAAAAAGATTTGGAAAAAATTTAAGAAAATGCCTTCTCAAGCGGTGGGACAACTTGCTTCTTTCTGCTCATCACTCCTGCAAGCCAAATGCTCCTTCCTTCAAGCTTCTTTCCAAAAGCTTTCTCTATTACCTTAGGATCATCTGTAACAACCATCAGCTCTGTCCCTTCTTTCATTATGTCCGTTAGCATTAGCAGAACACTGTGATAGCCCTCAGCTTTCTTCTTAACGAGTTCATTGTATATTTCATCCTTCCTATTTTCTATTAGAGATAAGTCCAATAGTTCTATTTGTCCTATTCCTACCTTCTTTCCGCCCATGACAAAGTCCTTAAAGTCCCTCATCATTATATCTCTAGCACTCATTCCGTGAACTTCTGAAAGCTTTCCTTTAACTTCCACTCCGAACTTTACCAAGTCAGTTATTCCGACAATTTTTGCAAGTTCTTCCGCTACCTTTTTGTCTAACTCTGTTGTTGTGGCGGATTTGAATATGACTGTATCACTCAGAATTGAAGCAAGCATAATCCCCGCAAGTTCTTTTGGAATTTCGATTCCAGTCTTGTCGAATAAAACTTTCAGAACAGTAGCTGTGCAACCCGCTGGCAGATTAAAGAACAAAATCGGGTTAGGGGTAGTTATATCCCCAATCTTGTGATGGTCTACTATTGCAACAATCTCGGCTTTGTCGATGTTTTCAAGGCTCTGCGATTTCTCTGAGTGATCAACCAGGGCTACCTTCTTTCCGGCACCATCCGTTAACTTCTGAGGTGGTTTAAAACCAAATTTCTCAAGTACAAATTTTGTTTCGGCATTCAGATCTCCCTGAACTGCTGGAATTGCTTCATCTTCTATTTTCATAACCTTGCTGAGGGCACCGGTCTCTTTCCATTTGTTCCAAAGATACGCAAAAACGATTGCCGAACAAACCGTGTCTGTATCAGGATTCCTATGTCCGACTACATATATTTGGGCCATGTTCGTTTTATGAGTAGACATTGATAACGCTTTCGAAATTTTTCAAAAATCTAGTTGTATAAAAAATCATTAACAAGCCAGGGCCCGGATTTGAACCGGGGTCAGCGGATCTGCAGTCCGCCGCATTGCCCCTCTGCCACCCTGGCTTAACAATTTTTATCACCTAAATTTAAAAAGCTTTTGGTCTTCAAGAAGAGAAATTTTTTAAAAAATTATGAACTGCTCCACCCTAAAGGGCGGAGCTTCCGGCGTTAAGGGAAGACTTTACGCCTCTAGCCTCATCTGCCGGTTCAAAAGCTAAGCTCCCCATCCCGCAGAGCTCATTAACCTGCGGGCTATATTTAGATCCCTATTGTATTCCATCCCACAGGTTGGACATTTGAATTCCCTCCATTGACTCAGGTAACATGCCCGCATCTGTTATTTTACATGTTTTATTTATTTAACTTTTTCATGCTGCCCTGAAAGGCGAGTTTTTGGTTATAACTTTTAAATAACTTTTACTAATACCTTTTCATACCACTGAAAGCAAGCTTTCCGTTGTAAGATAGAAAAGCTTAAATAATAAAAAAATAACACTTTAAAAATACTGGGCATGTTGTGCCCAAGCCAATAGAAGTTCATATGTAGGAACGTGCCCAAACCGGCAGATGAAAGAAAGCTAAGCCTCCTTAATGCCGGAAGTCTGCTTCCCAAAGGCGGGACAACCCACATAGGCTTAAATAATAAAAAAGTTAGGTGAGATGTATGAAGATACTAATAGTAGAAGACGACGAAAGTATGATAGAATTGCTCAAAAAAATACTGTGCCAATACGAAGTTATAGTAGCAAAAGATGGGAAAGAAGGCGTTGAAAAGTTCTTGGCTGAGAAGCCAGATCTTGTTCTGATGGATATAGAACTCCCCAAGATGAATGGCATTGATGCAACAAAGGAGATAAAAAAAATTGATCCAAATGCCAAGATAATAGCAGTTACGGCTTATGCTGTCCAAAGAGGAAATGAAGCTATGAAAGTAGGTATTCTGGAAATCATAAGCAAGCCTTTCAAGATAAAAAATCTAATCGAAAAAGTAGAGTCGGCCTTGAAAGTTTAATCAATAACACCTACACACATTTTCTCGAATTTTGGATTGCAAAGGAGCTCTGAAGAGCTACCAGCAAATACAATCCTTCCACTCGCGAATAAATAAACTCTCTCGCTTATTTCTAATACCTTCTTTATATTTTGTTCGACAAGAACTATTGTAAGATTTTTTTCATCGCGAAGCATCTGAACTTTCTCAAAGATCTTTTCAGCTAACTTAGGGGACAACTGCGCCGTAGGCTCATCCAGCATCATGATCTTCGCATCTTTTACAAGCGCGGAAGCCATTGCAAGCATCTGTCTTTCTCCACCGCTTAGAGATCCCGCTTTTCTTTTTAAAAAAGCTCTCAGCTCAGGAAAGAGCCCAATAGCAGAGTCTATCCTCTCTTTCAACTCGTGCTTTTCGACTCCATAGCCCGCAATCTTCAAATTTTCTTCCACTGTTAAATTAGAGAAAACGTTCTCTGTTTGAGGCAGATACGCGATGCCGAGTTTGACTTTTTCGTGGGGTGGAAGCTTTGTTATATCCTTACCATTTAAAAAGACTTTACCCGAGTGAATGGTCGCTATTCCAAATATAGACTTCAGTAAAGTCGACTTTCCGCTTCCATTCGGCCCTATTATAGCAGTTATTCCCTTATCAATATTTATACTGACATCAAACAGTATCTGAAGCCTTTTATAACCGGCATTCAGGTTTTCAGTCCTTAGCACCCAAATACACCTCCACTACTCTCGGATTTCTCACAATTTCATTGCCTTTTCCCTTTGCAATTACTTCACCGTTGGCCATCGCGTAAACGAAGTCCACGTATTTTAGCACGATGTCCAGTCTGTGTTCAATGATTAAAAAACTAACCTCCTCTTTCATTTCAACAAACTTTTTCAAGATTTCTTCAGCTAGAACGGGATTTACTCCTGCAAGAGGTTCATCCATTATAAGCAATCTCGCGTTTCTCATCAATGCTCTTGCTACTTCCAGCAACTTCAATTGTCCTCCACTTAGCTCTTCCGCCCTTCTGTCCCATAAATGATCTATTTTTAGAAATTCAAGTATTTTAAAAGCTTTTTCGATTAGCTCCTCCTCTTTTTTTATCCATCTACCAGTTATGGAATCAAAAACACTATCACCATGGTTTTGGGGAGCTATTAGAACATTTTCAAGAACTGTAAGTTTCCTCAAGATCTTTGGAATCTGGAAAGTTCTGACGATACCCAATCTGCTAACTTCATACGGTGCTAGATTGGTTATGTCTCTACCATCGAAGATAACCTTGCCCTCATCCGCTTTGTAAAAACCAGAAACTACGTTTATTAAAGTTGTTTTTCCGCTTCCATTTGGACCAATGATCAAAGTAATACTTCCCCTTTCAATAGAAATGTTCACCCTATTTAGGGCTCTGAGTCCATCAAAAAATTTAGAAAGATTTTCAGTCTTCAGGATCATCTAGGAGCTTCAAACCATTTTATCTTGCTCTCGACAAAACTCCAGAGACCAGCTGACTTCCATGAACAGTCTTTAATATAGTATATCGCAAAGTCGCCACTTGCTCTGTCATTCCATTCATTAAGCTTGATATAGCCACTTACAGATTCGACGCCGTATTCGCCTCTGCTAAACTTCTCAGCAACCACAGGTATCTTGGACGCCATAGCGTCGGCATCGTACTTACCTTTTTCCTTCACAACCTCTATATAGCTTAAAACGAGAACCCATGCCGCATCATAAGCATTCATTGAATATTGATATGGCGAATCTCCAAACTTCCTCTGCTGATATTTCTTTTCGAGTTCAGCGTAGCCTTTCCCTTTAGACTCAAACAGCGTGCTAAGCATTTTTACCTTATTAGATTTCTCGCAGACTTCTAGTAGCTTACCACTCAAGGCAGTACCATCGCAACCAAGCCATACCACATTCAGAGCCTTGCTATCACTTTTAGTCTGGGCAAGCATGACTGCCACTTCTTCGTAACTGAACGCTATCACAGCAATCTCTTTTTCTGAATACTTATTCAACAAATCAGTTATGCTTTCCTCAATCTTTGCAATATATGGCGAATAATCCGCAGGTACGGGCTCCGGATACTCTATCGAGCTTCTTATTTCTATTCCCTCCTTCTCAAGCTTTGGTTTTATTACTTCGTTCAGTCCTCTGCCCCATGCATTTCCTATGTGTGTTATTACCACTGCTTTTATTCCAAGAGCTTTCAACTCCGAAACTATGGCTTCAGTCTGGAAATCGTCGAGTGCAACGAAACGGAAGATATACTTCTTCTCCTCGGGCTTTGTAACTCCCAAAAGTTTTGGTAAAGCTGTAGATGAGGGAGAAACTATTATAATCTTGTTTGCCGTAACGAAATCCTTAACGTTCCTAACTTCGCCACTTCCCATTGGCCCAATTATAAGGTTTACCCCCTTTGCATAAAGACTCTGAACCTTTTCAAGTGCTACTTTAGGTTCCACCTTCGTATCCTCAACGTAGAATTTAACCACGTATGGCAAATTCTTTTCTTTAAGGTACTTGTTTATATCTTCCTCAGCTATAGTCAGCGTATTCTTTATACTCGTCCCATAAGTTGTCAAAGGTCCAGATAAGTCTACCAGCACCCCTATCTTTATCTCCTCTATTTTCTTTTCTGCCGGTGGCTGCGCACATCCTAAAAGAAAGACGATTGCTAACAATAATATAGTTGACACTCCCCACGGCCAAAGCCGGGAGATTCTTGCTTCTAAGGCTCTCATCCGTAGGCTTTCTTGTCGATTTTCATGTAAATTTAAAGTTTTAATTATCCGCATATTTTCCGAAAAATGCCAAAGTTTTTAAGGCTTATCATTGCAAAATCTGTGATGCTTCTTGAAGGGGCAATAGTGTATTCGAACTTAATTGCACTTCTTAGTCTCGGTCTTACCATTACCTATATAACAACTTCTGTTCCAAACTTTGCCCACGGTACTATAGCTGTTTTTGGTTCCTATTTAGCTCTAATCTTTCTTTATTTCCTCAACATTCATCCTTACATCGCCATACCGATAGTGTTCCTTCTCTGCGGCCTTGTAGGAACTCTCTGCTACTCTCTTGTCCTCAGACCTCTAATAAAGAGGGGTGCAAGTGTTGTAATTCTAATGATTGCAACCCTCGCTTTAGATTTGATCCTTCTCGGCTTCATAGGATCACTATCGGATACAATAGAGAGGATAACCTCGAAATCTGCCAAGAAGTTCATATTTGCGATATACGATTTTGAGATTTCTGGTATTTCGGGCATTCTTTTCGTATCAACTGCATCCATGATCTCAATCCTAGTTATTCTCTGGCTTTTGCTTTTTAAAACCAAATTTGGAATAGCTCTGAGAGCTTCTATGGAAAATCCGGCTCTTGCCGAAGTTATGGGCATAGATGTAGAAAAAACAAGAATATTTTCCTGGTTCCTCTCCTCATCTCTTGCCGGCTTAGCTGGAACCCTTTTGCCATTTAAACAAGAAATAGTTCCCCTCACAGGCAGTTTGATAATAGTGTCTATTTTTTCTGCAAGCATTGTCGGAGGATTGGCAAGTATTGCGGGAGCAATTTTTGGTGGCTATCTAATTGGAATGTCTGAAAGTCTAGCTACTTACGGACTTTCGATGATTTTTGGACCAGAAATCCTTCTCTATAGCAAGGTAATTCCGCTGACAGCTCTAATAATAGTTTTGTTACTCATGCCACAAGGTATCGTAGAGGGATTGAGAAAATGGATCAAATTCTTCTCAACATAGTCTTCTGGTTCGGAATTTATGCAATTGTTAGCATTAGCCTGAACATAGAATATGGCCTAGCTGGGATTCCAAATTTCGGTAGAGCTCTCGCCGTCCTTTTTGGAGCATTCACAGTCGGGGGAATTGTCAACAGATTCTTCATAGCAATTTACGGGATAGAAGGGGAAATAATTGATAGCTCGGCTGTACTAAAAACAATTTTAAACCAAAAAATAGCGGAAGACCCAAGTTTTGGCATTCTCCTACTCTTGCTATATATTTCACTCGCAGCAGCCGTTGGTGCAATTATTGGGGCATTAGCAATACTGCCAAGTGCAAGACTATCTCGCGATTACCTAGCGATAACCCTGCTCGCAATAAGCGAGGTTTTTTTTATGGTTTTCAACTACAACACCGCTCTAGGTGGAGGGTATTATGGGATTTCAGTCCCAGACGTTTTCGCTTTCTATAGTGGGAACAGACAGCTTTTATTCGCGATTCTTTCGCTCTTAATTCTCGTTCTCATCTACATCCTAGCTGAGAGACTGTCAAACTCGCCTTTTGGCAGACTTTTGAGAGCGATGAGAGAGGATGAGGATGTAGTGAAGGCGTTTGGTAGAAATCTGATGATTCTTAGAATAAAAACCTCAGCGATTGCCTCCTCAATTGCAGCAATATCTGGGGCTTTGTTTTCTCTTTTCACAGCCAACTTTATCGCATCTAACTTTACCAGAGTGGAGTGGACGTTTTATCCGTTTTTGATCTTACTTCTCGGCGGTTCGGGAAACAACAAAGGAGTTCTACTTGGCACTCTAGTCTTTGTTACAGTTAAACAGTTGCTCACAGTTTATAAACACGAAATTGTTGAATTTTTCATGATTCCATTCCAAACTGTCTGGATCGAATACATCGCCTTTGGCTCTCTAATGCTCTTCGTCCTCTTTTACAGACCCGAAGGATTGATAAAAGAAAGACCAGTTATAACAAGGAGGGTTAAATATGGAAAGGGTCCAGTTGTTAATCCAAAATAAGAAGATATCGATCCTCAAAGCTTCAGACCTACCGCTTTTCTACATCCACGGCTCCGGTTGCGATGCAACACTATGGTTAAAACAGCTTGAAGAACTTGGAGGTTTTGCAGTCGATTTGCCAAACCATGGTAAAAGCGATGAATTCAAAATTGAAAGTGTTGGGGATTATGCAGAAATAATATCCGAGGTCATAAAAGAAGTATCTGGAAGCGGAATAATCGCAGGTCACAGCTTGGGTGGAGCTATTGCTCAGATGCTCTACCTAAAACACAAAAATGTTGTAAGAGCTCTAATATTGATAGGGACAGGTGCTAGGCTTAGGGTTTTACCAAAGATTCTTGAAGGACTTGAAAAAACTCCGCTAGAGACTGCAAGATTCGTTGCTGAAATGGCATTTGCAGACAAGAGGTTTGTAGACGAATTTTCAAAGCTTTTTGCAGAAAGGAGCAAAATTCTTCACAAAGATTTAAAAATCTGCGACAAATTCGATCTTCTTGAAGATTTTAAAGCTGGGAAAATAAAGTTTGAAGTTCCTACCGTTGCAATTGTAGGTGACAAAGATTTACTGACCCCTGTTAAATATTCACAGTTTTTCACAAACTACGGTGCAAGGCTCGTAGTCGTTGAAAATGCTGGGCATATGGTAATGCTCGAAAAGCCAGAGGAACTGAATAAAGTTATTAAAAATTTCCTGAAAGAGCTTCACTGACAACTTTCTCCTCTATTTCTTTTGGTAATGAAATTATCCCTGAGAAATCTTTTTTTAAATGATTGAGCGCAAGTATAGCTGCAGAGAAAGTCATATCCATCGCTTCAATCGGAGTTCCATTTGCAATCGCTAAATTTGCTGCGTATCCATCTGAAACTAGGTAATACAGTATTCCATCTTTTTCATAGGATTTAACGATTCCGAAATCCTCAACAAGTTTTCCCTCTGCTTCGAATTTTTCTGCTCCCATGTTGACCACTATGCAGCCATCGTTTACGTACTCAAGACCAACCTTTGAATCCGTACAAAGAACCAGTATATCTGCCCTAGCATCTCTAGAAACTTCAAAGCCAAAAAAACTTGCTCTTAATCTTTTTTCTTCATCTTTGTCCCAAACAACAACCCTACATCCAATTTTTCGCAAAAGATTTGCACAACCTTGGCCAATCTTCCCAAATCCCACAATTCTGACGCTTTTACTTGGCAAATATACGTTTAGCCTTAAAAGGGCCTCGAGAAGACCGAAACAAGTTGCGTAAACACTTTCAAACTCTTTTATCTTTGACGAATCTACCGAAATTGCCTTTATCCTGCATTTGATCTTTTTCAGATAATTCTCCCCAGTTTTTGTTAATTCTACAACATTTATTTCATCTTTTCCTGCCTTTTCTGCAACTCTTGAAAGAACTGCCGAGCAGTCAATAAAGTATTTCGCTTTTATGGCCTCCCTTTTATTTACAACGTCTATTCCTCTCTTCCTAAGCCATTCTATGGCCTCTATCTTTGTTGAGAAGTCATCTAGCTTTGTCGCAAATACCCTAGTGAACTTCGAGAGTTCATAAAGCATACAAGCCGTTTTGGGCTCAAGTGGGATGCAAACTGCTACCTCCTCAACTTCCACTTCTTTCGCAAATTTTTTCACGAGCTTCATTCTATTGCAAAACCAATCAACCGATATCATCTCAAATGAATGCAGTCTCCCGCGTATATTTTCTTTCCACCAACAATTATTGCCCCATCTTCACAAATTTCTGCAACACCTTCAAATATCCCCTCAGATGTGATAACCCTCACTTTTTTACCCAGCGTATCACAGAGATCCCTGTACTTTGCGAATAACTCTTTCCAATTCCCCGAAAGTAATTCAAGATAATTTTTGCCAAAACGAGCGGTAACCCTGTCAAAAACTTCTGTTCTGCTCATTCTATAAAAAGATGAAATCTTACACGCATTGGGAATTTCTACGTCATTTTCAACGTTTATTCCTACACCTACGATGACCTTGTCACCAAAAGATTCTCCTAGAATTCCGCAGAACTTTTTGCCGAATAGAAGAACGTCATTTGGCCACTTTATCCTAGAGTGCTCAATCGCTTCTGCAACTGAGAGGGCAGAGACTAATGTGAGCTTTTCAAGACTGTAAGGTGGCAGGACTATAGAGAAATATAGTCCGCCCCTTTTACTTATCCAGTCCCTATTAAGTCTACCTCTCCCCTTGGTCTGTTCTTCTGCTAAAATTAGTGAGAAGGTTTCACAATCCCTTGCTCTTTCGTTCGTCGAGTCCGTAAGCTCGTAGTAATAAAAATTTTCCATGAAAGGAAGATTTTTGAAGGTTATTGATGCAAATTCAAAGGCCTTTCCCGTTCCAACTTCTTCTCTTTTAATCTTAACTCCTGAAGACAATTCCTGCATAACCAACCACAAAATGTTTGTCCGCTACATCTCCACTAGTTGAATAATCCACAAGATTTGCTTTTGCGTTCTTTTCTTTCGAATAGTACATTGCCACGGCGATTGCTCCATATCCGCAAACGCTGGCATCTAATTCGTATATTTTTTTATAGTATTTTGCAACATCCATAGACAAGATTGCATCTATTACAATCCTGTCCCTTTTCCTGCACTCCGCATCGCTCAAATAATGATGCATATCAGAGGATGCCACTAGTACAATTTTTCTACCAGTTCTTTTTTCAGCTTCAATTATCTCCTCGGCAACCTCCTTTGTTGTCTCCTCATCCTGCAGCCTTAAGCAAATAACAACTATTTTGAAATTTGAGTGAAGAAACTGCAGAAACGGTATCTGGACTTCCCCGCTATGTTCCTCAACGTGTGCTTCCTCATCTTCAGCAACTATTTTTTTAGGCATTGCCTTAATAAATTCCAGATCGCTCTCAACCTTTCCCAAAGGTGTTAGCCAACTATCTGTCGAAACTGCAACTGGCAATCCCAAACCTGTGTGGTTCGGACAAACTATCACAAAAGTTTCTGCATCTGGAAGGAGAGAATGGACAGCTCCTGCCGTTTTTCCTGAATATATATACCCGGCGTGCGGGGAAATACACGCAACCACGCTTGGATCCTTTTTCGGAATTGTGAACTTCCTCAACATTTTTTCAAGTTCATCCCTTTTAGATGGATAAAATGTTCCAGCTACAGTGGGACGTCTCATGAGCTGAATAGTTTTCCCAATTATTTAAACATTTTTAGGTCTTCATAGCCTTTATGGCCGGTAGAAAGACTGACCTCTTCCTGCCCTAAAGGCGAGGTTTTCGGTTGTAAACCAAAGACTTGCAATATTTAACTGCAATCTTTTCTGACAGCTCTGAGATTAGCTTACACGTCTGACAAATGTTCTGAGAAGTCGGTTCTCTGCATATCTCGCATCTCTTCAGGTCTATCTGTGGATTCGTCATCTTTAGACAATCAGATAACTTTTCAAGACTTCTCAAAATTGAGATCTTCCTACCCGGATGTTCTTTTTCGAACTCATAGATAAAGTCCCTTATTGGAGCTCTAACAGGTAACTCGCTATAGGGGCATTCATCGAAAATAAGTTCGTAACCTTTCAGAAATCCATAAATGACTACTTCCTTCTCATATACTTCCCTAAAAGGTTTTATTCTCATCACCAGACCTTCCTGTTCCCTTTGGGGGATTAGCCTAGCAAGTCTGTCAATATCGGCATTTATGAAGTTCATGAGTATCGTCTGCGCTTCATCATCGAGATTGTGAGCTGTTGCGAGCTTTGTTGCTGATAGTTCTCTTGCAGTCCTGTTCAGAAGATATTTCCTCATCACACCACAATACGTGCAGGGAAGCTTTTCTCCAACTCTCACCATTTCATCCAATGTGGTTCCGAAATTATCCTTGAAACTAACAACATAATGCTCGATTCCAAGCGCTTTTGTAACTTTTTCAGCAACTATCAGCGTCTTTTCTCTGTAGTTTGCAATTCCTTCATCGATTGTTATTGCAAAGAAGTCCAAGTCCCTTCTTCCCCCATACTGCTCGAGAAGGAAATTTGTTAGGGTTACACTATCTTTCCCCCCACTCAATGCAATGGCTATCACATCACCGCTCTTTATCATCTCATATTTCTTGATAACACCCCTAACTTTCTTTTCAAAGAAATTTATAAAATGTTTCTTGCAAAAATGTTTGCCGGAATATCGCTGGAAGTACACGGCATTTCTGTTGCAGTATGAGCACTTCATGGTTTCAAACTTCCCCTGCTGTATACCAATCTCATTTCTTCAATTTCTGGAATCTCTAAAACTCTCTTTGCAAAGCTCTCTATCCTATCCCTATCCACTGCATGAACCATAAAATAGACCGGATAGAGCCACTTCTCACTAGGTATTCTTTCGATTAAATGGGTTATCTGAGGAAACGAAAGTAGCTTTTTCGCAACAGCTTCAGGATTTCTAGTCTTAAGAACAACCATACTGTTAAAGTTGAAACCGATTCCCCTTTCGCTCAGAACCGCGCTGAAATCTCTAACTACACCTTTTTTTATTAGCTCTCTTATAAGATCAACTGAATACTCCTCATCCAATCCAAGATCTCTAAAGGGTCTTTTCGAAATTGGGAGGTTCTCCAATATTTTTATACCTTCATCTAGACCCAATTCGCTTAAACTTGCAACATTTTCAGGCTCTACTCCGTAACTCCAAGAAATGCCCTTTTGCAAATCGTACTTCACGTCCATTTTGTAAACTCTCTTTGTCGGCAGAAAAACAAAGTCCTCGGCTCCAAGCTCTTTCGCTAGTTTTTCGGCAATTTGCCTTACCTCTTCAACATTTCTTCCCTTCAAAGTGAACCAAACATTAAACTCGGCATCTCTCAGAAAATTGTGCTTAACCCTCTCCCCTAGCTCGTTTATTTTCCTAGCTTTTTCTTCAGAAATTTTGAAACCTATAAGCGAGGATTGCCTGTAGTTTGGAAAAGCCCGGTAATTCATATTAGCCCCATATCTCTTTAGAATTCCCAAAGCCCTATATTCCCTTAGTTTTTTGATGATGTCCTCGGGATTTCTCCCTATTTCATCTGCGAGATCTTCTATTGGTGTTGTGGAAATTGGCATTTTGTACTGCACAGCCATGAGAAGTTCAGAATCCAGCATCTTTGGACACCTTTTTCATCTCTTCATTTGCGATTCTCTCCAAAAGCTTCTTCGCCTCTTCAATTTTACCTTCCTCAGACAATCTCAATATTTCCTCGCTAGCTGCTGCAATCGAATAAACGCGCATCCTAACATTTATCGGGATACCGGTTTGTTTCATGTATTTTTTCAGATGATCCATCACAGAAAGGTATGCAAATATCGCCTTATCCTTTTCCAGCAAATCCTGGAACTTGTCTCTAACAAATCTCGCAACCACTCCACTTTTTCCCTCCGTTGTAACCGCAAACCTTATCCCATCCTTTCCTCCCTCAAAGGGAACCACAACTTCCGTCTCACTTGCATCGTTTGCGAGATTTAGCAGGAATTTGTGCCTCTTTGCAAGTTCCTTGAACTTTTCGTTGAAACCCTTATCCCCTATAGCAACGATGACGAGATCAAAAACCGAAAGTTCATCTCCAATATCTTCAACCCTCTTTTCAACTAATCTAATTAAACCTCTCTTTTCAAGATCTCTTAACTCCTCAGAAAACTCCAAACTAAAAACCGTGACTTCAGCCCCTACTTCGAGAAATTTCTTTGCCCTTGAAGTTCCAACATTTCCACCACCTATCACAGCAACTTTTTTTCCCGAGAATTCTATGAAGAGAGGTATCCTCATTCAAAGTCCAGCTTCGCAAGGAGATTTAACCCTATCGCCTTTTTTAGGAAAAAGAAATTTAAGCAACTGAAAACTTTTTTTATGTACGTGCCATGGAGGCTTGTTGCTTCCTGGCACTGTGATGCATGCGGAGTTTGCTGCAAGAAATATAAAGTAAGATTAAGAACTTACGAGTTTCTGAAGCTCAGAGAAACGGGTTTTGTAGAAGAAAAAGCGGGAAGATTCTATATAAAAAAATTAGGAAAACTCTGCCCATTCCAGATCGACAACCTTTGTATACTTGGGAGCTCAAAGCCAATAGCCTGCAAACTTTATCCCTTTTCCATAACGAAGAAAGGTGAAGAAACAGCGAGTTTCGAATTTAAAGGAGAAGAGTTCTTCGTTTACGTTGACATCTTTTGCAAGAATGTTATACTCAAAAGCGATTTGAGACCCTCTGCAATTATTGAAAAAGAGATAATTGAAGCCTTTGAAATTCTAACTGGAAAGAAATCCACTCCAAATTTGCTGACTGCTCAGCTCAAATCAACCCAAGAAACTCGAGGGCCTCAATTACTCCGTCCCCGTCGCTTGACGGTGTTATGAGATCTGCAAGCTCTTTCAGCCTTTCACTTGCATTTGCAACTGCAATTTTGAAACCGGCAACCTCAAACATCTCCACATCATTATCCGAATCACCTATAACTGCAAAGTCTCTAACGTTCACACCAATTCGCTTTGCGATAAATTCCAAAGCTTTACCCTTGCTCACATTTACATCGGAAATATGGTAAGCGAAGCCGGAATCAAGTATTTTCACTCCATAGTTCCTCAAAATTTCTCTTGCCTTTTCGATATCAAATGTCCTTCGCATGCAGACCTCGGACTTTCTGTACTCAAAATCCAATAGCTCAATAGTGAAGTACTTTTTCAGCTCTTCAAGAGCTTTTATGCATTTTTCTTTGTTTCCAAGAACTAAATCTTCCCCATCATAGCTGAATCGAACAACTCCTCCGTTTTCACAGATCACTATGTCTGAAACGCCTATTATCTTTGCAACAGCCCTTGCAAAACAGGGTGTGTTTCCGGTTGCAAGTATGACTGGGATTTTAAGTCTTCTTAAAGCCTCCACTGCTCTGCAGTTTATTGCCCTTCTTCTATCGGTCAAAGTCCCATCTAAATCGATGGCTATAGCCTTCGGTACAAACATCCTCAGATCTCTTTCGTTCTCTTCAGTTCGCCGCTTCTTTGGGCAAGCCACTTTATAACTTCATCCCAGAGTGCCAGTCCTCTTCTAGAAACCACCAGACCAACATGGCCCACATCCGCTTTGAATACCGCCTTGTCTTTGCTTCCCACGCAGTCAAGGAACTTCAGCGTGCAATCCGGTGGAGCCAAGTGATCCCTCAAGCCAACTATCGCTGCTGCTGGCATCGTTATGCGCCTCGGATCAACTCTCTTCCCATATATGTAAAGCTTGCCTTCGGCCAGCGCGTTATTTTGATAAAGTTCCTTGATATATCTAACATAAGCACCGGGAGCAACGTTTACGCCGTCATGGATCCAGCGCTCCATTCTGAAGAAGTCATCCAGAAACTTCTCATCCTCTGCATTCAGGAACATGTTTATGTACTTCCCGAAGTAGTTATCCCAGGGTTCTAGTACTTTGAACCTCTCCGTCAAAAACCATGAAGGAACGTAGCCAAAAGGAGCGACAACCTCTTCGGGGTCAAAGAAGCGCTTGTCAGATAAGTTTACAAGTCCTCCCATTTTCTTTTCAAAGTAAAGTGTTGAAGCTAAGAAAAGGATGTTCCTAACGTTCTCCGGATAAAGGGCGGTGTAAATAGCACTAAGCCCTCCGCCCATGCAGTACCCAAGAATGGAAATCTTTTCCGATTCCGCATCGCTTTTAACATCTTCAACAAAATCGTAAAGAAAGATGTCTATGTAGCTGTCCAAAGAGAATTGATCTGCAATCGTTGCATCCCCCCATCTGACCAAGTAGACATTAAAACCTGCCTCAAGGAATTTCCTAATTACACTTCTTTCAGGCGTCAAATCGAGGATGTATGGCTTGTTTATCAGGGCATAGACTATAAGCAAGGGTGTCTCGTATTGCTTTTCAGTTTTCGGTTCATAGCGAAAGAGCTTTACACCGTCATCAGAAGAAATCTCAACCCTAGGTGTAACGCCAATCTTCACGTCAGGAATCAGATAGGGCTTGTCTTCAGTTATCGGTAGGAATTCGTTGTTTTTTAGGAACCATTCCGAGAGCTTCAAAAATCTCCTGTAGTTCCTAAAAACCTCATACAACATTCGAACCACCCCTAATCTTACCAAGCTCTTCCCTTAGCAATTTCAGCTCTTCCCTTATCTTCCTCGATTCCTTTTTTATATCCCCCTTCAAATCTACATAGGCTTCAGAGAGGGCAATAACATCTTTTCTCGATACCATACCCATTGCATGCAGAATTGCGCTCGTGAAGTTCTGCAAGTTTTGCAGACTACGCAAGTAGACTCTATTTACTGCGTTAACAATTGCCGAAACTACGGCATTGTTCATGTATTCCGAGTAAATTGCTTCGATTCTCTCCATACCTCTGGAAATGGCTACTATCACCGCATCAGCATCGCCTTTCATCAAGGCTTGAGTCAGATCAACCATAAGACCCCAATAAGCCCTATTTAGCTCAAAAAACAGCTTTGAAGTGCTCGAGTAGAATTCCTGTATCTCTTCCTCATCAAGCTCTTTATAGTAAGTCCTGGGATCTATTAGCGCTAGGAAAAATTCATTGAAAGTCTTTGCCGTTTTGAAAGCTTCTTCTAAAAGCCTTGCATCCATATTTTAATCTTTGCTTGAATGTTTAAATATCTTTTGTTCGAAAAGTTCTTCAACAAACCCAAAAAATCTTCATACGTACGGAAAACACAAGCTAAGATCTAAAAATTTCCTTTCGCGAAATTAGGACGTGGAGCGAGTTTGACAACTTTTATAAAAATGGGTGCCCAGAGCTTTAGCTCTGGGATGAATGGGGCAAGGTTTAAATAGTTCTGTGTTTAAGAGGTCTTGGGACCTCCCTTGCAGAAAGAAGCCCAGATATGCGTTGTAGGCAAGGTGTTCAGGCCGAATAAATCAAAAGTCTTAGCTTTAAATAAAACGCTCAGCGAGTATTTCAAAATTGTAAAGTGGTACCTGAGCTGCAATTCCAAATCGAAAAAATTTTTGCATGAGAAATGTTATGAAGATGCAAAAAGGCTGTTTAGTCTGAACACAGCCTTAATCCAGACAGCCAGAGATAAGGCTGTCGAGATATTGAAAAGCTTTGAGGAAAAAAAGAAGAAGGCAGCTTCAAAAACCTGCCATAGATGCGGGCATGTTGCCCGGGCAAATGGAAGGGAATTCGGATGCATAAACATAGCCCATGCCTTAACGAGAGGCATGGGATGGGGGAGCTTGGCATTTGAACCGGCAGATAAAAAGCTTAAAGCCTCCCTTAACGCTGGAAGCCTCGCCTTTAAAGGCGGTAGCTCACAGATACAAAAAATGCTTGAAAACTCTGAAGTTGAAAAGATGCTTCTAAAAGACTTCGAACAATAATAAAATCTATAGAACCGTTCCGGTCAGTTTTTTATCCCTTTTAATTTCATCATGGGGAGCTTTCGGTGAACGGATGCTCTAAATACATCTTTATCAATCTGTACAAATTCGGGCTTAGCCTTTCCCCACAGGCTTGAAAAATTAAAGTTTATAAATTTACGCTAAAAAGAAGCGGTTCCCCGACCTCAAGGAGTTACATGGTTTTCGCAAAACGAATTAGCTTATTGCCATTCGAATGCAATCTTCCAAGCTACCGAAGGCTACTTCAACCTTCCTTTTCTTAGGCAGATATTCGAGAGCTTTTCCAGAATTGACCATTACGCAACTAAATTTCTCCGTAATCGGCGAGACTACCATACAGGTATCCCTGAAAACCTTCGCTCCTAGCTTTTCAAGTTCTTCAACAATTTTTCTGCTTTCAGAAGCGACAAATCTTGAAGTAAATATCCAGAGCTCCCTTTTTACTTTCCTTCCATTCAGAAGGTCCAGAATCTGCATCAGCTCTTCCTTAGAGCAGTGAGGACAACCAATCGCTATCAAGTCTGCTTCACATTTTTTTCCCATTTTCCCTTCAATTTCAACGATCTCTGCCGGCCTTTCGAAATCCTTCCATTCTGGAGTTATCCCTTCTGCGTGGAACATCGCAATATTGCCGGTCGAAGCTAGGGAAGCTGACAAAAGCTTCAGCTCATCTTTCGAAACTTTTCTATCAAATATGAAATATGGTATTTCCCCGGACAACTCCATTCCTGCTTTATATCCTACTATGGAAAGATCGCCGGAAGCTTTCACGACAACAGTTGGAGCTCTGTTTTCTTTTATATGGAGCCCATAATAAGGCGTAACTCCAGTAATTGCAGAAGCTAGAGCACTTATTCCGCTTTCTCTGTTAGTTCTAGCGCCTATAAGAGAGTTTGCGTAAACTATCGCCGAACTCTCAGCCCATGCCAAATGCTCACCCAATTTTGGTTCCAGAAGGTAGTAAGGTGTGCATGTCAGCGTTATCTCGGCTCCGAGTTTCTCGAATACCTCAATTATTTCAAGTTGCTTTTTTCGAAAATCCTCATTTATCCCCATTTCTCTCCATTTATCGAGGTCCATACCCGCAGGATTCAGAGTCGTTCGCACTTTCACCTTTCCCGCAATCGACTTTAGCCATTCCAATCCTTCATCGCCTATATTGTCATAGCTAACTCCCGAAACGTGAGCAGAAGAGATTTCCACAAAAAAATCGGCCCTGTAAATCTTGCCAAGTGCCAAAATTATTCTTTTACATTTTTCATCAACTTCCATTGCCTCAACTTCCTCGTAGCTCAGCATCCCTTATCTCCTCCTTTAGCCAGTTTGGCAATGCAAAGGCTGAAAAATGGACTTCCGGATTGTAATGCTTTGTTTTTCCCTTTATTTTCCTGTAATTTCTCCTAACATATCTGAAGCTGAAGTCTCCGCCGATTATGAAACTCCAATATGCCATAGGATACGTCGGGACAACGGACGTGAAAACGGTCCTGTTCCTTATAACAGAGGAATTCACTATCATCTTTCTAAACAACTCTCGCTGAATTAATGGAGACTGGGACTGGCTACAGAAAACCCCGCATTTCTTGTTGCAAATTTCAAAAAAGTCTCTTCCGAAAAGAGGATCGCTAACACCTACAGGATCCGTTCCATCTACTATGATAACATCAAAAGTCTCGCAATGCTCAATGAATTTTCTCCCGTCTTCTATGACGACTTTGACTCTCGAATCATCGAAAGCGCCAGCGTCTATTTTTAGGAACTTTTTGCAAAGTTCTATAACGTTGTTGTCTATCTCCACAAGTACGACTTTCTCCACATCGTGCTTCAAAACCTCTCTCAATGCTCCTCCATCACCGCCGCCTATTATTAAGACGCTTTTTGCGTTTTTGCAACTGTTCATTGGAACATGCACTAGCATCTCGTGATAAAACGGTTCATCGAATTCTGTAACCTGCACTTTCCCGTCTATCACGAGCATTTTCCCAAAGCTTTCTGTTTCGAATATCTCCACTTTCTGAATCCCATAAGCTTCTGCTATTTTTTTCTTTACCGATACCAGCAATCCGCAGCCATTGTATCTTTCAACAAACTCCACAAAAATAGTTAGCCCAAGACAAAAATAGCTTTCTGAACAGTTTAAAGCTCTCACAGCCAAAGTTCGGAAAATTTCTTTTCAACTCAATAAAAAACGGGAAAAAGAGGTCAGGAAATCAAATTTCCAGTTCATTTTGCTATTCAAAATTTCCGTCTGGAACTAATTGATCTCTACCTAATACCACTAAAAAAACTAGTTTTAACTTTATAGCTGAAAACCCACCTTTTAAGGCAGAAGAAGAGTTGCAAAGGGTTGTAATCTGCCGTAGAGAGTCTTTGAGGGCAAATCTGGAATGCAGGCGTTGAAGCTGAGGAAATACTAAAGCTGCTAGTTTTTAAAGCTATGGAATGAAGTTGACTGTACTCAGCTGGAAATAACGGAAACAGGGGTATAGAAACTGCTTCATTCTAGCGTAATTTTATTACCTAGCATTAACTTCTATTGATTGAATGTTTGAGAAGCTCTACGCGACCGGTGAAGTTGCTAAGACATTCGGTGTATCTTACGTTGCTGTGAAGAAACGGGCTTACTCGGGGAAGATCAGGTATCCTGAAAGCGAGATTAAGAAGCTTCTCGGCGAACAGGTGCCAAAAGGTAGGGTCGCGATTTATGCTAGGGTAAGCTCAGCAGATCAGAGAGAGGATCTGGAGAGGCAGAAACAAAGACTTGTCGAGTATGCTAAGAGCAAGGGCTTGGCTAAGCTCTTCGAGCTGGTGACTCAGAGGCAGATAGAGGCCGTTTTCATTACTTATAGAGACAGGCTCACACGCTTTGGCTTCAGTATTTGGAGGCTTTCTTCAACTCCTATGGTTGCAGGATAGAAACCATAAACTCTGAAAAGGTCAAGGAACGTCAGGAGCTCGTTGAAGACTTAGTAGCCATAGTTACGAGCTTCGCTAGGAGGATCTACGGGGCGAGAAGCCATAAAAGGAGAGAACTCGTGGAGGCAGTCAAGAATGCCATTAGAGACTGTTAAGCTCACTGCAAGCTTCAAGCTGAATGGATCAATTCCAGGGGGCCTTTTTTCGACGTATAAGGAAATATTGGATCAGCTACTCGATTTTGCCTGTGCAAAGGGAATAACCAGCTTCAAGAGGCTTAAGGCGGAGAAATACCGAGAGCTGAGGGCGAGATATCCAAGACTTCCATCGCACTACATATACACAGCCTGCCAGATGGCCTGCTATATCTACAAGAGCTTCAGGAAGCTCAAAAGGAAAGGGTTGGCGAAAGCTGAGAAGACAGTCTTTAAAAAGCAAGTTGTGATGCTGGACGATCACCTGTTCAGCCTCAACCCTGAAAGCTGGGAAGCTTCGATAGCCGTTGAAGGCGGCAGGGTTAAGGCAAAGCTGCTCCACGGGACTTACCACGAGAAGTTCAAAGAGATGAAGATCGGCCAAGCTTGGCTCGTGAAAGGTGAAGACCTATACTTGAAAGTCGTCTTCTCCAAGGTCGTTGAGGTAGCGGAGATGGATGGGAAAGCGTTGGCCATTGACGTGAACGAGAACAATATCACCTTCGGCACTTTGGAGCACGTGGAGAACAGGGAAACCAAGGAAAGGGCCATAAGAACTGCCTATTTCCTCAAGCGCAGAAAGCTGCAGTCCAGGCCCAGGCTGAACGAGAAGCAGCTGATGGCGAAGTATAAGGGCAGGGAGCACAGAAGGGTTGAAGCTATATACCACAGGATCGCCAAAGAGGTTGTTGCGAAAGCGAAGGAAGTCGGAGCCTCGACCATTGTGATGGAGGATCTCGAGAAAATCAGGAGGAAGCATAAAAAGGGGAGATCGAAGGCCATAAACGGCAGGCTCAACAGGTGGAGCTTTAAAAGTTCCAGAACATCGTAGACTACAAAGCAAGGCTTGCGGGATTGAATGTGAAATATATTGAGGCCGATTACACTTCAAGCCTGTGCCCGATATGTGGGGGAAAAACTAAGCCCGAATGGGTACAGGCAAATGAAATGCTCCGAATGCGGATTGGAGGAGGATAGGGATGTCATAGCTGTGAAGAACTTGCTCCCAGGTACCAGATGGATACAGGAGCTTCCGTTCACCCCGAAGGCCCTCCCATGAAAAGAGGAGGGAAGGGATGAAAGTTAATGCTAGACCAGAACGGCGAGATTTTCGGTTATAATTAAATATAAAAACTCTAACACAGAGGGTTAACCATGGAAAAACCAATCCTTCAAGTCGCTCTCGACCTTGTGGAGCTGAAAAGGGCTTTGGAAATCGCTGAAGAGGCAATAATTGGAGGGGCCGATTGGATAGAAGCCGGGACTCCGCTGATAAAGAGCGAAGGGATGAATGCCGTCAGAGAATTAAAAAAGAAGTTCAAAGATCATAAGATCGTCGCAGATATGAAAACCATAGATACGGGAGCGGTTGAGGTTGAAATGGCCGCAAAAAGTGGAGCTGATGTTGTAATAATTTTGGCGCTTTCGAATGATGCAACAATTGCCGAAGCTATAAGAGCAGGTAGAAAATACGGTTGTCAAGTAATGGTAGACCTAATAAACCATCCCAAGCCCGTTGAAAGGGCAAAGGAAATTGAAAGAATGGGTGCAGATTACATAAATGTACATGTAGGTGTTGATCAGCAAATGATAGGACAGGATCCGATAGAAGTCCTGAAAGAGGTTGTCAATAGTGTTAGCATTCCTGTTGCTACAGCTGGGGGGCTGGATGCCGAAAGGGCTGCAATTTGCGTTTCCTTAGGGGCAAAAATTGTTATCGTTGGGAGCAACATAGTAAAGTCTAGGAATGTAACAGAGTCGGCAAGAAAGGTTAGAGAGGCCATAGACAAGAAGATCGGAGAATATGTCAGAAAGAGCATGGATGATGAAATAAGAGAAATTCTGATGAAAGTTTCAACTCCAAACGTTAGCGATGCAATGCACAGAGCAAAGGCTATGGAAGGTATATATCCTCTAGTACGCGGGAAAAAAGTAGTTGGAAAGGCTGTAACGGTTAGCACCATGGATGGAGACTGGGCAAAACCAGTTGAAGCGATAAACGTTGCAAAGGAGGGAGAAGTCATTGTTATAAAGTGTTCCGGGGATACTACAGCCGTATGGGGTGAGCTGGCTACGAGGAGTTGTATAAACAGAAAGATAGCGGGAGTTATCATCGACGGAGCCGTCAGAGATGTTGACGACATCAGATCGCTCGGTTTTCCGGTTTTTGCTAGAAGAGAAGTCCCAAATGCAGGAGAACCGAAAGGATTTGGGGAAATAAATATCAGGATTTTCTGCGGAGGAATAGAAGTCAACCCCGGTGACTGGATAATCGCGGATGATAATGGGGTAATGGTTATTCCAAAACAAAGGGCCTATGAGATTGCAAGAAGAGCTCTAGAAGTGAAAAAAGCCGAGGACAGAATTAGAGGGGAAATAGAAGAGAGGGGCAGAACACTAGCAGACGTCATTGAATTGTACAAATGGGAGAAGGTTCGATAAATGTCGATTTTAATTTAGACAATCAGTTAAAGTTATAAACAATCTGCATACTTTTACTATGGATGAAAGAAGGTTTGCAGAGAAAATCTGCGGCGAGATCGTTTTATCCGAAAACAGCGGAGAGACAATGAAAAAATGGAGACATATTTTTTCTGTTACCCAAACAGAACTCGCAAAAAAACTCGATATATCCCCTTCGGTGATAAGCGATTACGAGGCGAATAGGAGGAGTCCCGGAGTTTCTTTTTTGAGGAGGTTCGTGAAAGCGTTAATAGATATAGATAAGGAAAGAGGAGGAAAAATTCTGTCTAGGTTTGTTGATCTACTGGATCTTCCTCCAGCCGTCATTGATATAGTAGAATACTCAAGAAGCGTTGAAATAGACGAATTCTGTAGGGCTATCGACGGTGTTAGGCTGAACGAGTTTGAAAGAGACGTTAATGGTCATACCATAATAGATAGCCTAAGTGCAATAATGAGGTTTAGCTCCTACGATTTTTACCGATTATTCGGACTTACTACTGAAAGGGCCCTGATTTTCACAAAAGTTACTACTGGAAGGTCACCAATGGTGGCAGTCAGGGTTTCAAGCTTGAAGCCTTCAACTGTAGTCTTACACGGGGTTTCGAAAGTTGATGAGATAGCCCTAAAAATTGCGAACGTAGAAAAGATCCCGCTTATAAAAACGGATCTGGAAGTGTCCCAGATCGTCGAAAATCTAAGGAGGAATTTTATATGATCGGAATCGTCTCTTATGGAACTTACATACCAAAGTTCAGGATTAAAGTAGAAGAGATAGCAAGAATCTGGAACGAAGATGCAAATGCGATAAAACAGAATCTCGGAGTTTTCGAAAAAGCAGTTCCCGATGTCGATGAGGATACAGCAACTATGGCTGTTGAAGCTGGAAGGGAGGCAATTTCAAGGGTCAGGATAAGACCGGAAAAAATAGGTGCTGTCTTTGTTGGTTCAGAAAGCCATCCATATGCTGTAAAGCCAACCGCCACTATAGTCGGAGAAGCCCTTGGAATTGGAAATTACTATTTCTCCGCCGATCTGGAATTTGCATGCAAAGCAGCGACAGCAGGTATCCAGATATGTTACGCGATGGTTAAAGCTGGTATGATAGAGTACGGTCTCTCTATTGGCTCTGACGTCGCACAAGCAAGACCGGGGGATGCGCTGGAATATACTGCTGGGGCTGGAGCTGTGGCAATATTGGTCGGAAAGGACCCCATTGCAGAGATAGAAGCCACAGTTTCGTACACAAGCGATACTCCTGACTTTTGGAGAAGAGATCTACAACCCTATCCAAGCCATGGCGGTAGATTTACCGGCTCTCCGGCATACTTTAGGCACATAGTTTCGGCTGCAAAGAAATTAATGGAAGATTTCGGTTACTCTGCAAAGGATTTCGATTTTGCAGTTTTTCATCAGCCAAATGCGAAATTTCCGCAAAGAGTTGCCTCCATGTTAGGATTCGATGAAGAAAAAATAGCTGATGGTATGCTCGTGAAAGTCGTTGGTAACACCTATTCTGCATCATCTCTTCTAGGTCTTTGCGGAATCTTGGATAAAGCTATGCCAGATCAGAGAATTCTGCTTGTCTCTTTTGGCTCCGGAGCTGGAAGTGATGCCTTTGCAATTCGTGTAACTGAAAAAATTCTTGATTACCCAAGAAACAGGAGAGTCTGGGATAAAGTGAAAAACTGCGTTTACATAGATTATGCTCTCTATCTAAAACATAGGAGGATGATAAAATGAAGGTTGCAATTATAGGAGTTGGAACTACCGAATTTGGGGAACTCTGGGACAAAAGCTTCCGAAGTCTTTTCCTTTCTGCTGGTCTTTCAGCACTTGAAGATGCTGGAATAAGTGGAAAAGAAATAGAAGCTATTTACATTGGCAATATGAGCGCAGGAAAATTTGTAGACCAGGAACATATTGCCGCATTAATAGCCGATCATGCCGGCCTAGCAGAATTTGGAATTCCAGCTATCAGAGTCGAAAATGCTGACGCCAGTGGCGGATCTGCCTTCAGGCAGGCTTATATGGCAGTAGCATCTGGTATGCATGATATAGTAATTGCAGCCGGAATTGAAAAGGTGAGCGATGCAAGCGATCCCATGGAAGTTCTCTCGTCAGCAATAGACCAGGAATGGGAAAGATTTGTTGGTGCAAATTTGCCGGCAATCTATGCAATAATAGCACGGCTTCATATGCACAAATTCGGTACTAAAGAAGAAGATCTTGCCATGATAGCAGTAAAGAACCACAAAAACGCCGTCCATAACCCAAAAGCCCAGTTCAGGAAAGAAATAAGCGTAGAAGACGTGATGAGTTCCCCGTATGTTGCGGAACCTCTAAAGGTCTTAGACTGCGCTCCGCTGAGTGATGGAGCCTCAGCCGTAATACTAGCAAATGAAGAGATTGCAAAAAGACTTTGCGATACACCTGTATACGTCAAGGCCTGTACTCAGGCCAGCGATTACTTTTCAATCCAGAATAGAAGAGACATTTTGACTTTCGAGGCAGTCGTAAAAGCCTCGAGAAAAGCTTACAAGATTTCAAAAATAGAGCCGAAGGATATAAACATAGCCGAAGTTCACGATTCCTTCACCATAGCCGAACTCATTGCGTATGAAGATCTGGGCTTTGCAAAGAAGGGAGAAGGGGCAAAACTGATTAGGGAAGGAGAAACAGAAATAGGTGGAAGAATTCCTGTAAACACTTCCGGTGGTTTGAAGGCTTGCGGACACGCGGTTGGTGCAACAGGAATAAGACAGATCGTCGACTTAGTGATCCAGCTACGCGGAGAAGCTGGAAAAAGACAGGTAAATGCGGAAAACGCTCTTGCCCTGAACATTGGTGGAAGCGGAGCGACAGCTGTTGTAAGCATTTTATCGAGGTGATTTGATGGTTCCGAGAATTTGGAGGAGGATAAGATACAGATACAACGTTATAGCAAGCTATTGTGAAAGTTGCGGTAGCTACTACTATCCACAAAGAGAGATCTGCCCAAAATGCAGAAGGAGAGGAATTGTAAAAGAGGTCGAGATAAACGATGAGGGCACAGTTCTGAGCTACACGGTCGTTAATGGCAGAAAAATAGCTTTAATAGAGTTTAAAAATAGCACAAGAATGCTGGCAGAGGTATGTGGGGATATAGAGATCGGAAGCAGGGTAAAAAAGGCCTTCAGGAGATACGGGGAAGACGGTGAAGCTGGAATAATATATTACGGAACAAAGTTTGTTCCGATCATCTGATTTTTTAACTTTCTTCTTTAGGATTGAAAATTTTTATTTCTTCCATGTTTAGGAGTTTCATGAAAGAACTCGTGCTTGCCTTGGATTTGGAAGATAGAAGGAATGCCCTGAAAATCGCCGAAAACCTTTCAGACATTGTCGACAAATTTAAGGTGAACTATCCGCTGATACTCTCAGCCGGTGTAAGAATAATTTCCGAAATTTCCGAACTAAAACCTGTCATCGCTGATTTGAAGATTGCAGATGTCCCACACATCGCCACAAAGATTGCAGAAATAGCCTTTAGAAACGATGCAAAGGCTGTAATAATCCACGGATTCGCTGGTAGCGATATGATGAGGGCTGTATTAAACGTTGCAAAACGCTATGATTGCGAAGTTTATGCGGTTACAGAACTTAGCAGCGAGGGAGGAAGAGAGTTTATGGGTAAATTTTCAGTTGAAATAGCAAAATTGGCAAAAGAGAGCGGTTGTCATGGGCTAATAGCACCGGCAACAAGAATCGAAAAGCTGAAGGAGATAAGAGAGGCTATTGGGGACATGAAGATTCTTTGCCCAGGAATTGGCGCACAGGGTGGTAGTTTGGATGCCTTGAAATTTGCTGACGGCATAATAGTTGGAAGAAGCGTTTACATGGCAGATAATCCAAGAGAAACTGCAAAGGAGTTGAGGAACCTTGTTCAGACTTATAGCACTAGACCTTGACGGGACGCTCGTAGAATTCAACATACCCTTCGAATTGATAAGAGAAAAGCTAGGTATAAAAGAGAGATTTATCCTTGAGAGAATTATGGAGGAAAAGGACGAAAAGAAAAAACTCGAAATGCTCAGAATTCTCGAGGATTTTGAGTTAGAGAGCGCAAAAAATGCTAAACTCGCATTCTACGCTTTAGAACTGCTAAATTTTCTAAGAAAATCGGGAATAATTCATGGGATCGTTACAAGGAATAGCAGACGCAGCGTTGAAGTGATAGCAAAGAAGTTCAATCTGAAGTTCGATTTCATAGTTTCAAGGGATGACGCAAAACCTAAGCCATCAGATGAACCAATAAGAATACTTATGAGCAGATTTGGTGTTAAAGGTGATGAAACTCTCGTTGTTGGAGATTTTCTTTTTGATTTACTAGCCGGAAAAAAGGCAGGAGCAAGGACAGCACTAATAGTTCACAGCAGAAATTTGGGGATGCTAAAAAGCTTTAAACCATACGCCGACTACATTTTTTATTCATTAAAAGAACTCGCAGAATTTCTGGGTGATAGGAATGATACCGAAGGACCATCCAAGATATGAATCGCTGGTTACTAGGGAAAAGCTTGTAGAAGGTGTAAAGCTAGGGGTAACTGCATTACAAGGCCTTATAGCCCACGGTAGGGGTGAGGCATTTGATTATATTTTGGGTGAAAAAACAAGGGAATTCGCCTTAAAAGCTGAAAAAGCAGCTGTAGCTGCACTCTTACTTGCAAAGCATCCAGTAATCAGCGTTAACGGAAATGTGGCAGTTCTTGTACCGAAAGAGATAAAAGAATTAGCCGAAGAAGTAAACGCAAAGGTAGAAATTAACGTTTTCCATTTTAGCAAAGAAAGGGTTAAAAAAATTGCAGAATACTTATCCAGTTTTGGAATAAATGCTCTCCACGCATGCGATGCAGAGCTTAAAGGTCTCAGCTCAGCCAGAAGGATAGTAGACAGTAAAGGAATCCTGATTGCAGACGTAGTACTTGTCCCACTCGAGGATGGAGACAGATGCGAGATACTCAAAAAACACCGCAAGAAAGTCATTGCAATTGATTTGAACCCACTTTCAAGGACAGCGAGAATGGCCGACATTACAATAGTCGACAACGTTATAAGAGCCGTTCCGAAAATGGTGGAGATCGCAAGAGAGATGAAAAATACTAGCAAAGAAGAACTGAAGAAAATCCTAGAAGAATACGATAACAAAGAAGTCCTCAGAGAAGCTGTAAATGGAATAATAGAGTACCTTGAAACCGTAAAAAAGTCACTTTAGCCTTCTCTCAACATATCTGCCTCTTTCTTCAATCTCCTCAGCTCTTTTAATAACCTCTTCTTTCCCAAGCTCAAGGTATCCTTCGACAAAAGCCTTCTTCAAGCTTTCCCAGTTTTCAAAACCAGCTTTTAGCGATTCGAAGTAAACATGCACATCTACACCCTTAGCCTCAACCCGATTATCTACAAAAGCCAGTCCAAAATCGACAAAGTATATTTTTCCTTCACTTAAAATCATATTCATAGGCGTTATATCCCCATGAACGATGTTTGCATTGTGGAGTTTTGCAACCAGTCTTCCAATTTCTCTGCTTATCTCCTCGCTCATGCAATCCTTTACAGGTGTTCCATAAATTCTCTCCATGACAATCGTATCCCCCTCAACATCCAGAACTATTGGAGTAGGTACTCCAATTCTCCTTGCGAGGGAGATCAGCTTTGCTTCAGTTCTTGTTCTTCTAAGCCTTAGAATTTCGTCTATCTCCCTTATCCTGTATCTTTTTGGTCGTCTCTTCTTTACTACGACTTCCCCAATTACCACTTCAGCCTCTCCACCTAAGTAAATCATAGAAAAAAATGCCTGGTCAAAATTCTTTAAACTTCCGGAACGACAAGCATCCTTCCATTATACCTAACTATTTCAGCTTCTATCCCAAAAACCTCTTTCAGCATCTTTCCATCCAATATTTCAACTCCACCAAATGCGAAAATTTTTCCATCTTTTAGCAGCATCATTTTATCTGCATAACTCAGCGCAATGTTTACGTCGTGCATGCTCACAATTGCAGAAATACCCTTTTCCTTAACAGCTTTCCTTATAATTCTCATAACTTCAACTTGGTTCTTTATATCTAGATTATTTGTTGGCTCATCTAGAAGCAAATATTTGGGCCGCTGAGCGAAAGCCCTCGCAATAAGAACTAACTGCAATTCCCCACCACTCAATTCGTTCAGTTTTCTCAATGCTAAATGCTCTATTCCGAGCATCCTTATAGTTTCCTCCACTATCATTAAATCTTCTTTTTTAGCTTCCCATTTTATGTACGGCCTTCTACCAAGCAAAACCGCATCGAATACTGTCAAGAAACTAATTTCTCCCCTCTGTGGAACATAACCAAATTTTTTAGCTATCTCAAAACTGGAAATCTTTCCTAAATCCACCTTATCTACATAAATTGCACCCTTTGGTTTTAAGATTCTGTTTAGACATTTTAGCAAGGTTGTCTTTCCACTACCGTTGGGACCGAGGATAAAAAGCATTTCACCTTCTTTTACAGAAAATGCTATCTCGCGCAGAACTTCCCTGTTTCCATAAGAAAAGGAAAGGCTCTCAACCTCTAACACCCTTACCACCTCTCAATAATAAATAAATGAACATCGGTGCTCCGAGAATAGACGTTATTATACCGACGGGAATTATCACCGGGGATAAAGCAATTCTGCCGACCGTATCTGAGATCAACAAAACAACTGCCCCAACAACTGCGCAGTTTGGAATTAGAAATCTATAATCTCCTCCTATGAGCAACCTGACAACATGAGGAGCAATCAGGCCGACAAACCCTATTATCCCTGTAAAAGAGACACAAACTGCAGTCAGAAATGAAGATACAATCATCCCCTCCAATCTAATTTTTTGGGTGTTTACACCCATAGAGATCGCTGTTTCGTCTCCAGCTAGGAGCGAGTTGTAGTCCCATCTATGGTATAAAAAGTATAGAAAACAAATTATAAATGAAGCTACTATTAGGTAAATTTCGATCCATCTAGCTCTTCCGACATCGCCGAAAGTCCAAAAAACTATGGATGCAACTTGAACGTCAGTTGCAAAGTACTGAATAAGCATCACAGCAGCTTGGAAAAGAGCTGACATTGCAACTCCAGCAAGAATTATTGCCTCCGGAGACAAATCCCTAAGTTTTGCCAGAATCAGTATAACGATGGCGCTGATCAATGAACCTAAAAAAGCAAATATTGGAACAAGATATGGGTTAAAAATTGTCAAAGACTCGCCAATTCTGTGCACTTGCCCAGTACCGAAAAAAACTATCGCAATCGCTGCCCCAAATGCCGCTCCTTGAGAAATTCCCAGAGTAAATGGTGAAGCTAGTGGATTCCTTAAAACACATTGCATAACAGCTCCACTCAAAGCCAAACTTGAACCAACAAAAATTGACGTCAGAATTCTCGGAATTCTAACATTCCAAAGAACGGGATTCCCATCTACAATCTCCCCCAGAATATCTTGGAACGATATGTTGTATGAACCAAGGGTTAAGGCAACTAGAGAGAGTATGAGAAGTAAAAAGAGAGAAAAAATACCAAAAAAGGTCCTTCTCCAAATCAGTTTTTTGTATTCACCAGCTACTGACATCTATCTTTCCAAGTTCTCCGTATTTTGAGGCTATTTCTTCGTAGAGCGGCTTTCCCACAAAGAAATTGTATATTTCGTTTGCTTTATCCTTAATCTCTATGTCTTTGAACTTTTCTGGATATAGCACTTTTCCAACCCAATAACTGTCAACCAAAGCCTGTTCTATGTTGGTGTTGTAGAAATTGAACGAATAAATCCCATAGATTCTTCTTTCTTTAAACGCATTTAGCGATTCATAGAAATTCCTATCTTTTGAGTAATCTTCTCTTACAAGGAAGAGATTTCCGAGATCGAGAAATATTATCTCGGGCTGTTCCTTAAGCAAGAACTCCTTGTCGATGAAAATATGAGCCGTTGTGTTAACCTTGCAAGCTATGTTCTCACTAAAAATGTTGTTCACTTCAAACGGCGGAAATCTGCAGGTGGTAGAGATAATTCCGTGCTGTCCCTTAAAACCAAGCGCTCCGACGTAAACTTTTGAGGGTTTCTCTGCATTTCTTGTTCTGTTTTCTAAGTCTTTAACCGCTTCCTGTATGTAAGAAATCACCTCTTCAGCCCTCTTCTCTTTTCCAAGAACTGTTCCTACTAACCTTATGGATTCTAATAGCTGGGCAGTCCTGAAGTTGCCCAAAGTGCCATAATCAAGAACAATTACGGGAATTCCGGTCTTTTCTTGCAAACTTTCGGCATACTGCGCGCTCACAACTGCAAAAATGACATCAGGTTTGAGTTTCAGAATTTCTTCTACATTTGGCTTTGGGTCGTCCGGACCGCCAACACCTATTGTAGGCAACTCTGCTAACATGGGATTCGCGAGCCTATAAGGACGAGTGTAAACTTCCCATCTTTTCTCAGCATCTTCAACGCCAACAACCTTATCAACGGCTTGCAAATAGACAACAAGCCTAAGAGCACCCGGACCTATTGCAACTACCTTGCTAACATTTTTTGGTACATCTACGGTTCTTCCTGCAAGATCTTTGACTTTGATCTTCTCAGCACTTTGAACTTGTGTTTGCTGAACGCAGCCGCTAAAAAAGACTATGAAAAGCAAAGCTAAAATGATAAACACTCTCTTCATCAAATCACCTCAAAAAACTTCCCGTTCTCAAACTTAACAATTCCCCTGCCAACAACAGCATAATAACTACCCGCGCATTTTAGGCACAGGCCATCTTTGATTCTAGTTACCATTGCAATTTCGCCGCATCTACTACACTTCCTGTTTTCGAAAATTGGAGCCCTCTCAATCGGTTCTATTTCAACAAAATCTATTTTAAACTCCTCTTTTGGCAATTCAAGCATTTTCCATCCTATATTTTCCCACAATGCGGACAATTTCCTTATATCTTCCTCGCTCCCCTGTCTTTCTACTATAACTTTATTAAAGAGTTCCAGAGCTTCCTTGTCGAAATACTTTTGCCTCAAACTTTCAGCATCGACATAAATTCTAACACCTTTCCAGTCCTTCCTTCTAACAAGTGTAAGAGCGTTTTTTCCTAGGTCAAGATACAAAAGACTATTGTTTCCCAGAGTACAACCGGTAGCAACTTGGACACCATCGGTAAGGCAGTTATTGCATTCCACAATTGCAAGCAAGTCTTCAGTCACACTTGCAAACTCTTCCTTTTTAATCCCGAGCTCTTCCATTGCCAAAATTGAAATTCTAACCCCAAGTGCTAAAAAGGGACAGATATGTCCGTGGAATTCCTTTGCCTTCATCAGAAGATTCCTCATCTTATTCTCCCCAAACCAGCCTATTTTTGCATCTTCGATGCTGTCTATCTGTGAAGAGTACGGCTTGATATCCAAAACAGGAGTTCCATCTAACGCGTCAAGCCATTTAACTCTCAATACTCTCCCCTCTCTTTTAAGCAGCTTAACAACGGAGAAACCTATGGGATTTGGTCGATTCGGCGACCTGGTCGCAAAAACTCCGTGTTCTCTTCTGTCGTGGGGAGGAATTGCTATAAGCTTGTCTCTCCTTGCTCTGTCAAACCAATATAGAACGATTAAATGTGTACAGGTTTCAATGTCTTTAAGACCTTGTTCGAATTCCGGAAAGATTTCTATCTCTGAAATCTCCTCCGAAAACCTTCCCTGATACGGGGCTTCGCCATCTCTCTTATAAGGGGATCTTACTATACCAACAGGTTTGACTTCGAAGACCATATAGTATTACCCACAAAATATCGTCATATAGAGCATATTAACTTTTCGTTTTTTAGTATTACCAAATTCTCGCTATTCAGCGAGGGTTTACCCTTTCCTTTCTAAATAGCAGAGCACTTCTCACGAATCCAACAAATGGAGGGGATGGCGAAAGAGGTCTCGACTTGAATTCAGGATGGAATTGTGTTCCGATGAAAAACCTGTGTTTGGAAATTTCCAAGGCCTCTATTCTCCTACCATTATCAGAGAATGCGCTAAAAACAAGTCCCATTTTTTCGAAGAGCGGGACGTATTCTGGATTAACTTCAAATCTATGCCTATGTCTTTCGTAAACTTTTTCCTTTCCGTAGAGTTCATGAAGGATGGTTCCTGGCTTTATAGTAACTTCAATCTCGCCCAACCTCATTGTTCCGCCGAGTTCGCTAATTTTTTTCTGCTCCGGTAGTAAATCGATGACACAATGCTCGCTTTGATCTATCTCAGCACTGCTAGCATTTAATTTGCAAACATTCCTTGCAAATTCCACCACCGCAAGCTGAAATCCAAAACAAATTCCAAGGAATGGAATATTTCTCTCCCTGGCGTATTTAATGGCCTTAATTTTTCCTTCTGCTCCCCTTTTTCCAAATCCACCGGGTATTAAAATGCCATCATAATCCAAGGGAACACTCTCCCTTTCAAGCCTTTCAGCATCGATCCAGATGCAGTTCACCCTACAACCCACGCTTATCCCCGCGTGTTTCAGAGCTTCTCTAATGCTCAAATAGGCATCCTTGACGTCTACATACTTTCCAACAATTGCAATGTCCACTTCTTCCTTTAGCTCTCTCATTCTTTTTACCAACTTCTCCCATTCGTCGCTTTCCCTCCTCTTTTCAAGCTTCAGTTTTTCTAGAATGACCTGATCAAGCTTTTCCTCTTTGAATTTAATTGGGACTTCATATATATCACAGTCCTCATTGCTTATTACAGCATCCACTTCCACATCGCAAAAAAGGGCTATTTTCCTCTTCGTTGAATCCTTAAGTTTTTCCTTGCATCTGCCCACAATCACATCGGGATAAAGCCCGAGCTCTCGCAATTCCTTCACACTGTGCTGAGTCGGCTTGGTTTTCTGCTCCCCTCCAGCATCCAATGGAACTAATGTAACATGAACTAACAAGAAGTCCTCCTCTTTTTCCTCCATTCTCATTTGCCTTATAGCTTCGAGAAACGGCATGCTTTCTATGTCCCCAACAGTCCCGCCAATCTCTATAAGACAGATCTCAGCGTTGTTTTTTCTAGCAACCTCTCTTATCCAAGACTTTATTTCGTCCGTAACATGCGGAATTATCTGCACAGTTTGTCCAAGATATTCCCCTTTCCTTTCCTTCTCAATCACTCTCTTGTATATTTTCCCAGTTGTTATGTTATGCTCTCCAGTCAGCTCCACTCCCATGAACCTCTCATAATGCCCGAGATCGAGATCGACTTCGGTTCCATCTTTAAGAACGAAAACTTCGCCATGCTGGAACGGATTCATCGTTCCTGCATCGATGTTTATATACGGATCTATTTTAATTGGAACGACTTTGTAGCCTTGGTCAATTAAAAGCCTACCTATGGAGGCCGCTGTTATTCCTTTTCCTAGTCCACTCATCACTCCTCCCGTAACAACTATAAACTTCATAACTCCGGTAAGAAATTTGGAATTCCTTCTTCTATCGGATAAGCAGCCTTGCATGATTTGCAAATTAGCCTACCAGATATTATTTCCTCATTTTCCTCCTGAAAAACTTCCAGCTCAAGATCGGACTTGCACTTTGGACATGCAAGTATATCAAGCAAGGATCTTCTCATGTTTTTTGAGAACTTTATGGGAATATAACTGTTATCCTAACTGCAAGCTATATATTCTGCAATTCCAAATCTTTTTTAATTTCTATGATCATCGACTCATATTTTTTCATGAAATATCCGATTCAGGTCTTGCAAACATTATCGGCCAAACTACTAGAAAAAGGAAATTGAAAGAAAATGCGTGGCAAAATTGTTTTAGAAATGAAAGATCCAAACGCTTACGCGACTTTAGAATTTAACAAAACCGAAAACGCAAACGCATCGATTTCTGCAAACTTCGAGACCTTTCAGGAGTTACAACTGAAAGCCTGTCTTATGCCCTCCGGGACAAAAACAGGAGGGACTAGCTTGGAACTTTCAGTTAACAAGCAAAGCTGAGGAGAAGCTGAAGGGTTACCGGAAGATGGAAAGCAAGGTTGAAAAAGTTCTCTACGAGCATCCGGCTGTGCTTGAGGCTGCTGTTATAGGCGTTCCCGATCCCTACAGGGGAGAAACCGTGAAGGCCTTCATAGTGCTAAAGCCCGAATACAGAGGGAAGGTTACGGCTGAGGAGATAATAAAGTTCTGCCGCGAAAGGCTCGCAGCTTACAAGGTGCCGAGGATAATAGAGTTCAGGGATGAGCTTCCGAAATCCGCTGTGGGAAAAATACTGAGGAGAGTGCTAAAGGAAAGGAGCGAAGAAAAAGTAATCAACATCTCCCAGAACTACCTGCCCAATATCATTATCCTGAACCTGTCTGCAGCTCTTGCCGCTGAGTTTGCAATGTATCCCAAATGAACTACCCACACCTCCATCAGATGAACGTCCAATGGATGAAGATCTTCAGAGTTAAATAGAAGAGTATGAAGCCCAATTTGAATCTCATCGCATTCGTGCTCAATTTTTTCAATTGTTTTAACGTGCTCCATTGCCCTTTCTATCTCTTTCTTATCAAATGAGGATTCCAGTAGACTACTAAAATGGGCTATCATCTCCTCGTACTCATTTATGCATTCCATTATCTTTGCAAGGAGGACATCGAATTCGAACATAATCTTATCTTTAATTTTCATTTTCCTGAAAGTAAGCATGTGTCCAACGTGCTCACAGTTGTTTATTATTTCATCTTGAACCTTTAGAAATTCGAGCAAATCGTGTCTATCCACGGGGAGAATTAGCGATCTACTCAGTTTCATCCTTATTTCTTCTTTTATATTATCCGCCTCGCTTTCAAGTTCATCGATTTCATCTCTAAGCCTCTCAACAGATGAAAAATCGCACCTCCTATAAGCTTCGAACTGTTTTTGAAGCAAACCGAGAGCTCTTCCGCAAAGTATCGCATGCTGCACCAGTCGTTTGAACGGTGAGTATCCGAAGACTTCAGTGACAGACCTAAAGAACTTCATAGGAATACCACCATAATGGAATAAAGTCCGATGGATAAAAACATCGCCACCGGCAATGTTAAAAACCAGCTGAGTATGATTTTATAGACAACTCTTAAATTAATGCTTGCCAAACCTCCAGCCAATCCAACGCCAATGACGCTTCCAACAAGAGTGTGGGTTGTTGATATCGGCAAGCCAAGAGCTGATGCTGACAGTACAGTTGTAGCAGTCGCAAACTCAGCTGAAAATCCTCTTGTGTACGTCAGCTCAGTAATCCTTTCTCCCACCATTTTTATCACTCTATAACCCCACGTGGCAACACCTACTGCAATCCCGATTCCCCCAAAGATAAGAATTTCCCTCGGAATTTCATAGTATCCAGCTACACTGTAACCGAAAATCGGCGCCAGAGGCGCTACGGCATTCGCTACATCATTGCTTCCGTGTGCAAAGGCGACATAGCAAGCTGTAAAAACTTGGAGATATCTGAAAACGCCTTCAACCTTCTTTGATCCAAATTTTGAGAAAAGAATATACCTTATAAGTAAAAATACAGAAAAAGCTAAAATTGCACCCACTATAGGTGAAACGAGCCAGCTTAGCATTATTCTAAATATTTCTGACCATTTTATCATCTCAACCTTCAAATGCCCCTGTGATGCTGCCGCAATGCCAAAGCCGAGAACCGCGCCAACTATTGAATGGGTTGTGGAGATGGGCAAATGCATGTAGGTTGCAATTGTTATCCAAACACCGGCAGAAATCAAAGCTGCAATCATTCCATATACAACGAGGTGTGGTTCAAGAATTTCGATGGGTACAATCCCCTTCGCTATCGTTTTTACGACGTTTTTGCCAAAAAGAGATGCTCCGAGGAATTCCAGTATTGCGCAGAGAATTACTAATTGCCTCAAAGTAAGCGCCCTGCTACCGTATGATGTTGCTATTGAATTTGCTGCATCATTTGCACCTATGTTCCATGCTACATAAAAAGATGCGATGAGCGCAAAAATTATAATAGGATCCATAAAATAAGAAGAAATACACTTATAAAACTTTTTGATTTCTCGTTTCATGCAAAAGTTATTTGCTGTAATAAGTGAAAGTCTGAAGGATCTTTACGATCAAAAAAAAGTTGAAAAGTTCATCGATGCTATAGAGGGATCTAAAAGGATATTCTGTTCAGGAATCGGACGAAGTGGGCTCGTTGCTAGGGCCTTTGCGATGCGTCTGATGCACCTTGGATATGAAGCCTATGTTATCGGAGAAACCATAACACCAAGAATTGAACCTAGAGATCTTTTAATTGCAGTATCTGGTAGCGGTGAAACGCCGATAATAGTTGCCTTTGCAAAGAAGACCAAAGAAATAGGGGCAAAGGTAGTTGCTGTGACTTCTAAAGCGGATTCGAGCATTGCAAAGATCGCAGATTTGACAATAGTGCTGAAAAGCAAGTTTGGCAAAGAAATATCGAAATTTGCACCCCTTGGAACGCTTTTTGAGATAACGGCGTTAATCTTTTTAGATGGCATTGTGGCTGAGATAATGGAAAAAAAGAATATCAGTGAAGACAAACTAGCAAGAAGACATAGCATAGAGAACGAGGTGGGACTATGATAGAATTGATAAAAAAGCTCAGTAATGCTCATGGGGTCAGCGGATTTGAAGACGAGATAAGAGAAGTTATAAAAGCGGAAATTGAAGACTTTGCGGACGAAATAAAGATTGACAATTTCGGAAATCTCATAGCAACCAAAAACGGAAAGGATTTGAGCCTAATGGTATCTGCCCACATGGATGAGATCGGATTTGTGGTTAAAAAAATAGATGAAAAAGGTTTCATAAGATTTGCACCCATTGGTGGCTGGTTCTCGCAAATTGCTTTAGCCCAGAGAGTTGTCCTTTATGGGAAAAAGAAAATCTACGGTGTAATAGGCTGCAAACCGCCGCATGTCATGAAGGAGGAAGAAAGAAAGAAAGCCATCGAAATCAGCGACATGTTCATAGATGTTGGGGCCAGAAACAGGGAGGAGGTTTTGAACCTTGGAATAAACGTTGGAACTCCAATTGCGATAGACAGGGAAGTCATCGTGCTTGCAAACGATAGAATATCCGGAAAAGCCTTCGATAATCGTGTGGGATTGGCAGTTGCTATAGAGAGCTTCAAGAACTGTAAGAATTCAGCAACTGTCCATCTAGTTGCAACTTCTCAAGAAGAAGTTGGATTGAAAGGTGCTAAGGTTTCAGCGTACAAATTGGAACCAAATGTTGCGATTGCGGTCGATTCATGCCCCGCTACGGATTTTCCTGGAAGCGAAGCAGTTCATATGGATGTTGCTCTCGGAAAAGGACCTGTAATAACTATCGTAGACGCATCTGGCAGAGGTTTAATAGTCTCACAAAGGGTACTCACATGGCTGAAGGAGACAGCAGAAAAAAATGGGATACAATACCAGCTGGAAGTTGCAGAAGGTGGTACCACTGATGCCACGGCTATAAGTTTGACAAAGGAGGGAATTCCTTCGGGCGTTATAAGCATTCCGGCAAGATATATCCACAGCCCTGTAGAAATCGTGGACCTGAACGACGTCAACTGGGCCGTTAAATTGGTAACGAAATCCATCGAGAGCGTGGGAGATTACTTCAGGGTGGAGGAATGAAGATCTGGATTATTGGCGCATATGGTATAGTTTCAACAACGGCAATGGTAGGTGCAAAAGCGATAGAGAGGGGGCTGGTAGAAAATACTGGACTAATAACCGCAATGGAACCTTTTAACGAAATAGAGAGAATAATTCCTTTCAGATTCGATTTTGGAGGGCATGAGATAAGACTGTTGCCGAATGCTTTTGTTGCCTGCAGAGAGCACTGGGAGCTAAACAGACATTTTGATTTTGAACTGCTGAACGCCGTGAAAGATGATCTTGAGAAGATCTCAGCTTCCAAAGGAACTGCCCTGAACTGTGGCCCAGGGATAAAAGAACTGGGCAAAATTCACGCACTAGAAGATGAGGAGCTGAGTCTCAAGGAGATAGTTGAAAGACTAATGAAGGACATGAAGAGCTTCGCTGACGACGAGACGGTTGTAATAAATGTAGCATCAACAGAACCGCTACCGAAGCTTAATGAGAAATTCCACTACAGCGTAGAAGGATTTGAAGAGATGATAGACAGAGATGCCAAGGAGTTTGCAACAGCCAGCATGCTATACGCCTATTCAGCAATTAAACTGGGATTGCCATACGCAAACTTCACACCGAGTGTAGGATCTTCAATTCCCGCTTTAAAGAAACTTGCTGAAGACAAGAACGTACCCCATGCGGGAAACGATGGAAAGACTGGTGAGACCTTAGTTAAAACTACCATCGCTCCGATGTTTGTATACAGAAATTTGAAGGTTGTTGGATGGATGAGCTATAACATATTGGGTGATTTTGATGGAAAAGTTTTATCTGCAAAAGAGAATAAAGAAAGCAAAATAATAAGCAAGGATAAAGTTTTAGAAAAAATTCTCGGCTATTCTCCGTTTAGCATAACAGATATTGCATTTTTCCCAAGCCTAGTTGATAATAAGACGGCTTTTGATTTCGTTCACTTCAAGGGATTTCTTGGGAAACTTATGAAATTCTACTTCATCTGGGATGCTATAGATGCAATAGTAGCGTCACCTCTCATACTTGACATAGCAAGGTTTCTGCTCTTAGCAAAGAAAAAAGAAGTTGGAGGGGTAGTTAAAGAACTTGCCTTCTTCTTCAAGAGTCCAATGGAGTGCGAAATTATGAACACCCATGAACAGTTCCAGATACTTAAAAAGTGGTTCCTTCAACTTGCCAAAGCGTAAGCCTGTTCCCTGAATTTTGCAATCAGTTTTAACTTCTTTTCGCTGTCTGCTAAAGCGTGTTCTAGGACTTCTTCTATTCTTGAAACTGGAATTATCTCAATTCTCCCCTCATGTTCAGCGTCGAGTAGGACGTCATCTATGTTTCCCTTCGGAATTATCACCTTTCTAAGTCCAGCCTGAATTGCCGCCTCGATTTTTTGTGTCACTCCTCCAACCGGTAAAACGTCACCACGAACCGAGAGACTTCCAGTCATCGCAACCGATTGATCTACCGGAATCCCCTCTATTGCTGAAATTACAGCGGTAGCTATGCTTATGCTTGCGGAATCTCCCTCAACCCCCTCATAAGTCCCAACAAACTGAATGTGTATGTCGTAATTCGAGGTATCTTTTCCTATTATCCTCTTTATTATCGCAGATACGTTCATTACAGCCTCTCTAGCAATTTCTTGCAGTCTGCCGGTTGCAATAACCTTTCCCTCTGACTTACTCATCGCCGGAGTCACTTCAGCTATTATCGGCAAAACTATTCCGGCAGTTTCCCCGATGACAGCCAGACCATTTACTCTCCCAATTTCGTATCCCTCGGTTAAGAAAAGTCTGTAATCTTTTCTTCTTTCTATATATTTATCAGCAAGTTGCTCTTCGATCGTTTTTGCAATCTTTTTTGCCTTTAAAACATGCTCAAGCCTTACAAGATTTGATCCTTCGCTCTTTGCTATGTCTCCAGCTGTTCTTATCAACCCCCCAAGCTCTCTTAATCTCAAAGTAAGATGATTTCTTCTCCCAGCCCTTCTCATCGCTTCCCTTATAATTTCAGCAACAGCATATTTGTCAAAATGCGGAATCTTGCCATCCTTTACTACTTCCTGTGCTACAAATCTTACGAGCTTTTGTCTGTTCTCAGGTGTATCTGGCATCGTATCGTTCATGTAAATTTCGTAACCGTAACCTTCAATCCTGCTCCTCAATGCGGGATGCATGCCCATCAAAGCATCGAGATTTCCCGCAGCGACCAGTATAAAATCACATGGAACTGGTTCCGTTCTCACCATTGCTCCACTACTTCTTTCACTCTGCCCGGTTATTGGGAACTTTTTATCCTGTAAAGCAGTCAGAAGTTTTTGCTGCGACTCTATCGTAAGAGTGTTTATTTCATCGATGTAAAGGACTCCCTTATGGGCCCTGTGAATCGCACCTGCTTCAACTCTTTCATGAGCAGGAGTTTCAAGACCGCCGCTCTGGAAAGGATCATGCCTAACATCGCCAAACAAAGCACCTGCATGTGCACCCGTTGCATCCTCAAATGGGGCTGTTTTTCTCTCGGAGTTATCAACAAGAAGTTTCGGAACATTTCTTTCTTCTCTTGGCACAAAGTACCTTGCAACCATTAGAAGGAGAATGGCAGCTATTAGTCCCCAAATGAAGTTCGCAGGATTTGTTATAATTGTATACAGTATTACAAGCATCACCAACGAAAAGATCATGAAATTCCTAGCTTGGGCTTTTTTCATCGCTTCCTGCTTATAGGCTTCGACTATTTCCTTCCCTTTCCCAGCCGGAACAACCTTTATTTTTGGTTGATTTGGATCCTGCGGATTTGGATAGACAAGTATATCTTCCAGTTCTTCCTTTGGAAGGAGTTCTGCCATGGCCTTTGCTAGCATCGACTTTCCCGTTCCCGGAGAACCTATGAGCATCACGTGTCTTTTCTGTACCGCAGCCTTTTTTATTGCCTCAACTGCATGATCCTGGCCTATAACTTGATCTATCAGTCTCTCGGGGACCTTTATCTGACTCGTGTCCTCAAAATCCAATCCTCCTAGTAACGCCCTTACGTCTTCCATTTTTAAAATATAATACACATTACCCCTTAAATATTTATCTCACTTTACACAACTTCAAAAACCATACCTCAAGTTTTAAACACCTCTCAGCTTCACATTCCAAGTCCAAGCAACCATAGCAAGGCGGAAGCTTTGTGACTTGCTCCATTCTATCCATTATCGTCTTTAAATCCAGCTTCTCCTCCTCTGCTTTCCTCTCTTCAAACTTTGCCGATACTATCTTAAATGTCTTTACACCGTCTACTACAACTTCCACCCTTTTTATCAGACCCTCCTTCTCTAGTTTTCTGAGAATCCTAGAACACTTGCTACTGTCTATTTTCAGCTCTTTCCACAGATCTTTCTGCAAAATTTCTCCTTTCTCCTCAAGTATTCTCAAAATTTCTTCACGGGTATCAACAATCTGAAAATCTGTCATTCAGGTCTTATTAAAACTACATTGTTTCCTCTAAGGATTATATTTCCAAGGTTCCTTATTTTTTTATCGCCCTTGCATTCAGTCGCGTTTGTGAGAAAAAGGTTCATGTACTCATCCACTCCCTCCAGTCTTCCAACCAACTCGTTTTCCTCGCCTTTCATTTCAACCCTGATCGTTTTTCCGAGCAATGATTTTACCATTTGATTCGGAAGCATCTCTTACACCTCCGAAGTGGAAAAAAGTATATCAACAACATATAAAAGCTTTGCTAATGATCCTTGTAACTGGTGGTGCTGGTTTCATAGGTAGCCATTTAGTCGACAGACTCGTCGAGATGGACAGAGTGATCGTTCTGGACAATCTTTCAAGTGGAAAGAGAGAGTTTCTAAACAAAGAGGCCGAATTTTTTCTGGTAGATTTAGCAAAGGATGATCTCTCAGATTATCTAAAAAAAGCCGACGAAGTATGGCATCTAGCGGCAAATCCAGACGTCAGAATCGGTTTTGAAAAACCCGAGGAAATTTATAGAAATAACATTCTCGCAACTTTTAGACTTTTAGAGGCGATGAGAAAGTTCGGGGTTAATAAAATCATTTTCACTTCTACTTCGACTGTATACGGAGAGGCAAAAATTATCCCAACTCCTGAAGAATATCCACCACATCCTATAAGCATTTATGGCGCTTCAAAGCTTGCATGCGAAGCTTTAATAGAATCTTACTGCCACACATTCGGAATTACCGCCTACATTTACAGGTTTGCTAATGTAATAGGAAAAAGGAGTACTCACGGAGTGATCTACGACTTTATAAGAAAGCTAAAATCAAATCCAAACGAGCTGGAGATTCTTGGAAACGGAGAACAAAACAAGTCTTACATATACATAGATGACTGCATAAACGCTATGTTCACCGGATTAAAAGCCAATGAGTCCATAAATATCTTTAACATTGGTAGCGAAGATCAAATAAAAGTCAAAAGAATTGCCGAAATTGTCTGCGAAGAGATGAAATTGAATCCTGTTTTTAAATTCACGGGAGGAGACAGAGGTTGGATCGGGGATGTACCAGTAATGCATCTCTCGATAGAAAAGTTGAAAAAATTGGGATGGAAACCGAAATACGGAAGTGAGGAAGCAGTAAGAAGGGCCGTCAGAGATTTACTAGATGAAAAGTACTGAGAAGAGAACCGCAAAAATTCCGGTCAGAAATATTCCGTCAAAAGTCCCGGCTCCACCTATGCTAACGATACCATAACCAACTTTTTCTATGTCCTTGAGATGCAATATATCCGCCCCAAAAAGAGCCGATAAAACGCCTATTGCGAAAGATACTTTCGGTAACAAAATTGTTGAGGCATTTGAAATTGCTAATGCCAAGAAAGCAGCTAATGTAGCTACCAATGGTGGCAAAAACATGGGTACGACGATTCCAACCCCGGGGATGGGCCTAGAGAAAGCATAGATTATCAATGATGAAAGCAAAAATGAACCAAGAAAGACGATGGAGGGTATCAAACTAATTATATCGTAAAGTACTTTAAAGGCCAAAATGGCTGGGATTACACAACCACCCAAGTTTACCGCGATAGTTAGATTTTTCCTACTTCTTATAGCATAGATAACACCAAAAATCTCATATCTCCTTACAACCTCGACCCCTTTTTTTTCAAATAGGGGGATATTTACAAGACTTCCTATCACGATCATAGCGAAAATAATCAGAGCTTTTTCGCTCTCAATTCCAAAAATGATCTCAAAAACAGCTGAGCCCGCAAAAACCAAAAAAAGAATTAAAAAAGGTAAGACTACCAGTATCAAAAACAGGGGAAAAATTATTGGAGGAAAAACGTAATCCCTCACATTCTCAGCTTCCCCTTGTCAACCACTATATAATCCCTAAGTGATGTCACAGCGGTAAACGGTATTATATACATATTTTCTTCTTTTCTAAGTTCTGGGATTTCATTCAGCGGTTTAACTATCAAGTTAACCAAAGCTCCTGTTTTGAAGTCGACCGTTATGTTGTAGAGAGCACCCACTACTGTCCCATCTGTCAAAACAACTGTTTTCCTAGAAAGACTTCTTACCGGTATTCTCATCTCCATCCCTCTAACTTTTTAAACCTAAAACGAATATAAAAATTTTGCTCTACTCTGCCCGCTTCTTTGTTATTTGAATGAAAACGTCTTCAAGAGTTGGCTTCTCGATTTTGGCGGAAGTTATCTCCACACCTTTTTTAATCGCCGAAGAGATTATCTCCGGAAGAATTCTATTTCCCTCCTTTGTATAAATTCGGAGAGCGTTTCCAGAGAGAACATATCTATAATTTTCCAATAGATCTTTTAATTTCTCAAATCCTATTCCTTCGAGTATTATAACACTCTCCGCCAGATTTATAAGCTTTTTAGGTTCCTCTAACGCAATTATCTTGCCTCTGTTCATTATTGCAACCCTGTCACAGAGTCTTTCAGCTTCATCGATGTAGTTTGTGTTAAGAACTATCGTTGTATCTTTCCTAGCTTCCGCTATATAATCCCATATTTTTCTCCTAGTTATCGCATCCAAACCTAAAGTTGGCTCATCTAAAAAAAGAACTTCCGGAGAATGTATCAAACCTCTTGCAATCTCGAGACGTCTTTTCATCCCCCCACTGAATTTTTTTACAACGGTATCAGCGTTATCGCTCAATCCTACAAGTTCAAGAACTTCTGCAATTCTTTTTTCTCTTTCCTTCTTCTCCATCCCATAAAGCCTTGCATGGAAGTCCAAATTCTCTCTAGCTGTCAGCTCAAGGTCTAGCGTTGTTTCTTGAAAAACGATTCCTATCTTTTTCCTAACGTTAGAAGCTTCTCTAACGATGTCATAACCTGCAACACTCGCCTTCCCCTTTGTTGGTTTGAGAAGAGTTGCCAAAATCATCACAAGTGTCGTCTTTCCAGCTCCATTAGGACCAAGTATCCCAAATATTTCCCCCTCTTTAACTTCAAAGCTCACTTCATCAACCGCACGGAAGTTTCCGAATTCTTTAACGAGTCCTTCAACAGTTATCACAGAAAAAACTTTTATCGCCAAATTAATAACTTTCACGGAAAAGGTGCTAGAATATGGACCCATTTATAGTATTCTGGGAACTCACTAGAGCCTGCAAATTGGCTTGCAAACATTGCAGAGCAAAAGCTGTGACAAAAAGGCATCCAGAAGAGTTAACAACTCAAGAGTGCTTTAAGATACTCGACGAAATAGCTTCATTTGCCAAACCGCTAATAATTTTCACCGGTGGAGATCCGCTGATGAGGGAAGATTTGGTTGAGATACTCTCGTATGCCTCGCAGGAATTCAGAGTTTCAATTGCTTTTAGTGGGACTGAGCTTGCAACGCTAGACAAATTGAAGGAATTAAAGGATGCCGGAGTTTCAAGGATAGCTGTTAGTATAGATGGCCTAGAGAAGACGCATGACGAAATAAGGGGTATAAAGGGGACATTTAAAAAAAGTCTAGAAGTTATTGAAAACGCAAAGAAAATTGGCCTGCCGTTTCAGATAAACACCACAGTAACAAAAAACAATATAAGAGAACTTCCTGAAGTTGCAAAGCTCTGCATGAGCCTTGGAGCGGAGATGTGGGATGTTTTTTTCCTTGTCCCAACTGGAAGAGCAAAAGCTGATATGATGCCCGATGCTCAGGAATTTGAAGACATTCTTTGCTGGCTTTACGATCTGAAACATCTTATGAATGTCAAAAGCTCTGCAGCTGTCCATTTCAGAAGAATAGAGAAAATGAGAAATGAAGAAATCATGCCAAAAGTCAGCGGGCTATACTATGACCTCCTAAAAGAAATAGATGGTCTGAAACCGAAAAAAGTTGAGTTTTCTGAAAAAAGAGCTTATGTTACAGACGGAAGGGGAATGTTTTTTATAAGCCATACGGGAGAGATCTATCCCAGTGGATTTCTTCAAATTCCTGCTGGAAATGTAAGAAAAGGAAAAATCGAAGAAATTTACAGAAAATCTGAAATCTTCGTCAAACTAAAAGACCCAAACAACTTAAAAGGTAAGTGTGGTATCTGCGAATTCAGATACATTTGCGGAGGTAGTAGGGCTAGAGCCTACGCCCTAACAGGTGATTATCTTGCAGAAGAACCCTGCTGCATTTACAGACCAAAGAGTTAGTATCGTTCTTCCAGCCTACAATGAAGCAAAAAGATTGGAAAATGCTGTTAGAAAAGTTGAAGAATATCTAAAGAAGTTGGGGTATGATTACGAAATAATTATAGCCGAGGATGGGTCAACAGATGGTACTGACGAAATTGCAAGACGCTTAGCAAGAGATAACCCCAGAATTAGGCACATACATTCCGATGAAAGGCTGGGTAGAGGAAGAGCTTTAACAAGGGCATTTAAAGAAGCAAAGGGGAATATAGTTGTTTACATGGACGTCGATTTGTCCACAGACTTGGAACATTTAAAAGAATTGATTAACGCGATTCTGGATGGCTATGATGTAGCAACAGGTTCGAGACTAGTTAAGGGGAGCAAAACAAAGAGACCTCTAAAGAGGGATATAGCATCAAGGAGCTACAACTTCTTAGTCCGCTTGCTTCTCCGTTCGAAGATTCATGATCATCAATGTGGCTTTAAGGCCTTCAAAAAGGATGCAATATTGAAGATTTCAGAAAAAGTAAGGGATACGCACTGGTTCTGGGATACGGAAACTCTCGTAGTCGCTCAAAGGCTTGGATATAGCGTCAAGGAGATCCCAGTTAGATGGGTCCAAGGAAGGGATACCAAAGTCAGATTCGGAAAAGATGTGTTTTACATGTTCTCTCAAATTATTAGAATGTTTCTAGAAGATATAGCAAGAAGTAGAAAGTTTTATGCTTTTGCAACTTTGCTCGCAACAGTATTGCTCATCTTTTTGACTCTCACAACCGGAGTATCGAATTTCCTCACAAGTCTTTCTCTGATAAATCCAGAATTCTTGATCTCTGCATCTATAATATATTTTTTATCTTTCATAATTCGAGGATATAGATTTCATTACCTAATGAAAAGAATTGGCGAAAACAGCTCATTAAAAAAAGCAATATTGGCAGTTAACATTGGACAAACAGTCAATGTTATAACTCCCGTAAGACTGGGAGACCTCGCAAGGGCTTATGTATTCAAAAAATACGGAATTCCATACACAGCATCCCTTGGGGGAATTGCGGCAGAGAGATCATTTGATATTCTTTCTATAGGCCTCATAGCTCTCCTCTTCTCTATATACCTAGGAACAAGAAATGTAGAAACTTACTATGCAATCGCATTTGCGATTCTGATGCTTTTCTTGATTCTAATTCTCTCAAGAATGAAGAACCTTCTGGGAAAAATCATGCAAAAGGCCAGGATTATTCTGAGTCCGGCCAGTTCCATTACTGTTTTTTTACTTTCAACTTTAATCTGGCTTTGCGATATTATTGTATGCTACCTAATTTCCGCAGGCTTTGGAATTAGCATTGCATTAGTCGCGCTCGCGGTTGCAATTGGAAACATAGTCAAGGCAATTCCGATAACACCCGGTGGGATAGGGACATACGAGCTCGCGGTAACTGCTGTTATTTCTCTTCAAAACCCCTCCTCTGCGTTTGCAATTGCCTTTGCTGATCATGCGCTCAAAAATCTTGCAACAATTGTTCTCGGTTTCTTTTCACTTTCAGCGACGAATCTGACTTTGAAAGAGGTGAGGAGTTGATTGAACCCATTACCTTTTACATTCTTTCTCTTCTAATATCCATCCCGCTTACAAGATTCTTCAAATTTCCAATTTCAAGATTTGCATCCCTTCTTATCCTAACAACCATATCTTTCCTCCTAGCTCATTTTATGAGCTTTAAAATGGCTTTTTTACTCGCCATTTTAGTACTGTTACTTCCCATTTTTGGGTTCAAAAGATTCGAGCTAAAGCTTGATGAGTCTGAGATAGTATTTGCTACCGTATTTGCATTTTTTTCTCTTCTTAGATTCATAGATCCGAGCATATTTGATTCTGAGAAATTTATGGATTTGGCGATTATAAATTCCATCCTAAAATCTCCTTCACTCCCGCCAAACGACCCTTTTCTTGCAAACGCAAAACTCGACTGCTATTACTACTTCGGACACGCACTGGGAGCTTCCATAGTCCTTCTATCTCTATCTACTCCGGAAATCGGATATAACATAGTTGTCGCCTCTCTTCCCGCTTATACAGCATCGCTCATCTACGGAATTTTCAGGGAAAACAAAAGATTCGCAGTGATTGCCGTTGTTTTAACAATCTTCTCCGGAAACCTTTATGCTTTCATTGACTTAATTTCCCGCCCTCTCACGCTGGATTATCTCTATTACTGGAATTCCACAAGAGTCATAGAAGGGGCCATCACTGAGTTTCCATACTTCAGCTTCATCCACGCAGACCTACATGCCCATGTATTTGCAATTCCGATGAAGGTCTTTCTAATAGCTTTACTACTCGAAAAAATCTATTTCTTGCTGCCAATTGCTTTATTTGCTATTTTTGCCACAAATCCATGGGATTTTCCATTTTCTTTCCTTTTAACAGCACTTTTTTCAGTATTCCATCGGGAGAAAGACCCAATAATTTATTCCATCATCTCTCTGATCCCAATTGCGTTTTATTATGGGTCTATGAATCTACCAAAAGTAAATATCTTCCTTTCTACAGAAAAAACCGATCCAATCCAATTTCTTTACTATTCCGCAACAATTTTAGCACTTGCATTCATCGCTTTGGGAAAAAAGGCTATTTATTTGGTTCCTATTTCCATACCATTCTATATTATATTCCCAATACTGCCATTGCTCATCCCACCTTTAGCAGCATCGCTAATCACTAGAGACAAAAGTGCTGCGCTAATCTTTACTGGAACATTGGCATTTCTCATACCCGATTTTCTAACCATAGACTCGAGAATGAACACCATTTTCAAGTTTTACTTAATTGCCTGGATTTTCATATCGATTGGAGCTCTAATAAAACTTAAAGATATACAAAACGGAAAAAAGAAGATATTAATCGCTACTCTGCTCTTCGTCAGCCTTTCTTACCCTCTAGCGGCCACGCCTATCCGTTACCATTCCGCAACATTCAGCTTTGATGGTATGAAATTCACCGAAACTTTCGGGGAATATGGGGCCTTAGAATGGCTAAAAAAGAGGGAGGGTGTAGTGATAGAAGAAGGATGCACGCACGGGATTTTGTGTGGATACAGTTACGGTGGAAGGGTTGCGGTTTTTACGGGAAATCCTGCTGTAATCGCATGGACAAATCACGAGTTCCAGTGGAGAAGGGATTACGAGATCATATCCGAAAGAGCAAAAGATGTCAGGAATTTCTTTTCTTTCAGCAACTGTGAGGAAATGAGAAGAATTGTAAAGAAATACAACGTCTCCTACATTTTTATAGGCCACGAGGAGAGGAAATTCTTCTCCATTGACGACGAGCGCTTCGAAAAATGCTTTTATAAGGTATTTGACGACGGTAAAGTAAAGATCTTCAGCGTTGAAAAAGACGAAAGTTTAAAAAACCAGAATGATTTTATAACCGAAAACCTCGCCCTTGAGGGCGGGATGATAGAAAAGCTTAAATAAATAGAAAGTCTGAGTAGAATGCCCAAACATGCATAAACATAGCCCGCAGGTTAATGAGATCTGCGGATGGGGAGCTTGGCTTTTGAACCGGCAGATGAGGCTGGAGGCAAAAGCCCCAGCTAAACGCTGGAAGCTTCGCCTTTAAAGGCGGGGTAGGCTCACTTAAGGGCTCGTAGCTCAGCCGTAGAGCGCCGCCTTCGCGAGGCGGAGGCCCCGGGTTCAAATCCCGGCGAGTCCAGTAATTTGTTTTTGATGTTACTTTCTTCGTTATCGCTTTAGAAACAATCGGTTTCGATTTTCTATCTTATTAACAGTAGGAATATTCACAATGTTAAAGTTTCCAAATATTTATATATCCTGGCTAGCTCACATAATTCATGAAAACTATAGAGCAAATAAATGAGAAGATCAGAGAAGGTAGTGTCTGCGTTGTTACTGCCAAGGAAATGAAGGACATAGTTTCAGAACTTGGCCCCGAAAAAGCTGCTAAAGAAGTTGACGTGGTTACAACAGGAACATTCGGGGCAATGTGTTCTACGGGTGTTTTCATCAACTTTGGACATTCCGACCCCCCCATAAAATTCAGAAGAGCTTGGCTTAACGATGTCGAAGTTTACACAGGATTAGCAGCAGTAGACGCTTTTTTGGGTGCAACCAAGCCCTCAGAAACGAGAGAAAATTATGGAGGAGCGCATGTTATCGAAGAACTTGTCTTTGGAAGAGAAGTTGAGCTCAGAGCTATTGGTTTTGGAACAGATTGCTATCCCAGAAAAGAAATAGAAACTGCAGTCTCTCTTGAAGATTTAAACCAAGCAGTGATGGTAAATCCCAGAAACGCATATCAGAGATACAGAGCTGCGACAAATTCTTCTGATAAAGTCTTAAGGACATATATGGGAACTCTGCTTCCAAACTACGGCAACGTGACTTTTGCAGGAACAGGAGAGATTTCTCCACTGAACAACGATCCCGAGTTTAGAACAATAGGTGTTGGAACTAGGATATTTCTGTGCGGTGCAAAAGGCTATATTATCGGTGAAGGGACCCAGCACTCTCCGCCTTTCGGAACGCTTATGGTTAAGGGGAACTTGAAGGACATGAAGGCAGAATTTCTAAAAGCTTGTTATTTCCCCGGCTATGCTCCATCAATTTTTCTGGGCATCGGAATTCCAATCCCAATTCTGGATGCTGAAATTGCAAAGTCAACTGCTATTAGAGATTGGGAAATAAAGACGACGATAATCGACTTCGGGGTTCCGAGGAGGGATCGACCGGTTGTCAGGGAAGTCACGTATGCTGAACTGAAAAGTGGTAAAGTTGAGATAAACAGAGAGGAGGTACGAGTTTCACCACTTTCGAGCTTTTATATGGCAGAAAAGGTCATGAAAGAACTAAAAAGGATGATAGAGAAAGGGGAATTTCTACTCAGCTTGCCAGTTGAGAGGCTAAAAGGTAAGGAACTATTCAAGCCAATGAAACAGAAGGAGATAAGGATCGTGAGAGAGTTTATGACCAAGGCTATAACAATAAGAGAAGATTCAAGGATTGAAGATGCTGCAATGCTAATGATAAACAAAAACGTGAATCATCTGCCAGTCGTTGATGATGAAGGAATTCTGAAAGGAATCGTGACTTCCTGGGATATAGCAAAAGCTGTCACAAAGGGAGCAAAGACAGTAAAAGAAGTTATGACGAGAGAAGTCATAACCGTATTTCCAGAAGAACCAATAGCAATAGCGATTTCAAAACTCGAGAAATATGACATCTCTGCCCTGCCAGTTATAGATTCCAAGAGGAGGGTTTTAGGGATAGTGACAAGTGAGACCATAAGCAAAATGCTGGGGGTGTAAAAATGCTCCTGCAGCTTCTTTTCGATTCAAAAACAGTTAGAGAACCTATAATATCTAGAGTTGCCATAAAAACTGGGGTTCCAATAAATATCCTCAGAGCAGACGTTGGAGCAAGAAAGGGGGAGATCATAGTAGAAATCCCAGATGAAAAATCTAAGGAAATAGAGAGACTCTTTAATGAGATGGGTGTTGAAGTCCATGAAGTTACGAGAACGATAGCAAGAAACGATAACTGCGTTCACTGCGGGCTTTGTGTAAGCATTTGCCCAACAGAAGTCTTTAGACTGAATGAAGAAATGAAAGTAGAGATTAGAACTGAAAAATGCATTCACTGCAGTGCTTGTATAAAAGTTTGCCCAACTATGGCCCTATACTTTCCTATTTAACAACATTTCCAGATAGGACAGCCTTATACTTTCCTCTCTAGAATAGCCTAAAAAAGCAGCTATTTCAAATATTTTTTCCTTCTCATCCAATTCTTTTACTTCGATTTCCAAAAAGTTTCCAAGACCTTCCACAAAGTCAACACAAATGAGAGCTCCATTCATTTCGTAAATCCTTCTTCTTTTTCTAACAGTTCCAAATTTTCTGAAACCCAACTTCTCCAAAAGCTCCAATGCATTTTCAAAGCTGTCAACAACTAAATTCACTTCCTCTCTAGATTTCGTATCCTTGTCGATTTTAGGACCCTTGTAAGTCATCTTTATTTTCTTTTCAACTCTAAGTCTTAGTGCCTCATCCGTCTTTGCAAAGTCTCTACAAGGATGATTAAAGTATAAATCCAATTCTTCCTTCTCCTCCAAAAACCTAGCGAATTTTTCAACTTTCTCAAAAACCCCTTCTTTCAACCTGAACTTCGCTTCGACTTCCATGAAAAAATAGTAAAAATTACTGAGGCTTACTTATAAGTTCAACTTTCGAAAGAACCTTTCCATCCCTTGCGTGTGGACTTCTGTAGACTTTGTCTCCATACTTCTCTATTTCTCTGGCCTCATCGGCCAATATTGCCGCAACCCTCATCATTTCATGTGCAGCAGCTATCAATGGAACGTATACATTGTAGTCTTTCTCCACAAAGCAGCCACGCGTCGTCAGATCTGAAACTTTTTCAGCAATATAATAAGCGGCTATCGCTTTTGCCCTTGCATATGGGTTGCTGAATTTTCCTGCTTCTACCGCCTTTTCAGCCGTTATTATTAGCTGAGGCAACTCAGGCTTCTTTCCAGCCTTTATGTCTTCTATAACCTTGTCGATGGCTTCCTGTACAGCTCTTAAAGCCCCTGTTGCCGCCAGAACTTTCAAAACATCTGCATTAAACAAAGCCATTTCTGTTGGATCCAAGAATTCTCTTCTTGCTCCTATCATCGAATCCGCGTTTATGAATATGTATCCAAAGCCCTTCTCCTTCAGTTCATCCTTCGCTTTTTTAGCCGGAGCATCGCTGATTACAATAACGGGTTTTCCAGCAAAAGCCTCTCTAGCTGCTTTAGGACCTGGAAGGGCTGCGTTTGGTGATGCTACTATTATTAGATCTGGATTAAATTCTTTTAATTTCTCTGCAACAACAGCCTCTTCGGGTTGCATTTTCGCTCCACTTGTTACAACTCTAACCTCAATATCTTCCCTATCCGCTCTCTCGTCGAAAAGGTATTCAAGAATTACGGCTGTCCCAATTGCACCCATTTTCAAAACTCCAACTTTAACTTTGCTCATGTATAATGAATCTTTTAACTACTATTTAACCTTTCCTATTTAAGTTTGGAAAAACTTAAAAAGCGTTAAAAGATCTTTGCAGAGGTGAGAGTTTGAAGGCCAGAGAATTTATTTTAATTTCAGCTCTGCTAGTCTTAGTTGCTTCTGGTCTTCTTGCGGCCTATCAGATGCACTTTGGTACCGTAATTCCGATAGAACCATACGAATCTGCGGTTGGAAATCCTTGGCGTCTTCTGGTTGCCCTATACGTCTTTTTGGTTCTCATAGGCACCGGAGCGATCGCCTCAGCTGGGGAAATATTGGGAATAAAGGAGCTCGAGCCAATTATCAAAGAAGCAATTTTAATATCAATAGTTACGATTTCGGTTGGACTGATAACGATCGCCGTAGATCTAGAGAGAATCGAGCGGGCGGGCAATGCGTTGCTCGGCTACGCAAATCCGATGAGTGTTATGTACTGGATGATAATTTTCTACGTTCTGGAACTGCTCTTTCTGATTCTTGAGGGCTGGTTTTATTTCAGAGCAGATCTGCTTAAACAATCCAAAAAGAGAGGATTTAAGGCATTCATTTCAAAACTTCTTTCCCTTAAATTCCTTGGAGGTTTCTTTTCCAAACAAAACAGGGATTTAGACATGAGCTTTGCAAAATCAATCGGTTTTCTAGCCTTAATCACGGCTATTCTTGCATACAGCAATCTTGGTGCTCTTTTCTCTGCGAGTTACATTCCCTTATGGAATGATGCTTCAAATCCAGTTTACTTTGTATTAACAGCGATTACCGCCGGTTCAGCTGTTCTAATCTTTTCGACGATAATCACATCTTGGACAACCGGAAAGTCAGATGAAAGAAAAATGAAAGCGGTCTTCCTTCTAGGAAAACTGCTTCTCTATTCCCTTTTCGCATCTTCAATCTTCATCCTATGGAGGACAGTGATAATCGGATATCCGGCTGTGTCCTATTTGGCGAGCTATTCCGTTAATAATTTGATTTTTGGAAAGTTTGCATTGAATTTCTGGTTCCTGGAAATTTTCGTCGGAATAGTAGCACCCATCCTAGCCATAATCGCTGGTAGAAAGAACTTAGATGCCCTCTTTGTAGCATCATTCCTATCGCTTGTTGGTATCTTTGCATTCAGATTCGATTTCGTCTATGCAGGACAGACGTCCAAGCAGATTTCAGGAATGAGCGTAACACCTCCCGTACATCCGTTGGAAGCTATTTTCGCCGTTGGGGCGATTTCTCTTGCTTTGCTGCTGTACTACATCCTATACAAGCTCCTTCCAATGGAGGTGGAACATGAATCGTAGAGACTTTCTGAAGTTAATCCTTTCACTTCCCTTAGCATCGGTTTCAATCGCTTCTCTGAAAAGTAGCAAGGGTTATGCGATGATAATCGATGTTGAGAAGTGCATAGGCTGTGGTAGGTGCGTAATTGCCTGCAAAATAGAAAATGGAGTCCCCCTGGAGTTACCGATATCCAGAACCTGGATTGAGGGTTATCTAGATGGGAAAAAGATCGTAATGAACACAAAAGATAACCCATTCATAAAGATAAAAGCCAAAAATGGATTTTTCGTTCCGAAACTCTGCAATCACTGCTCAAATGCTCCATGCGTAAATGTTTGCCCAGTATCAGCAAGATTCCACGTTGATGGCATCGTTTTAGTGAATAAAGACGTGTGCATAGGTTGCAAGTACTGCATTATAGCCTGTCCATATGGTGCTACTTTTGTGCATCCCGAAGAAAAGGTCACAGACAAATGCACATTCTGTTACCACAGAATAAGAAGGGGCTTAAAGCCTGCCTGTGTGCTAGTTTGTCCAACTGGTGCAAGAAAATTCGGAGAACTCAAAGAGGGAAGTGAAGTTTATGAAATTCTAAAATCTAAAAGATTCAGCGTCCTGAAACCTGAAGCCGGAACTAATCCGAGAGTTTTCTACCTCAACTTGGATACGGTGGTTGAATGAAAGCCTGGCAAATTGTTTTAATCTTTGCCATTCTCGTTTACGGAGCACTATATGTGTACACTTTCCATTTATCCCCCGTAGTGAAAGAGAGAAGCGTAGAAAACTGGGTAGAAAAGGAAAAAGAGAGAAAAGTCAGTTTTGTACAAAGCGAAGTTTGCAGGGAGTGTCATTTGAAGGTCTACAGAACCTGGATCTCCGGGAATCATTCAAGCGTAGAGTGTGAAGTCTGTCACGGATACGGGGCTGAACACGTAAAGCTCAGAACCAAAGAAAGTGTGATCGTCGAAAAAAGCAGAGATAGTTGCCTCATCTGTCACAAAGAAATTGCGGGAAGAACCGCAATAAAAGTCGTTGATGAAGGCCATGGAAGCGGAGTTATATGCACTTACTGTCATGATCCACATAGATGATCCATGTTGTACTAGTGGAGCTAAAAATCCCGGAAAACGTTGGGTTTATAGCCAGAGTTTTAAAGAATTTCGGGTATGAAAACCTCTGGCTTTATAAATGCAAGGTGACCGAAGAAAGTTTCAAAACTGCCGCAAATGCCAGAGACTTGCTCGAAAAGGCTAGGAAAATTGAGGATCTAAATTCTTTCCTTTCAAAGTTCAATCTGGTTGTTGGAACAACTGGTATCTCAGGAGGAGAGTACAGGTACTTCAGAAAACCAATGTTAACCCCCAATGAATTAAAGGAGTTTATAGAAGGGGAAGTTGCAATTCTTTTTGGCAGGGAAGACTATGGACTGCTGAACGAAGAACTTGAAATGTGCCACGTATTGGTGAAAATACCGACCAGCGATATTTATCCTGTGATGAACGTTAGTCATGCAGTTGCCGTTATATTATACGAGCTGAGTAGCAAAAAAACCAGCGAAGAAAAGCTTGCCACAGCGGGAGATATAGAAATAATGATAAGCAAAGTTTCGGAACTGATGGAGCTGATAGATTTCCCAGCTGTAAGGAGAAAGAGAGAGATAGTAACACTAAGAAGGGTTCTCGGTAGGGCCAGGATGAGAGACTACGAATTCGAAAGCCTTATGGGAATTTTTACAAAAACGATATCATTCATAAAGAAACTCAGGACCGAAAAAGAAAAATCCAAAGAGGAAAATTTAACATCATGAAATACCGCTTTATTGACCATACAGCAGACATAGCTTTTGAGGTATACGGTAATAGCTTAGAAGAGCTTCTTGAAAACTCAGCCTATGCTTTCTATGAAGCTTTTGTAAAGGTTGATGCAATAAAAGAAGCTGAAACGCGAACTGTAGAAGTTGAAGCTGATGAAGAAGATTTGCTTCTCTACAGATGGCTTAACGAGCTTCTCTTCCTTTTTGAAACTCAATTCTTTGCTGGAAAAAAAGTAAAAGTCAGGATCAAGGACATGAAAGCTGAAGGGACAATAGTTGGCAGCAAATTTGGCAGAGAAGCTGTGAAAGTAGAGCCAAAAGCCATAACAATGCACAAGTTCGGCATAAGAAGAGAGAACGGAAAACTCGCAGCTTTCATAGTCGTTGATATATGAAGGAGATTTATCTGCCTCTCCACGACGGCAAAGCTCCTTACTGGCTTCTGAGTAAAATGAAAAAGCTTGCGAATCAAATTGTAAAAATAATAATTATAGAATATGGGGAACTTGAGTTCTTAAAAAGAATTTCAGATCCGATATTCTTCCAATCTTTTTCAAATGTTCTCGGCTTTGACTGGAATTCTAGCGGCTCTACAACTGTTCTGACAGGCGTTCTAAAGGCTGTGCTCAATAATCCTGAATTCGAAATAAGAGTCGCTGGCGGGAAAGGAGAGAACAGTTTAAAAACGCCCGAAGAAATAATGAAAATGTCTGAAGAAGTTGGTGCGGATGCGGAAATGCTAATCAAGTTCAGCAGATTAGCTGCCAAGGCCGACAATTCTGCATTGATAGACGGATATACCCTTTACCATCACGCCGTCTTTTTCACAAAAAAACATTTCACCGTTGTCCAGCAAGGGATGAATCCCGAAGAAAAGATGGCTAGGAGATATCACTGGGAAGTGTATACCAAAATTCCAGAACTCGATGACGTGCACAGCGGAATAATAACTGAGAGATTCGAAGAAAGAGTAATAAACATGGTTTCAAAAAGAAGCAAAGAATCCAGAAAGTTAATAGTCGATTTAGTGCGAGATGGAACATTTAGAAGGGACTATGAAAAACTAATTTCAATCTCCAGAAAAGGAAATGCCTTCTACGTACCCAGAAAGATAGACTGGAAAGCCGTAGAAAAAGCGTATAACTTACAAGTGGAGAAATTCGAAGATCTGCTTCTTATAAGGGGAATCGGGAGAGAGACCATAAGAGCGTTGGCATTGATATCTGACTTAATTTACAACGTTGAATACGACAAGCAAGATCCTGCAAAATACTGCTTCGCTGTCGGAGGAAAAGATGGAGTCCCGTTTCCGATTAGAAGAGAAGTTTACGATGAGGTAATCCGGTTTTTGAGCGATGTTTTAAAGCAGACACAGCTAAGCAGTTTTGAAAAGGAAAAGGCCTTGGATAGGTTGAGAGTATGAAAATCGTGTTGTCATTAGGCGGTTCAGTTTTTGAAGGGGTTGAGAGAATTAAAGAATTCGCAAACGTCCTGGATGAGATAGCCGAAGAGAACAAACTATTCGTCGTAGTCGGCGGGGGTAAAATGGCAAGAGAACTAATAGAGAAAGCCAGAAATCTGGGAGCAAATGAAGTTATGTGCGATTATTTAGGAATTGCAGTTACAAGAATAAATGCGATGCTTTTGGCATTTGCAATGAAGAATTCGGCAAAAAGGATACCAGAAAATTTTATAGAAGCTGAAGAATTAAGTAAAAATTACAAAGCTGTTGTGATGGGTGGAACTTTTCCGGGGCACACGACTGACGCCACTGCAGCGTTGCTTGCCGAATTCGTCGGAGCTGATTTGTTCTTAAACGCTACTTCTGTTGACGGAATATATTCCGAAGATCCAGGAAAGAATCCCAATGCTTATAAGTTCGAAAAGATAAGCCCAAGAGAATTGCTGATGCTCGTTGCTAAAGAGCAGGCAAAGGCCGGCGTTAATGTTGTGATGGATATTCTTGCTGTGAAGATTTTAGAAAGAAGTAAGATTAAAGCAGTAGTATTCAGAGGAGAACCTGAAAACATAAAGAGAATTGTCAATGGGGAAAAAATCGGAACCTTAGTCATTTAAATATCTTTCCAGGATTCAGAATACCGTTAGGATCAAAGATTTCTTTTATTTTTCTCATTATACCGTACTGCTCAGGAAAAAGCTCTGCGAGTTCATCTCTCTTTATTTCTCCGATTCCATGTTCTCCGCTTATGGTTCCGTCCATTTCAACTGCAAGTCTCATTATTTCTCTCCTAAAATTCCAGTAAACCCTTTCCCAGCCTTCAAAGATTAACGGATGCTGATGCAAATTACCGTCACCAACGTGGCCATAGGTTATAACATCTATACCATACTTTCTTGCAATTTCGTCGCTTTTTCGAAGGTATTCTAATATTGATGCCGGTGGAACGCAGATATCCAGGATTTCGATGATCCTATTTTTAATTCCAAGGTAAATCTTGCTTCTTATGTCTAGTAGATCCCTCTGCTCCTTTGGACTGGCCAGAAAAACATCTATGGCATTACAGCTGTATGCTATTTCAGCACTTTCCTCGGCTTCCCATTTGTGTTCAAATATGGAAAGAATATGAGCTTCACCCTCCTTGCTAACCCATCTTTTCCCGCTAACACTTTCCCCGATTTCTACAGCCCTTTTTTCCATGTATTCAAGTCCAAGTGGGGTCAATTTTCTACAAGTCTCAATTGAATACTCCATCGCATCCTCGATGTTTCTGAAAGGAATAGCCAGCATGCTCATATCCCTTAACGGAGGAAGAAGGCGGATTATTGCCTTAGTTATAACTCCAAGAGTCCCCTCACTGCCGATAAAAAGCTGGAGTAAAGGATAACCAGCGGAATTTTTAATTGTTTTTCCGCCAAACTTCATAATCCTACCATCCGGCAAGACGACTTCAAGTCCAAGAACGTAGTTCCTAATAACTCCAAATTTCATCGCCCTAACTCCCCCGGCATTTGTTGCGATGATGCCTCCCACTGTAGCATTTTCGGCTCCCGGTTTTGGCGGAAAACTGAGCCCATGCTTTTCTGCTGCTTTCGTAAGCTCATCGAGAGTGACGCCTGCCTCACATATGGCTAATCTGTTCCGAACATCGATTTCTATTTCTTTCATCCTCTCGGTCGAGATAAGAATTCCATCTAGCGTCGGAACGGCTCCTGCACTTAGCCCCGTACCTCCTCCCCTAACAAAAACCGGAATTTTTCCCTCATTTGCAAATTTCAGTATTTTTGATACTTCAATCGCATTTCTTGGCTTAAAAACAATGAAATTCCTGCTCTTTGGGGCGATCGTCTTAGGGGTTTCGTCGTATCCATAGCTGTCTATCCTGTAAACCTCAAATTCTCCTAAATCCATCTCATCCCCTCAGTTGGAATCTCCTCACATTTGAGCAGTTCAAACAGGTTATTATCACAGAAGATTTGTGAATTCTAACCCTGAAACGATCCGAACGATAAGGATAAAGACATTTTTTGCAGAATAAAAGTTTGTATTTCTTTGGAATTCTAACACGATATTTCATAGAAATATTCCTTGCAAGCTCGATGTATCTTCGAGCGAGCTCATAATCGATGTTTTTGAATTTCTGAGCTCTTTCTATTAAGTAAATTATCCTCTCCATTGCAATCTGCCTCTCTTTTTCTCTCTCCCTCTTGAGCATATAGAAAATACGACAAGAATAAATAACTATCCGAGTAAGGAGTGATATGAGATTTGATGCAAGAAAGTTCAAGGAGCTTGCAGAGAAAGACTTCGAGAAGGCTTGGCTTGCAGGCCAAGAAATAATCTCAACTAGGGATCCAAACAAGCTCTACCCAAGAATCGGCTACCATTACGGAGAAGAGCATCCAGTTTTCAAAACCATAGAAATGCTCAGGAGAGCCTATATATCCATGGGCTTCAGAGAAGTTGTCAATCCAATAATAGTTGAAGACGTTCACGTTAAAAAGCAGTTTGGAAAAGAGGCTTTGGCCGTTTTGGATCGCTGCTTTTATCTTGCATCTCTTCCAAAACCAAATATCGGAATTTCTGCCGAAAAAGTGCAGAAAATAAGGGATATTATAGGCAAAGATTTCAGCGAAGAGGAGCTTAGGAGAATTTTCCACCTATACAAAAAGGGAAAGATAGACGGAGATGATCTAAGTTACGAAATCGCAAAAAAACTGGGAACGGATGACCTGACAGCTATCAGGATTCTTGATGAAGTGTTTCCAGAATTCAAGGAACTCAAACCAGAACCGAGCAAGCTTACGCTTAGAAGCCATATGACCACCGGGTGGTTTATAACTTTAAGCGAACTGGCAGACAAGCTTCCTTTACCGATAAAACTCTTCAGCATTGACAGATGTTTTAGAAAAGAGCAGGGAGAGGACGCTACAAGGCTCTACAGCTACTTTTCCGCAAGCTGCGTTGTCGTTGATGAAGATGTAAACGTCGACGATGGAAAAGCCGTAGCAGAATCTTTGCTTAAACAATTTGGATTCGAGAAATTCAGGTTCAGGCTAGATGAAAAAAGAAGTAAATATTACATTCCTTTCACACAAACAGAAGTTTACGCCTTTCATCCAAAACTTGTTGGGTCAAAAACAAAATACAGTGATGGTTGGGTTGAAATTGCAACCTTTGGAATTTATTCCCCTACAGCTTTAGCTGAATATGGAATAGAATATCCAGTCATGAACCTTGGACTGGGTGTAGAGAGACTTGCAATGATTCTATTTGGATACGACGATATAAGAAAGCTGGTTTATCCACAGCTCTACGGAGAAATTAAGCTCAGCGATTTGGATATAGCCAGATCCATAAAAATAAAAGAAGTCCCAAGGACAGATGTTGGTTATGAAATTGCCAAAAGGATAGCAAAAATAGCTGAAGAGAACGCCAACGCTAAAGGACCCTGCAGTTTCCTAGCATTTGAAGGGGAGATTTACGGTAAAAAATTGAGGGTTTTCGTTGAAGAGAATGAAGAGGGTGCCAATCTATGCGGTCCGGCATTCGCAAACGAAATTGTAGTATATAACGGCAGTGTATATGGTATTCCAAGATCTGAGGAATTTAAAAAAATCTTCGATGAGGGTGTAAACTGCGGGATCAGGTATATAGATTCCTTTGCTTTCCTAGCTTCAAAGAGAATAGAGGATTCAGCTATTAAAGGGAAAGGGGAGATAGTAATAAGAGTGAGGAATGTTGAGGGGCTGTCAAGCATAAACCTGCAGATTCAGGAAAATGTTAGGAGATACATAGTATGGAAAGGGGGCAAAATAGATATCCGCGGTCCAATGTTTGTGAAAGTTAGGGCTATATGGGAATGAGAAGTCTGAAATACCCTATCAGGGGTATCCTAAATTTTGCAACTCCTATGATCCAGTCCTTCTGAACGGGCATCAACTGTTCAGTTTTCCCAGAAATTTTAACCAAAGCGAGCTGATCCGGAATTCTATTTGCATCCCCCTGTGTTATATATCCGGAGATAATTGCCACATTTTCGGAGTAGACTAGTTCTCCTTTAGAAAGAATCGGAATTTTCTCTCCCTTCTCAACGTATGCAATCGCTCTGTGTATCACCGGCTTTCCGTTTCCATTTGGGTAATAAACAATTACATCACCATAGTCCCCAAAACTTTTGTAACCTTTTTCTTTCCCTTCCTCCCAAGTAACTAATCCAACTCTACTCGGATGCATCAAAATGACAACGTCACCCGGCATTAGATTTGGCTGCATACTTCCCGATTCCACGGCTACCATAAAAGGCCAACAACCGGTTATTGCTATTCCAATGGCGATTACAGCTACCAACATTAAAACTGTAGAGACCAAATCCTTTATGAACCTGAAAGCTTTAGAGTTGCTTGACATGAACGAAAGCTTGCAAAAGACTGTTAAAGGTATCGATACAACGATGGTTGTTAAAAAATTCTTGGTCCGTGGTTTCAACGTTAGCCCAGAAGCGGCAAAAATGGTAGTCTCCTTTAGTGATCCAGATCTACTAATAGCCGAAGTATGTAAGATTTCAAAAAACAAGTTCATAATATGTGAAGAAGACGTCCTAATGGCCTTGAAAAATTTAGAAAAAACCCCAAAGAAGAGAGAAGTAACTAAAGAGGATAAAAAAGAGGAAAAAATAGAGGGAGTGAAGATTTTGAAAGATGTAAACAATAGTTTCGTGCAAGGAACGATCGAAGACTTTGTTGCTTATTTTAACTCACGGCTGGAAAAGATTAGCAGAATCTTTAGAGGAAGAGTTCAGTCAGTTAAAATAAAAGACCTTGGCAGAATCCGCGGAGAAAATGTTAGTGTAATTGGAATGGTCAATAACGTTTTTGACAGGAAAGAAAGCGTTGTGATTGAACTGGAGGACCAGACAGGTACTATAAACTGTATTGCTTCTGGAAAATGTGCAGAGGTAGCAAGAGAATTGCTAGGAGACGAAGTGATAGCGGTAACGGGTACTTTGAAAGGAAGTTCAATGATCGTAGACAGAATAGTTTTTCCCGATTGTCCAACAAATGGAGAGAGAAAACCCATCGATTTTGGAGTAGTCTTTATTTCCGATACGCACTTCGGTAGCAAAGGCTTTCTAGAAGATAGCTGGAAACACTTTATAGAGTGGCTCAACTGCGAAAGTGAGAGTGCTGAACTTAACAAAATAGCAGAAAAAGTGAAGTATTTGATAGTTGCCGGAGACATAGTTGATGGTGTGGGCGTTTATCCCGATCAGGAAAAAGAGTTGGCCATAATCGATGTTTACGAACAGTACGAAGTTGCTGCAATGCATTTAGACGATATAAGAAAAGATATAACAGTTATAATCTCTCCAGGAAATCACGATGCCGTCAGACAGGCCGAACCGCAACCGTGTCTGCCGAAAGAGTTCTCAAACCTTTTCCCGAGTAATGTGAAAAATCTAGGCAATCCAGCCTTCGTCGAACTTGAGGGTTTAAGGGTTTTGATCTACCATGGAAGAAGTCTTGATGATTTGGTTACCAAAATACCAAGGCTCAGTTATGAATATCCGCATAAAGCAATGGAAGAACTCCTTAAGAGGAGGCATCTCTGTCCACTATACGGCGGAAGAAGCCCAATAGCTCCCTCAAAAGAAGACTTGCTCGTTATTGATGAACTTCCCGACGTTTTGCATAGTGGACACGTCCACACTTATGGCACGGGATTTTATAGAGGTGTCTTTTTGGTGAACTCTTCCACTTGGCAGGCGCAAACAGAGTTTCAAAAAAAGATAAATCTGAACCCGATGCCTTGCAATGTTGCAGTTTACTTTGGAGATAAAGTTTACAGGATAAATTTCGGCGGTGGTTGAATGAAATTTGCAGTAATGGATTGGAATTACGCAGAAAGACTTGGCAGAAAAGTTGCAATGCAGGTACTCGAAGACAGCTTTCGACCCAAAAAAATAATTGCACTGTGGAACTTCGTGGGAAACATATCAGCGCTAGTGCTAAATTTTGAGAATTCTCGAGATGAGAAAGGTTGCAGAAAGACGTCAAGACTCCGACAGGATTTTTGGAGGCTGAGAAAATGATAGGAGTAATAGGGGGTACCCATCTATTAGAGGCAAACCTACTAGAAGACAAAAAAGAGCTTGAGGTTCAGACCCCTTTTGGTCTAGCGGAAATCGATGTGGGAATTTTGAACGGTATAAAAGTAGCGTTGATTCAGAGACATGGAAGAAAAAAAGATAGACCGCCGCACAGAATAAACCATCAGGCCAATTTCTATGCCCTAAAGTCCCTCGGTGTAAGGAAAGTCGTTGCTATGGGTTCCGCTGGCAGTCTGAGAGAAGACATAGAAATTCCAGCCGTAATGATTCCACACGATTACATTGACTTTTTTAGCGGTGTAACCGTTTTCAATAACTCCCTCGTTTACATAACACCCGGGTTTGACGAAGAGATAAGGAGAACCCTAATAGACATCGCCAAAAGGATTTCAAAGCTCCCGGTTATTGACAGAGGGGTCTACTTCCAGACAAGGGGACCAAGGCTTGAGACTAGGGCAGAGATAGCGATGATAAAGAATTTTGCAGACTGCGTTGGGATGACTGCGGGGAGTGAGGCAACTGTCGCAAAAGAGTTGGGAATTAAATACGCCATAATTTGCACAATCGACAATTACGCCCATGGAGTAAGGAGCGCAAGCGTGGACTACGAAGAAATAATAAAGAGGGCAAAAGAAAATGCAAAGAATTGTGTTGAAATTGTTAAAGAGGCCATAAAAGTTCTAGGCTCTAATCTATGAAAAGTGAGTTTGTTTCACAATCTATTTCTTGTTTTCCTTCAAAGTTCTTCAGAATCTTGACTGCTTATCCCTTGCTGTCTGGATTAAGGCTGTATTGAGTTTGAAGAACTTTTTAGCATTTTTTGTGGAGAAAAGTTTTTGATTTCGAATTTAGCTCATACCATTCCCCAATTCTACCATAGATGTAGGCATGCTGCCCAAGTCAATGAAGTGGATTCAGATGCACAAACAATAGCCCATGCCTTAACGAGAGGCATGGGATGGGGGAGCTTGGCTTTTGAACCGGCAGATGAAAGAAGGCGTAAAGCCCCAGCTAAACGCTGGAAGTTCCCGGCTTTAGCCGTGGAGCAGCTCACTTAAGCACTTTTGGTTTATTAGGCCTGAATACCTTCACTCAAATTTTCATAGTTGCAGATTGGACAAAAAGCCCACTTACTCCCCCTGATTTTCAGAATTCTGACACCATGTTTTTCACAAGTCCTCGAGGTTATGTAAATCGTTCCTTTTTGAGGTAAAGGAACAGAAAACCTGCAATTTGGATAATTCGTACATCCAACAAACCTTTTTCTCGCTCTTTTTATAGCTATTTCTTTTCCGCAGACCGGACATTTTCCAATAACTTTCTCATTCTTCCCGGGCTCCAAGCTTTTAAGTGTTTTGAGTGCCTTAAGTTTCTCCAAGTTACCCATCCTGCTTATTATTTCTGCGAGAATTTTTCTAGATCCTAAAACTACCTCAGATTTTGTTTTTTTCCCATCAGCAATCTCATCCAATTCCTTCTCAAGCTTTGCTGTCATCTCTGGAAGCGTAATCGTCTCAACTTTTTCCTTTAAGACATCTATAACTGCAAAGGCCAAAGGAGTAGCTCTGTACGGATTTCCTTTTATATATCCTCTGCTGATCAGCTTCTTTATTATCTCATGTCTTGTGGATTTAGTCCCAAGATTCAATCTCTCCATTAGCTTTATCAAGGCAGAAGGTGTGAATCTTGGAGGGGGTTTTGTCTTCTTTTCTTCGATTTTTTTCCCCCTTATTCTCAATTTATCCCCAATCTTAAGTACGGGTATTTCCACTTCCTCGACATTCGAGTACGGATAGACTTTTCTCCAACCCAACTCGACTAACTTTCTTCCGACAGATACGAACTTTATTCCATTGCTCTCCAGCTCTGCAACTCTTATTTCCCAAATCGCATCACTTGCCAGAGTCGCAAAAAACCTACGAACAATGAGCTCATAAATAGCCCATTCCTCCCTTGTAAGATTGCTTTTATCCGCAACAGCAGTTGGATGTATCGGCGGATGATCTGTTGTCTTCTTTTTACCTCTAGAGGGTTCAATTTTCTTCTGACCCAAAACATATTTCGCTTCCTTTGAAAAATAACTGTCCAAAAAACTCCTTACAATTCCGATCAGGTCAAGGGTTTCCGGATAAACTGTGTTATCAGTCCTTGGATAGCTGATGTACCCGTTGATGTACAGGTTCTCAGCTATTTCCATTGCTCTATGCGGGGACATGATCCTAGAAGCCTCTCGCAGAAATTCGGTTGTGTTGAATGGTATTGGCTTCGACTCGATTTTTCTTTTCACTTCGAATTCCTTTACAGTTGCAAAATCCCCTATCTGGGATAAAACCTTCTTTGCCGATTCCAGATCCTTGTACCTCGAGGGATGCCTTGCAAGGAAACCCAGATCTATGAATATCTCATAGTATTTTTCGGGCTTAAAATTTTCTATTTCTCTCTCCCTCTCAACTATAAGCCTTAAAGTGGGAGTCTGAACCCTACCAACACTTAGAAAATCTTTTCCAAGTCTTCCCGAGCTTAAGGAAACCAACCTTGTTAAAACTGCGCCCCATACAAGATCTATCTCATGCCTAGCAAGAGCGGAAAAAGCAAGATTAAAATCGACTTTCTCAAGGTTTGAAAAGGCTTTAAGTATTTCTTCCCTAGTTATCGCGCTAAATCGTGCTCTATCAAACTTAATATTCCTGTTAACTCCTCTAAGAACTTCAAGGGCTTCTAAACCGATTAACTCTCCTTCCCTGTCGTAATCAGTTGCAATTGTAACTTTCTCTACTTTTTTTGCGATTTCCTTTAGAAGGGCTATTATTTCCTTTTCTTTCTCAACTCTGATAGGTTTTGCATTTATCAGCTCATTTAAATCAGTTTTAATCCAATTGCTGTACTCTTTTGGAAAATCTAGTTCAACTATATGTCCCTTCAGCCCGATTACATACGCATTAGATGAAGGGGAATAAAAAAAGACTATATTTCCTTTTTTTAATCTTTTAATATCATTAAATAATATATTTGCAATTCTTTCTGCTGCCTTCTGTTTCTCGGTTATGATTAACCAACTCATACCCAGTCGAGACTCCTCGCTTTCAAATCTCTTCTCCTCCTCTCCACAAACTTCAAAACAGTTGAATGCTGGGAGCCTTCAATTAGCATATTTATCGCCTCTCTCGCTATGCTTAGATTTTCAAATTCGCCGATAATGGATACGTACTTATCGTAAATGCTTATATTAACGTTAAGCAAATCTTCTATTTGTTTTTTTATCTTCCCTTCCTTTCCAATTATCCTTCCAAGTATTCTTTTTATAGCCTTCTCAGAAACAAGCTGGGAAAGATCGATCGACTCAAATACAAGGTTTTCGTCGTCAAGCAATTTCATAGCGATATCTGCACTGAAACCTCTTGCAATTGCTAGAATTACATTTTTAGCCTTCATGAAACTCAGGGTGTCCTCGTAATCAACTATCACAGTATTTTTCCCAAAACTGAGCTTGCAGTTACACTTTTGCTCTATTATTTTCTTTATTTCACCATCTTTCCCTATTAGCACCCCCACCCTATCTTCGGGTATCTCAATCTCCATTCTCATTTTCCCCACCCGTGATTTCTTCGAACAGCTCTTCCTCAGAAATTCCAAGTCCAAACTTGTTGAAGAATCTTGCTATATTTCTAACATCTCTTTTCAAATACAGAATGGCTTTGGGGTGATCAATAAGTACTGCCTGGCTCAAGTCTATTATCACCGGTTCCTCGAGCAGAAGGATATTGTACTCACTAAGATCCGCATGAACTAACTCGGCCTTTCTGTAAAGCTTCACCATATTATCAACGACCTTTTCAAAGATCCATTCAACATCCAATTCAGCAAGTTCCTTTCCAATTTCAACCAAGCTAGGTGCGGGAACTTCGTTTTCTCCAATGAATTCCATCAAGAGAACGTTTTTCAGGTAATCATACGGTCTGGGAACTCTTACGCCGTTATCGTAGGCTCTTTCAAGGTTTCTGAACTCCTTTTCTGTCCAGACATATATTTTCTCTTTCGCGGAGATCCTATAATCAAATCTTCGATCGCCAAAGATATATTCATCCATTTTGTCGAAAGAACTGGTCTCTATTCTGTAAATTTTAACAGCCATCGGAACGTCTTTTCCTTCGAAAACTCCGTCTGCATAGAAAACGTTCGCTTCTTTACCCGTGCTTATCACTCCTCCCATTGCTTTTATGTATTTCGTAGAGAGCTTGTAGAGAACTTTCAGAGTTCTTTGATCGAGGACCTCTGCGTAAATCTTTCTGTCTTCTTCGCCGATTTCCTTTATCCTCAATCTGTCTAATGCTTTATCAAGATCTTCTATCTTTCTCATCCCATCCACCACGATTCGTGAAGAAGACCAAGAAGACTGCTGAAGAAGCTAGGAAAATAGCAACATAAGCAAATGGAAAGCTCGAAAATTTAAACTTCACCCAGAAACTTCCATTTCCCTGATATACAATGACTTTTTGTCCTCCAATTTCCCTATATTCCTTCTCAAGGTTTTTGAAGTCTTCAATTTCAACGAGGGGTATTAAAATCACCCTTTCGTTTCTGAGTTCCCTTTTCATGGTGTTATCTTTTAAGGTATATGCTATCCTTATGGTCCCGTTACTCTTTTCGGCTATTAAGAGGGATTCAAATATAAGCTTGTCCCCAGAAACGAAGGATTCCAAAAAATCCAAACTTGAAGAAAGTATCTGGATGTTTGATATTTCGGGCAAAGAAATTGCTAGATTACCATCAAAGTTCAAATCGCCGTTGTTAGAGATCAATATAACTTCTTCAACGTATCCACCCTGAAAAACGATCGAGTGGATAGTTATTTCCAGAAATTCAGTAGAATTCGTAAAGCCTAAGTTGAATTCAAGAACTTGATCGGAAGACACGTTTACTTCCTTAACAAAAGTTTTATTTAAAGCGCTGAGTTCAAACCTGTAAAACCCGGGATTTAATTTCAGAATATCTCCTGAGCTGACTTTCCCTTCAAAAACGACTCCGGAAGCGTTAAAAACCTTGAGTTCAGCATAATTATCATAATTTTTCAAAATAAGAGTGACATCTGCCGCGTTCGCAACAAATAGAAGAATCAGAATACTAAACCCTGCGTATCGCATCCCATTCTGCCTCCTTTTTTCTTAAAAAGTCCCAAAGAGCCGAAATCGCAGAAACCTGTAGAACTATCGAATAAACAATCAGACCGATTGCTATCTTCAGCTTCGACACTTTCCTGTAATAAATCAGGATTGCAAAAAATGCAATAGGTAACAGAGGAATTAAGAGAATTGGAAAATAGGTAACCGTTAATGCCAAAAACCATGATAATCTTACCTCCTCGTTCTTTATTATTTCTTTTCTGTATTTCCAGAGTTGCAAACCGCCATAGTACCATCTTTTTCTTTGCTTATAAAAATCTTTCCAGCTTATTGGAGCCTGTTCGAAAAAGGCACCCTCAACCATTAGCCCTCTTAGGCGTTTAGCATGCATTCTCGTAGCAAAATCGGCATCTTCAGCCACTGCATCTTCATTCAATCTCTCGCAGAGAATTTCGTATCTTAAAACTCCTATTAGACCATTAAACTGCTTGAATGAGCTTTTTTTAAGTAGAAAATTTATAAACCTGTACTCGGCCTCGATTGTTTCGGGTAGGAGACCTGAGCCATTCAAGACAAATCTCCTTGCAGAAGCTATGTATGCTTCACTGTCCATCGAAAGGGCTTTGATGCAGTTTGAAATCGTTTCCACGTCAGTTCTCGAGTCTATATCCAATATAAGCACAAAATCCGGCGGATTTTTCTTCAAATAATCAATAGCATCGTTTATAGCTCCTGCTCTTTTACCTCTTCTTCCGTTCCTCTCTATAACTTCAACTCCCATTTCCTTTGCAATCCTCACCCTTTCATCTTTTTCAGAATTTTTGTCAATAACGTAAACAATACTGCAATTAAAGTGTTTTGCAATCCCCTTTACATGTTCTATGCTGTCTTTCAAAGCCTTTTCTGGCTCAAAAGGGGAGACCGGAACCACAATTGCCAATCTCATCCCAACATTCTTGCTATTATTTTTGCAGTTTCCTCCGGATCAGCCCTACCTTTTGTCTTCTTCATCACCTGCCCAACCAGAAAGTTCAATGCCTGCTTTTTTCCGCTGTAATAATCCTGAACAGCCTTTGGATTTTCCTCAATTGCTTCTCTGCAAAACCTCTCTATCTCGCTTTTCGGAATCGCAAACAATCCCTTTTTCTCGATTATCTCCTCTATCTCTCCTCCCTCATCAAGTTTCGTTCTTATAACTTCAACGACACCTTTTTCAGTTATTTTCTCCTCGATGAAGAAGCTAAGAAGTCTTGCAAATTCCTCCGGGCTCATGAGATTGAAGCATTCATAAAAACTAAGATCGCGATAGTTAAGTTCCCCGCGAAGAATATCAACAATCCAAGTAACTGCAATCCTTGGAGAAACCAATTTCGCAACTTTTTCGAAATATTCTGCCATCTTAAGGTCCAAAATCAGAACTCTTGCATAATTATCAGGAATTCCATACTCCGCTTTCAGTCTTTCTCTCTTTTCCTCAGGCATTTCTGGAAGCGTTCCAATTACCTCTTTCACGAGTTCTTCTGTATAGATAACCGGCAGATCTGGCTCAGGGAAGTACCTGTAATCCTGCTCCTCCTCTTTGCTCCTCAAAGAAACGGTAATTTCTTGGGCCTCATCAAAATGTCTAGTCTCTCTCAAAACGGATTTGCCTCTCTTTATCAGGTTTCTCTGCCTCATTATTTCATAATTTAAAGCCTTTTCAACTCCCTTGAAGGAAGATATGTTCTTTATCTCCACTCTTGCACCACCGGCTATTGATACATTTGCATCAACTCTCATAGCTCCCTCCAGTTCGCCATTAAAGACGTCTAGATACTCCAAAATCATTCTAAGTTTGTTGAGAAAAATCCTTGCCTCTCTGGGGGAGCTTATCACAGGTTCGGTTACGATTTCCAGTAGAGGCATTCCGCTCCTGTTGTAGTCTATAAGCGAATAGCTCGCGGTGGTTATGGAGCCTTTGTAACTAAGCTTTCCGGGATCTTCTTCCAAATGAATTCTCTTCAGCGTGATTTTCTTTTCTTTTCCGTCTGATTCTATAATTACATGTCCCCCAAGCGCAAGGGGACGATCATACTGACTTATCTGGAAGTTCTTGGGAAGATCAGGATAAAAATAATTCTTTCTGTCAAAGACCATCATCGGTTGTATTTTTGCATTTAAAGCCAATGCAACTTTTATTCCGGCTTTTACAGCTTCTTTATTCACAACCGGCATCGCTCCGGGCATACCAAGGCAAACCGGACAGACATGAGTGTTTGGAGGGCTTTTATGATAACTCGTTGAGCATGAGCAGAAAAGCTTACTTTTAAGTTTGTTCAACTGCGCATGAACCTCAAGTCCTATGATGACGTCCATAAAAGAAGTTACATTGTTTAAAAAAATTCTCAACCTAATCTCAAAACTATCCTTTCATAATCTCTCTCGATCTCTCTCAGCAACACTTCTTCATCTATCCCCATTTGATGCGCAATAAATGCCATTCCTCCAGCTCCGACACCCTCCTTAACGAATCCGTAAGCATAAGCTCTCAGCCCCTCATACTTCGATTTTTTAAGCGGAATTCTCGCAACATGAACCCTGCAAGGAGCTAATGATAAATCTGCATTTCTGTCATTTGCAACAAATTCTGTAGTGGCTATGGAGAATTCACAGTTCAAATTCTTTGCCAAATTTGCAATTGCCACCATTTGAGTGCCTCCCGCAAGCAAAGCTTTCTTGCATCCGTTTAGTATGCCATAAATTCCCGCCATTACGGGATCACCAACTGAGGCTATTATTTCTGTCGGATCTCTGCCCTTTACCCTTTTAACAGCCTCGTTTATAACTCTCTGCTTAAGCTCGATTGGATTGTTTGGCATGCTTGAAGAAACTTTAGGTTCAAATCCAAGCGCTTTCAGAACAGCTCCGGCAGTTGTAGTTCCAGCCGGAATGCTTTCACCTATTATGATCAAATCGGCAAGCTTGGAAAGTTGTTCTCCAAGTATTTTTCCATTTCTTACAACTCTCTCAACATCTTCTACTTTCATCGCGGGATTAATGGCTATATTTTCCCCAACAGGGGCGTCAAGGGAAATATATGGAATCTTGGGTTTTACCATAAGCCCCGAATCCACAACAAGCAAAGGAATACCTGTAAGCCTCAAAGCGGTGTATGTTATCAGAGCCGGAGTAGGCTTACCATCTGGGGTTGCGGGAATTGAATCAATACTCAGGCATCTTCCATAATAAAGCAACTCCGCATCTGCAGGAGGCGTATATTTTATCAGTTCTTCATTCGCACCTGCAATCGTAATTCCCGGGATTTCAGCCGTCTTCGTATTACCTACAACTAATAAAAATAGGGCTTTTCTGAAATCAAATTTTTCTGACATGAAATTAAGAATTTCTTAAGATTTATAAAAATTTCTATTTCGAACTTAAATCCCTTGCAACAATTTCGGCTATTCTTTTGCCGCTTAGGAGCATTCCGCCAAAAATTGGACCCATTCGGGGCAATGAATTAACCGCAGCTACAGCCATCCCTGCAACGTAGAGGCCATCAAAGATCTTCCCGGTTTTTTAACTACGAGTTTCTCGGATTTTTCTACAAAAGCTGATCTCTCACCAAGAACTGCTATTTGAAGGCAGCTACTGCGATCGCTTCCGCATCATGGGCTAAAAAACTTGGAAAGAATTAAAAATTTTTGCTTTCTCTTGCCGAAATAAATTCAAAAATTAATTTAGCAGCAAGTGTCTGAGTTATCTTGTTTTCATCCGGAACGACTTCCACAATGTCCATTGCAACGACTTTCTTAGCAATCTCGGAAAAAATAGGCAAAATTATTCTCGGATCTATCCCAAAGGGTTCCGGAGTCGAAACGCCAGGGGCAAAAGATGGATCGAAAACATCCATGTCAATGGATAAATAAATCCTGTCATATACACCCAAAATTTCGAGTAAATCTAAAGGTTTTTCTATATTCCAAGAAAATCTGTAAACTACCCCATTTTTGTCTGCAAACTCCCTCTCTTCTTTACAACCACTCCTAACACCCAATATAACAACCTCAAAACCCTCTTCAAATATCCTCCTACTGGTGCATGCATGGTTGAATCTGTTACCATCGAATTCATCTCTAAGATCGAAATGGGCATCAAAAACAACAAAACAGGATTTTCTGAATCTTCTAGTTGTTAAGATGCTCACGCTATGTTCCCCACCCAGTGCAATTGGTATACCCTTAACTTTAACCAAAAATTCGTCGATCCTTTTTCCTATGTCCAAGAAATTACCATCACAGAGAATATTTCCTGCATCGCAAACTTTTGCTAATGACAAATCAAAGGAGAAGAACTGAGAATACGATTCAAGATTCCAACTCGCCTCTCTTATCGCATTTGGAGCGAATCTGGCTCCAGGTTTAAAAGACTGTGTTGCATCGTATGGGATACCATATATAACGTAATCGGCTTTCTCTATTTCAGAATTAGAAATTGAAAAATATGAATCAATATGCATTACGCTAGCCTCTCAATTTTTCTCTTTCCGAGAGATTCCAGATAAACCACTTCGACTCCTGCTTGAATTTTATCCTTCAAGTTCTCTGGAATCGGAAGTTCAAATGTCTCAAAAGTATTCAGATCCATCAGCTGTGCGTTCTCTTTTGTAACGCTCAAAACTTGTGCTCTTTTTCTTTCGACAAGTGGAACATAAACCTTTGCTGTGACCGGTTCAACTATGCTCCTTTTTTGGGAATCGAAGATACCAATAGCATCTATTCGAGCCTTAGCAGCCCCATGCTTTCCTGGTTTACTAACAGAAATGCTAATTATCTCACAGGGCTCTTCATCAATTACTATATATCCCCCTTCCCTCAGCTGTCGGACTTCTACTTGCTCTTTCATGTGACTCGAAAAAATACAAGAAAATTTAAGTTTTTGCATTCAGTTTACAACTGAAAGTCCCACCTTCAGGGCAGGATGATGGAAAAGTTTGTTATGATTGTCCTTTAGGGTGTCCTGAAGAACCAACCATAAAGATGCTGATTGAACCTCTGTATTTGTCTTATGCCCTCCGAACAAAAAACTGGGAGGCAAAGATGAAGAGGACTAGCATTGAAGCTTTCATTGATAAGAATGCTGAAAAGAAGCTGAAGCTGGGGAAAAAAGGATTTGCAGAATACCAGTCTACACTGAACAAATATGGCCTGAAAGCATCAAAAAGCTCAGAAAAATGAAAAGTGGGGAACTTCAGCAACGTCCATGTTTGGACATATGGCTACCTGCCCAGGAAAATCTATGAGGTTGCTGAGGAATATAGCACTGCGGTTTCCTTCGTTGACGAGAAAAAACCTCATCAAAATGCCCGATACATGGAGATAGCTGCAGGAAAAAGATTAAAGGCTGAAAAAGTTTTCAACGCATCTGGCAGCTGCATACAACATTCTCATAACCCGAGTCCTGAAATTGATAGGGGTAATTGGCCGGCCAGGGATTAAATCCCCGAAAAGGGAGATGTAATCCCGAAACTCCCCTGCTCTTGCAGCGACAAAATTCAGAAAAAGCCGCAAACATTTAAAAATTTCAAGAATACTTTATTTATGACCAAAGTAACCTTGTATGGTTTAACAACCTGTCCGCATTGCAAAAGGAGTTACATCTGTCATCTGCGGGGCAGTCGGGGTGGCCAGAGATCCCCCAGATATTCAGACTTTCTATTTATTTAAGCTTTTCTATCATCCTCGCCCTAAAGGGCGAGGCTTTCAGTTATAAAGGGAGATAAATGGGTTCTTGGATTCAACAGAGAAAAGCTTGAAGGGCTTCTTAAGGATTAAAGTATTATTTCTATTCCCAGTTTTTCTGCAAGCTCTTTGTATCTATTTCTTATTGTCACCTCGGTCACACCAGCAACTTCAGCAACTTCCCTTTGCGTTCTTCTTTCGCCCAAGAGTATCGAAGCCACGTAAATAGCAGCGGCAGCAACTCCAGTCGGACCTCTGCCGCTCGTAAGTTCTCTCTCCTCAGCTTTCTTTATTATCTCTATTGCTTTTCTCTGAACTTCCCCGCTTAGATTCAAAGCAGCACAGAATCTTGGAACATAATCAGCCGGACTAGTTGGCATTAGCTTTATTCCCAGCTCTCTAGTTATGAACCTATAAGTCCTACCAATTTCCTTTCTGTCTACCCTCGAATACGTCGCAATTTCTTCCAAAGTCCTTGGAACGCCAGCTTGTCTGCATGCACAGTAAAGAGCTGCAGCTACAACTCCCTCAATGCTCCTCCCGCGGATGAGATTCTTTTCGACTGCCTTTCTGTAAATAACTGAAGCGGCTTCCCTTACACTTTTCGGCAATCCTAGGGCTGAAGCCATTCTGTCAAGCTCGCTAAGCGCAAATGCAAGGTTTCTTTCAGCTGCATTGCTTATTCTAATCCTGCGTTGCCACTTTCTGAGTCTAAAAAGTTGCGCTCTGTTTCTGACTGAAATGGCTTTTCCGTAATAATCTTTGTTGCTCCAGTCAATTATTGTCGAGAGACCTTTATCATGGATCGTAAACGTTACCGGAGCGCCCACCCTGGCTCTTCTGTCTCTCTGCTCACTATCAAAAGCTCTCCATTCTGGACCCGAATCTATGTACTGATCTTCAATTACTAGACCACAGTCCTGACATATGAATTCTCCCCGCCTATAATCGCGAATAAGTCTGGGACTCCCACATTCAGGACAAACTTCTATATCTTCCTCTCTTTCAATCTCCTTTCTTTCTACTTCCTTTTCCAACTCCTTCTCCTTCACTTTTTCTATCTCCACCATAACCTCTCACCACAAACAAATCCTCATTAACAACCTTGCTCGGCTTAACCAAGGCAAATGGAGATGATACTGGCCCTATTAAATCCACAATTATGCCCACCTCTTCCATCTTCCTCGTTACAACCCTATCTCCAATTTTCGGGATATTCGTGGGAGATACTGGAACGAGAATGAAACCAGACTTCGTCGTTTTCGCGGGTTTTCCAAGATTGATCAGTTTTCTCATGCAATATATAAGCTTTGCGTAAAGCTATATAAACTTTTCGGAGTTCGAATATATAAAGATTTTTCTTAACTTTTTAGTTCTATGTCCAATAAATAATTGTGCCTGCAGTCTCCTATCTTTACTCTCCTAAATTCTCCCAATTTACCCTTCGTTATCACGGCCCTGTAAGAATCAGTTCTTGAAAGCATCCACTTCTTCCCGTGACTCGTCACTAGAACTCTAAAATCTTTTCCAATGTACTTCCTGTTGTTCTCCAAACCTATTTTGACGCAGAGCTCTGTGAGTTTTCTAGATCTCTCTTTCACAATCCATCCAGGTATCTGCTTCAATTTTCCAGCCAGTGTTCCTTCTCTTTTCGAAAATCTAGTTATATTCACTATGTCGGGTCTAACCTTTTCTATCAGCTCGTAGGTTTTCCAGAACGACTCTTCATTTTCAGTTGGATATCCAACAATTATATCAGTAGACAAAGTTATATCAAATCTTTTTCTGAAACTGTCTACAACCTCCAAGAAGTCTTCAACGGTATGTCCACGTTTCATATGATCTAAAACCACATTATCCCCGCTCTGAACTGGCAAGTGTAGGAATTTGTAAATCTTTTCATTATCGAACGCATTTAAAAGATCCTCAATCATAGCTTTAGCGTATTGTGGGTTCATCATTCCGACTCTCACTCTGAAATCTCCCTCAATCTTTCCAATCCTTTCAAGCAGTTCTGGTAACATCAGCTTTCCTTTATCAAGACCATAGCAACCTGTGTCTTGAGACGTAATCTGGATTTCCTTGAAACCCTGTTTAACTGCATTCTCGACTTCTTCAACTATTTTTTCTAGGGAGAAGCTTCTAAGCCTCCCTCTTGCAAATTTCGTCGCACAAAAAGAGCAGTGACCCATGCAGCCCTCAGAAATCGAAACAATAGCAATTACATTTTCTCTTAACCTAAGCTTTGGTAAAAAGGTTTTATCTAAATCTCTCCACTGGAGAAAAGCTGACCCACCATTGTAAGCCCCTTTTATTGCATCTACTATTTTGTCAAGATTATCTGGAGCTACCACAGAGTCTGATAATCTTAAAGCTTCCCTTGAAATCCTTGAAAGACAACCTGCGAGAACAACTTTCTTGCCCAGACCTTTCAATTCTTGAATTCTCTTCAATATTTTCCTTTCTGTAAAATCGATTACTCCACATGAATTTATGACAACTACATCTGCTTCCGAAACATCAGAGAGAGTAAAATTCTCCGAAATAAGAGCCCTCATGATATCCGAATCTGCTTGATTCATCGTGCATCCATACGTTTCTATCGCAACTTTCACAAAACTAATTTTTACTAGCTTCAAATAAGTATTCCGGAGTCGTTCTAGTGAGATGCTCCGCCTTTAAAGCAAGGCTTTCGGTGTTAGGGGGGCTTTACGCTTCCTTTATCTGCAGGTTTAAAGCCAAGCTTCCCCATCCCATGCCTCTCATTAAGGCATTGGCCATGTTGCAGCCTCATCTTGGGCAACATGCCTGCATTTGCAATTTTTACATTTTTTATTTATTTAGGCTTCTCAATCTCCGTCCTGAAGCGGTTTCCAAACCTCCCCCGAAAAGTTTGGGGACTTTTCAAATTTCTACTATAAACAGCAAGACTTTTGATTACAACAGAAAGCCTCGCCCTTCAGGGCGGGGATGAATAGAAAAAATTTATGAGATATGTATGTTGAGGAACAGTGGGAGAAAGAGAGATGAAGAGAACCAGCATAGTAGAACTCATAGATAAAAACGTTGAAGAAAAGCTAAAGCTACTCTGTAGTTTATCATCTAAATTATGGAATGAAGTAAACTACGCTAGGAGAAGAATGTTCTTCGAGAAGAAAGGAGTAGACATCAAAGCAACATACAAAGAGTTCTATGAGAAGTATAAGGTATTAATTGGTTCCGCCACAACACAACAGATCCTAAACAAGAACGATGAGGCTTGGAAAAGCTTCTTCAAAATGCTAAAGCTCAAGAAAGAGGATAAGCTACCACCGTTTATCACGAAAATCAACCCGCCAGGGTATAAGAAGAAAAATAATAAAAGGTCTCTGTGGATTGTTTTGAGGAAAGATCAGTATAAAATAGAAGATAATAAAATAGTTCTCAAAGGACTGGGTGTTATTGGAAAGATAGAGCTGAGGTACAAAGGATTGATACACTTGAAGGGAAAACAAGGTAGGCTGGAGATACACTATGATCCAGACAGGAAGAGATGGTATGCCCATATATCGTTTGAGATAAGCGAGAAGGCTGTCAGAGGAGCGTGGACTAGTGTTCCGAAGAAGCCAAGAGGAGATCTAGTGGCGGGTATTGATGTTGGTACCAACAATCTCATGGCTATATATGTTGAAAATGGCTTAACGCAACTTGTTAATGGCAAGCCAT
>Ga0080004_1063060_pt1 | contig 85797 bp, 77 predicted proteins | sample WasSprMetagenome_FD_69207 | JGI IMG/M metagenome (GOLD analysis project Ga0080004, IMG submission 69207) | Sulfidic aquatic microbial communities from Washburn Spring, Yellowstone National Park, USA - WS (SPADES assembly) (version 2) | ecosystem: Environmental > Aquatic > Thermal springs > Hot...
ACATCAATGTTGTTAAAACCTACGGCCATATTGGCGAAAACCTTGGCTCCTTTAGCCGCATCCAATACTTCTGCATCGATGATATCCGTTAGAAGGCAGAAGATTCCGTCCCGGCCTTTGACTTTTTCTATTAGCTCCTCATGGGTTAAGACGCGGTCTTCAGGATTAACTTCTACTTCGCAGTGCTCGGTCAGCATGTCTATAGCTGGCTGGGGGGACAGGTCGAGTAACATATACCTTCCATTTAGCCATGGTTTAACCTCCCAACTAGTTTTCAATGTGTTTCCAAGTGGGGACTTACAAGCTCCTTAGTCGTAAATTTCCGGATTCACCACGTGTGGTGGTCTTTCCCCGCACAAAACAGTGATAATCCCTTGAGCTACTTCGGCGGCAGCAAAGTTCTTGAGTACTTATCCGCATACAGAATTGTGGGTTATGCTAAATAGCTCTTCATACTGCGAGACTCCGACTCTGTTAAGCGCTCCGGAGGCCACACGCAAGAGGGGGGTCCAGAAGCTTAGCTCCCACTTTACTCCAAAGTCTGGCCTTCAAGGTTCTCACTAGCATCAAAATCGCTGTTTTATATAAGGGACACCCATCAGGTGGCGTCAGGTTTCCTTTAGAGAACCTTTTTACATATTTCTAGCAAATCCTCTTTGCTAGGCTGGCGGGGGTTAACGGCGATATTCCCGCTGGTTATGGCTTCTTCCACTACGGGTTGCAGCTTTTCTTCCGTGGCCCCATAACTACTCAATTTATCTGTGATACCTATATCTTCTAAGAGCTTAGCAACTGCATCCACCGCTTTCCGGGCCGCTTCCATAGGAGGCAAATGAGAGATATTTTCGCCAAAAATAACAGCAATTTCAGCGAACTTCTCCGGCGCTCCTATTAAGTTATATTCCATAACATGGGGCAAAAGGATAGCATTAGCAATACCGTGGGGTACACTAAAGTGAGCACCTAAAGGAGAAGCAAGAGCATGGGCTATACCAAGCCTGGTCACGTTAAAGGCTAAAGCAGCAATGGTGCTAGCGTAAAGCATCTCTTCCCTTGCTTTCAGATTACGGCCGTTGGCTACAGCCTTGCGGAGGCTTCGGGCGATAAGTTTAATGGCTTGGATTGCTAGGGCTTCTGATATCGGCTGAGTTGCCGTGCATATATAGGATTCCACCGCGTGGGTGAGGGCATCCATACCTGAAGCAGCCGTTACCCGCGGAGGCATGGTCAATGTCAGTTCAGGGTCAAGGATGGCGTAAGTTGGCATCAACATGAAGCTTCCGATACCGGTCTTTATTTTCGTCGCCTTATCGGTTATTACCGCCCACATGGTAGCCTCGCTGCCGGTCCCGGCGGTAGTAGGTACAGCAATTATGGGAAGGGGTTGATTCTTTATCTTACCAATCCCGGCATAATCGAATATCTTTCCCTCATTAGTCACCATAGCAGCGGCAGCTTTGGCTGTGTCCAGAGCACTGCCTCCACCGACGCCCAGTACTACTTGAGCACCAGATTTCTTAACCTCCTCTGTTACCTGTTCCACTAAATCGGTAGTAGGCTCCCCTTCTATTGCATCGTAAACAGAAACCTTAAATTTCTCCTCCTCCAAAACCTTTAGTACCTTCTCCAAAATCCCTGCAGCCTTAACTCCTTTATCAGTAACAACAAAGACATGCTCTTTACCCAGTTCTCGCACTTTTTCAGGCACGACCTTTAAGCTTCCCACACCGAATATAATTTCTGTCGGAAGTTTGTAGGTATATAACATCTTAACACCCCCGGCCTTGAATTAAACTTAACTTAAGCTTCAAAAAAGATCTGCTATCCCCAGTGTCTCCAGTTTTTCCTTGGTGGGTATCCCCATTTCATCCCATCCGCGGTACTCATAATAGTCACTTAGCATACGGCCCAGAGGGGGCAAGTTAACTGTTACACCTTCACCTATCCGCTTGTGTGTCAAAGAACGCGGTGGTAAAGTATCATCTTTTCTGCTAACACCACAATAACGCACATTGAACATTCTCTTGAGGGTGAATAGGCGTTCTCCTGTTTCCATGAATTCTTCGGGGCTCATGCTCCAGCCAGTAATAGAATTTAACCAGGCAGTCAAGTGGCTCACCTGAATACCACCGTTGAAAACAAACTTACATATTTTAAGGGAATCTACCATGGACATCAAGTTTTGTAACTTGGCTACAAATTCGCCCTTGCCCTCCACAGCTAAGCGGTTGTGGGGTTCTTCATACCCTAGTTCGGGGATCTTCACTACCCGCTCAAAGGGGTGGGTAAAGGCCTGCAGGTGACAGGCTCCCCTGTTGGAAGTGGCATAGGCCAGGGCTACCCCGTTAAAGGCCCGGGGATCATGAGCAGGAAATTCCAGTCCTTTAACATGATGGGCAAATTCCATAGCCAGCCCGCCGATGCTTTCGGCTGCCTTCCTTACTCCTTCACCTAAAACCTTCCCGAACCCTACCCGCTCACCTATCTGCCTAACCATTTCCACCATAGCCTCAGCATTACCCCAAGTGAGTTTCACGCCTCCTGTATCATGTTCGTTAATTAGACCCTTTTCAAAAGCCTCCATAGCAAAGGCAATGGCATTGCCTGTAGAAATGGTATCTATACCATACCTGTTACAAAGCTCGTTAGCATAGGCTATAGCTTCCAGGTCGTCTATGAGGCACATACCTCCCAGGCAACCTAAGGTTTCGTACTCCGGCCCTGCACCTTCTACCCCTTTATATTTCCCTTCCCGTATCTGGATTTTTCTTCCACACCCTATCACGCAACCGTGACAGTAGTACCTTCCTACCAAAATAGTCTGTTCCATGCGTTGTCCAGATATCTTTTCTACGCCTTCTGGCCATCTACCGAGCCGCCAGTTCTGTAGAGGAAAGTTACCGTAGCTTTCGTGGGTGAGAACCCCTCCTGAAGTACCGTACCGCGTCATACCAGCGTTACCCTGGCGGATTTGGGGGATTAAGGATTTAACCAACTCTACCAGATTCTGCTTGTTCCATACACTGGTACGTTTATTCCCTTTGGCTACAATGGCCTTAAGTTTTTTGGAACCCATAACAGCACCCACGCCACAACGTCCTGCCGCCCTAGCATCCTTGCCATCACTCATGATAGAAGCATATCTAACTAACCTTTCCCCACCTGGTCCAATGCATGTTACCTCTCCGCCAGTAGCTTTTTTTAAATCCTCATACGTTTCAAAGGTATCCTTTCCCCAATATTGAGTAGCGTCATGGATGCTCACTTGGCCCTCGTCCACCAGTATATACACAGGAGAATCGGCACAGCCTGTAATAATCAATCCATCATAGCCCGAACGTTTAAAAGCTACTCCCCAGGAGCCCCCGATATCGGACTCAGCAAATATACCGGTGAGAGGAGACAAGGTTACCACTGCATGGCGGCCACTGCATGGTACAGGCGTGTCGGTATAGGGTCCTATAGTGACGATAAGCGGGTTTTCCGGACTGTAGGGATCTATCGCCGTTCCCTTAGAATATCGCCTAAAATGTGAGACTAAATAATAGGCACCCAGGCCACTACCTCCTATGAATTTTTGAGCTTCTTCTGGAGTCAATGGTTTTTCTTGTATGGTTCGCGTGGTTAGGTCAACAACTGCAATTTTGCCGTTATAGCCATACATCTTGCTTGCCCCCCTTAAAGGCTAAAATTTAGGCTGCTCCACCGCTAAGCGGTGGGTAAAGATATATAGTATCTCCCGGTTCGACCTTGGCCCCAGGCTTTAAAAGGACGTCATTCTTTATTGGGACAATATTCCCCCAGAAGATAACTTCATCTTTAGCTTCGGGGAGAAATTTTTTTAATCCCGGGTAAGCTCGAGCAATATCCCTCAAAATTTCTTCCACAGTTAAAGGACCTGAAGCGGGGATCTCAAGATTTTCCTGACCTATTAATTCCTTAAAAGGGGAAAAGAGAACTATGCGAATAGCGGCTCTATCCATGGCACATCAAACTCCTTACCCAAGGCTTTAAGCATCTCCTCTACCTCAGGTTTCAAAGGAATTCCTTCTCTCTTCCTCACCTCTTCTGTCCGGAATTCGATTTCTCCGGGCAATAATACCTCTTCTACGCCATAGGCGGGCGGCAAACCTTTTATCTCATCGATCATCTGATCTACACGGTTTTTGAACTCCTCTATGTCGCCAAAGGCCCTGGGATCGATAGCTGCAAAGACATGTCCAAGGTTTTGCCTTTCCTTGAAATTGCGGTATAAATCACCTATATGTGGCCCAAAGGCAGCCCCGGTGAGGATACCAGCAAAAATATCTATTAAAATGGCGATGGCTGAACCTTTGGCCCCTCCAAAAGGTAACACAGCTCCCTCCAGAGCCTTTTTAGCGTCTGTAGTAATGCGTCCCTCTGTGTCTATGGCCCAGCCTTCGGGGATACTTTCACCTTTTTGGGCCGCAAGTATGATTTTCCCCCTGGCCACAATACTCGTGGCCATATCGAAAACTATAGGTAGCCTCTTCTTCGAGGGAATAGCCACGGAAATGGGATTTGTTCCTATATAGGGAGAACGCGCACCCCAGGGAGCCATAGTCGCCGGAGCATTAGAGAGAGCTATGCCTATTAAGTCCTCCTTCAAGGCGCACATGGTGTAGTAGGCCGCGGCTCCGAAGTGGTTGGAGCCCCGTACGCCTACCAATCCAGTTCCAATCTCCTTGGCTTTTTTAATGGCTAACTGCATGGCCCTGTAAGATGCAACCTGTCCAATAGAGCTCTTCGCATCCATTAAAGCAACAGCCGGAGTATCCTTGATTATTTCCGGCTCCGCATGGGGATCGACCAATCCGCGCCGTATCCTCTCCACATAAATACCCATCCGGGTAACACCGTGTGAGTCTACACCCCGCAGATTGGCTTGAACCAAAGTATCTGCCAACAGATGCGCTTTCTCTTCCTTTACGCCCAACTTAACAAGTACCTGGGTGCAAAAATTTAGTAGCTCTTTAGCTCCATACCGTTTCAAGGATTTCACATCCTTTTTGCTGTAAAACTTCATCTACCCAACGCCTGTCCCAAGTACCCTCTTCCACCTGTTGGAAAATAGCCTGCTCGCGGCCAGCCAGTTCGCTTGTCCTACGGAGAACCTCTTCTGCTTCCTTGGCCGGTATCACTACTACGCCATCCGCATCTCCTACAATAATATCCCCCGGGTAAACTGCCACGCCACCGCAGGATATAGGAACATTTATCTCTCCCGGACCGTCTTTATAAGGACCACGGGGGCTGGCCCCTTTGGCGAAAACGGGCAAATCTAATTGCTTTATCCCCGCCCAGTCCCGGACAGCGCCATCTATAACAAAGCCTCTCAGCCCCTTCTTCAAGGCATAACGGACCATAATTTCCCCTAAAATAGAGTTAGTCATATCGCCCTGGGCATCTACTACAATAACGTCTCCCGGCAGAGCCATATCAAGCGCTTTATGGACGAGCAAATTATCTCCGGGGCGTGTTTTTACAGTAAAGGCTATACCTACCAGCTTGCTATCTTCCCGCAAAGGTTTTATTGCGGCATCCATGCAAAACATTCTACTCATGTTGTCTGCTATATTGGAAGTAGAGTAAGGTAAAAAAGCATCGGCTAGCGAAAGAGGAGGGCGTCTAATCTGGGTATAAATCCGAAAACCTATACTCATCAGATTTTCACTCCTTATAAACCAGGACATTTACTCAAAGGTTATAACATTTTAACCTCCGGTAAAACGTAGCTAAACTTATACCCATTTCCCGGGCCGCTTTCCTTTTTCCTTCTACGCTCCATCCATACTTAGCTAGCAGTTTTAAGATCTTAAGTTTCTCTTCTAAGTCGTCACAAGAATTATATACCTCAGATCCCCCCTTCTTTTCGCATGATTTGGCCAACATTTTTAAATTATAAGGGAGGCTATCCAGGTCTATTCGCCCATTCTCTTCAATATTAACCGCACACTCTATCGCATTTTCCAGCTCTCTAACGTTTCCCGGCCAGTGATAATGGAGGAAAAACTCTTTAACCTGGGTGCTAAATCCTGTGAATTTCTTTCCCGTCTTATGAGCATACACCCTCAAAAAATATTCGGCTAAGTAAATAATGTCGTCTGGCCTTTCCCGCAAGGGAGGAACATATATAGGGATAACATTCAACCGGTGGTAAAGGTCCCGGCGGAACTTACCTTCTTCTACCATCCGCCCCAAATCTCTATTGGTAGCGGCTATAACCCTTATGTCTACCGCCCTACGTGCCCTACCACCTACACGCATAAATTCCTTTTCTTGAAGTATTCTTAGGAGTTTAGCCTGCAAATGGAGGGGTATTTCTGAAACTTCATCCAGGAACAAAGTCCCTCCATGGGCCAACTCTATAATACCGGGCTTCCCCTTGACAGAGGCGCCTGTAAATGCTCCTCCCTCATACCCGAAGAACTCGCTTTCCCATAGGTTTTCAGGAATAGCTGCACAGTTGACAGCCACAAATTCTCCTGTTCTACCGCTTTCATTATGAATAGCAGAAGCGATTAACTCCTTTCCTACCCCGCTTTCCCCAATAATTAATACACTGGCATCTGACTTGGCAATTTTTCTTACCAACCGTTTTATTTCACGCATTCTACTGTTCACTGTCTTAATGTCTTCCAACCTATATCTTGCCCCTGGGAGGTCCAAGATTTATCACCTCAGGTTTCCAATTTTCGGATTGCATTTTCTATGTGCGTTTTCATAGCTTTATAGGCTCCGTCTCCGTTCCTATACATAAGACAGCGTATGATTATTTCATGCTCCTCTAAAAGGACGGGTAACCTGCTAGGAACACCCAACGTATGCTTTTTACATAATTTAAAGCACTCCAGCCAATATTGTTCTATGGCATCAGCTACCTGGATAAAAATGGGACTATGTGTAGCTCGAACAATGGCCATATGGAAATAGAAATCTTCTTCTACCGCGGTTCCCCCCGCTACGATGTTATTCCTCACTTCCTCCTGCAGCTTACAAATTCTATCCAGCTCTTCTTTAGTGGCGTATAATGCTGCTAGCCTCGCAGCTTCGGGTTCAAAACCCCGCCGGAAAATCAGTAACTCCATAGCTTGATCTTTTTCTTCCGGGCTTATACCAATATTGGCTGGTATAAATCGTGGTTCCACTTTCCTTACAAAACAACCTACACCGTGCTTCACCTCAATGAGTCCGATGGCGGCTAAGGCGCTTAAAGCCTCGCGTACAGCCAAGCGGCTAACACCATAAAGTTTAGCGAGTTCACGCTCAGAAGGTATCCTTTCCCCTGGCTTTAATTTTCCTGACAATACTTGTTCCTTGATGTTGGCCACAATTTGCTCATATAATTTGACTCTTTTAAGCTCCCGTGCTTCGATACCCACTGGTATGTCTCCTTGTTATCCGGTGTCCATACCACCTGGTGTTATTGTTATAATATTCTATGTTTCTCTGGTTTTTCCTTCTGCTTAGCACAACTTTTTAAACTCCCAAACTCAACTCACCTCTCCCTGGGTAACCCGCTTATCCTCCTGATAAGTTCTTAAATAACCTCTGGTTGGAAGCATATAGTTCCCGGTAAATGTTAAGTAGCTTAGTATAAGTTTCCATCAGATCTTCCCTAGGCAATACTGTACGTTGGATAAGAGCTTCCCCTCTTGTGCACTGTTTCACTTCTCTTATTCCCTTTCCTGCTAACCAAGCCGCTCCTAAAGGCTCAGTTTCCGGGATCTTCAATACCAGTAAGGGCCTCCCTAAGACCGAAGCCAGAACTTCCAGCCAGACCTGGCTGCCCGCACCTCCTCCTCCTACATACAGGGAGAATCCCTGCGGTTGTCCCTGCGCCATGAGTTCCAGGTTATGCCTTATGGCCAGGGAAAGACCCTCTAGCACGGCACGGTAGAGGTGGGCCCTGGTGTGGTGTAACCGGAGACCAAAGAATATACCACGAGCTAAAGGATCCCAAACCGGTGATTTTTCTCCCGCCAGATAGGGGAGAAAAATTAGACCTTCACTTCCAGGTTGTACAGTGGCCGCTTCCTCATTTAAAGTAGCATAGCTCGCTCCTACTAGCTCCCGGTACCAGCGAAGGCAGGCTCCTGCTGTGTTAATAAGGGCGATGCTAAGCCATTTGTTTTCTACGCCGTGGTGACAGTTTAAGAATTCGGGCCGCCAGTTTTCCGGCCGGGTGATCAGGGAAATCCTTCCTACAGTACCTAAAGTTAACAGAACCTGACCTTCTTCTATGAGCCCCGCTCCCAACATGGAAGCCACGGTGTCCATACAGCCAGCCACCACGGGCGTATCGACTTTAAGTCCGGTAAACTCCGCTGCTTCCCTGTCTACCCCGCCTACTATTTCCCAGGGAGGATAGATCTGGGGTAGTTCCTCTTCCCTTATTCCTAGGTCCCGAAGGAGTTCGGTGGCCCAGGTTTTCCGGTGGTAATCAAAAAGCAAGGTGGTGGCAGCCCGAGAGTAGTCGATCCCCTTTTTCCCGGTTAGCTTAAAAACGATATAGCTGGTAGGGACTAGAAAGGTGATCCTTCGGCCTGGTGGGACAGCCAGATTTCTTTTCATCCATAGGATAGTGGGCAGGGAAAAGGTGCCGGCAGCTATACGGTTGCCCGTTATTTGCCATACCCTTTCCTTACCCAGTTCCTTTTCTATTTCTTCTGCCAGGGGTACCGAGCGGAGGTCGAGCTGCATGATGGCATTGTATAAAGGTTCCCCGCTAGGGCCTAGGGCTATGGTAGCGTTGGTCCCGCTCACCCCTATAGCCACAACTTCGCCCTCTGCCTGGGCTAATACCTCCCTTATCCCCTTTACGCAGCTTTCCCACCACTTTTCGGGATCAGCCTCTACTAAACCGCCACCGGGAAATAGCAAAGGAGTTTCGTGGTAGCTACTGGCCTTTAAGGTTAGCTCGTTATCGTAAAGACAAACCTTACAACCTGTGGCTCCCACATCAATGCCCAAGAGAAGCTTTCCCATAAGAAAGGTTTCTCCCTGCCCTAAGGTTTTAACAAAGTCTTTAACCCAGCATAAGCTTCTTTCATCTGAAAAGCTTTCGGCCACTCTTCTAAGGGAAGGATGTCCCCGATGGTGTCCTTGATATTGATAAACTTCCTGGCGGCCAGGCGTAAGACCGTAGCTAGGTTTTCGGGGGTAGAAGCTGAAGAGCCTATAAGATCAATTTCCCGGTAATGAATCTCGTTAGGATCGATTTGTGCAGTGCTACCCACCGGACAGCCGGCAAAAAGGACGCAGGTTCCTCCCTTCTTAAGAAGCTTAAGGGCCGGGGTGATTATTTGGGGGAGCCCCACGTCTATGAAAACCACATCTACCCCCGTACCCGCGGTCAAATCCCGGACTGTTTTTTCTATTTCTTCCGGTGGTACGGCTGCTGTGGCCCTGAATTTCAGGGCTTGAGCACGCCTTTCTTCCTGGGGCTCAGAGACGATTATGTTTCTAGCTCCCCTCCATAAGGAGAGCTGGACGTGGTACAAGCCTATGGGACCGGCTCCTAGGATGCATACGTCCTGCCCGGGGCTTAGCCGGGACCGCAAAAGGCCCTGGAAGGCAGCGGCTACTGGCTCGGCGGCCGCCGCTTCTTCCAAGGAGATTTCGGCTGGCAAGGGTATCACGTGCCCTTTTAAAACGGCTTCCCGCGGTACTTTTACGTATTCAGCAAAGGCACCGTCCAGTTCATAACCGATAGTTGTACGGTTAAGACATATATTGGGTCGACCGCTCTGGCAAGCATAACATGTACCGCAGGGTATAACCGGATAGACAGTGACGCGATCGCCGGGTTTCCATCCCTCTACTTCCTCCCCCACTTCGGCTATTGTCCCTGAAAATTCGTGACCGATTATGCGGGGGGCAGGAATAACTTTGGTGCCCCGGTAAATTCTTACATCGGTGCCGCACACGCCAGCATAAGCTACCTTAATTATTATTTCCCCCGGCCCAGCCTGGGGCTTCTCTACTTCTTTAAGCTCGAGCTGGCCGGGGCTTAAGAAGTAAAGGGCTTTCATAAGCTTTCTCCCCTCGATTAAGCTTAAATTAACCTAGGGCATGATAGTTTTCGCCCAGTAAAAGGTACACGTGAGCGTTCTCTTCGATTTCTTCTAAGATGATAAAGGCGTACCTTAAATCCTTAGCTATCACCGTAACACCGTGGTTCTGCATGAGCACGGCATGGTGGTGGCGCAGTACTTCTAGGACGTTCCGGGCCAGCTCTTCGCTTCCCGGTGGACTATAAGGAACTACCGGGAGTTTCCCCACCCTGGCAATATAGCCCGGGGTAAGTCTAGGCATGGCGTCGGCAAAGTTTAAGTCTTTCCGGCAAGATACTGCCACGGTGTAGGTGGGGTGGGCGTGGATTACGGCATGGACATCGTCGCGGAGTTTTAAGATGCTACTATGGAAGCGCCATTCTTTAGAGGGTTGACCCCCACTTAAAATCTCTCCCTCTAGGGTAATCTCTACTATGTCCTCTTTGGTTACTTCTCCTAGGGAGTAGCCAGTGGGAGTAATGTAGAGTCCTCTTTCAGTCCTTACACTCACGTTTCCGCCTGTGCTGCTTACTAGCTTGCGTTGGTATAGTTGATGACATACTTCAACTAATTGTTCTTTGAGATCCATAGAACTTCCTCCTTCATTCCGTAACTTTAGCTACCGCCCGGTAACACTCGGTGCTACTTCTCTTTAGGACCACTCCCTCGTTTGGGCTTTAAAGGAGTTTCCCCTCGCCGTCAAATTGTATCTCTATAGGGCCTTCCAGGACTTCTATGTCAGAACGCCCCTTCAGTTCTCTAAGGCAAGCCTCGGAAACATACATTTCGCTTAGTTCTAGGGTATTCTTTATCCGGACAACTTTGGCCTCCTGACTATCTACCGGCCCTATCCACAGGAAGGCCGTTTTTATAGCCTGCTCGTCTGTCTCTAAAGTAACCGGTATTTTGCCCCTCTCTGGGAAGGTGGAGGTTATACAATTGGCATACATCTGTTCAAAATCTATTTTGTTTACCAACCTCCGAGTAGTAAGATCCGCCAGCCCTATCCCTACCGCATTACCATGGCTCTCCTCTGTTAAGTCCAACACTACTATTACCTGGATGTCCGGCTTCTCCGGATCCGGTACACCTTTGATCTTTATCCTCCCTATCACGTTGGTGTCCATCCCGCACCCGCTTATGTTTTTCCCCATCTCCTCCACTATAAGCACATCAATCTTATCTAAGGGTAGAGAAGGCATTAGCTCCTGTTGTGTCTTGAGCAGTCTCTTCTCCTTCTCCTCTATCTCTTCCGGTTCCATAGCTTCTATTATGGCTGTGTGGTCATAAGCATCTTCTACTATGCCTATACCTAAGGCTACCGGAGCCTTTTCTATCATTACTTTAGCTACTTCTGGAATATGCTCCTTTAATCCCCATGCTCCATACCGATGTATATTAGCTGCCCCTTTGTGCTTCCCTAACCCTATGGCTAAAAGCTTTAACACCCCGCTCTCTATGTCTCCCCGAAAGTCTGTATGAAGTTTTACACGGTTTATGGCTATAATGGCGTCTGCACTATAGGCCTCTTTGTCCATGAATACTTCTACGCCTTTGGCCGTCTTCCCTAAAGATATTACTTCCATGGAGGAAATTATCGGAGCCCCTGTATATTCCTCAGTAATGCCGTAGCTCTCCAGTACTTGCCTTTGCCCCTCGGCTGTGGCCCCACCGTGGCTCCCCATGGCCGGAACTATGAAGGGCTTCCCTCCGTATCTCTTTACTTCTTCTACCACGGTCTTTACTATCAGGGCTATGTTGTTAATCCCCCGGCTCCCTACCGCTATAGCTACTCTTTTCCCACCGGCTACTTTTTCCACAATTCTTGTCTTGGCCATCTCTTCCCTGATCTTGGTTGGTATATCCGGCAGGGCCAGATCGGGAAATGTTTGCTTTATCCGGTACATCTGCGGTAAAATTACGTTTTCTAAGCCCTCTATGCGCATAACTAGACCTCCATTCTCATGAAAGGAGGGAGTTAATGTCGCCGCCTTTTGTAGACGGTTAACATTAACTCCCTTTTCTTTAGAGCCCAGTGTTGCTGTGCTACCTACTTAATGATACCAAATTGCTGCATAATAGAAATTACTGCCATTCCTAAAAGGAACAGGCCTGAGAGTATAACGCAGATCGTCAGTACCGGCCCCATCTGGTATTCCTTAGGGAGCACCTTCCTCTCCGTCCACACCTGGGCCAGAGCCCAAATCCCGCAAGTGAGACTGCCGCCTATCATGGTGGCATAGGTAGCCATCTTCATGAAGGTCCAGCCCAGCCAGTTATAAGTGAGTCCAGCTATTACCATATATGCCCAAACCCACTTAGCTATACCCTCTTTGCCCGCCTCGCGTACGGCCTTGAAGGCAGGGGCAAAGGATTCATAAGTGGTGGCCGGATAGAGCTCAAACACACTGTAAAGCGTGCCCCACAAAGCGCACCATATACCTAGATAGTACAAATAGACCAATGAGGGATGAAGCTGGGTCAAAAAGCGAGCCTGGTGTTCCATAAGCTTGGTCCCTGCGGGTACGAGTTGCGCCGGATGGAGCATGGTCGCGCCTAAAATAGTTACCGCAGCTGTAATTATCAACAAGGCACCAAAGCTCACAAGGGTATCCACGGCGGGGGCCCTGAGCCAGGTCCGGGCTTTTTCTAATTCCTCTTGTTCCAAGGGTAATGTAAACTTCTGGCTAGCATCAAGGGCCAAAAGTTTTTCTTGGACTTCCTTGAGGTTGGGAAGCCCAAGGGCGCCCCATCCCTTGTTCCGGTAAAGTCCTACATAACCGATATAATCATAGGTACCTCCTCCAATGGCGCCTACATACCCCACAAGCTCTACCCATATTTTCCGGCTTGCCACGTCAGGATATTTGGAAATCACCCAAGGCTCGTAGCCGGAAGGAATAGTTGGTATAAGTCCCAGGAAAGCCTGAACCCAGTCCGGCCTCGCTGCAAAAACTCCCACGAGGAAAGCTATTACCATAGTAACAACAATGGCAGTCTGGGTCTTCTCCACCCAGTCGTAGCTACCTATGAGCACAATGATCAAGGTACCAAGAATATAAATTGTGGCCCACCACTTAATATTAAAAACGCCAGTCCATTTGTTGGTGATATCGCCCAGAAGGTTGGCCAGACCCCCTACCCAGGAAGGAAAACAGACTATGGTCAGCACACCCATCATGATAGGAAACCAGTTTTTAGGGCCAGGGAAAATCTGTCCCCAGCGCGTCATGGGGTGCTCGCCGGTTAAAACAATATAACGAGTGCCACTGTAGGCCATGAAACCTTTAGATAACGCTCCAAACATGAGACACCAGAGCACAGCGTACCCGAAGATAGCCCCTCCGCGGGGAGCAAAGAAGGTTTCGCCACTTCCCACCGTAGCAGAGGCTAAAATCATACCGGGACCGAGGAAAGCTAGCAAGCCCTTCCATCCCATCTTAAGTTTGGGATCTGGCTCCGGATACTTAAACAGGCTATTGGTCAATTCACACACCTCCTAAGATTTTTGGGCTTAGTTTTTGCGGGAATTACACAGTACATGGTAAAATTTCTACATGTTTTATCATCACGCACTCTTAGTGTCCCATCACCTCCTTATCTGTTCAATTCAACTCAGGTGAGGAAACCAGTCACTTTTTCCCTTTAACATTGCGTGAAGGTTGCTTTTACATTAGTCAGTCATCATACAGATTATCCGTTATATAAATATATAGCACATCTCATGCCACACCTTTGTAGCTCTTAGTAATCCGGTTGTTGGGTTTTTCCCTAAGGAGCTTTCTCACCCTCTTTCTCACGTTTTTCTCATTTTATTTTTCATGATGTACGGTCTACCCCCGAAGATTATGGGATAAAAAGCTTACACGTTCATTAATCGGCTTATGATAAGGCACAAATTTTTGGAAAATCCGACTTACTTTATAATATGCGGCGGATGACCCTTCTTATAACGGGAGAAGTCCATGCTAAGGTGGCTAAATTGAAAAAAATTCTTGAAAGTAAGGAGGAAACTAACTTCGAACGCCGAAATATATTTCTACGTAAGTTGTAATACAACTTACCATTCTACGAACCCAACAGTCGATTAAAAGCAGTTTATAGGCGCTTGCAAAACTTAAAGGGAGGTGAAGGATGGTGATAAGACGTATTCCTAAAGTTACTGTCAGCCAGGCCGTTTTTGAACAACTGAAAGAACAGATATTTAGCGGCAACTGGCCACCGGGCACCCGTATACCTTCAGAAAACGAACTGGCTAAGATGTTGGGGGTAAGCCGTATATCCGTGCGTGCAGCACTACAAAAGCTAAACACTTTGGGACTAGTCCAAAGCCGGCAAGGTGGAGGTACCTTTGTAACTGACGTCACGGTAGATGTTTGTTTGAATCCTCTAATCCCGGCCTTGGCTCTAGGCAAGCACGACCTTCTTGAGATTCTCGAGTTCAGAAGGGTCTATGAGGTTGAGAACGCTCGGTTGGCCGCAATGCGCCGTACGGAAAAGGATCTAGAGCGCCTGGAAGCCATTATGGAGCGTATGCGCCAAGCTAAAGAGGACCTCGACCTTTTTTCCATAGAGGACCTCAATTTTCATCTAGAAGTGGCCAGGGCTGCTAAAAACTCTCTGATTCTAAAAGTGGCTCAGATTACTAAGGATATTCTACGATACCATATGAAAGAAATTGTCGCTTTTCGCGGTAGCAAGGATGGCTTATATTACCATCCCCTTATTTTAGAAGCTATAGCTGTACAAAACGCGCAGAAGGCGGCAGAAATAATGGCACAGCATATTGAGACTATGATAGAGGATGTAAGACAGCACTATCCGGAAGAAGAAAACAAGAAGGGTAACGCCGTGGGAAAGAAAATATGGTGGGAAGATGGGCAAGCGAAAACTAACATATGAAGGGAGCCCGAAGCAGCCTAACAACCTCTGTGCTGGACATTCCTAGAGGCCATGTCTAGCTAGTAATCAGGGGTGAGAGCCTTGACAGTGCGGCAGGCGAGATGGTGTTTACACGACATAAAGACAGTAAACCCCGAAATGGAAAGAATTAAAGCAATGATACAGCGGGTTGCTCCGTCCGATGCTACTGTACTTATTATTGGGGAGAGCGGCGTTGGAAAGGAATTGGTAGCCTCTGCACTGCATAACGAAAGCGGGCGCCCAGGTGAGTTCGTAGCCGTTAATTGTGCTGCTGTTCCGGACAGCTTATGGGAAAGTGAATTTTTCGGCTACGAACCTGGGGCTTTTACGGGGGCGTCCAAGAAGGGTAAAACTGGCATCATAGAAAGGGCCCATAAAGGAACCTTATTTTTGGATGAGGTGGGAGAAATCCCATTGCCGATGCAGGCAAAAATTCTGCGCGTGCTACAAGAAAAGGAGGTGACGCGTGTTGGGGGGTACCAGCGGCGACCAGTAGATGTTAGGGTGGTAGCCGCGACCAATAAAGATTTAGCCTCCATGGTAAAGGAAGGTACGTTCAGGCGGGATCTCTATTATCGTTTAAGCGTTATACCTATTCTGATACCCCCTTTAAGGGATAGACCGGATGATATCTTATACCTGGCAGAATATTTCCTGGGTTATTACCAAGAAAAGATGAGCAAGAAATTCGCTGGCTTTACCAACCGGCTGAAGAGGTTCTTCCTTTCCTACAGTTGGCCTGGAAACGTAAGGGAGCTGGCCAACTGTATAGAATTTGCTGTTAGTCTTGAAAATGGTGGGTGGATAGACCTGAATAGCCTACCCTATCCCCTTAGAGAAACAGCAAGGGAATGGGTGGAGAGAAGTAAGCCCAAGAAATGTAGTCGTTACAATGATGAAGAAAAGTTACAGATTTTAAAGTTGCTAAAGAAACACGGCTGGACGGTGGAAGGAAAAAAGAAAGCCGCCCGCGAACTCGGGATAAGCTTAGCCACCCTCTACCGGCGCCTTAAGGAACACAACATCTCCATCTGAGGGTGTTATCTATTCTGTTAATCCAGTTGCGACACTTCGATGAGCAGGTTAACCGTTTAGGTGAAGATTGTAGACATTTGTAGCTAGAGCCCAGCTACGTTGGTCCAGCCCGGTCGACCGCCCCTTCGATAAGGTTAACCGCCTTCCGGCACCTCAAAAAAGCGTAAGTAGCATATCCAACCAGAACAAACATGATCAGAATTAAAGGTGTCCGAAAGAACCCGACCATCAGCCCTGTTACTACCCAGCCGCCGATGGCAATATTCTTCCATCCCTTCTCCAGACGGCGATAGTAGGCAAGCATCTCGAGCAGCTCAACCTTGGCCGCAGCGGGCTCAAGATTACGGGTTGGAACCGGCGCCCTGGTTTTTTGCACAGGCCCATCATCACGACGCCTAAGGAGCTTATTCAGGTAATATAGCGATAGCAAGGTAAAAAGGGCGGCCAGAAAGTAATTACCCTCTATAAAGGTACTTAGGGCTAAACTGGCAAAGCCCGCCAAGGCTATCCCCCGAGCCAGGATTAATCCCCGTGGCTTCTGGTTAATAATAATGCGCCTCAATTTCCTTCAACTCCCAAAAACATTCTTTTAAAGACGGATACAGACTTTTATATAACCTATAAGTAGCTGTATATATATCCTTATTCTGGTAATTAGGAAAATATGATCTATATCCCTTTACCGCCGCCCGCAGGGCATCTTTATAGTCACTATACACGCCTGCAGCCAGCCCTCCAAGCATAGCGGCTCCAAGGACAGCCGTTTCATGAAATTGCAACACCCTTATCTCTTTGCCCGTAATATCTGCCCTCAATTGTGCCCAAAAATCGTTCTTACCCCCCTTTCCCACCACCGCAATGGCTTTTACCTCCCTCCCTAGAAGCTCTTCCGCCACTTCCAGGTTGGCCTTTAAACCGTAGCTTCCTCCTTCAAGCACAGCCCGGATAAGGTCGTTTTTAGTGGTCTTGAGGTTTAGACCAAAAAATATTCCCCGTGCATGAGGGTCCCATATAGGGCTCCTCTCTCCAGACATATAAGGAAGAAATATTACACCCCCTGCTCCCGGCCGGGAACGGGCAGCTTCTGTACATAACAGGTCGTAGACATCCAGCCCGCTCAATTCAGCTACGTATTTTTCCGCAGAACCTAGAACGTCTCGCACCCATCGGAAGGCCGCTCCTACCGCTACCATGGCCCCCATGCCAAGCCATCTTTCAGGAACCACATGGCTGCGGTTTAAAAACCGGGCTTCAAAGCGCGGCCTGGCGAAGCATACTGCCAGTACATCCGAAGTCCCTGAGGTTTCAAAAACGTCGCCTTCTTCTACTACTCCTGCGGCAAAGGCTGAACAGGCGCTATCCGCTCCCCCCATGGCTACAGGTATACCTTTTTTTAGTCCCAATATTTCGGCTCCTTGCTCGTTCAGTTGGCCAACGATCTGGTGTGAAGGTATGAGTTCGGGCAACTTATTTATGTCTACCCCATAGACCTCACACAATATTGGGGACCACCTTTGGGTATTCCCTTGGTCGAATAGCCCGGTAAGGGATGCGTTAGAATAGTCCATACCAAATTTTCCTGTGAGGACTCTAGCCAAGTAAGTATTAGCGTGCCCGAAAACTCTAGCAGACCGGTAAATTTCCGGCTCATGGTCCTTTAGCCAGCGCATGCTGGTGCCGGAAATAGTGCCCGCAGCCACCCGGTTACCGCTCTTCTCGACGAACCATTCCAGGGGCTTTAGTTGTTGTATGGCTAAAGCTTCCTGCCAGGACCGGGTATCCAGATAGAGAATGGCCGGACGCAGAGGTTCCCCCGCCGCGTTCATGGCCACTAGGGAAGGACACATATTACTTAGGCCTATACTTAAAATTTCTCTATCTTGTATTGTTTCTCCTATCTTTTGCATACAGATTTTTATTTTTTCTAACCAGTCGTAGGGTGAGGATTCGGCCCACCCCGGGTTGGGAAAGGACAAGTCTAGGGGTTCTGTAGCCAGGGCTATAAGCTGACCCTCAATGTTAAAGGCGCCTACTTTGATACCTCCGCCTCCTACGTCTATACCCAGGAGAAGTTCTCTTTTCCCCACTTTGCGCACTTCCTCTTTATTTTCCTTCTTCCAGGATAGCCATGGCTTCTTCGGGTGTTTTGCCTTCGTGGATAATACTCTTTAAGGCCTTTATGATGCCCGGAATGTTGTCGTGCTGCCAAATGTTGCGGCCGTAGGTCACCCCGGCAGCCCCTGCTCTTAAGGCATCGTAGGTCATCTGGAATAGTTCCCGGGCACTTTCCATTTTAGGCCCTCCTGCCACTACTACCCTGGCGGGACAGGCCTCCACTACCCGGGCAAAACTTTCTGGCGAACCGGTGTACCACGTCTTTATAATATCTACTCCCAGCTCTGCCCCTACTCGTGCGCAGTAGCTTATATGTTCAACTTTATAACGTTCTTCTTCGGGTATGAGGTTGCCCCCTGGATAGATGTGGGCCACCAGCGGCAGGCCCATACTAGTAGCCTCCTTGGAAATCCTGCCCAGTTCCTTCAACATTTCCGGCTGCCTTTCATCTCCCAGCATAACGCCTACTGATATGGCGTCGGCTCCTAATCTTATGGCCTCTTCTACGTCGGCATAGGTTACATCGTAATTCTTGTGAAAGGGTGAAAATGCTGAAGCCTTCATTATAAGGGCTACTTGGCCTGCATAGGGAAAAAATAACTGTGCTGCTATCCCTTTATTAAGGGTTACAGCATCCACGCCTGCCTCCGCAACTGCCTTAAGCTTGGCGCCTATATTCTCTATACCCGGGAGTACTCCTCGATTGACGCCGTGATCGAAAGCCACCACGAAGATCCGTTTAGATTTACTATTAAGCAAGCGTTCCAGGCGAATTTGTTTTCCTAAATGCATGGTCATTTCCTCCTTAGCTAGGTTCGATTATTACTTTAAGGCCTTCTGCCGAGCGGGCCACTTCCAGAGCTTGAGTTATATCCTTTAGGGCAAAGCGATGAGATATAAGCTGCTTTAAGTTTATCTTGCCGCTGTCGATCAGGAGCATAGCCTGAATAAAATCTTGCCGGGTAGAAGCACTAGCTCCTGTGACTATTATTTCATTGTAGTGGATGGTATTGGCGTCAATTATGCTTGTTTCCCCTTCAGGAAAACCGGCAAACAGGCTCACTCTGCCCCCCTTGCGCACAGCTTTCAAGGTATCATTAACCAGGCCTGGCACCCCCACGGCCATTATAGCCACATCAAACCCCATTTCTGTTTCGCGCCGGGCTACCTCAGTGAGAGCTTCCGCCCTCGGATCTATTACTATATCTGCACCCGCCTCTAAAGCCAGCCGGCGCCGTCTTTCGGATAGCTCGCTCACTACTATTTTTCTTGCTCCTTTAGCCTTAGCCAGCATAAGATGCATAAGCCCTATGGGGCCGGAACCGATTATGAGTACTGTATCTCCCGCACCCACCCCTATTTTCCTCTGACCGTTCAGGCAGCATGAAAGAGGTTCTAGCAGAGTAGCCTCTTCAAAGCTTACTTTAGGAGGGAGATGAAATACATTCCCGCTTGCCAACGCTATCGCCGGTATCCGCACATATTCAGCAAAACCGCCATCAAATTCATATCCTATAGCCTGCCGGTTGGCGCAGACGTTTTCCAGGCCCGTCCGGCAATAGAAGCAGTTCCGGCAGGGTATTATAGGCGCTATGGCCACCCCTTCACCAGGTTTAAACTGCGTCACCTTTTTCCCCGCAGCTACTACTTCACCGGAAAACTCATGCCCTATAACGGAGGGATAGCGTACACCACGTGTCTTTTTCCCAGCAATGATCCGTAAGTCTGTCCCACATATAGCAGCCGCTTTTACTTTGACAAGAATCTCTTCTTCTCCAATGCTAGGGTCAGGATAGTCTGTGACTTCAAGCCGTTCTGGACCGTGAAAAACTGCCGCTAACATTAGATTTTTTGCGCCTCCTATAGTACTATCACACTTTTAATAACTTCTTCTTTGTTGTTAATGGTAAATTCCAGGGCTTCTTTAACCTTCATCAATTCAAACACATGGGTTACAAGGCCCTCCAGCTTATCTATATGTTGCTGGCTCAAACTGAGGGCAGCGGGAAACTGATTAACATATCTGAAGCTCCCTATTAGAGATAGACCTGTACGGGTAATAATGTCTATGTTCAGCGGAACTTCTCCTGCTCCTATACCGACAAAAACTACCCGTCCTCCCCGCTTGACGGCTTTTAAGGCCAGTTCAACGCCTGCCCTGCTCCCTGAGGTTTCAAAGACAATATCCAATCCTTTGCTCTGAGTATTCTCTCTAATTTCTTCTATTACAGAATCCTTAGCGCTATAACAGTACTCTGCACCCATTTCTTTAGCTTTGTTTAACCTTTTAGCATATACCTCTATTGCATGGACCTCACAACCGAAAGTCCTGGTAACAAGGACTGTTAACAGCCCCACCGGCCCGCAGCCTATTACTCCGGCAACCATCCCCGGCCGTGCCCTACTATGGGATACGGCCTGGCAGGCTATGGCCAGCGGTTCTATCAAAGTGGCTCCCTGAAAACTCAAATCCTCTGGTATTTTATAGATGTGAGTAACCGGCCAAACAAGAAATTCGGCCAGTCCCCCGTCCTCTTCCCCTACTCCCTTAAACCGCTGAGAAAGGCAGAGATTGTACCTCCCCTCTTTGCAGTATTCACACTGTCCACATGAGTATCCAGGCTCAATTACTACCCGGCTTCCAACTAGATCCTTGCTAACACCTGTGCCCACCTCTATTACTTCGCCAGCAATTTCATGCCCAAGTACTAGCGGCTTGCTTAATATTGTGTTGCCTATACGGCCATGAGCATAAAGATGGAGGTCGCTGCCGCATATACCTACAGCCTTGACTTTAATCAGGGCTTCACCCCGTCCTGGTTCCGGACCAGGCCTCTCCTCGATTGCAATATTTCTTACGTTTTTTAAGACAGCTACCTTCACCTGCTGTCCCCCTAGCTCATCTTTCTTTTGTTATGAAAAGCGGATTGGTATGTTGTCATACACCTTATCGTTGATAATATTGCATATCTCATGCCACCACTTATTCTACTTTACTCTCCCAGACGTTTACATTTGCCTCACAGGGTTTTTTGCTTGAATTTCTCAGGCTTTTCTCACCATATTTCTCAGGGCTATCAATTTATGCGTGTTCAGCAGCTCCTCCACATTTTCTTCATCCTGCGGTCCAACCGCCATCTACCATTATGTTTGCTCCTGTAATGTAGCTCGCCCGGGGCGAAGCCAAGAAGAGAATAACTTCTGCTACTTCCTCAGGTGAGCCAGGTCTACCTAACAAGGTACGAGAAGTAATCACCTGCTGCCAATGCGGATCTTCTAGCACTCTTTCTACCATAGGTGTCTTAATGAAAGCAGGCGAAACCGCATTTACCCTTATACCGTATTTAGCCCATTCTACGGCAAAAGCTTTAGTGAGTTGTCTTACACCACCTTTAGTGGCCGCATATATCGAACGCTCGGGCAGAACTTCCTCGCTCTGCAAGGAGGCCAGGTTAACGATCGCCCCTCCTCCCTGCTCAATCATGTGCTTGCCCACTTCCAGGCAGGTAAAAAAGGTCCCCTTAAGATTAATATCCACCATAAAATTCCAGTCTTCCTCGGTATACTCTATAGCTGGTTTCCGTATGTTTACTCCTGCACAGTTAACCAGAATGTCAATTCTATTAAATTGCTTTATCACCGTCTCTACCATCCGCTTGATGTCCTCAACTTTGGAAACATCGGCAGCTAAAGATACAGCGCTATAACCCTGCTCCACTAGTTCTCGTGCATACTTCTGCCCCTCAGCTTCAGAGCGATTAACAATAACACAGGTAGCCCCTTCCTGGCAAAACCGGTACACGGTAGCCCGGCCAATTCCCTTACTTCCCCCGGTAACTATCGCCACTTTGCCTTCAAACTCTCCCATGAGAACCACCCTTGTTACAAGGCTTTTTTATAGATCTCAATGATATCCTCCTTGGAAGGCTGTCTCGGATTGAGGGGAACATTCCCGCTGGTTAAGGCCTCGTCCGCCAGCATATCCAAATCGCTTTCTTTTACCCCAAAATCGCTCAAACGCTCACGTATTCCGATGTCCTGCATTAGCTCCCTAACCGCTTTTACTGATTTAGCAGCAGCTTCCATAATGGGTAAACCTTCAATTTGCTCACCAAAAAGAGCGGCAATTTCAGCATATTTTTCCGGGTTACCCATAAGGTTATATTCCATTACATAGGGCAGCAATATAGCATTGCTCAACCCGTGCGGAATACCGAAGTGAGCTCCAGCAGGTTGTGACATGGCATGTACCAGCCCGAGCCGGGTAGAATTAAAAGCTAGAGCGGCTATGGTACTGGCTAAAAGCATATCTTCCCTGGCTTTAAGGTTAGTACCTTTAGCTACAGCTTTCCGCAAGCTCCGGGCAATGAGCTTAATGGAGTGTATCGCTAAGGCTTCAGAAATGGGATGGCTGTTAACATTGACATAAGATTCAATAGCATGGGTAAGGGCATCCATTCCCGTGGAAGCAGTCAAGTGGGGAGGTAAACCCACCGTCAGTTCGGGGTCGAGAATAGCCAGCACAGGCATAAGCATGTAACTGCCCACCGGAGCTTTGAGTTTAGTCTTTGCATCGGTAATAACGGTAAACATGGTGGCCTCGCTGCCCGTGCCCGCGGTAGTGGGGATGGCCACGATGGGAAGGGGTTTATTTCTTAGTTTCCCCACACCGGTATAATCCGTGATCTGACCCTCATTGGTAACCATGGCCGCAAAAGCTTTAGCACAATCTAGAGCGCTTCCTCCGCCCACTCCTAGTACCACATCACAACCGCTCTTCCTTAATACTTCCGTTCCTTCCTCAATTATGTCGCTAGTTGGTTCGGGTTTGATCCCATCGTATACCACATATTCCAAGCCAGCCTCTTTTATAGAAGCAATTATCCCCTCAAGTAACCCAGCCTGCTTTATCCCCGGATCACAAACTAAAAATACTTTGCGGGCCCCTAATTCCTTGAGCTTTTCGCCCGTATGTTTCGACGCACCACAGCCGAAAAAAAGCTCAGTAGGAAGTTTGTATACACCTAGCATGTTCCCCCTCCTTTTACAAACCCAGTGCGAGCCAGGATATTCCGTAACTCCTCTCGTTCTTCCGGGCCTAAAGGCAACAAAGGAGGCCGCGCTTAATTGCAGGTTGCGCGCAGCTTCCAAATCTCCTGCCTCATAGTACTCCTGAACTTCAGCGCATTGATTGGGAAACACATTAGCCAGTGCTAAGGTGCCTCCCTTAGCTCCGAGCACCAGAGCAGGCAATAAGAAGCTTGCTGAAAGTATCGGTTCCGGAGACAACCGGCTTCCGGCCCGCCACCTTTTCGCAGTAGAAACTGATGAGCCTCTCTTTTTCTGCCGACTCCAGGAGCACAAATTCTCCGTTGGACCCTAAAACCACAACACCCGCCAGCTTAGAATCCAACCAGAACTTTAGATTAGCCTCTAGCTTATCATAAGCAACTTCTTCACCAACAAAAGGAGTGGCAATGGGTGCATAAATCCCGTGCAATTTGAGCATTGAACACCCCCTCGATTCGTGCGGTAAAGTTGGTGATCGCCTTTCGTCTTATTGTTTCAGTAGCAAGTTTTATGCCAATACTTGATATTGTGCGGGATAAGAGTTGCGAACGATAACCCCACTAAGCTATCCCAATCTTTTTCTCAATAATTTCTCATTGGATTTATCAAATTGCTAAAATGGCTTTATTTTACCCAGCCCTTTTCCACCGCCAGACTTAACAATGATCCCGCCAGAAAGGCAACACCCATATTCCAAGTGGCAAAAGCCGCAGTAACCAAGGTAACAAAAAATTCCTCCCGGCTGGAGGACCCCGGTTTTGCCGTTACAGCCAGCTCCGCTCCGGCAAAAAACAAAATTACGCCCAAAACAGCTGGTGGAAAGAGCTGAAAAATGAGATGGACTCCCCGAGCTAGGAAGAGAGCCACGACCAGAACCAGGGAGCCTAAAATTACTAGGGCGCCACCGGTCCGAGCCCCGAAACGCACGTGACCAGCCATCCCCCCGGCACCATGACACATGGGTACCCCACCAAACAGAGGGGCCCACAGGTTCAACAAACCGGTAGAAAGGGCAATCCGGCGTGCGGAAAGAGGCCGGTGAGGAAAAAGTTCGTTATTTTCGGCCACCACAGCAATAACCGCATTGCCCAAAGTCAAGGGAACCTGGGGCAAAGCCAGAAGCAGTGAACCCTTGACCAGTTCCGGCCAAGTTAGCTTATTCAAGGTAAAGGAGGGCAGAGAAAAACCTACGCTCTTCTTTACTTCCACCAACAGGGCCGGATTAGCTACAAGGCTGGTAGCCATTCCTAAGGCCAACAACAAGAACATTGCCGGAAATTTCCGGTTATCTAGCAAAGCGAGGGTTAAAATAAAACCTGCAGCGGCAAGGAAGTAATTGGTGGCCATGGAGCGCAGGCCTTCCAGCATGAAGGTTAAGCCTAAGCCCAAGACAATGCCTTGGACAACCGGTCTTTTAGCCAGGGCCGTCACCCGGTCTATGAGGCCGGTAAGGCCCAAAAACAACCATATTAATCCGGTAGCCAGTCCGGCTCCCCAAACACTGCTCGGAGTGAACCCCCCTACTCCCGCCACCGCGCTGATCCCGATGGCCTTCATGGGTTGAACAGGTACAGGTGTTTTATAGAAAAGGCCGGTAACGATCTTGGCTACTCCAAAGGTAAAAAGGAGCCCACCGGGGTCCATCTTTAGTATCGTAATATAAGCCAGCACAAAAGGGACGAGGGTCCCCAGGTCGCCAAAGGCACCGGCCCATTCCCCTAAATCATATCGATTACCGCCCAAGCTCTCCCGCAGTCTTGAGATCCACTTTAACACTCTATTTGCGGCCTCCCCCAGAGTGGATACCTGTAGCGCTATGTTTAAACCAACATAACGATCTAACATCTAACATTAAATTCGAACACCAGTAAGGAATTTCCTGCAAAGTACTGCATTGAATCTAAAAGCTTCAAGCTTTACTTATAGAGCTTTTGGGAGGAAGGCATCTTTTGCGAGTCTCTGGCCGATACCATAGCTAGTGACATCTATGAGGCCTGCCAACCCCACTGGTGCAAGGTAACTGTGATCCAGAAACCCCGGGGCGGAATAAAAATAACTGCTTCTGCCCTGTATGGTGAACTGCGCGGGGCTTTCAGGGCAGAAGCAGCCAAGCTTACACGCTATTTAAGGAAAACCTACAACTCATGTCCAACCCGCATGGCTTCAAATACAGCCTGGGTTATCCTCCTAGGACTTACAGCATCGCCAATAACATAGTAGTCTATGCCGGAACCTTCCATCTCATGGGCCAGGGTATCATTAGCCCGGGAGCCAACGGCCAGCACAATTGTATCAAACCCGGTTAAGCTTTCTTCCTGGCCTTTACGCTTATAGGTCACCCGGTCACCTTGAATAGCTGTAACTTCGGCCTCAGTAATTATTTGCACCCCTTGTTTCTCAAGGCGCTCAAGAAGAAGCGGCGCCATGAGAGGGCCTATGTCGGTGGCCACTTTAGGCAGCATTTCCAGGATAGTTACTTTATGCCCTCTTTCCGCCAGGTACTCAGCCGTCTCACAACCTACCAGCCCGCCGCCTATCACCACTACCTTTTCTCCTACCTGCGCTTTTCCCTGCAATACATCCCAAGCGGTTACCACCTTTTCACCATCAGCGCCAGGGATATCCGGGATGGCCGGACGGGCACCGGTAGCCAGTATCACCACATCGGGCTTCTCCTGGCGTACGGCTTCTAGAGTAGCTTCTTTATTAAGCTGCACGTTGATTTTAAGTCTCTCCATCTGCTTCACTAAATAATCTCTGAAAGTAGCAATTTCGCCTTTCTGGGGTGGGGCATAAGCCAAGGGCAATTGACCACCCAGCTTACTCTCTTTCTCCCAGAGGGTTACCTGGTGCCCCCGCAGGGCTGCTACCCGAGCCACTTCCATACCAGCCGGCCCGCCCCCCACGACCAGCACCTTCCGGGAGCGCTTTGCCTTATCCAAAGGAAATTCTCGCTCGAAACCCGTGCGTGCGTTTACCGTACAGCCGATGGCGTGGTCCAGGAAAAGCTCGTCGATACACGCTTGGCAACAGGCGATGCAGTGGCGGATTTCATCTAGCCTTCCTTCTATTATCTTTTTAGGAGTTTCGGGATCGGCCAAAAGCTGCCGACCGAAGGAGATTAAATCCGCTTTCCCCGCGGCCAGTATACTTTCTGCCACTTCGGGATCGTTGATCCTTCCTACGGCAATAACCGGAATATTTACCGCCGATTTGATGCCCTGGGCCAGGTCTACGAGGCACCCCCGCGGGAGGTACATAGGTTGAATAATCCACGCTGCCGTTTCATATATGCCTGCGGAAACATGAAGAGCATTGACCCCTTCCTGCTCTAACTTTTTAGCAAAGGCCCGAGTTTCCTCCAGGGTAAGGCCTCCCGGAACCTTTTCGTCAGCGCTCAGACGATAGATAATGGGGTACTCCGGCCCCACTGCCTGGCGCACGGCCCGCACCACTTCCAAGGGAAAGCGCATCCTGTTTTCTAGGGGACCGCCGTACTCGTCCGTCCGTTTATTAGCATAAGGAGAGAGAAATTCATTGATCAGGTAGCCGTGGGCGCCGTGGATCTCAACGGCATCAAAACCCGCTGCTTTGGCTCTTCTTGCGGCCTGGGCAAAGGCCTGGATAAGAGAGGCAATTTCTTCTTTGGTCAATTCTTTAGGCGTCTCCCCGATGGTGGCGCAAGGAATAGGGGAGGGAGCTAGCAAGGGCTGTCCTGTAACTTCAGAGCTGGTCTGGCGACCTCCATGGTAGAGCTGAACGGCGATCTTTGCTCCGTATGCGTGTACAGTCTCAACCAACCGGCGCAAGCCCAGGATGAGGCGGTCGGAGTAAATGCCCAACTGGTTCTTAAATCCCTTGCCCGAAGGGTGGACATAAGAGGCTTCCACAATGATCAGCCCCACCCCGCCCTTGGCCCGTTCTACATGGTAGGCCACCAGCCGGTCGGTCACCGAGCCGTCGCTGTAAGCATAATTGGTTACCATGGGGGGCATGACCATTCTGTTCTTAAGCCGTAAATTGCCTATGTTAATAGGGCTCGTCAACGCGGTTAATTGTCTCATGGGTATCTCCCCTTCTGTAGTATATAACTCAATCCTTACACCCTTTCGCAATTCAAACCATAGCTACAATCCGGGTTTAGCTTATTTTAGTATTTGCACCCACCTACCACCAGTATGACAATAGAGTTCCGGATAACCAAGTTCCCTATATTCGCCGTGCCGCGTTCCCGAGCCCTTGACATTTAAAAATACCCTTGTTAAATTGTAATTGCGATGATGGAGTCCACCGATAAAATACCCGTCAAGGGTTGATGACTCCTACCCCAAAGAGGAGGTAGGAGTCTTTTTATTTGGGTTTGGAGGTTTTCCCGATGGAAAACGTGCAAGATCTGTTACCCCTTTTGGAACAGAGTTTAATTTATCTATTGGAACTTGGGCCGGAATACGCCCCTAGATACAAGAATATAGAAGCCTTAAAAGAAAGACTTTTACAAGAGCGGTTCCATTTAGCCATCCTGGGACAATTCAAGCGGGGTAAGAGTACTTTCCTAAACGCTCTCCTCGGAGCCGAACTGCTACCAACCGCTGTTATCCCTCTAACAGCTATTCCCACTTTTTTACTGTGGGGGCCCGAACCCCGTGTCTCTGTATTGTATGAAAAGGGATTCAGAGAAGAAGCGTCTTTCTTACACGTAGAAGACCTAACTTCTTACCTTGTCCAATTTGTTACTGAGGCAGGCAATCCTCATAATCAAAAAGGAGTGTCTGCTGTAGAGGTATACTATCCTTCTCCCCTCCTTAAGCAGGGGGTGGTGTTAATAGATACGCCCGGTATCGGTTCTACTTTCCAGCATAACACGGAAACCACCCTTAAATTTTTACCCCAGTGTGATGCTGCCGTATTCCTCCTTTCTGCCGACCCACCCCTAACCCAGGCAGAGCTTGAGTTTCTGCAGGCAGTACGGTCACAAATTGCCCATCTCTTTTTCATACTTAATAAGGTAGATTATCTGGATACTCAAGAAATGTCTTCCCTCCTACATTTCGTTAAGAAGGTTTTACAGGAACATGCTGGAATAGAAGAACCTCTTATTTTCTGCGCCTCAGCACGCCAGGGATTAGAAGCTAGAAAATCAAACAATACTTCCCTCTGGAGACTAAGCGGTATGGAAGAAATCTCTAGGTATCTCCTGGACTTCTTGGCCCGGGATAAGAAAAAAGTCCTGCACGAAGCCTTAGCCAAAAAAGCCTCGGATATATTGGCAGATACATTGATGCGATTAAATATTACTCTTAAGTCCCTTAAGCTTCCCCTTAGCGAGCTGGACGAGCGCCTGAAACTGTTTGAGGAAAAACTTAAAGAAGCCGAACAGCAGAAAATCTTAGTAGGAGACCTCTTGGCAGGGGACCGGAGACGGCTTATAGCATTTTTGGAAGAACAAGCTGAGAACTTGCGCCAGAAGGCCCGTGTTCACTTGGAGGGAATCCTCCAAAGCTGTATAGCTCAAGCTGGTGATGAGCTTGAGGAAGGTAAGATCCGCGAAACCTTAGCCGAGGCCATTCCCCGGTTCTTTGACCATGAGCTAAAAGAAATATCCCGCTCTATGGAAGCACGTATCACCGAGGTGCTACGGCCTTATGAACAGCGTGCTGATGAACTGGTGGAGGCGATCCGCAAAGCGGCCGCCGAGCTTTTTAACCTCCCTTATTATCCTCCCCTTACTTCTGATGCCTTTGAGAAGAAAAACCAGCCTTATTGGGTAACTCATAAGTGGGATTCCAGCCTTAGCGGGTTATCGGAAGGTTTAGTTTTCAGGTTACTACCACCTAGAATGCGCCGCGCCAAGCTCACTAAGCGCTTAAGGGAGCAAATCGAATCCCTAGTCCTGCACAATGTAGAAAACTTACGTTGGGCTACGCTGCAAAATCTGGAGCACGCCTTTCGTTTTTTTGAAGCTAGATTGAACGAGCGTCTCCAAAGTACCATTTCGGCAACTCACGGAGCAATTCAATCGGCTCGGGCCAAGCGGCAGGAACGAGCAGAGAATTTATCCCAGGAGATGGCGGTCCTCCAATCCAGCATTAAGAAGCTTCAAGAAATAAGGGCTAAATTACTTTAGTGGAACCCTTTACTGGGGGTTGCTTGTACTTAGCTTTAGGTCGAAAAAAGTTTAGCTGACACGAAGCGGGATTTCGGCTGCTTGACCGGTCCACCATCCGATGGTTATACTGAAGGTAAATAAAGGAGAGTGGCACCTATGACTGAAGAAGCAAAAAAAGAAGAGTTTCATAGGGTTAGCCCCTGGGATGTGCTGATCTGGAAGCTAGATTCCTTAGAAAAATATGTCCAACGTGAAATTAGCGACCTGCGCCGAGAAATGGGAGACCTGCGCCGGGAAATGGGGGATCTGCGCCAGGAAATTGCCGAACTCCGGCGCGAAGTACGTGAAGAAGTGAAAGGGACGCGCCAGAGCTATGCTGTATTAGAATGGACGGCAATATTGGGTTTTGTGGCCATTATTGTTACTATTTTTGCTACCAGGTTCCTGTAAGCATCTTTGTTTTCTTCGGCTCACGGGCTGTAGGGAGGTTAAAGGCTCTGGTAGCGTTAAGAATAGCTACCAGCGCTACACCTACGTCGGCAAAAACCGCCTCCCAGATGGTAGCTACGCCTATGGTGCCTAAAACGAAAAAGAGAGCTTTGATACTTAAAGCGAGGATTATATTTTGGTTTACTATATGAATTGTCCCGCGGGCAATGGTAACTGCGGTGACTAGTTTGTAGGGAGTATCTTCCATTAATACTACGTCCGCAGCCTGAAGGGCAGCATCACTCCCCAGCCCTCCCATAGCCACTCCTACATCCGACCTCATTATAACCGGGGCATCATTAAGCCCATCGCCTACGAAAGCTACCTTCTGGTTATGTCGATTAGGCAAGGCAGCTTGTATCTCTTCCACCTTCTTTACTTTCCCTTCTGGAAGGAGTTCAGCAAAGTAAGCATCTAAACCAAGCTTCTGCGCTACCAGGCGGGCCGCGCTTGCCTGGTCACCAGTCAAAAGGATTGTTTTTTGTATCCCCAGTTCCTTAAGCTTTAATATGGCTTCTTTAGCATCAGGCCTTATTTCATCTGAAATGATTATATAACCGGCATAGATCCCATCCAGGACTACGTGAACGCCGGTGCCTTCTTCTATGTTACATATTTCGTGCGGTATACCTTCCTTATGTAGTAAGCGATCGTTTCCGACCAAGACTCTCTTCCCTTCTACCACGGCGCTGATGCCCAGGCCGGGGATCTCCCGAAAATCTTTAATTTCTTTCAAAGGGATTTCTTTCCCGTAGGAAGCCCGGATGGAATGGGCGATGGGGTGGGTAGAGTAGACTTCCGCTGAAGCGGCCGCCGCCAAAACTTCTTCCTCCCTAAAACCATTGTATGGGACTACCTTCGTTACCCGGAAAACCCCTCGTGTCAAAGTGCCGGTTTTATCAAAGGCTACTGTGTGCAAGTGCGCCAAGGCCTCTAAAAAGCTTGCCCCTTTCACCAGGATACCCCGGCGGGACGCTCCGCCCAGCCCGCAGGCGTAACTTAAAGGTACAGACACCACTAGAGCGCACGGGCAGGAAATTACCAGCAGCACCAGGGCCCGGTAAACCCATTCTTTTAGGCTAGCTTCGGGCAAGATAAGAGGGGGTAAAAAAGCCACTATTAAAGCCCCAAACACCACCACCGGAGTATAATAACGGGAAAAAGTGGTGATAATCTGCTCGGTAGGTGCTTTGTTCTCTGCAGCCTTTTGTACAAGCTCTAAAATGCGCGCTATAGAAGATTGTTCAAAGGGCTTAGTGACTTTTATTATAAGGAGCCCTTGACCGTTTATCATTCCGGCCAAGATCTGATCGCCTTTTTTTATCTTACGGGGCACGGGCTCTCCCGTTAAGGGTGAAGTATCTACAAAAGAAATCCCTTCTACCACTTCACCATCTAAAGGCACCTTTTCACCCGGCTTTACTACGATAAGTTGGCCCACTTCTACTTCTTCCGGCCGTACCTTCTTTATTTCACCGTCTAACTTCAGGTTGGCATAATCCGGCCGTAGATCCAAAAGGGCGGCGATAAAACGGCGTGAGCGATTAACGGCCCGCTCCTTAAAATACTCACCTATGGCGTAGAAAGTCATAACCGCCGCTGCTTCAGGTAGCTGGCGGATGGCAAGGGCCCCCAAGGTAGAGACGGTCATCAGGAAATTTTCATCCAAGATCCGTCCGCGAAAAAGATTTTTAAAAGCGGTCTTTAACACCTTCCAACCGGAGAGAAAGTAAGCGGACAGCAAAACCAAGTATTCGGCTACGGAATAAGGAGTACGTTTTAAGGGTTCATTAAAAATAATGCCTATCGCCAACAATATCCCGGAAATCACAATAAAGGCGTTGCTAAGTCCCTTTCCATTAGGACACGTACAACAATCCAACCGCTAAACCTCCTTCTTACTTCCCTTCTCTTTACCGCCATCTTCTTAGACAAAAAATCCTCTTTAAGTTATCTTCCTTCTGCAAAGTGAGCTTGGGCCTCACGAATCAAGTTTAGGATATGTTCATCATCTAAGGAGTAATAAACCATTTTGCCTTCCCGGCGGTACTTTACCAGCCTTAAGGCTTTCATGATCCTCAAGTGATGGGAAACAGCCGGTAAGCTCAACTCCAAAATGGAGGCCAAATCGCAAACACATAGTTCCCGATGGGCCAGCAGATACAAGATTTTAGTCCTGGTTTCATCACCCAGGACCTTGAATATCTCCGATAAACCAGCTACCTCCAACAATTTCTTTTTAAGCTCTTCAGTCTCACCCGAGGGGCAAAAGCTATCACATAGATCACGGTTAGATTCCATATAAGGGGATACCTCCCAATATCTATAAGAATTAAGCAATTGTTTAATCAAATTATATGCATATACCTTCCCACTTGTCAATAAACATAAAGGTATCTCAGAAAGGCACCTCAATTTACCAGACCTTCCTCAAGAAGCAGTGTACCTCGCCGTTATAAAAATAATTTAAGGATCTGCTCTGTAGGGGTCAAATCCTTTACCACCAGGTCAGCATCTTTTAATCTCTTTTCGTCTCCCACACCAACGGCGAACATTCCCGCAGCTTTCAAGGCGGCGATACCTACTACAGAATCTTCGAAGCCTACGCACTCCCGGGGCTTAACGCCAATATTCCAGGCCGCCACTAAAAATATCTCAGGGTCCGGTTTACCCTTCTTAATCTGTCCGGCATCCACAATGTAGTCGAACCATTCTACTAACCCTAAGTTCTTCAAAACGGCCGGGGCATTTTTGCTGGCCGAGGCTACTGCTAGCTTAACGCCTAAGTCCTTAAGGTTGGATATCAAATCAGCTACGCCGGGCAATAAATCTTGGGGAGTTATGCGCCTTATCATTTCTACGTAATATTCATTCTTTTTATTGGCATAATATTCCTTTTCCCGGCGGCTAAAATATTTGCCGTTTTCTTGCAGGATAATCTCTAAGGATTCTAGTCTTCCGATCCCCTTTAACCTTTCGTTTATTTTTTCGTCGAAATAAAGCCCCAGTTCATCGGCCAGCCTCTTCCAGGCTAGATAATGATATTTAGCCGTATCAGTTATGACTCCATCAAGATCAAATATGGCCCCGCAGTAACGCATAAATGCACCTTCCCTCAAGCTCCCTTGCACAAAAACGTTTTAGCCTTGCGCCTGGAAGGTATTCTTCTAGATACGGTAGCTCCCGGGTTGAGTAAAACTTCTTTTCCGAAGTGGTATATCTTTAAAGCTTCACCTTGCACTAGGGTGTAATGAGCACGATTCTTTTCTACTGTTACCTTTATTTTCCTTCCACGATATTTTATAGAAAAAGACAGTCTTTTCCATTGATTTGGTATACTGGGATAAAAATGTAATCCTTCAGGATAAACCCTCATTCCACCAAAACCGTAGACGGCCGCACCCCAGGCCCCTCCCATGCTGGCCGCATGGATGCCGTCCTTTGTGTTGCCGTGGTAATCATCCAAATCCATCCGGGCAGCGTGCAAGAAATATTTATAAGCCTTTTCTTCGTAGCCTATCTCCCAGGCTAGGATACTAAATATGGGCGGGGAAAGGGAGGAATCATGGGTAGTTATGGGTTCATAGTAATCATAATTTCGCTTTACGTCTTCCAGGGTAAATTTCTCCCGGAGTAAAAACAAAAGCAGGAGCACATCGGGCTGCTTGCAGATCTGGTAGCGGTAAATATTAAGATAATGCCAGTGAAGCAAAAGGGGAAAGTGTTCACGCGGTATTTGATCCACCGGTAACCTCTTTTTGTAAAGAAAGCTATCATCCTGCGGTATTATTTTCAGCTTCCGCGAGTAAGGTAAGTACACGTGGGCCGCAGCCCTGCGCCATTCCTTAATTTCTTTTTCTTCTAACTTTATCCTTCCTGCTACCCTGCCATAGTCCGCCGGTCGCTCCCTCTTCATCTTTTCAGCTACTTCTACAGCGTATTCTAAATTCATCTTGGCCATATAGTTGGTATAGGCGTTGTTATCCACTAAGGCTTTATATTCATCGGGTCCGGTCACGCAATTGAAACAAAATTTATTACCCCTGCCCGGAATATAGGCCCCGAGATCAACCCAAAATCTGGCCGTCTCAAAGACCATCTCGGCGCCGTAACTCCACAGGAATTCCACGTCTCCCGTCACTTCTACATAGCGCTTTAAAGCATAGATAATATCCGCGTTTATATGGTACTGGGCGGTACCAGCCGGGAAATAAGCTGAGCATTCAAGGCCGTCGATGGTCCTCCAAGGATAAAGCGCTCCTTTATGCCTTAGCTCCCTGGCCCTGCTTCTTGCGGCATCAAGCAAACTATAACGGTGTAGCAAAAGCGCTTTCGCTACCTCCGGCCGGGTGAAAAGGAAAAAGGGTAAGACGTATATATCTGAATCCCAGAAATAGTGGCCTCCGTAGCCTTCACCTGTCAAACCTTTAGCAGCTATATTGGTCTTGCCGTCCCTGCCTGTAGACTGCAAAAGAGAGAAAAGGCAAAACCTTATCCCTTGTTGGGCCGCCGGGTCCCCTTCGATCTTTATATCGGCATCTTCCCAGAAACTAGCAAGAAATTCTTCTTGTTCTTTTTCTAATATTTGGAATCCATCTTTCTTAGCCTTTTTTACCTCTTCCAAGGCCGAGTCTACCAAACTGTTTTCTTCATAATCCCTAGAGGTAAAGTAAGAAATATATTTAAAAAGAGTATAGGAAGCTCCCCTAGAAGCCCTGAGTTCGAACCTTACCTCCACCGTATCCTTACTTGCGTAGCCTAAAACTTTAGCCTTATTGGCTGGCGCCAGGGAATGTTCCACAGCACATACCAAAGAGAGGCCGCTTCTCAAGGTTTTCTGCCTAATCCAGGCCCACGTATCCTCTACTTTGTTTTCCACAGTAATCAAACTGCGACCCTTAAGGCCGGCTCCCACCCTCATATCTTTGCTTCTTGTTAAATTGGAAACCCGGCCGTCAATACGAGAGGTAAACTTAAGCTCTCCTTCGAAGTTTAAAGGCTTTACGGTAATTGCTAGTGCCGCCAGCCGGGGCCGGGGAAAGGATACTATTCTTTTAATTTCGACCTCCACCTTCTTACCCGAAGCCGATTCCCAGACCACTTTGCGCCGGAGTATGCCCTTGTTTAAGTCTAAAACGCGCTCGTAAAAGTGTATCTTCCCTTTTAGAAGGTCAAATTCCTCCCCATCAATGTCGAGTTTTACGGTTTTTGCCTCGGCCACATTTAACATAGCTTGCCCTTTACGGGCGAATCCATACCCATCTTCCGGATACTCAATATCATACTCTTCATAAAAGCCGTTGAGGTAGGTGGCGTTAAAGGTGGTCCCCGGCGGACCGCTGTACCCTTCTTCCAAATTCCCCCTCATACCTATATATCCATTTCCCGTGGCAAAAATGGTCTCGTCCCTGTAGTTAGTCTCTATGTCAAATTCCGTCTCCCGTATCTGCCACTCCTCAATAGGATAAATTTTCATCCTTCTCCCTCCGGTCTCTTTTCCTTTCAGAGCAAAGCTTGAGCAAAACTAGTACCTTCAAGGTGGTAAGGTACGTGCAAAAGTTCAGCTACAGTAGCTGCCAGATCGGCCATGGTAGGACGAAGCCCGATATCGACCGGCCGCACAGGCTGGCCGTAGGCTAGCACAGGTACATATTCTCGGGAATGGTCGGTGCTGGGGGTGGTGGGGTCACAACCATGGTCTGCGGTGATAAAAAGCACATCCCGGGGGCCTAAGTTTTCCAGCAACTCTGGGAGGCGCCGGTCAAAGGCTTCTAAGGCAGAAGCATACCCCTTCACATCGTTGCGGTGCCCGTAAAGCATGTCGAAGTCTACTAAATTAGTAAATATCAGGCCCCGCTCGCTTTCACGTAAAAATTTACAAGTTTTATCTACTCCATCCATGTTGTCATGGGTATGAATCCACCGGGATATACCCCGACCGGCAAAAATATCTTTTATTTTTCCTACAGCTAATACCTGTAATCCGGCCTGGCTTAAAATATCTAGCAAAGTAGGACGAGGAGGTTCCAGGGAAAAATCCTGGCGCCGGTCGGTGCGGATGAAATGGCCGGGTTCCCCCACAAAAGGCCGAGCGATAACCCTTCCCACCGCATGCTCCCCTTTAAGAAGCTCGCGGGCTATCCGGCAGTACCGGTATAGCTCTTCTACCGGGATAATCTCCTCATGGGCGGCAATTTGAAATACGCTATCGGCCGAAGTATAAACAATAGGGTACCCTGTGCGCATATGTTCTTCGCCCAGTTCATGGATGATTTCTGTACCTGATGCCGGCTTGTTACCCAATACTTTACGTCCTATAGCTTTTTCGAAGGCTTCAATGATCTCCGGCGGGAAGCCATTAGGATATAAAGGAAAGGGCCTTTCTAAAATGAGGCCGGCCAGCTCCCAGTGCCCGGTAGTAGTATCCTTACCCGGTGCTTGAGACCCCATCTTCCCGTAAGCGGCAATGGGTTCGGTGGCTGGCGGGATACCCCGTAAAGGTATAATATTCCCCAACCCCATCTGAGCCATATTAGGTAGGTATAAATCCACCTCTTTGGCTATATTTCCCAAAGTGTTACTGCCCTCATCCCCGTATTGAGGTGCATCGGGTAGCTCACCTACTCCCACGCTATCTAAAACTAATACCACTACACGGTCTACTACCATAGCTTTTATCCCCCATTTCCTAATGGGTAAGGGAGGAAATTAATCGTGACGCCAGCTAGAAAGATAATCTTCCTGTTCGGGTGTGAGGGTATCTATTTCTACTCCCACGGATTTAAGCCAAAGGAGGGCGACCTGTTTATCTATCTCTCCGGGTACAGGCAAAACTTTAGAAGGAAGTTCTCTCCCTTCCTTGGCTAAATATTCCATGCACAGGGCCTGAAGGCTAAAGGAAAGATCCATAATTTCTACCGGGTGACCGTCCGCTGCTGCGATATTCACCAGCCTGCCCTCGGCTAAAAGATACAGCCTACGGCCATCCTTAAGCTCAAATTCTTCTACATTTCGGCGTACCAGCCGGCGGCTACGGGAGGCCGCCTCTAAATCCTTCTTGTTTATTTCCACGTCAAAATGGCCGGCATTGGCCAGAATAGCTCCATCTTTCATCAATGCATAATGTTCCCCGTGGATAACATTAATACACCCGGTGGTAGTAATGAATATATCGCCGATCTTGGCTGCCTCGGCCATGGGCATAACCTCAAAGCCGTCCATAAGAGCTTCCATAGCCTTGATGGGATCTACTTCTACCACAACCACCCGCGCTCCCAATCCTCTCCCCCGCAGGGCCACTCCCCGCCCGCACCAGCCATAGCCGGCTACTACTACTGTTTTCCCGCAAACAGCCAGATTAGTAGTACGTATAATCCCGTCCCAAGTCGACTGGCCCGTACCATAACGGTTATCAAAGAGGTGTTTAGAGCGGGCATTATTAACGGCCAGCATGGGAAAGGCCAAAACCCCATCCCTCTCCATGGCTTTAAGCCTAAGGATACCTGTAGTAGTCTCCTCTGCCCCACCTAGAACTTCCTCTAAAGCGTCCCGGCGTTCAGTATGTAAGAGGTGAACCAAATCTCCTCCATCATCTATAATAAGCTGGGGCTTGGTATCAAGGACCTTATGTAGAAATAAATTATATTCCTCAAGGGTACATCTGTGCCAAGCAAAGACGCTAATCCCCAGGTCGGCTAAAGCGGCACAGACATCATCCTGAGTGGAAAGGGGGTTAGAGCCGCACAGGGCCACTTCTGCTCCTCCAGATTTTAACACTTCAGCTAAGTAGGCGGTTTTGGCCTCAACATGTAAGCACATGCCTATCCGGAGGCCTTGAAAAGGCTTAACCTGCTCGAAGGACTGGCGGACCCGGTTTAACACCGGCATATGGTGGCGAACCCACTCCAGTTTTTGTTTGCCATCGCTGGCTAAATCAGGGTTACGGATTAAAGAAGCAGCCATATTCGATACTCCTTTCGGCCTTTTATGCATCTTTTTTCCCGGCCGTCCCTATGTCTAGCCTTCCTGGAGTGTGAGAGCACCGGCATCCTCGCTCTAAGGGAATGCGGGGGATGGCCTGGAATATAAGCTCTCTGAGGTTCTTGCCGTTTCTGTCCATGACCTCTAATACTTCCTCATGAGTCAAGGGAGTATCCGAGATACCCGCCGCCATATTGGTAACCATGGCGATGGTGCTATAACAAAGCCCGGCTTCATGGGCCAGAATAACCTCGGGAACGGCGGTCATACCTACCACATCGCCCCCTAGCTGCCTTATCATCCGGATCTCAGCCGGGGTTTCAAAGCGGGGACCCTCGGTACAGGCGTAAACACCTCCATCGTGGGCTTTAATCCCTAAATCTTTTGCTGTCTTTAAAAGTATCCCCCGGAGTTCAGGACAGTAAGGCTGGGTAAAATCGGTATGCACAACCCCTGTTTCGCCGCCTTCAAAAAAGGTATAGACCCTGGTTTTAGTGAAATCCAAGAAATCATGAACTATAACAAATTCCCCCGGTTTATAATCAGGATTGGTAGAGCCTACTGCTGCCGTAGCTATAACCCTCTCCACCCCTAAAACTTTTAAGGCCCAAATATTAGCCCGGTAGTTAACCCTATGCGGGGGTAAGGAATGCCCTTCTCCATGGCGGTTCATAAACACTACTTCTTCTCCTTTATAAAAGCCGACCTTCACCGTAATTTCCCCATAAGGCGTCCCCACCCTTTGTTCCCGCATCTCCAGCATACCCGGGTCATAAACGCCGGTTCCACCGATGATGGCGATGCGCAATTTCCTTTTCCCCTTTCTCTAAAAATCTTTTCGTCAAGATATTAACCTTCCCCACCTCAATAGTAAAGGGGTCCGGGGATAATCCGTGTATAAACTGATAACTTAAGACGAAACCTAGAAAAAGGCTTTAACTCTTTTTAAGGGGGGCTTACTCCTCTATGCCCGAGTTCCGCCAAGATCCCGTCACACAAAACTGGGTGATCATCGCAACCGAAAGGGCTAAACGCCCTTCCGACTATGTTTCTACTGAAGATAAAGGACGAGAAACAAAAGCGACCGTAAAAGATACCTGCCCCTTTTGCCCGGGTAATGAAAAGCAAACTCCACCGGAAGTATTCGCCCTGCGCTCTCCTGATACCAAGGCCGACTCCCCCGGTTGGCAGGTGCGCGTAGTGCCCAATAAATTTGCTGCCCTTCTCCCGGAAGAAAACGGAGAAGAACAAAAAACGGAGTTATACCGTTGTCTACCCGGGAAGGGAGTACATGAAGTTATAATCGAAATACCCGAGCACGAAGCAAGCTTCCCTGATTATCCTCCGCAACAGGTCATTAAGGTACTACAAGCCTGGCGGCAGCGCTACCTACAACATTCCCAAAAGGGTCTAAAATACATCCAGATTTTCAAAAACCAAGGCCAAATAGCCGGAGCTTCCCTAGAACACCCCCACAGCCAGCTCCTTGCCACCCCCTTTATACCCCCGGCTGTAAGCCAAGAGTTGAAGCGGGTACAAGAATACCTGGAAAAGGAAGAAAGCTGCCTTTTTTGTGATCTCCTAGAAGAAGAGATGCAAAAGGGGGCCCGGGTGGTGGCTTTCAACAAGAAGTTTTTAGCCTTCTGCCCCTATGCTTCCCGCTTCCCCTTTGAAACCTGGATCTTCCCCCGGCAGCACCAATCTCACTTTGGGGAAATAGAAGATGAAAATTTAGAAGATCTGGCCGCCATAATGCAAGATGTCCTGGGGCGGCTTCAAAGGGCCCTGCAAGCTCCCCCTTTTAACTTAATTTTGCGCAGCGCTCCTGTAAATGGTGAAACCCAGGAGATAAATGGGTATCATTGGCACTTTCAACTCCTCCCTCGTTTAACTATAGTAGCCGGGTTCGAATACGGAACCGGCATCTATATCAACCCAACGCCTCCGGAGCTGGCTGCCCAATTTTTAACACAGGCTAATAAGGAGGACGAAAATGACGGAGAAACTTAAAATATTATTCGTTTCTTCGGAGGTTGCGCCCTTGGCTAAAACCGGCGGCCTAGCCGACGTAGCCGGTAGCTTGCCTAAGGCCCTGGCCAGGCGGGAGATGGATGTGCGCGTGGCCCTCCCTCGTTACCGCCATATCACCAACATCGATTATCTAACTGATCTGCCCGTGGAAATGGACGGAAGTTTAGAGACGGCTATCATCCGCCATACAACCCTCCCAGGCGAACCCCTTGTGCCAGTATACCTCGTAGATAACTACAAGTATTTCTATCGCGAAGGGATGTACGGTTATGCGGACGACGATGCCCGCTTTAATTTCTTCTGTAAGGCCATCCTGGCCCTTTTACCCTGGATAGATTTTAAGCCCGACATCATCCATTGTAACGACTGGCAGACAGCACCCATCCCCCTCTTTCTAAAAGTAAAGCACGAAAATAATCCTTTTTACCGCGATACAGCTACTATCTTTACCATCCACAACCTGCAATACCAAGGCCATTTCCCTAAAGAGACGTTAAAACTGATGGCTTTAGGAGATGAGTTCTTTACTCCCGAACTCCTGGAGTTTTATGGAAAAGTAAACTTTATGAAAGCCGGTCTTCTTTATGCTGATCTTTTAAACACGGTAAGCCCTAAATATGCTCTGGAGATCCAGACACCCGAATTGGGGGAGGGTCTGGACGGTGTGTTACGTAAAAGGGCTGCGGACTTACGGGGGATATTAAACGGCATCGACTATGAGGAATTTAATCCTGCCACAGATCCTCGCCTGGCCGTAAACTACGACATCCATAACCTGGAGGGTAAAAAAGAAAATAAAAAGGCCCTTCAGCGGGAATTACAACTCCCCGTGCAAGAGGTACCTGTGCTGGCCGTAATCTCCAGGCTGGTAAGCCAAAAAGGGCTGGACCTTCTTGCTGCTATCCTGGATATTCTTTTACAACAGGATGTACAATTAGTTCTTTTAGGTAAAGGTGATGATTATTTCCAGCAGCTCTTCTCCCAATATAAAGTAAAATACCGCCATAAGATGGCTGTAAAAATAGGTTTCGATCCAGACCTTGCCCAGCGGATATACGCCGGAGCCGATATATTCCTTATGCCCTCGCGGTTTGAACCTTGTGGTCTAGCGCAGATGATTAGCCTACGTTACGGGACAGTACCGGTGGTGCGGGCTACCGGCGGCCTGGAAGATACCATACTGGATTTCCACCAGTACCCCGAGAAGGCCAACGGTTTCACCTTCCATGAATATTCCCCCCAGGCCTTCCTCCAGGCCATAAACCGGGCCTTGAAGGTTTATTATACCCAGCCCCATGAGTGGAGAAAAATTATGGAGCGGGGTATGCAGGCCGATTTCTCTTGGGGGGTCTCGGCCGCCCACTATGAAGAAATGTACCGGGAGGCCCTTTCTAAACGCAAAAGTAGTAGATAACCCAAGCTCGACGTAGGCACAACTGCCGATGCTTCTAACTTTCTAAACGCAAAAGTAGTAGATAACCGTAGGCGTTCTCCTTGCGAAAGGCTGTAAACCTTAAAAATGAACCTTAAAAACCGAAGTGGCACGGATACTTAAAAATAAAACACTTAAAAAGGGATAGGCCAAGAACCTATCCCTTTTTAGTGTTTCTTTAGAGTTTTATCCAGGTGGACCGGGTGGGCCTTAAGAACCTGGAGGGCTTTTTTAGTGTTATATTTTTAGGGTTTTACCCTTCTTAAGAGTTTAGGCTTTATACTTTCCAGTCGCCTTTATGAATTATGAAACTCCAGTTAAGGCCGTTATTGTTATCCCAGTTGTTGGCGCTATCCTTGAAGCAGAAGTTCAAGCGGTCGTAATCCTCGGAAACCCGGATATTTTTTACCCAACCATAGCCGGTACGCTCCATGGGGTGATCATAAATTTCTTGCCAATTATTGGGATCGCCGTAACCTGTACGCATCCAGATCTGGTCGGCTCCACATTGGGCTAGCAACCCGTAATACATTATAGTAACCTCACTACCCGCAGTTACAGGTACCGGATCCACCACTACACCTCCAGGATATTCTGCAGCCCGCATCTGTTCCAGCCTGGTGCGGTCTTCATCTACAAATCGGCTCCGGCCTCTGTCACCCATCTTTAATTAAAAACACCTCCCTTGGGGATGCTAAGCTTCCGAAGAATAGATTTCCCCAGGGAGGGTGTGGCTATACGCGGCCTTGCCCGGTCGAGAAGGGTTGCTTTTTTACCGCCTGGCGTTCCACTCAGGGCTTGAGTACTTTACCCGGAGTTCTTCCACCAGTTTTTCTTCCCCTGGAGTTAATTTTCCGGGGAGCAAGCGCAAACCGTAAAGCTCTTCAAAGCTGCGTACAATAGCTTCCTTGATCTCCTCTTTAGAGACAGGGCGGCCTAAAACTTCTTCCAGCCCGCAAGCCCGGCGGGCAAACTTTTCTTGTAACTTATAACGCTCCTCGGGAGAAGGAAATTTTAACACTTCAAATAAGCCTTCTACATTTTGCCTTAAAACAAGGGAGCCGTGCTGGAGCACCACTCCCCCTTTCCTGGTCTGGGCGCTCCCGATGAGTTTCCTGCCCCCGACTGTAATTTCATACCAAGAAGGAGCATCAAAGCAAGCTGCCGAAGTATGCTGGCTTAAAACCTTTTCCCGGCCGGAGGCGATCTCTACTTTAATCCCCAACAGTTCTAAACCCCTGGCCAGCGCCCGGGCCACCCTAAGGTAGGAGGGTAAAACTCCCCCGGCCATCAAGGGGTGGTCCTCCTTGACTACTATACTGTACGTAATTTCCTTATCATGTAGAACCGCGCGGCCACCTGTTAGGCGCCGGACGAGGCCGAAGCCCTTGGCTTTTAGGGCTGTAACATCTACTTCCTTTTCCAGGGATTGGGCATAACCTAAGGAAAGGGCCGGGGGATCCCAGGTATAGAAGCGTAATGTAGGAGGGACCCGGCCGGCCCGGTGCTCCAAAAGGATAGCTTCGTCTACAGCCATATTGGTGGCCGCATCCGAAGACCCGGTATCCAGGAGACGCCATATCTCCGCCATAAGTTACACCTCTAATAGTTTAGCCTTAAGTTACTTATCCGGTCTTTTATAAAAGCTCTCTGTAAGAAGCCCTCCCTTGTATAGAAAACTCTTTTGCGGCCAGGATTTTAATCGGGAACACGACAGGATTTAAGCCAGCCTTACTCTCCGGCTTTAAATTAAGGCCCGTGTATGTGCTATGCGGAACGCTCCTTCTGCCTTTTTTCCTTCTCCTTCTTCCATGTAAGTATAGGATTGCGCGCTGCCCCTACCTCATCTAATCTGCCTACAGGGGTGTTATGTGGGGCACCGCGGAGTAGCTCGGGCCTGGATACTGCTTCTTCAGCAATATTTATTAAGGCTTTAGCAAAGGCATCTAACGTTTCTTTGGGTTCCGTCTCCGTAGGTTCGATCATCATAGCTTCGGGCACTATAAGGGGAAAATAAATCGTAGGAGCGTGGAACCCGTAATCTAATAGCCTTTTGGCTATATCTAAAGTGCGTACCCCTGCCTCTTTTATACGAGGCCCGGGGGCAATTACAAATTCGTGTTTACATAAACCATCATAGGGCACGTGATAATAAGGCCGCAAAAGGCTTAAAAGATAGTTAGCATTTAACACCGCCTGCTGGCTTACCTCTTTTAGTCCCTGGGGGCCTAAGGTACGGATATAGGTATAAGCCTTCACTAAAACGCCAAAATTACCGTAGAAGGTCTTTACCGGGCCGATGCTCTGGGGCCGATCATAATCCAGATAATACTTCCCCCGGTCAGCATCGAAAGCGACCACCGGAACCGGTAAGAAGGGAGCCAGATGCTCTTTCACCCCTACCGGTCCGCTGCCCGGTCCTCCGCCACCGTGAGGGGTAGAAAAAGTCTTGTGGAGGTTTACATGTACTACATCGAAGCCCATGTCTCCGGGCCGGGCGATACCCATGATAGCGTTTAGATTGGCCCCGTCATAGTAGAGCAAGCCTCCGGCTTCATGTACCAGACGGGCCATGGTAAGAATATCCCTTTCAAAAAGGCCTAAAGTATTGGGGTTGGTAAGCATCAGTGCGGCTGTATCTGGGCCGAGGGCAGCTTCTAAAGCTTGAATGTCCACCAGGCCCTGCTCGTTGGAGGGTATCTGGACCACTTCCAAACCCGCCATGGCCGCGCTGGCGGGGTTGGTCCCGTGGGCAGAATCGGGAACCAAAACCTTCTTGCGGTGGGTTTCACCCCGGCTACGGTGGTAAGCTGCAATTATGAGGAGGCCGGTAAGTTCCCCATGGGCCCCCGCTGCCGGCTGTAAGGTTACGGCGTCCATGCCCGTAATCTCGGCCAAGTATCCCTGCAAGCGATACATGAGCTCCAGGGCCCCTTGGGCAAATTCATCAGGTAAATAGGGGTGTAAATTTGTAAAACCCGGAAGTCCGGCCGTAACTTCGTTAACCTTGGGGTTATATTTCATAGTGCATGAACCTAAAGGGTAAAAGCCTGTATCCACGCCATAATTTAAGCTGGAAAGGTGGGTGAAATGTCTGACCACCTCTATTTCGCTTAACTCCGGCAAATCAGCATCCTCAGAACGTCTCCATTTTTCAGGGAGGTATTCCTCTACCCGCCCCGGCACATCGCAAGCAGGTAAAATATATCCTTGCCGTCCGGGGGCCCCTAGCTCGCATAAAAGGGGTTCCAGGGACATTTTATACCTACCTCCTTTATAGTTCCTTCAAAGCTTTCACCAAAACATCTATTTCAGACTTGGTCCTTGCCTCTGTAACGCAGAAAAGCATAGCCCCTTCTAATTCAGAATAAAACCGCCCTAGATCAAACCCTCCCGCTATGCCGCGCTTAGCTAAATGATTAGCTACTTCCTTAGGAGGACGGGCCGCGCGCAAAGCAAACTCGTGGAAGAAAGGCCCGGTAAAGACAGGGGTTATTCCTTCTACCTTTAGTAGCTCTTCATAAGCATAGTGGGCCTTAAGCAGGCACTGCTCAGCCACTTCTTTTAGGCCCTTTTTCCCCAAGCAGGCCAGGTAAATGGTAGCAGCCAGGGCGCAAAGGGCTTCGTTGGAGCAGATATTAGAAGTGGCCTTTTCCCGCCGGATGTGTTGTTCCCGCGCCTGCAGGGTGAGGACAAATCCCCGGTTCCCTTTGGTATCTACAGTTTGGCCCGCGATCCTCCCCGGAAGCCTTCTCACCAAGTTTTCCTTGGCTGCCAAGAAACCTAGATAAGGGCCACCGAAATTTAACGGGTTTCCCAGGCTCTGGCCTTCACCTACGGCCAGGTCTGCTCCGTATTCACCCGGCGGGGCCAAAAGCCCTAAAGAGACAGGATTCACCACAGCTATGAAGAGGGCTCCCGCTTTGTGGGCCAGCTCGCAAGCTTTAGACATATCCTCTAGCTGGCCTACGAAATTGGGCTGCTGGAGGATAACCCCGGCCACGTCCTGGCTTACCAGGCGAGATAAGGCTTCCAAAGAAGTCCGCCCGTTCTCCCAGGGGATCTCCACAAGCTCAACACCCTGCCCCCAGGTGTAGGTCTTAAGTACAGCCCGGTACTGGGGATTAACCGCTCGGGAAACTAAAAGCTTATTCCGCCTGGTAGCAGCACAGGCCACCAAGCCAGCCTCTGCCATGGCCGTAGCTCCGTCATAGTGTGAAGCCGTGGCCACCTCTAAACCGGTGAGTTCGCATATCAGAGACTGGAATTCAAAGATGGCCTGCAGGGTGCCCTGGCTTACTTCAGGCTGGTAGGGGGTATAAGCTGTATAAAACTCCGAGCGGGAAAGCATCGCATTTACAACGCTAGGTATATAATGCTCATAAGCTCCAGCGCCCAAAAAGGAGATCATATCAACCCTGTTCTTCCCGGCGAGTTCCTGCAAATGGCGTAAAACCTCGGCTTCGGCCAGGGGAGCGGGCAAGTCCAGCTCCCGTTTTAACTTAACTTCTTCCGGAATATCCGTAAAAAGTTCTTCTAAGCTGGACATGCCGCAGGCCCGTAACATCTCTTCTTTTTCAGTTGGGGTAGTAGGAATGTAAGGCATAAAGATTACCCCTCCTCAACCAGCTTCTTATATCCTGAAGCATCCAGCAATCCTTTTATTTCCTCCGGATTAGAGGGTTCGATCTCGATCATCCAGCCCTTTCCGTAGGGGTCCTGGTTTATTATCTGGGGAGAGTTTATTAATTCCTCGTTTACAGCCACCACTTTCCCCGAAACAGGCATGTAAATATCCGAGGCTGATTTAACGGATTCTACTACCCCGAAGGCTTCCCCCGCCTTAAATTCCTTACCGACAGGCGGAAGCTCAACGAAAACGATATCCCCTAAAGAGTGCTGGGCGTAATCAGTAATACCCACTCGGCCACGGTTTCCTTCCATCCGTAGCCACTCGTGTTCCTTGGTATAAAGAAGATCCTCAGGAATATGCATGATAAACCCCTCCTCACAAAAATTTATGTTTTAAAATTTAAAGCGACAAAAACATAACCTCCGGCAAAGCCCAAACTTTGCAACTACCTGCTAGGAGGATGACCTCCGGGACCGCTGGTAGAAGGGTAAAGGCACAACCTTCGCCCGGTACTCGCGCCCCCTGATAGAAACTTTCACTTCTTCCCCGACTTTAACGTAAGGACTATCTACCAGGCCTAAGGCTATGGTGCAATTAAGGAAAGGAGCAAAGGAACCGGAAGTGATGTGTCCTATCCTCTCGCCTTGCTGATATATGGGAAAACCTTGACGGGGAATGGCCTTATCCATCATTTGCAAGCCAATAAGACGGCGCCTGAGCCCAGCTTCTTTTTGCTGTTTTAAAGCATCCCTGCCGTTAAAATCCCCCTTTTCTAACCGTACAAAACGATCTAATCCAGCCTCTAAGGGAGTTATCTCTGGGCTCAATTCATGGCCGTATAGGGGTAGAGCCGCCTCCAGGCGTAAGGTGTCCCTTGCACCTAACCCGCAAGGTCTAAGTCCCTCGTCTTTTCCCCGGGTAAGAAGTTCCCGCCATATTTTCCTCCCTTCGGAAGGATCAAAATACAGTTCAAAACCATCCTCACCGGTATAACCGGTACGGGAGATAAGGCAAGGTACCTCCGCTACTTTTGCGTTTGCCCAGCGATAAAACCCTAGTTTCTGGAGATTGTAATCTGTTAAAGGTTGTAAAATAGCTTCTGCTTTAGGACCCTGCAAGGCTAACTGCAAAGTCGAAGCTGAAATATCCCGTACCTTTACTTCGTAGCCCTTTTCTTGCGCGTTCTTTTGGATCCACTCTAAATCCTTAGCAGTGTTAGCGGCATTTACCACCAGAAGGAACTTATCCTCCCTTAGCCGGTAGACGAGGATGTCATCTACGGTGCCGCCATCTTTATAGCACATGGGGCTGTATATTACCTTATTCCCTGTAGCTAGGGAAGCGTCGTGGGTAATAAGCTGTTGAATTAACCGGAACGCATCCGGGCCTTCCACCTCTATTTCTCCCATATGGGAAACGTCAAAAAGACCCGCGTTCTGTCTTACACTTAAATGTTCTTCCACGATGCTAGTATATTGCACCGGGAGAAGCCAGCCGGCAAAGTCTACTATACGCCCGCCAGCTAAAATATGTTCTTCATACAGGGGGGTTTTCTTCCCACCCTCTCCTTTATTTAAACCTTCCACAGTTTTCACCCCACAGGAATATTATGACCAAAAAATTAAAAAGGCCCATACCGCATTTGGCGGTGTGAGCCTCTGTCCCCTTACCTGAGAGATTAGGCCCCTTAAGGCCTTACCCCTTTGGTGCCCCCCTGCTAAGCAGGGGAGAACTCTCCAGAGTGGCGTCCAGGAGTAGTACTTTTGCCTGAGAGTTTCCCCCGGCTGCCACCAACAGCCGGGCTTGCTCCTTCGGCGCCCCCTTTTTTACCGGGGGTCTCTTCTACTCCTTTCCTCCGCCTCCATTATGGAGTTGTTTGTTAATTATTTATATTCGTCAACCAAATTATTTTTCCTGCTAAAATATGTTCCTTTTTGCATAATATTTATCTGCTTTTCTGCCTCTAGGCAGCTACAATGGTCGTCCCTGATATCCCCCTTATAGCCTCGGCTGCCCGGGCCAGGGAACCTATGACAGCCTTCTGACCACCTCCCTCAACAAAACTTATAGCTGCCTCTATCTTGGGCCCCATGCTTCCCGGGGGGAACTGGCCCTCTTTAAGGTATTTTTTGGCTTCCTCTACAGTAAGCTTGTGTAAAGGCCGTTGGGTTGGGCGCCCATAATCCAAGTAAACTTGATCCACTTCTGTAAGAAGGAACAATATCTCTGCCCCTACTTCATTGGCTAATAGCCGAGCAGCCCTATCTTTATCTATCACAGCCTCTACCCCTTCTAAGCTTCCATCCGGCCGCCGAACGACGGGGATTCCGCCGCCCCCTGCAGCTATTACAATTACACCTGCCTCAACCAATGCTTTTATAGCTTCTCTTTCTATTATCTCTAAAGGTTGAGGAGAAGGTACCACCCTCCGCCACCCGCGGTTACTATCTTCTACCACTTTGCAGCCTTTTTCCTGCGCAAGTTTTTTAGCCTCTTCCTCGCTATAGAAAGGTCCTATGGGCTTGGTGGGATTAGAAAAAGCGGGATCCTCCGGGTCTACCAGCGTCTGAGTAATAACGGACACCACTGGAACTTTAAGGCCGCGCCGGGCAAGCTCAAAGCTCAAACTTTGCTGGATAATATACCCGATGGAACCCTGGGTATCAGCTACCAGCACATCTAAAGGCATAGCCGGTACTACCTCTCTGGCCAGCTCATTTTTAATGAGGATATTACCCACCTGGGGGCCGTTACCATGGGTTAGTATTAAACGATACCCCTGGCCAACCAAATCTACTAATTGCCGGCAGGTCTCCTGTACGTTGGCCTTCTGCTCTTCAAAGGTACCCTTTTGGCCAGGACGAATTATAGCGTTGCCGCCGAAGGCTACTACCACCGTCTGGGGCATCATTTTCCCTCCTATTAAACTGAACTTTGTTTTAAGATAATATATTCAATGTGACTTACATAAGATCCTGCTTAAACTTTAAATGTTTTGTTAAGAAAAAATAAAAAAGCGGGCTTTTACGCCCGCACCTGCCTTAAACCTCAGCTTCCAGGTTAGTCGGCTAGCCGGTTTTTAGCCAAAAGTTCTGCTACTTCCTCCCGGCTAAAACGGTAGACCCGATTACAGAAAGCGCACCTAGCCTCTGCTTGGCCTTGCTCTTCTACAAGTTTTTCTAACTCCTTCTCACCCAAAGCCATTAATATCTCCTCTAGCTTCTCCCGCGAACAATCACAGGCAAAACTTAAAGGTAAACGCTCGTGGATTTTAATAGCAAACCCCTTTAAAAGTAAGGCCAGTATATCCTCAGGCTTATCTCCTCTATCCACAAGCTGGCTAACAGGCCCGGCCTCTTTAATATTGTCTTCTAACCTCTCAGCTACTTCTTCCCGGACCCCAGGCAAAAGTTGGAGTAGGTAACCCCCGGCGGCTCTCACCTTGCCGTCAGGCTCCACTAAAACCCCCAACCCTACGGCCGAAGGCTTCTGCTCGGAAGCCGTATAATAATAAGCCAAATCCTCGGCGATCTCCCCCGAAACGAGGGGGACACTGCCGTTATAGGGTTCCTTAAGCCCGAGGTCTTTAGTTATATATAAAGTTCCCCGGCCTACAGCACGGCCCACGTCCAACTTGCCTTCGGGCTTAAGGGGGACTTCCGCCTTGGGTTCAGCTACGTAACCCTTCACTACTCCCGGCCGGGCTACGGCGATAATACTCCCCAGAGGGCCGTCTCCTAAAACCCTTACGGTCAGGCTCTGCCCTTCCTTTAGAGTGGCAGCCATGAGGGCAGCACCGGTTAAGACTCTTCCCAAAGCTGCCGTGGCCGTGGGTGAAGTCTGGTGCAGGTTTCTCGCCTCCTCCACCAGATCTGTGCTTTTTGCCACCAGGGCAAGAATTTGACCTTCCGCGGCTGTAGCGCGCACTAAGTAATCTTTCATTTTATACTCCTTACCTTTAAAAGTTAAAAGCTTAAAAGTTTATTGCTACCGCACAACTGATTTCCACCCCATGGCTAAAGAAGTCGGGGCCTTCCCCAACAACCTGCTTAATACCTGGCCTGTAAGTCTCCTAAAGAGAGCCTTTACAATAATTAGGATAAAAGATGAAAGGTATTTAGATCAATAAAAAAGCTTTGTCAAAACGAATGGGTTTCAAAACGAATAGGCGTGGAAGGGAAGGGGAGGCAGAAAACTACCCCAATCCCGCCCGCCGCTTTACACGGTGTAAAGACCGGTTACACTCTTGACGTAATTCTTCCGTATCTATTGTAAGAAGCTTCCTATCAGCTACTACCACCTGACCGTCTACTATAGTCCAGGTAACATCATGACCACGGGTTGCATATACCAATTTACCGTAGATGTCTATATTATCTTCCGGTACTTGATGGAACCCGCGAAGATCTACCACAATTACATCCGCCTTTTTCCCTACTTCCAAGCTTCCTATCTCTTGCTCCAACCCTAATGCTTGTGCCCCTCCTAAAGTGGCCATCTCTACTACTTTCCAGGCAGGGAGGGAGGTAGGACCGTGTAAGGGTTTCTGGATGAGGGCCGCCAAATGCATCTCTTTAAACATATCTAAGTTATTATTGCCAGGCGCCCCATCCGCTCCTAAAGTCACATTCACACCTTGCTCAAGGAGTTCAGGGACAGGAGCGATACCCGAACCGAGTTTCAAATTACATGAGGGGCAGTGGGCTACATTGGTCCTTGTCCTTGCAAGTATGCTTTTTTCTTCTTCATCAAGCCATATACAATGGGCGAGCACTACAGAGGGCCCTGTGAGCCCCAGCTCATGCAGATATGTTACGTTACCCCGGCCTGTAAGCTCTTCTACCAAGCGCACCTCATCCCTGTTTTCGGAAGCGTGGGTGTGTACAAGCACGCCGTACTTCCTGGCCAGTTCACCCACTTCCCGTAATAACCTGGGGGTACAGGAGAGAACAAAACGCGGAGCAAAGGCATAGCGGATCCGCCCTCCTGCCGCCCCATGCCACTTTTGGCACAGTTCCACGCTCTCCGCCAAAGAAGCATCCGTATCCTCCTTAAGGCTACTCGGCACCCCTTCTCCAGCATCCATCATAACTTTACCGCTAGTGGCGCGTATGCCAATCTTTTCTATGGCTTTAAAAGCCACATCCGTATAATGTACGGTCTCCATATCCAAAATGGTAGTGGTACCGCTAAGAAGCATCTCCGCACAACCTAAAAGGGCAGAATAATAGAGGGATTCTTCATCGTGGGCCCCCTCCAAGGGCCAGATACGTCTTTTAAGCCAATCTAAAAGGGCCAGGTCGTCTGCCTGCCCTCGAAAAAGGGTCTGGCAAAGGTGGACATGAGTCTGAACCAAGCCGGGGAGAACGGCCTGCCCTGAAGCATCTATCACCATATCTGCCTCTTGTGGGGTATGACCGATGGCAGCTATGCGGTCTCCAGAGATATATAGATCACCCGTAAATACCCGGCGTTCTTTGTCCAGGGTGACCAGTATTCCGTTTTTGATTAAAATATTCATTGTTAATTACTATCCTCCTTAAGTCCCGGATTAGCAGCCTTTAGCGCCTTAAGTACCCGTTCTGGTGTAGCAGGAAATTCTGTAAGGCGCGCTCCTGTAGCGTTATATATGGCATTTAAAATGGCTGGCGCGGTAGGAAGGGTGGCCGGCTCACCAACTCCTTTAGCTCCATAGGGCCCGGTGGGCTCAGGATCTTCTATAATGATGGGTTCTATCTCCGGTACATCTAAACTTGTAGGAATTAAGTAAGTACTAAAGGAGGGATTAAGGATATTACCCTGCTGTAACACTACCTCTTCCATCAAAGCTAAACCTACCCCCATGGCCACGCCACCGCATATCTGACCTATAACCCCGGCCTTATTTATAGCCCGCCCTACATCGTGGGCCGCTATAACTTTTAAAACCTTTACTTCCCCGGTCTCTGTATCCACTTCCACCTCTGCGATCTGGACCCCAAAGGCATAGGGCCAATAGGGCGCGCCTTGCCCGTTTTCATCTAGCTTAGTGGTGTGGGCTGTAAAGGTGCCTTCCCCTACAAGGCGTACACCTTGCAACCTGGCCCTGTTGGCGGCCTCAGCGATGGATACCCTTTTTTGAGGGTAACCTAAAACAGTAATGTACCCGTCGCTCGCTTTAAGCCCCATAATGGTATTTACCCCTAGCTCCCGGGCAACAAATTCGAGGAGTTTATCCGCAGCCTTGCGGCTTGCAAGTCTTACAGCATTGCCAGACACATAGGTCTGCCTTGTGGCGGCCGTAGTACCTGCATCGGGCGTAGCATCTGTATCTGCGGAAACTACCGTTACTTTTTCCACCGGAACCCCTATCTCTTGGGCTGCGATCTGGGCCAGCACAGTGCTAGAGCCCTGGCCACAATCAGCAGCTCCAGTACGTACCGTGACAGAACCGTCATCATGAATCTCCACTAAAGCCGTGGACACATCCGGGAATCCGTTCCCGTAGCCGATCCCGTAAAAGGTACAAGCTATGCCGACACCCCTCTTTTTGGCCATGTTTCCTCCTCCCTCTAGTTGCTTCATCATTTTAATCTTTCTACGTCCCAACCGGCAGCACGAGCAGCAGCCAGAAGACAGGCTTCCAACCCCACACTGCTTTCCAGCACCTGACCGGTAGCCGTCACATCCCCCTGGCGTAAAATGTTGCGCCAGCGGATGGTAAAGGGATGAAGCCCCAGTTCTGCAGCCAATAGATCCATCTGAGCCTCGTAGGCCAGGGGAGGCTGGGTAGCTCCAAAACCACGCATAGCACCGGTAAAGGGGTTATTAGTATATACTGCATAGGCATCGATCTTTACATGGGGAACATAATAAGGGCCGGTGGCATGTACAGCAGCCTTGCGCAGAACGTTGGGGGACCAGGAAGCATAAGCACCGCTATCCCCGATGATCTCCGCTTCTACAAAAGTTAAACGTCCCTCCCCGTCCGCACCCGTAGTATATTTCATTATCATAGGATGGCGCTTGCTATGGGAATAAAAGGATTCTTCCCGGGTATTGACCATTTTTACCGGGCGGCCGGTATGCCAGGCCAAAAGAGCTGCCAATATCTGCAAGGTCATATCTTCCCGTGCACCGAAGGCACCGCCTACCGCCGTGGTAATAATCCGCACGCGTGTTTCCGGCAACCCCAGAGCCCGGGCTACTTCTACCCTGTCCCAATGGGGGTACTGGGTAGCCACATGGATTTCAATATGGCCTCTCTCATCCACCCTAGCCACTGCTGCTTCAGGTTGTAAAAAAGCGTGCTCCATCATGGCCGTGCGATAAGTTCTGGTTACTATAGCGACCGCTTCCTTCCGGCCCACGTCTATATTTCCGCGCCTTATCTTGATATGATAAAGAATGTTCCCGTCTTCATGCACCAGAGGAGCTCCCGGCTTCATGGCCTCTAAAGGATCGAAAACGGCCGGCAGGGGCTCGTATTCGACTTTAATGGCTTCTGCTGCCTCTTCTGCCACCTCCTCACTTTGAGCCGCCACCACGGCCACGACGTCATTAACCGAGCGAACGCGGTCAGCTACCAGTACGGGCATATGGGGTATAAGGACACCGTGACCGTTATGCCCCGGAACATCCTTTGCCGTTAAAACAGCTACCACTCCAGGAATTTTGCGGGCCGCTTCTACGTCTACTTTGTTTATTCGTGCGGAAGCCACGGGTATCCGGCGTGCTTTCCCGTACAGCATCCCCGGGAAGGTAATATCAGCAGGGTAAATGGCCCGCCCAGTAACTTTACCCGGCCCCTCGATGCGGCCTACAGGTTGCCCGATCAGGCTTCCCATCCCTAGTTCACCTCCTATAAAAACAGGTGACCGGAACCTGGGGAAATAAATTTTCCCCTTCGTAGTCAGGTGATTCCGGTCACCTGGTAGAGACCCCCAGCCCTATTGCTGGGGTTATACGAAGGTCAAGCCGTCGTTTTATGTTTATTTATAATAGATTCGACCTCAAGGCTTATAAATCCTTCTAAAGAGAATCGGATTTATATTATAGGCATCGGATTTATATTATAGGCATATAGTTTAGCTTTATTAAAAAGGCATATTCAGCAGCTTAAAAGCCTATTTGCCAGATGTTAACCGGGTCCTCAGGATAGCAGGGAATAAAGCGTAAAACTCTGTAGCTTTTACTACATCATCCAAAGGCACCTGATCCTTAACCGTGTGAGCATATACTTCATCTCCGGGACCGAAACCGATGGCCGGGATATTGGCCTTGCCCATCCAGTAAATACCGTTTGTAGAAAATACCCACTTGCCTGTCTCGGGTTTATGGCCGTATAGTTTTTCGCAAGTTTCCACTCCGGCCTGTACAAGGAAGTGGTCCTCCGGCAAAGCCCAGGCAGGGAAATACTTGTCTACTTTAAACACAAATCCGTTGTAGCTCGGCTCATCATAGATCAATACTTCCACTTCTCCTCCGTAGGGCTCCGCTACTCTACGCACCTGCTCTACAGCCATCTCCCACGTCTCACCAAAGGTGAGCCGCCGGTCGATGAAGATGGTACACTCATCCGGCAGTGCGTTTATAGAAGGAGTTTTGCAGTGGATATCAGTTACGGCTATGCTCCCCTTCCCCAAAAAAGGGTCCTCCAGAAATTCGCCACCCATCCTGCTTATGGCTTCAATGATAGGAGCCATTTTATACAGCGCGTTTTCCCCTCTTTCAGGTGCGCTGGCGTGGCAAGTACGTCCTTTAGTCACTACTTTCATCTCAATCCGGCCCCGGTGGCCCCGGTAAATGCGCATATTGGTAGGCTCGCCGATAACCACAAAATCCGGGCGTATCTTGTCCGTCTCTACCAAAGAGTGGGGCGCTATACCGTCGCATACTTCTTCTAAGTTGCCAAAATAATACGCAGTATAACCATCCAAAAGGCCTAGATCGCGCGCTATTTTAAGCCCGTATACCATCCCCGGGGTAGAACCCTTCTCGTCGCAGGCTCCCAGGCCGTAGAAAATACCGTTCTCTATCTTGCCCTGGTAAGGGTCCCACTCCCACTGGCTGGGATCGGCTACATCCACCGTGTCCACATGGGAGTCGTAAAGAAGGATTTTTTCTCCCCGGCCTATTCTTCCCACTACATTGCCCATATGGTCGAAGAACACTTCATCGTAACCGAGCTTCTTCATCTCTTCGGCTATGCGCTGCACTACCTGGCCTATCGCGCCATTAGGAGAAGGTATGGCTACAATATCCCTTAAAAACTGGATTATGTCCTCCCTGTATCTTTCCACCTGTTTTTTTACTTCCTCAACTACCTTTTCCATCTACCCCCCTGAGCTCGGGGCTGCTCTGGGCTTCCCCCAAAGCTCTATACCCGCAAACCCAGGATCTCGCCTCCTTTCTTAGAGTTTTTTCCTTAAAAATATTATTCGCCGTAGCTTCCGATTTCCCTGCTGTTTTTATCATATACACTTTATTTTTTTGTCATGGCTTAAGCTATATTAAACAATCATCCCTTACTTTCCTTTAGCTTCCGGAAGAAGGGCAAAGCAACTTCGGCCATAACCTGGTAACCCCTCTGGTTAGGGTGGGCTCCATCGATAAAATACTCGACCTTGCCCCATCCTGTTTCTGGTTCTAATAGCGCGGTATAGAAGTCCAAAAGCGGCAAATGATGTGAGTGGGCCAATCTCCGGTAGGCCTGGCGGTAGGCTTCAAGGAGTTTTTCCATCTCTTCTAGGAAGAATAAGGGAATATCCGGGTCCTTGGGACACAAGGGCGGAGGAAGGGCAACTACTGGTAATATACCGGCCCTGCTAGCCCCTTCTATCATCTCCCTTACTTGGGCTTCCACTTTAGCCACATCTGTCTTCGCCCAAGCATCGTTGGTACCTCCTAGTACGATAACTGCACGCGGGTTAAGCTCAAGGACATCCTTTTCAAAGCGCTGTAGCATCTCTTGGGTGGTTTCCCCGTTAACGCCTTTATTTACTACAACTGCTCCCGTAATTTTAGCAGCCAGGGTCAACCAGGAAGATTCTGGCCCGTAAGGGTACCCGTAGGTCAAACTATCGCCCAGGCCGACTATATCGATACCAGCCACAAGAAACCCTCCTATAGATTTTTTACGAGTCTTATCTGGCTCCCGGTACCGTCAGGTCCGGGTGGGAGCACTTCTAAATAAACAGGCATACGTTCCTTTAACTCACGCACATGGGATATCACGCCCACCAGACGCTGCCCGAGGCGGAGCCTTTCTAAAGCCTGAAGCACCACTTCTAGTTTTTCGCCATCTAGAGTCCCGAAACCTTCATCCAAAAAGAAAAACCCTAACGGATAACGGCCTTTAAGCTGGAGCTGGGAAGAAAGGGCCAAGGCCAAGGAAAGGGAGGTAAGAAAGGTCTCGCCGCCGGAGAGGCTAGAAACAGGCCGCCGTTGGCCGCCGTAGAAATCATCACGTAATACGAATTCACACCTTTCCCCTAGCTCTAAGGCATAACGCTGTCCGGTTAAAGCTCCCAGGCGCCGGGAGGCTTCCAAGGTCATATCCCTTAACTGTTCTTCGGCAAGGAATTCCACAAACTTGCGGCCGCTTAAAATACGCCGCAAAATCTCCGCCAGATCCCGTCGCCGGGTTATTTTAGCCTCTTCTTCTTTAATTTTAAGCCAGCGCTGGTGGTTTTGCTCAATGCGCTCTAGCTCTTTTTGATATATGGCCAATTGCTTATTGGCTTCTAGAAGATCTTCCTCGCCCTTTGCTAACCGCTCTTTAAGATCCTGCCATGCCTCCATTCTAAACTCCCGGCCAGACAGAGCTTCCTCTAATCCCTTAACCTCCTCCCCTGAAGCAAAAAGCCGGCGTTCAAAATCTTCCAGTTCCCGAGCCAGCGACTGCCGGTGTTCCTCATCTAAAAGGGCTCGCCTGGCTTCTTCCCTGCTAGCGAACCCCGCTACCGTAAGATGTTTTTCTAAACGCTCTTTTAAATTTTGTTCTTCCTTCTTTAACCCCTCCAGCCTGCTCTCTAAAGCAGCTAACTCTTTCTGAGCTTCATTAAGTTCTTTTAGGGCAGTATCCTTCTGCTCGCGGCAGATATTTATCCTTTCTTCTAATTCCTGGATGGTATTTTCCACCACAGCCAGCAATTGCTCCGGATCTTGTTCTCCGGCTACCTGGCGGATTTCTTCTTTAAGTTTCTTTTGGCGAGCCTCGTGGCTGGCCAGCTCTCCTTTTAAGGAGCCTTCAGCAATTTTAATCTTCTGTATTTCCTCTTTAATCTCTTTAACCCTACCCTCTGCCCTATTTAACTCTTCCTCTACTTTCTCCCTCTGGCGAGCAAGCTCCCCTAGTCTTTTTTCCTTTTCCTTTATCTCCTCCCAGCGCTTACGTATAGTTTCCCTTTCTTTGCCCAAAGCAATCTGATTAAACTTGTTAGTCAGCTCTTTTACTTCCGTTCCCAAGCGCTTAACTTCAGGTTGGATATTTCTATGTAGGGTTTGAGAGAGGGCATCTAGCTGGGCCACACCTTTAAAGACAGAATCTCGCCAGGCCCGGAAGACCTGTAGCTCTTGTTCCGCTATTTCCCTTTCTTTTTCTAGTTCCTTAAGCTTATTTTTAACCTCTTCAGTTGAAGCAGGCCGTGGGTGTTCCCGGGAACCACACACCGGGCAAGGGTCTCCCGGTTTAAGGCCGGCAGCCAGCATGGCTGCTTGCCCTTCCGATAGTAGCCTCTCCTTCGAAAGCCGGAGGGCGTCCACTCTGGCCTGTATCTCCTTTAGCTTAGCCTCTACCAAAGGAGCAAGGTCACTAGCATTCTCCACCTGGACTCCGGGTAGTCGCTCTTCTACAAGTCCTTTTAGCTTCTTAAACTCCCTCTCTACCCGTGCTCTTTCTTCTTCATATTTCCTTTGCCAGGTACAAAGCTCACGCTCGCGTTCTTCTAGCTGGATTAGAAGTTGGACAGCCCTCTCTACATCTTCTTTTTCCTTGACATTTATTTCTATAGAACGCATTTCACTGAGGATATTGTTCCGCCTATCTAAAAGCACCTCTAAGGCTTTAGTGTTTACTTCTAGCTCACTTGATAACCCTTCCAACTTCCGCTGTAAACCTTCAAGCTCCTGGACTTGTTTTTCTATAATACAATTAAGGTTATTCCTTTCTTTTGCCTTCTCCACAGCAGCTTTCAAAGCGGCCAGCCTTTCCTGCCACTCAGGTAGCTCCTGCCTTCGCCTTTTTTCGGCCTCCTCCAATTCTACCTGGGCCTGGCGGAATACCTTTTCCGCGCGGGCCTCTTTATCCCGGGCTTGTAATTTAGCTCTCTCTACCTCCCGAATCTCACAAGCTATCTCCTCTTCCCTTACGAGGTCCTGGCGCAAGGGTTCAGCCTTAGCTGCCAGCTCTAAAATCCTTCGCTGTTCCTCCCAGAAGGCTCGCTCCTTTTGCAAAGCTTCATATTTTGCCTTCGCCTGCTCTAACCTTTCATAGAGCTTCCTAAGTTCCTCCATCTCTTCCCATTGCTTCCGCCAAGTCTGAACTGCCTCCTTCAACTCCTCTACCTTACGCAACTGCGTAGATACAGCCTCCCGGGCCTTAACAAGAGCCTCTAAAGATGCATCCCCCATACCGGCTTCTTCTGCAGCTATGTTGCTTAGCCGTTGCTCACAATCTAAAAGAACTTTTTTGGCTTTTTCCGCCAGCTCATCCCCGTACTGCTCAAGGTTAAATATATACTCTAGCATTTTAGCCCTTTCCCCGCCGGTCAGTTTCAAAAACTCATCGAATTTCCCTTGGGGAAGCACTACCGCTCTGGTAAAATCTTCTTTTCTCAAGCCCAGTATCTTTACAACCTGAAGATCCACTTCGTTAGGGGTCGAAGCTAAAACTTCGAGCCCCTTGTTCCAGCTCGTCCCGCGTATAAGGCGGGCGTTACGGGCCCGGACCGAAAAGGGATCGGATTTATCACGCGTGTATAGCCTTTCTACCCGGAAAACCTCTCCTCCCAACTCAAAGGCAAAAGATACCCACAACTCCTGCTCTTCCTGGTTTAAAATCCCTCGCTTCCCCCGCTCGGCCCGGTCTACGCTTCCGAAAAGGGCTAAAGTAATGGCATCAAGTATGGTGGACTTACCTGCTCCAGTGGGTCCAAAAATACCAAAAAGGCCGTAACGGGAAAGTTCGGTGAAATCGATATGCTGTTTTTCGCGATAACTATGTAGACCCGAAAACTCTAGCTCTAAAGGTTTCATTTTCTCTCCCCTTTTCGAGGTTCTTGATCGGAAATACTTCCGTTAACTTCCTCCGTATTTATTAATTCTAAAAATAAATCTACCAGTTCCTCGGGAGGATCGCTACCCAACTCACGAGCAGCAAAAAGGCGAAATTGCTCCTTTAGCGGTAAAGAGGTCCGGGAAGACTCTCGAGGGGAAAACAGGTTTTCGGGCAAGCGTACCCGTATATTGACCACCCCCGGATGCCGCCGCCGGATTTCAGCGATATCGCGTGGCGATAAAGGTTCTAAAGCTTCGATTTCCAAGTCTACCCAACAATGGAGGTTCCTTTCTTCCTGGCACCAGCGGAAAAATTCCTCTAAATTTGAGGCCTGCCAGATCTTTAAAGGACGACCACAGTTAAGGGGAAACCGCTTAAGGATGGCAGGAAGCCCGGGTTGGGCCTCAATAAGCACTACTTCCTTCCGGTGATCCGCTTCTGAGAAGCTGTAGGCTAGAGGTGATCCGGCGTACCGGCAGGGCGCTGGCGCACCTTCTACCGCTTGGGGACGGTGCAGGTGGCCAAGGGCGATATAATGGGCCGTTTCCGGGAGAGCAGCCGGAGCCACGGCCAGAGCTCCCCCCAACTGTATGGGCCGTTCAGAATCTGATTCTTTACCCCCGGCTATATAAAGATGGCTCATAATGAGATTGACGGTGTCCTTGCGAAAGTGGCGGCTTAAATCTCTAAGTAAGGCTTTGATCCGCTCAGAATAAGCCTTCTGCATCGTTTCTTCCTGCAATTCATCACTTAATATTTCATTAAGCCTCGCCTCAGAAGGATAGGCCAAGGTCCCTATCACAGCATGTTCCTCACACCCAGGGATTTTCAACTCCAGCCACCCCGGTCCTGCAGCTACCCGCTCCACTCCGCCCTTGCCCTTGCCTAAGGGCAATTCTTCCAGAGGGTAGCCTACTAAGCAAATGCCGTGATCCAGGGCTAAGGGATTTGCTGCCCGCAGGCGATCAGGGCTATCATGATTCCCTGCTATGACCACTACCCCCCGGCGGCCCCCCCGGGCAAGCCTTTCCAGGGCAGAAAAAAAGAGATTCTCTGCTTCGGCAGAAGGGTTGAAGGTATCGAATACGTCACCGGTTATCAAAATAAGGTGAACGTCTTCAGCTTCAGCCAGGTCACAAAGGGTATTTATAAATTCCCTTTGTTCGGCCAGCCGCGAAGTTCCTTCCAACGTCCTGCCTAGATGCCAGTCTGAAGTATGTAAGATTCGCAAAGATAGAGTACCCCCCATACTAAAACACATGGACACTTTTTCAATACTTTTTCATCTTAAAGCTCTGGAATCCTCCCAAAAACAGAAAAATCCGGGCCCCTTGGCCATAACTCAAGGGTAGCTCGCCATTTAAAGTCGGGATTGCTTGGTCAAGGCCATTCCTGATTGCCCCGGGTTTTAAGGCTTAGTTTTTCTTGTTTGAGGTATTCCAAAAAGGTTAAAAATGGGATATTTAATATACTAAGACGCTTATGTCGCCCTGGCAGCACCAGCAGGAGGATGAAAATGGCAAAGAACGCATTTTCGGAGTATAACAAAAGTTGCAGCCTTCAGAAATAAAGAAAGGAAGTGCAAGGCTTATGTACCGCGCAGTGGCTATGGGTACTAAGGGGATGGTGGCCTCAGCCCACGGGCTTGCCTCCTTGGCAGGTATCAACATCCTGCAACGCGGCGGCAATGCTGTAGATGCTTCCATAGCCACCAATGCCGTTCTCAACGTAACCCAGCCCCATATGTGCGGCATGGGTGGCGATGTGTTCTACTTGATCTACTGGGCCAAATCAGGTGAGGTGCTGTTTTTAAACGGGTCGGGACGGGCTCCCCGCCGTGCTTATCCTGAGTTCTTCAAAGAAAAGGGCCTTAAGGTTATACCTCCCCGTAGTGCCTGGGCCGTGACCGTACCAGGCTGTGTAGCAGCGTGGGAGGATCTCCATCGTCGCTTTGGAAGCATGCCGTGGGAAAGGCTTTTCGCCGCCGCCATCGAGTACGCCGAGGGACACCCGGTAAGCTATAACCTTGCCCATTACATAGCAGAACACCGCGAACTCCTCGCCTCGAGGCCAGAAACAGCCAAAATTTTCTTGGCAAAAGGCTCACCGCCGGAACCCGGCGACATCCTGTGCCAACCCGAATTGGCCGCCAGCTTCAGGCTGCTGGCCAAAGAGGGAGCCCGCGCCTTCTACACAGGCCCCATCGCCGAAGCCATCGTAGGAACACTTAAGAAGGAAGAGGGGCTGATGGAACCCGAAGACTTAGCTAACCACACTTCAACCTGGGGCGACTCGGTTTCTGTAGAATACCGGGGATATACCGTCTATACTACCTCCCCCAATAGCCAAGGAATAACGGCGCTTTTGGCCTTAAACATCCTGGAAGGCTACGATTTAGCCTCTATGGGGCTCGATAGCCCTGCTCTAATCCACCATATGGTAGAGGCTAAGAAACTAGCCTTCGCCGACCGCGATGCCTACATTAGCGACCCGGAGTTTGTTGATATACCCTTGTCAATGCTCCTTTCCAAAGAATATGCTGCTCGCCGCCGGCGTAGCGTCGACCCGGAGCGGGCCAAAGCAGAGGTTTCGGCAGGAAGTCTACAGGGTGACACCACTTATTTCGCTGTGGCCGACCGTGATGGGAACGTAGTGTCCTGCATTCAGAGCCTATATTTCCCCTTCGGGACGGGAATAGTGGCTGAAGGGACCGGTATCCTACTTCAATGCCGGGGAGCGTACTTTTCCCTCAAGGAGGATCATCCCAACGTCCTAGCTCCTGGAAAGCGGACCCTGCACACCCTCATGGCGGCCCTGGTGTTTAAAGGGAAAGAACCGTACCTAGCCTTCGGCACCATGGGAGCCGATGGCCAGCCCCAGACACATCTCCAGGTGCTAACCCGGATCCTGGATTTTGGATATAATATCCAAGAAGCCATAGAGGCACCCCGTTGGATTCACGGTAGCCCGCACGGTGAGGTGCACGGAGTGCTGTATCTAGAGGAACGTTTCGGAGCAAAGCTGGCTAACGAATTACGGCGCTTGGGCCATAACGTAGAGTTCCTGCCTGCTTTCTCTTCTACCCTAGGGCATGCTCAGGGTATAATGATCGACTGCCATCGAGGCGTATATCAGGGCGGAGCAGACCCACGGGGAGACGGATATGCCATCGGCTGGTAGCCTTAATTCCACGCGCCCAGGCCGGAATCTTTTCCCTAGTAGCCTTACCGGGTTGTTTTCTGCCACATCTAAGAAGCTGAGTTTATCTCCAGTGTTCCTCTGAAGCTTGGTGCTGCAGGAAAGGCATGTTTTTCTGCCGTTCTTGTGAGTTAGTGCTCGCCAGCCATTGTCACCCGGTATTTAACCCATGGACCAGGGATGACGATATTCATGCACAAGAAAAGCCTTGTAGAGCTCCCTTTTTTGGTGTAGACTGTAAAAAGGTAGAAGTTGAAATGGGGGTCGGGTTCTTGCACCTTAAGGAATTTGAACAGGCTTTGGAAGCTATAACCTCGGCTGCTCAGGAGGTCTACGGTAGCCGTTTAGTTTCCCTGGCTGTTTTCGGTTCAGTAGGCCGTGGTACACCTCGCCCGGATTCTGATATTGATCTTTTAGTGGTAGCGGATAAGCTTCCTAAAGGTCGCCTAAAGAGAATGGAAGAATTTAGCCTGGTAGAGGAGATAGTTCAGTACCGTACCGCTGGATTTAAACACATTAAGATGCTGGACCTTTCGCCGGTAATAAAAGAGAGAGAAGAGGTATTACGGGGAAGTTTCCTATTTCTAGATTTAGTTGAAGACGCGAGAATATGCTATGACCGGGAAAATTTTTTGACCCAGTATTTGAGTGGATTAAAGGAAAAATTAAAGAAGATGGGAGCGCGCAGGATTTACCGGGGGGGCACCTGGTATTGGGTTTTAAAGCAGGATTACACACCGGGTGAGGAGATTGAAATATGACTAGTGTTACTTTAGCCCAAAGCTATCTAGTGAAGGCCACCAAGCGGTTAAAGATATTGCCAGTGTTGCTTGAAGAGCAAGCTTATTCTGATGTAGTGAGAGAAGCTCAGGAAATAGTAGAGTTAGCCCTCAAAGGTATGCTCCGGGCTATAGGGGTTGAGCCGCCTAAACAGCATGATGTTGGGTACTTACTACTAGAATTTAAGGATCGCTTTCCCAAGGAAGTCCAAGTAGAGGTAGAAAAAATGGCTAAGATATCTAAATGGCTACGTAAAGAAAGAGAATTTGCTTTTTATGGAGATGTTGATTTTATCCCCACCGAAGAATACACCGAAGTCGAAGCTAAGCGAGCCATAGAGGATGCTGAGCTAGTAGTCAGAATGGCCTCCAAGGTCATTGATCCTACTTTAAGATAGGGGCATTAAGATAGAGGCAATGACTCTATCCCAAAACAGGCAAGACAAACAACTTAAAGCATATGGAGAAATAAAACCCCACCCCCATAAAAGGGTGGGGTTTTGAATTTTACCTTTCTTCGCGGTCATACGGAATAGCTAAGGCGCCCGGGGCTCCTATATGTTTGACTATGGTCTGGCGCGTGGCGATGATCAAGACTAGCACAGTAAGGATGTACGGCAGCATTTTTAAGAAGAAAGAGGGAATAGAAATCTTGGTAGCGGCCTGCAAAGTATAAACCAGTGAATCTACTCCTCCGAAAAGGTAGGAGCCCAGCAAAGCCCTTACCGGGTCCCACACAGCAAAGATGACCAAAGCCACCGCTATCCACCCGCGGCCGGCAGTCATGTTCTCTAACCAAGTAGGGGCATAGGCTAAGGAGAGGAAGGCTCCTCCGGCTCCGGCCAGCATCCCGCCGAGTATAACGTAGATATATCTTAAGGCAAAAACATTTACTCCCAAAGCGTCTGCTGCCGCTGGATTTTCTCCAACTGCCCGGAGATTAAGGCCTGGCCGGGTATAGTAAAGGTAATACCAAAGAAGGGGTACAAGGAGATAAGTCAGGTAAACGAGGGGGTTATGTTGAAAGAAAACTGGGCCAAGAAGAGGCACCTGAGATAATCCTGGCACAGCCACAGTTTTGAAAGTGGCGGGCAAGGGTTGGCCGATATAGGGTTTGCCCAAAAAGCCGCTCAATCCTGTACCGAAGAGGGTCAGGGCTAAACCGGTTACCACCTGATTGGCCCGTAGAGTTATCGTTAGAAAAGCGAAGATTAAGGCTAAAGCGCCAGCAGCCACCATAGCCGTTATAAAACCTAACCACGGGTTAGCGGTTCTCGCCGTAACTATAAACCCCGTGACTGCCCCTACCAGCATCATACCTTCTACCCCTAAGTTTAACACCCCAGCCCGCTCAGCCAGTATCTCCCCTAAGGCAGCGTAAAGTATGGGGGTGCCGGAGACGATGGCTGCGGCCAGGGCTGCTACCCAGACTGAAGTTTCCATGTTTTAATTAGCAACCTCCTTCCTCTTCCACCGCAAGCGGTAGCGGGTTAATATCTCTCCTCCCAGTACGAAGAAAAGGATAGCGCCCTGGAGCATGGATACTGTAGCTGCAGGTACCCCTATCCTCTGGACGCTATAGCCTCCTACAATTAAGCCCCCAAAAAGGAAGGAGACCAAAATAATAGTAAGCGGATGGAGCTTGGCTAGCCAGGCGATAATAATTGCAGTGTACCCATATCCAGGGGAAATGCCGTGCTGCAGGCGGTGGGTTATCCCAGCCACCTCGCTCATACCAGCCAGCCCCGCCAAAGCCCCGCTCAAAAACATAACCAGCAGAATATTGCGTTCGATTTTTATGCCGGCATATCTGGCCGCCCGGGGGCTCTCTCCAGTGATCCTTATTTCATAGCCCCACCGGGTGCGCCACAAGATGACGGTCAAGATAAGGGCGGCAACGAGGGCGAAGACCAATCCCAAATGTACCCGTGTTCCGGCCAAGGTGGGTAAGGTGGCCGATTTACTAAAGGGTGCCGTGAGGGGGAAGTTGAAACCTTTGGGGTCTTTCCAGGGGCCGTAAACTAAGTAGTCTACCCACAGGATAGCTACGTAATTGAGCATCAAGGTAGTTATGACCTCGTTTACACCCCATTTGGCCCGGGGTAGAGCAGGCAGCAAAGCCCATAACCCGCCACAAACACACCCTACCACAAACATGGCTGGCAGCATGATATAGGGAGGTAAATAAGGAAAGCTTAAAGCTACCCAGCTTGCACCAAAGGCGCCCATGTAGAATTGGCCCTCCGCTCCGATGTTCCAGAGGAGCATACGGAAGGCTATGGATACTCCCAAACTCGTCAACATAAGCGGTATAGCTTTAACAAATGTTTCCGAAATCCCGTACTTAGAACCTATTACTCCTTTTAGCATCTCCCCGTAAACCTTTAGGGGCTCAAACCCGGTCACAAAGAGGAAAAACGCTCCCAGGGCTAAGGCTAAAATTATAGAGGCTACAGGTACCAGGACTGTCATCCAGGGCGAAGGATAAAGACGCTTTTCCCAAAGGATCCTGGTCATGCGCTAACCTCCATTCTTTTTGCTCCCGCCATCATTAGTCCTAGTTCTTCTATATCCGCCTGTTCAGTAGGAACTATCCCCATGATCTCTCCTTCATAAAGGACGGCTATACGGTCAGCCAAGCGAAAAAGTTCTTCCAAATCTTCCGAAATAAGGAGAATAGCAGTCCCCGCCGCCCTCTGTTCTAAAAGGAGCCGGTGTACTGTTTCTGTTGCCCCTACGTCTAATCCCCGCGCCGGATATACCGCGACCAAAACACGAGGTTGGCCAGATATCTCCCTGGCTAAAAGTAAACGCTGGAGGTTACCACCCGACATCATCTTCACGGGAGCTTCTAGGCTGGCTAACTTAATTTGAAAGCGTTCTATCAGTTCTTGAGCCCACTGCCGGGCTGCCCGGCGGTTAAGAAAAACTTTTCCCCACCGGGGATGACGGTACTCTTTAAGAAGCAGGTTATCTACGGCTCCCAGGTTGGGTACTAAACCCATACCTAAGCGGTCTTCGGGTATGAAACTTACTCCCGCAGCGATAACCCGGCAAGGGTCGCAGTGTATGATCTCCTTCCCCTCTACAAGAATGGAGCCTTTCAAAGCCGGCCTTAAACCAGCGATAACCTCGGCCAGCTCCCGCTGCCCGTTTCCGGCCACCCCAGCGATACCTAATATTTCTCCAGCAGAGACGGAAAGATTTATACCCTTTAGGGCCAGCAGCCCCTTATCATTTAGGGCATGAAGGTTTTTTATTTCTAACACAACCCGGCCTGGGGAAGCCTGCTTTTTATCACCGGTCCAGGAGATCTCCCGTCCCACCATAAGCCGGGCTAGCTCTCTCTCGTTGGTCTCCTCTTTTTTGACCGTAGCTATTTTCTTGCCGTGGCGTAAAATAGTAATGGTATCAGCCGCCTCCATAACCTCTTGGAGCTTGTGGGTGATGAAAATAACAGCGCAGCCCTCAGAGGCCATCTTCCGCAAGGTCCGGTAGAGTTCCCGGGCTTCTTGCGGAGTCAAAACAGCCGTGGGCTCGTCCAGAATAAGCACCCGGGCACGCCGATAAAGAAGCTTTACTATTTCCACACGCTGCTGTTCCCCTACGGATAGCTGCCAGATACGGGCGAAAGGGTCTACCTTAAGCCCGTACTTTTCCGAAAGCTCGGCTATTTCTTGCGCCAGTTGATTAAGATTAAGCTTTATACCACCTTTTAATCCTAAGGCCACGTTTTCCGTTACTGTAAAGGGTGCCACTAAGCGAAAATGCTGGTGGACCATGCCTATACCCGCAGCTATGGCATCCCGCGGGGAACGAAAATGGACCCTCTCCCCTTGAACATAAATTTCCCCGCTATCAGGACGGTATAGGCCGGTGAGGATGCTCATCAAAGTGCTTTTCCCCGCGCCGTTCTCCCCTAAAAGGGCATGGACCTCCCCTGCCCGCACAGTCAAGTCTATCCCATCATTGGCCACTACCCCAGGAAAAACCTTAGTGATTTTGCGCATTTCCACCAGCGGTGTCACTAAGCTTTCGCCTCCCAGCCATAAACCTAGGTAAACCTTTTTTCGCTAATTTAAGGGTAAATTCCTTCCGGAGGGATAAATGAATTTATAGCTAAAGGTTGCTAAATATGGCTAAATATTAAGCAAATATTTTCCATATAATTAAATCAAAGGGCTATTTTTTAGGGGCCGCAAGGTTTAGTCCCGCGGCCCCGGAAAGTCTGGAGGCTTAAGTTTAACGCGGGATCTCTCCTTCTACCCCTTCTACAAACCAGTTCACCCCTAAAACTTCTTCATGGCTCATCCTCTGGCCCTCAGGCACCCTGACCTTGCCACTTTGATCTTTAATGGGACCTTGGAAGACGTAGAATTGCCCATTTATAATCTCTTGCTTTTTCTTCTCTACCAGATCCCGCACCTCTTGAGGAACTATCTCGTTAATAGGAGCAAGGTCCACAATACCGTCTTTCATGGTGCCGTAATATTGTTCAGGCTTCCAAGTGCCATTCTTAACAGCCTCTACAGTTTTAACATAGTAAGGTCCCCAGTTCCATATAGGAGAAGTCAAGTTGGCCTTGGGAGCAAACTGGCGCATGTCGGAGTTGTACCCTATACCATAGGCGCCCCTTTCCTGGGCTGCCTGCTGCGGCCCTGGAGTATCCTGGTGTTGCGCGATAACATCAGCCCCAGCATCCAAAAGGCTTAAGGCAGCCTGTTTTTCCGCCGCCGGGTCGTACCAGGTATTTGTCCATACTACTTTAACCTTCACTTTGGGATTCACCGAACGAGCTCCTAAAGTAAAGGCGTTGATCCCCCGGATAACCTCCGGGATGGGATGGGCTGCCACATATCCTAGGATATTGGATTTGGTCATCTTACCTGCTATTATACCTGAAAGGTAGCGCGGCTCTTCCATAGCGCCAAAATAGGTGCCCACGTTAGGCGCCGTCTTATACCCGGAGCAGTGCATGAACACAACCTGGGGATATTTTTCCGCCACCTTGATCACATAATCCATATAGCCGAAACTAGTGGCGAATATAACCTTATTCCCTTGTTCGGCCAGCTCGGTCAAAACCCGTTCTACGTCTGAACCTTCAGGAACGCTCTCCAGGTAATAAGTGGTCACCCATGGTAGCTTTTGCTCTAAATATTTCCGTCCCTGGTCATGGGCCCAGGTCCACCCTGCATCACCCACGGGTCCTACGTAGATAAAGGCTACCTTCATTTTTTCTTCCTTAGGTCCACTACCCTGCGAACTTCCCTGAGAAGAGGCGGGTTGCTTCCCTCCACAGCCTGCTAATATCAAAAGAAGCAACACCAATCCCGCCACCCTTAACCATTTCTTTTTCATGTCTTCCTACACCCACCTTTCCTTAAGGGTTTAAAAATTTCTTTCCTCCAATGTTTTAAATAAAGTTAGGGGTTCCCCCCAAATTTTTCCCCAAACTTCCACAAGTCTTCCTATCGCTCCCTTCACCCCCTTTTTTTACCCATTAAAAAACCAGGTTCGACCGCTTCAACCCCACGAAGAACCACGCTTCGTAGTCAGGTGATTTGCGGTCACCTGGTAGAGACCCCCGGACCAATTACCGGGGTTATACGAAGCCCTAGGAAGATTTTTAATAAGTTTCATTTTGTATTAATTTACTATTAATAATTCGCCAGCTATGTTTAAAATCCTGCTTCCATCCAAAAAAATTATTTATACTGTATTCTTGCTCCCTAAATTAAAGGAGATTACAAAAGGGTGTCGAATATAATAAAACACTATTAAAAAATAGCAAGGAGGTTAAACCATGGCTAAATGGAAGGTATATGTTACTCGACCTGTCCCCCAGCCAGCTATAGACATGCTGGCCGAGCACTGCGAAGTAGAAGTTAATCCTGAAGACCGCGTCTTAACCCATGAGGAGCTAATAGAAAAAGTCAAAGGCCGGGACGGAATCTTCTGCCTCCTAACGGATATCATCGATGCAGAAGTATTGGATGCGGCTAAAGGAGCCAAGGTTTTCGCCAATATGGCCGTAGGTTTTAACAACATCGATGTCCAGGCGGCCACAGAAAGAGGGATTCTCGTCACCAATACCCCTGGTGTACTTACTGAAGCCACGGCCGACATGGCTTGGGCTTTGCTTTTTGCTGTGGCCAGGCGCATAGTGGAGGCAGATAAATTCATGCGCGCCGGCAAATATAAGGCCTGGGGCCCCTTGCTCTTCTTAGGCCAAGAAATAACAGGCAAGACTTTGGGTGTGATAGGTGCTGGCCGCATAGGTACTGCCTTTGCTCGCAAGGCCAAAGGTTTTAACATGAGGGTTCTGTATAACGATGTACAACCTAATCCCCAGTTTGAGGCTGAAACTGGAGGGGTGTTTGTAGAATAAAGAACCCTTTTACGGGAAGCCGACTTCGTCTCCCTCCATGTTCCCCTATTACCTTCCACTTATCATCTGATTGGGGAACGGGAGCTTAAGCTTATGAAGAAGACGGCCATCCTTATAAACACTTCCCGTGGTCCGGTGGTGGACGAAAAGGCGCTGGTGAAGGCCTTAAAAGAAGGGGAGATCTGGGGAGCCGGGCTAGACGTTTTTGAAAATGAACCTGAGATGGCTCCAGGCTTAGCAGAATTGGACAATGTAGTAGTATGTCCCCATATAGCCAGCGCTACCTGGGATACCCGCATAGCCATGGCCACCATGGCGGCAAGCAACCTCCTTGCCGCCTTGCGGGGAGAGCTGCCGCCCCAATGCGTAAACCCTGAAGCTTACGAGAAAGGACATAGGCAAAAGTAGAAGGAAGAAGTAAATGTTGGGGGAAGGTCGCAGACGACAAAGAGTTACTTAAAGAAAAAGCATCGCCTGTAACCTGAATTACACGATAAACATTCTAAGAATAAAAGTCCACTTAGGATAGAGTAAAAGGGAGTGAAAGGTTCATGTTTGAAAATCTCTTGGCCCGCAGGATGTATGACCTGGGCACAGAGACGGCTTTTGAAGTCCTGGCTAAAGCCAAAGCCTTGGAGGCCCAAGGAAAGGAGATCATCCATTTGGAAATAGGGGAGCCCGACTTCGATACCCCACGCAATATTATTGAGGCAGCCATTAAAGCCTTAAATAGCGGATATACCCACTACACTCCGGCTCCAGGACTTATGGAAGTACGCCAGGCCATAGCTGAGTATGCCACAAGGCAAAAGGGAGTCCCCTACACCGCTGAAGAAGTAGTGGTAACCCCCGGCGGTAAACCCATCATGTTCTTCAGCATCCTGGCCCTGGTGGACCCCGGCGACGAAGTAATTTATCCTAACCCCGGTTTCCCCATTTACGAGTCAGTTATTAAATTCGTAGGCGGTAAGCCAGTACCCATCCCCATCCGGGAGGAAAACGACTTTCGCCTGGATGTGGAGGAGCTGGCCCGCTTAATCACCCCCCGCACTAAGATGATAATTATCAATTCCCCGGCCAATCCCACCGGTGGCGTACTGACCCGAGAGGACGTAGAGCGCATAGCTGAACTGGTCCGGGGAAGAAACATTATAGTCCTCTCCGACGAAATATACGACCGCATTGTCTATGATGGTGCCCAGCCGGTATCTATAGCCTCCCTTCCCGGTATGAAGGACTGGACTATAATTCTGGACGGTTTCTCTAAGACCTATGCCATGACCGGGTGGCGCTTAGGGTATGGCCTTATGCATAAAGAATTAGCTGCCCGCATTGCCCAGCTCATGGTAAACTCCAATTCCTGCACCGCCGCCTTCGTCCAAATAGCTGGAATCGAAGCCCTAACCGGTCCCCAAGATGCAGCTTACGCCATGGTTGCTGAATTCAAACGCCGACGGGATATCATTGTAGAAGGATTAAATTCTATCCCTGGTATAACCTGTAAAAAGCCGGTAGGCTCCTTCTACGTTTTCCCCAACGTAAAATCCTTTGGCCGTCCAAGTAAAGAGATCGCCGATTTCCTTCTTGAGGAAGCCGGGGTAGCCGTCCTAGGAGGAACAGCTTTTGGTGAATATGGCGAAGGGTACTTACGTTTATCCTATGCCAACTCAGTGGAAAATATCCAAAAAGCCCTAAACCGCATGGAAGATGCGTTAAAAAAATTGCGTCGGTAAAAGTTAATCTTCGCTTTAGGACGCTTACAAAATTACTTAAAAAGGCCCTCCCCTTCATTTAAAAAGGAGAGGGCCTTTTTAAGTAAGGTTAATTTTAAGGGGGCCTTTCAAAGAGAGGGCTATAAAGCTCGAGTTGCGGTCTCCAGGGCCCGCCGGACCAGTACCCGTACCATCTCTTTCCTATACGCCCGTGAACCGCGAAGTAAACTGTCCCGGGGCTGAGCAAGTTCGGCCGCTATCTTAGCCGCCTCTTCTATTTTTTCCTGGCTAACCTCGGCTCCTAGTAAAGCTTCTGCTGCCTCTTGGCAAAGGAAGGGCTTAGGGGCTACCGGCGCCACACATATACGCGCCCTCTCCCAGCGGCCATCTTTAATCTGTACCCGTACAGCAACATTAAGAATGGGTAAGGATAAAGCCCGGCGGGGTGAAAGTCGGACAAAGGCCGAAGCTTCTCCCTCTCCCCATTGGGGTACCAAGAATCTCTTAAGGATTTCCCGGGTGCTGTCCACTTTAGAGCGCCCTACTCCTTCATATAAACCTTCTACGGCTACCCTCCTCTTCCCTTGAGGTCCCCATATTTCCGCTTCAGCCCCCAAGGCCACCAGGGCCACCGCTGTATCGGCCGCCGGCTGCGCGTTAACTACATTCCCGGCCAGAGTACCTACGTTCCGGATCTGGGGCGATCCCACAGAGGAAGCCGCCTGGGCTAAAGCAGGAAGCTTTCTCCGGATAAGCGGAGATGTAGCAGCTTGACTATGGGTTACTCCGGCACCTATGCTTATGGTATCCTCTTCCTCCTGGATAAGGTTTAACTCCAGGATACGGGTTACGTCCACGAGGACCCGAGGTTGCAAGCGCTTCTTTTTTATATCTATCATCAAATCTGTACCGCCCGCTATGATCCTGGCCTCTTCGTAAGCGCTCAACATCTCCAGGCATTCGGATACAGAATTAGGAAAAAGATAACTATAAACCATAGATTTTATATTCCTCCTTAAGTAGCTGGGTTGCAGGCTAAACACCCAGAACCCGCTACAAACCTGTTAACAACCCCAAGTTATATATTCCTAATCTCTAAAACCTCTCCCAGACTTTTTGGGCTAGCTTACGGGCCCGGGCGGCAATAGCAGCCTCATCTAAGTGCAGAAGCTGCCGGTTGCGCATAAGGATCTTTCCGCCGATGATAGTAGTATCTACCCGGCCTCCATGGAAGCCGAAGAGCAGATGCCCATACCAGTTTTCGGCTGTCAAAGGCGTGGGAGGTTCGTAATCCACCAGAATTATATCTGCATATGCGCCAGGGATCAGGCGCCCTAAGGGTTTAGGATAGAAAGTTTGCAGGATACGGGTATTATTAGTAAAGACCATGGTAGGGATCTCCTGCCATCCGGCACTGGGATCACCGCTTATAAATTTACGCAGGACATTAGCTACCTTTAAAGATTCAAACATATCGCAGGTATACCCATCAGTACCCAAACCTACTATCACACCGGCAGCCAACATCTCTCCTACGGGAGCGCAGCCCACAGCGTTACCCATATTAGATTCCGGATTGTGTACGACCATAGTTCCCGTATCCCGCAGAATACCTATCTCCCGCTCCGTAACGTGGACGCAGTGGGCGGCGATGGTACGGGGTCCCAAAATTCCTTTATCCGCCAGCCTTTCCACCACCCGCTTCCCCGAGCGTTCCAGGGCATCCTCTACATCCTGGATGCCTTCCGCCACGTGAATATGAAATCCGCAATCAAGCTCCTCTGCCGCCTCCCGGCAAAGGGCCAGCGTCTCGTCAGACAAGGTAAAAGATGCATGCAGTCCGAAGGTGGCGGAAAGCAGACCTCCCCGGTTGCGATACTTCTTAATGGCTTCTACGTTTTCTTCTATGCCTTTCCGCGCTACCTCTGGGCCATCCCGGTCAGAGACTTCATAAGCCAAGCAAGTACGTACCCCAGTTTCCTCCACTGCTTTAGCTATAGCGTCCAAGCTCCCTCGTACAGCCCGGGGGCTTGCATGGTGATCAAGTATAGTAGTAGTGCCGCACTTAATGCAATCAATAAGGGGTAAAAGGGCGCTATAATAAACATCTTCCAGGGTTAGGGCCTTATCCAGCCGCCACCACAACCGCTCCAAAATCTCCAAAAAATTGGTGGGAGGCGGGTCTTTCAAGGCCATCCCCCGGGCAAAGGTGCTATAAAGATGCATGTGGGTGTTGATCATACCCGGCATTATGATCCTACCACCAGCATCTAAAAATTCTGCTTCCGGATAAGCCTCCTGTAGCTTACGAGTAGGACCAACAGCTACGATCTCGTCCCCTTCTATAGCCACGCCACCTTCTTCATAATAGGGAGCATCAGGGTCCAGGGTCAAAAGCCGGCCGCTACCTATAATAAGCATCTTTTACTCTCCCCTCGCCATAACTTCTGCCGCTTTCTCTACGGCGCGCACTATTTGGCTGTAGCCGGTACAGCGGCACAGGTTGCCTGAAAGGGCCTCTTTAATCTCATCTCTAGTGGGACGGGAATTGCTATCCAAAAGGGCCTTAGCGCTCAAAATCATCCCCGGTGTACAGAAACCGCACTGCACAGCACCTTCAGAAATGAAGGCCTCTTGCAAGGGATGGAGCTTTTCCCCTTGTGCCAAACCCTCGATAGTGGTAACCTCCCGTCCCTCAGCTTTAGCTGCAGGAAGAAGGCAGGAAACCACCGGTACTCCGTCTAAAAGCACTGTGCAGGCCCCACATTCCCCTTCCCCGCACCCTTCCTTAGTACCCGTCAATCCTAAATAATCCCGGAGAAGCTTAAGCAGGGTAATTCCGGCCGGTGCCTCTACTTGGACTTCCTTCCCGTTCACTTTAAGCCTAAACTGCCGCACAAGACTCCCCTCCTTCTTCCAAAAAAGCCCCAAAACAACTTGAAACTAGTTCCAACCCTGCTCATGGCTTTAGCGTACCCCAAAATTCCCACAGAGAGGCTTTCGTGTTACCTAAACAAGCCTTTCAGTAGTAAAAAAACCTGGCGGTAAAATTTAAAGACTTAATCTGCTAGGGCTTTTTCTACAGCCTTTATAATGTTCTGGTAACCCGTACACCGGCAAAGATGACCGGACAACTCCCTTTTAATCTCTTCCCGCGTGTACTTCTTACCGCTTTCTAGCATAGCTGTAGCTGTCAGCACATAACCGGGGGTACAGAAACCGCACTGGATGGCGCCTTCTTCAATAAAGGCTTTCTGTACCTTAGAAAGCTCACCGTTCTTGGCTATACCTTCGATGGTTACTATATTCTTCCCTTCCGCCCAAACGGCTAAATAAATACAAGAGTCAATAGGCACACCGTCTACAAGCACGGTACAAGCCCCGCATTCTCCCACTCCGCATCCTTTTTTAACGCCCGTATATCCCAAACGGTTGCGCAAAACTTCAAGGAGCGATTCCCGGACGTCAACTTCTAAAGTTTCCTGTTTTCCATTTACTATAAAAGAAATTTTTTTAAGCAATTTCCTCGCCCCCTGCTTTTACAACGGCCGCCTTTAAAGCCCTCTGGGTAAGCTCTTCCACCAAGTGCTCCCTGTATTCTTTGGAGGCCCTCCAGGAGGTTCTTGCTTTAGTGGATCTTACGGCCAGCTTGCCTATCTCGGCTATAACCTCACCGGAGATACTCTTCCCTTTAGCATACTCTTCTGCCTCCAGGCATCTTAGGGGAGTCGGGCCTGCCACCCCCAGCCCGATCCTCACATCTTCAAAAATAGTGCCTTCCTTTATCTTGCACAACACAGCCACGCCCAAAATAGCGATGTCCATGGCCTTACGGGCAGAAAATTTAATATAGTGACCCGCATACCCCGTATAATCCTCCGCCGAGATAATGATCTCCGTGAGGACCTCTCCGGGTTTTAAATCCACTCTCCCAGGACCCAGGTAAAATTCTTGAATAGGAACAATCCTTTCCCCTTGTTGGCTCTTTAATTTAAGTTTAGCATTCAGAACAAATAAGGAAGGGGCGCTGTCCGCCGAAGTGGCGCCGTTACAGATGTTTCCACCTATGGTAGCCACATTACGGATCTGCGGTCCGCCCATGGATAAAGCGGCTTCCGTTAAGATAGGGATATCTTCTTTGATAACAGGGTCATTGATAATCTGGGTGAAAGTGGTCAGTGGCCCGATTACAATAGTTCCGTCCTCAAGTTTCCGAATACCTTCCAAGGATTTTATTTTACGAATGCTTAGCAACTCTGCTTTTTGTATCTTGCCATGATGTATTTTAATTAAAACATCGGTGCCGCCCGCAATAATGGTTAAATTAGGGTTGTCCGCCAACAGCCTTGTAGCCTCATCTATCGTTTCCGCCTCAAAATAAGCCTTTATATCATACATAAAGCCCCTCCTCACCACCTTATCTTTTTTACATCATTACTTCATTACTTTGGTCTGTTCTACACCCACGGCCTCCACGTCCCTACCCACCATCTTAGGCTTTTATATCAAACCGGCTTCTTTAAACTTTTCGAAGACCCGCTGGGGGTATAGAGGCAACCGGTTAAAGGCTACACCTGTGGCATCTAAAACGGCATTCCGTATGGCAGGAGCTACAGGCAGTACAGGGGGCTCCCCTAAGGATTTATTTCCAAAGGGGCCTGTAGGCTCAAAGGTTTCCACAAAGGCTACCCCGATCTCCGGAATATCCATTATAGAAGGTATTTTATAATCTAGCAGGTTGTTGTTAAGGGGCTCCCCGGTCTTTTCATCAAACAACATCTGCTCTAAAAGGGCGTAACCTATCCCCATGCTTACACCGCCATGCACCTGTCCCTCGGCCAGTTGGGGGTTGATAATTTTGCCGGAATCGTGAACGTTATATATCTCCAGGATTTCGATCTTCCCCGTCCTCATATCTACTTCTACTTCTACAAAGGTCGCGCCAAAGGTATAAGCGTTCACCCTGGCATTATTGGAAACATCGCTCGTTATGGGTTGGGCGGAAACAAGATCATAGTAACTCCTTAAAGCTACTTCGGAGAGGGGCATAACCACATTTCCTGTATCTTTATAAACGATATTTTGATCCTTAATATCCAAAGCATGGGCAGGTATACCAGTCATGGAACACGCAAAGTCAAGGATCTTTTCCTTAACTTCTAAAGCTGCTTTCCTCACCGCCATCCCTGTAATATAAGTTTGCCTGGAGGCATAAGCGCCGGTATCAAAGGGTGTGATATCCGTATCCTGGGTAGAAATTACATGCACCATATCCACCGGGATACCTAATATCTCTGCGGCCATCTGGGCAAAAACTGTATCACTCCCCTGGCCTATTTCGGCAGCACCGATCTGCAATTGTATGGAACCATCCTGGTTCAGGACGATTCTGGCTCCTGCTATTTCCTGGTTCGCCGGGTAGGTTCCAGAGGCGTAACTGAAACAGGCCATCCCTAACCCCCGGCGCCTATAGCCCGTCTGATTTTTATACCGCTTCTTTTTCTCCTCCCACTTAATCAGCTCTTTACCCTTTTCAATGCACTCCCTTATCCCGCAGCTTCTTACTACATTTCCGTTCAAAGGATCTACATAACCCACCTGGACCAGGTTTTTCTTACGGAATTCAATGGGATCCATATTAAGTTTTCTAGCGATATCCTCTAGATGGCACTCCACGGCGAAGGTTATCTGGGGAGAGCCGTAACCCCGCATGGCCCCGGCCACGGGCAAGTTAGTGTATACGGTGTACGGCTCATATTTTAAGGCTTTCATGGGGTATAAGACCCTGAATTTACTTCCTCCAGCCATAAGGATGGAGTGGCCATGGGAGGCATAAGCGCCGGTGTTGGAGATGGCGACTATATGCATTCCGATTAACTTCCCATCTCTGGAAACACCGGTTTTAATTTTATACTTGATAGCATGCCGGGTCCGGGTATCTATCATGCATTCTTCCCTGGATAGCTCAAGCTTCACCGGCCTTCCGCCTACAGCTAAGGTCATAGCAGCAACTAAAGGCTCCAGGCAAACATCCTGCTTGCTCCCAAATCCGCCGCCCACGTAAGGCTTAATTACCCGTACCCTTCCCCAGGGAATACCCAAAGCTTGAGCTACGATTCTCCTTACAATATGGGGGATCTGCGTGGAGGTTATAATTACAATGCGGCCATCGCTATCTACATAAGCGCAGGCTACATGGTTCTCCAACTGGCAATGCTGTACAATGCTTGTTTCAAATTGATCTTCAAAAATATAGTCGGCTTCTTTAAAAGCTTCCTCAATATTCCCGATCTCGTAACCTACAGAACTTACGATATTCCTTTCACAGTCCTCATGTATCTTGGGTGCTCCTTCCTTCATGGCCTCTTCAGGATCGAACACCGGTTCCAATACTTCATACTCTACTTCAATCAATCTCAAGGCTTCTTCGGCTACCAATTCGTCCGTTGCTACTACAGCAGCAATGGCATCCCCTACAAAGCGGGCTTTATTAGTCAAAATAGTGCGATCCTCTTTATCCCTATGCTTGGGATCTAAGGCATAAGGATGGCCCGCAGTAGCAAATTTGTTCTGGGGGACATCTTTATAGGTTAAAACCGCCTCTACTCCGGGTAAAGCTTTAGCCTTGCTGACATCAATATTTTTGACTAGAGCATGGGCATAAGGACTCCTTAAGATTTTCCCCACCAGCATATCCCTTTCTAAAAAGTCACCGGCATATTTAGCTTTACCGGTAACCTTGGCCACAGCATCCACTCTGGATATGCTTTTGCCCACTGCTGTAGAAGCCATCTTTTATCTCCCTTCCCCGGATTAACCGTTCAAGATTATTAAGGCTTCTCCCCTTATTAGGCGTTTCTTCTTAGGTCTATAATTCGCTATATCTTCCTTAAATCCTGCTAATAACTTTAAATGTCACTTAATTTTTTCTCACTGCCTCACAAGCCTTTCCTGAACCGGCAAAAATTACATCAGTTAACTCTATTTTTGGGAATATTTATTCTCGTTGGCCACCCTGGCCATCATCACTAGCGATAATATCGCTTACAACATGTTGCGGGACTTTGTGGGAAGGGAAAGCGTAGCCGACTTTATGCGCAGGATAGGCGGACGGACAGTTTAGCCTCCGGTCCATAAACCCCGGTAGCTGGGATGGCGGAGGAAACCCTCTGGAGTCTCCTCTAAATATTCCACTTTGCATATAAGCCGCGGCTCTACCCACCGCGGCCGAGTCAAGCCGGGCACCGGTTCTTTAAAGGGAGGATCAGTAGTAGATAGCCTCTCCAGTTGCATCAATAGCCTCTCTTCTTCCTCCCGGTCAAAACCGGTGCCCACCTTTCCCCGGTATATTAACCGGCCATTCTTGTATTCACCCAAAAGAAGGGCTCCCAAACGACGGCGTCCAGTCCCGGGCTGGTACCCCAAAATAAGGAACTGCCCCTGCTGGGTACGCTTAAACTTGCGCCAGTAGGAGGAGCGGCGCCCCGGCAGGTACGGGCTCCCTTTTTCCTTGGCCATGACCCCTTCTAGCCCCTGTTTCAAGCAGCTTTCAAAAAAACTGGTGCCGTAGGTATCGATAAAGTTGGATAACGCTAAGTTATCTGACCCGGAAACAGATTCTTGCAAAAGGCTTTTCCGTACCTCTATAGGTTTAGACATAATATTTTCACCCCGGTAATAGAGGAGATCAAAAGCCACAAAAAGCGCAGGAAACCGGCTGGCTGCCCGCCGTACCTTCCACTCACCGGTCAAACTTCCTCGCGCTTTAAGTAGGTTAAAAGAAGGAAGCCCTTTTTCGTCTAATATGATTATCTCTCCGTCCAGTACCACCGGCTGTGCTTTAACTCTATAGTGCAGGTTGGATAATTCCGGAAAGGACGGGGTGAAATCACGCAGGTTGCGGGATTGAAGGATAGTTTTGCCGACGATGTAGGCTAAACAACGGTAGCCATCCCACTTTACCTCATAAAGAAAGTGAGGAGAATCAAAAGGAGGACTAGATACAGCCAACATGGGCCGCAGCTTAAATAAGGGTAAACGGGTATTTTCTCCTGTCATGAGGTCTTCCGCCGGCGCCGCATTCCACCCTTCTCCTCCTTTTTAGCCAGCTCTATACTGGCTTTAAGGGCTTCCATAAGGTCTACAACCTTTTGGGCTTCAGGCCGGGCTGGAACCTCCACTTCTTCCCCTGCTATCTTGGCTTCGATAATCTCCCTAAGGGCTTTGCGGTACTCATCTGTATACTTTTCCGGCTCAAACTTGGCGGCCAAGGTGTTAATAAGGGTAACCGCCATTTCCACCTCTTTAGGGTGAAGGTGTACCTCAAAATTAAGTTCGGTAAACTCCTGTACCGGGCGTAATTCCTCAGGATATATCATGGTGTTAAGCATTAGAACCTTATCGTATACCCTTACCGCGGCCAGAGAGGCCCTGTTCCTTAAAACCACTTTAGCAATACCTATCCTGTTGGTGGCCCTCAAGGCTTCCCGTAACAAAGCATAGGGTTTTTCTCCGCCATCATCAGGAGCCAAATAATAGGAACGATCAAAATATACAGGGTCTATCTCCCGAAGGTCTACAAAATCGAGGAGACTGATGGTTCTGGTTGTCTCTTGGGGAAGGCCTTCCAGGTCTTCTTCTCGCAAGATAACATATTTGCCCTTTTCGTATTCGTACCCACGGACGATCTCCTCAGGGGGAACTTCCACCCGGCAGTAAGGGCAAAACTTCCTGTACTGGATAGGTGTCTTACACTTAGCATGCAGGTAATGAAATCTTATATCTTTACTTTCGGTGGCCTTGTACAGCTTTACCGGTACATAGACCAAACCGAAGCTGATGGCTCCTTTCCAAAGGGGGCGCACGGCCCTCACCTCAAATGTAGTATATCTCTATAAACCCTAAGCCATACCACTGAACTAGCTATAGCGAGCTTTTCTGGGTCACCCTTACCGTAACTTAACTTGAGTTAGCTTAAGGAGCGGCTTGAAATCCTGCGGGTTTTCTAATATCCCTCGGTAAAGGTCCCCCCGCTTCTCTAGCCACGAAGGCCCTAGATTGCCCTACTACAGGAAAAGGACTCCAGGTAAAAGTGCCCTTTTATCTAATAAAACGTTTTAAACCTCCCCCAGGCTTACTTTGGAGGAGGTTCAAACTAGGAGAAATACAACTTTGTTATATACGGTTTCTGCTATATCAATCGCCTTCTGCGCATCTTCCCTGGTCGTCCCTGCCGCATCACCGGGGTAACGGCCCTCAGTAGCCCAAATACTTAACCATTCCAGCTCCACTTCAGCGAATTTCTCCTGCTCGTTGGCGGGCAACAGCCCCACCAAGTACTCCAAGTCATGTTTATAAGCAAACCTTATCCCTAGGTAGATTAAGAGGGCTTTTAAGCTCTTTTCGGCACACTGTTGGGATAAGTAACAGGCTAAGTCAAAGTCAGGTTCTTTATCATTAAAGAGCATTTTGGCCGCGCGTAGGTCTTTTCTTGCTCTATCCAACCATTTTAAGACTTCCTCTTTCCTTTCTTTATCGTTCATAAAGCACTTTCCCTTCTTCTAAGGCGGGGTAGTAAACCGTCCACCAGGCGTCCTTATACTTGTTTATATCTTCTAGGTTGGCAACTATAATATCTTTCGGAACTTTAAACTCCCGGAGTTCCTTCCTAATGGCTGCCTGTATCTCCTGCTTTTGCTCGCGCGTACAGTCCATGATCACCAGCAGATCCACATCACTACCTGGGCCGGCCTCACCCCTCGCCCAGGAGCCAAAAACGATTATTTTCATGGGCCGGAACTTCTTGGCAATACGTTTAGCCATAGACTGTACCATCTCGTGCATAATAACGATTCTCCCTTTTTTGTATGTCTTCGATTACAAGCAGGCCACTAAGTTCTATACCCTAAGCTTCTTATAACCTAAGCGTTTGACTTCCTTCACTTTCATTCTAGCCAAAGGCTACCAAATTATCAAGCTTCTTTCAATTTGTTAACCCGGCAACTATAATTAAGCTTTTCTGGCTCACCCTTCCCGGAACTTAACTTGAGTTAGCTTAAGGAGCGGCTTAAGATCCTGCGGGTTTTCTAATATCCCTCGGTAAAGGTCCCCCCACTTCTTTAGCCGGTTCCGGATGGTATGAATGTTAAAGTCCCCTGGGTTTATATTACCTTCCTCCACCTCTTCCCAGGTCAGGGGAGCAGACACCGGAGCCTCAGGTAAAGGCCGTAGACTATAAGGGAAGGCCATGGAGCGGCCCCGGACATTTTGTAAGTAATCCAGGTACACTCTGCCCCGGCGCCTGGGGACCGGGCGGGTACAAGTAAACTTTTGGGGATAAAGGCTGGCCAACACACCAGCCAGGGCGCCTATAGCAGCCGTCACCTCAGAGAAAGTCCAGCGGGGTAGCAAAGGTATAAAAATATGGAGGCCCCTGGCTCCAGAGGTCTTAGGATAACCGGTAATCCCGAATTCTTCTAAGGCCCGGCGTAAAAAAAGGGCTGCTTCTAAAACGTCATGGAATGTAGTGCCTTCTCCAGGATCCAGGTCTATAACCGCTATATCGGGATATTCCAGGTGGTCTGCCCGGGAAAGCCAAGCGTGAAGCTCAATACATCCAACTAATGTTAGCTAACACGCTAATCCCCTGTAGGCCCCACCGATACTACCTCCGCTGCCGGGGTAAACCCTGCGTATACCGTCATGCGGAATTCCCCTCCCTTCCCGCTTACGGCGACCTGGCGAACTAAGGCCCTCACCAGGCTGCGCTTCTGTTCGAAGGTCAGCTCGTCCAGGCGTTCCAAATACTCCCGCGCCATGCGGTATACGTCCTCCGCTTTGGCCCCTTCCGCGGCCGCTCTACGCAGGGCCGCCTCAACCTCCCTCTTCCTCGCCTCCAGCTGGCGTTCCCGGGCCTTAAGCTCCCGGAGCATACCGGCCGTGTCCCCGTCGAGGTCAGTTAAGCCCGCCGCAAGCGCCCGGAGGATGTTGTTCCGCCCCCGCTTCAGGTCAGCCAGGTGTTTTTCTATCCGTTCGAGGTCACCACGCAGGTCTTCCTCTGCTGTCCCTTCCTTTAATTTAGCTACCAGGGCTTCCGGATTGTTCAACCACGATGCTACCAGTCCCCATACGGCGTTTTCAAGCTCATCAGCAGGGACTAACTTGCGCGGCCTGCATCCCCGCTTCTCTACTTCGGTGTAGTCCCGGCTGCACGTATAGTACCGGTGCTTTCTCCCGGATTTCCGCCTGTAGCAGATCCCGTGCATCGGGTTGCCACAGTCTATGCAGGTAATTATTCCTGAGAGCAAATATTTCTCCCGGGACCAGCCCGAGTACTTCCGCCGGGCCTCCGCCAGCTTTTCCTGTGCCCGCTGCCACGTGGCCTCGTCAATCAGCGGGGGCACTTGAATGTATACCCACTCGGAGGCATCCCGCCGGGCCACCCTCTTCCTCAGGTTGCCCTGTTTTTCCCACTTGCTCCGGTTGTAAACCGCTGTCCCCTTGTAGGCAGGGTTCATCAGCACCCTTTTGACCTCGGAACGGTGCCAGAAGGGGAACCCGCGTGGTGAGGGTATTCCCTGTTCCGCCAGGCGCGCGGCTATGACGCCGGGCCCTATGTCTTCCGTGGTGAACCACCGGAAGATCAGCCTTACTACTTCGGCTTCTGCCGGGTTTTCCACCAGCCTGCCGTTCTCTTGTTTATATCCGTAAGCTTCCTGGAAGGTGGGTAGTCCTCCCATACGGGCCTTCTGCAGCTTGCACCGCATCATCCGCTCCCTGATTTTTTCACGTTCGAATTCGCTGAAGGCCCCCCTGATGGAGCTGAAGAGCCGCCCTTCCGGGGTGTCCTTCCATTCGCCGTCCAAGAATTCAAGCCTTACCCCGGCCTTTTCAAACTCTTCGATAAGCAGCAGCTGGTGCCCGAGCTTCCGAGAGAGCCGGTCCATGTCCCGGACAATCAAGACATCAATACGCCCTTCCCGGACCCACTGCCGCAGTTCGGTGAGCTGGGGCCTCTCCAGACTGGCGCCCGAGTATCCCAGGTCGGCAAATACGTAAATTTCTACTGGTTCACCCGGTCCGGCTAGTTCATACGCTCTCTTTCTCCCTGCTTCTTCTTGCTCTGGGGCACTATAGCCGTGCCTCGCCTGGTCTTCGGTACTCACCCGGACGTAGATGGCTGCCCTCACCTGTTCTCACCTTCCGCTTTCGGCAGCTCGGTTTTTCGCTGTTCCCGGAAGAAGCGGGCCAGCAACCGGTAGGCCTCTTCCAGCCTTGCTTCCCCAGGTTCAGCGTAAATCACATGCACTTCCAACGCCTCCTTCACCCCCCGGTGGGTATTCTTTCCACCGGGCGCTTTTTTATTACGCATCCGACCCCTCCTTTTATTCGCCTTTTCGGGGGCCTATCCCTCCCGGACGTGGCCCCCGAAAAAACAAAAAAGGCGCAGGGAATTTCTGCCTGCGCCTGTTTACTGAACCGGGGTCTATACTGAATTTTTTTTGCCGCCTGCCGGTAAAACAGAAAAGGCCGCTCCTGTTTCATCAGAGCGACCCTAAAAAAACAAAAAGCCACACCACTACCGTTCGGGAAGGGTGTTAACGCTTCGTGTCACCCCCTCCCAGGGCCGTGTGTGCAACCTGCCTTTAACCCTAAAAATGCAAAAAATCAACAACCTACTGTCCCGGGGATGTTGTTAACGCTCGGTGTCACCCCCGGGCTCCGCTTGCTTCGCTCACGTCCAATTATACTCAAACCATCCCAAAAAATCAATGCTCTACTATCACTCTAATATGTTGTTTTTCTAGAGATTTATCCAAACGCTTCCTTCGCTTTATTATATCATATCGCAGTCCCGCGACCCTGACCCTAGCCCTCCGGTCTCTTGGCGACCCGCCGTAGACCGCCCTGGCGAGGCCGCCGGGGGAGGCCACGCCGCGTGCCAGGGCTTCCGCAAGCACCGCGCTCTTCAATTTTAGCCTCCTCACCTGCCACCCCCCTCTCTGTTTAAGCTGCACAGCCTTTCTGATAGGCTTAAAGAAATATGTTGACTCAGGAATGTTATCCGGGACGTATCTGAGGGCTACTGTAGACGCAGTTGACTTGGGTCAACGTTCTGTCCTAACGGTTATGACGGAGATTCGGAATTCCGTCATACTAGACCCCAACGACCCCGTCATAAACTGTTATGACGACCGGCATAAGAAAAATGTAAATGACCTGTAGAAAATTGCCTAGTCCATCGCATTTGTGCTCTCCTGACCGACAAACTGAAAGCTGTGGTGAAGAGCAATCGCCCGGAGTTTGCTGGAGGCCGCATCCAAAAGCGTCGCACGTGATACTTTCCCGCGGCAGGCCCGGGAATCAATACGCCTCAAGGCGTAAAATGATAACGAAGCGTAGGTGCTGTTCCCTGAAAAACCCCTTAAAGCGTAAAATCGCAGTCGACATTTCTCCTTCCCCATCGCCGAGGCCAGGCTTACCGGAGGTTCATCCCAAAGTTTTATCCGGGTTAAACTTCTTGCCAATCGTTCCCTTTATTAGCCGGCTAATACTTTCGGCTAATACCTTTGCGTGGCTAAAGTATTACTCGAGTAACACTTTAGCCCCTGTAGCAGGTATTCGTTACTCGAGTAACACCTTTATTGGCGAAGAACTTGGAAAATATTGTTTATTAATTCCGGCAATCCCGCCGGAATTAATAAACATTTTCTGGCGTAGCTGGAACTTTCTTGCTATGAATTTCGGCAAAATTGCCGAACTTCATAGGCAATTTTTAGCAAACAGCAGACCTCGCCCCTCCGCCACCCGGGCCAGGCCGGCCAAAGTATCGCGCGCGATACTTTTGCACGCGCCAAATCGGCAGGAAAAATGTCCAGTCAACTGGACACCTTTTACTATTGCCCGCGGGCGCCTCCCGGTAAGGATGCCCGACTGGACATTTTCATGCTAGGCTACACCTCTCCCCTCTCCATTGCCCGGGCCAGGTCCGCCGCCGAGGGCCTGGTGTAGACCGCCGTGCTGTCCAGCCTGGCGTGCCCGAGCACCGTAGCCACTTCAATAAGGTTGGCCCCCGACCGGAGCATGTTCGTGGCGCAGGTGTGCCTTAACGTGTGGGGGTGCAGGTCGGGTATCCTGGCCTTCCAGGCGTACTTCTTCACCACCCGCCAGACTGCACACTCCGTGAGGTGCCCTTCACCCGAAGCACCGGGGAACAGCCAGGGGGACCGGGGATATTCCTTTTCCCTGACCGCCAGCCACTCCCTGAGTGCTTTCCTTGCAGCGGGCGGTACTGGCACTTCCCGGTACTTCCCACCTTTGCCTTTCCTTACTGTTATGACCCCGTGCCTCTCCCCCACGTCCACGTCCTCCAGCCGCAGCGATACCGCCTCGGACACCCTCAGCCCGCAGGAGAGCATCAGCCTTATCAGGGCCGCGTCCCTCGGGTCGCCTTCCCTTTCCACCTCCCTGAGCAGCCTGTTTACTTCGGCCCTCTCCAGGGCCTCCGGCGCCCTCCTGGCCTCCGGGACGCCCTTCGGGAAGTCCGGGAGCCTGGGTGCCAGGCCCTCGT
>Ga0080004_1130322_pt1 | contig 85741 bp, 89 predicted proteins | sample WasSprMetagenome_FD_69207 | JGI IMG/M metagenome (GOLD analysis project Ga0080004, IMG submission 69207) | Sulfidic aquatic microbial communities from Washburn Spring, Yellowstone National Park, USA - WS (SPADES assembly) (version 2) | ecosystem: Environmental > Aquatic > Thermal springs > Hot...
CGGTTCGGGGAAGGACCTCCTGCACTACTCCTGCCTGGCGGACAGGAAGCTGGGGCAGTACGGGAAGACCATCCTGCTGGGGACGATGCCCTACAAGCTGCCTGAGGAGTGACCCGAATCCCTGTGGTGGTGCCGGGGGCGGGACTCGAACCCGCGATCTCCGGATTTCCCATCATCCCTGAGGTCAGCACTCATAGCGGAGCTATGAGTCCGGCGCTCTAACCATCTGAGCCACCCCGGCCCAGAAAAGGATGGAGGGAGACCCCTTATAGCTTGCTCGGGGCACCCAGCCTCTCCACCAGCTTGCCCCACTCCCTCCGGCTGCAGAGGCTGGTGCAGCCCTCCTCGTGTCCCACCACCACGATGTCCGCCATGCCGCTGAAGATCCCGTTCTCCACCACCCCGGGAACCGAGTTTATCCTCCTCTCCAGCTCCCCCGGTCTGGCGATCTTCCCGAACCTCACGTCCAGCACGTAGTTCCCGTTGTCGGTCAGGAAGGGTCCCCCCTCCCCCTGCCTGAGGGAGGGCTTCCCCCCCAGCCTCCTGAGCCTCTCCCCCGTCTGCCTCCACCCGAAGGGGAGGACCTCCACGGGAACGGGCATCCTCTCCCCCAGGAACCCCACCAGCTTGGTCCTGTCCACCGCTATCACCAGCTTCCCCGAGGCCAGGGCCAGGAGCTTCTCCCTGGTGTGCGCCCCCCCTCCACCCTTGAGGAGGTCCAGCTGGGGGCTAACCTCGTCCGCCCCGTCTATGGTGAGGTCCACCTCCAGGTACTCCTCCAGGCTCCCCACCCTGAGCCCCGCCCTCCTGCAGAGCTGCTCGGTGAGGCGGGAGGCTGGGACGAAGACGGCCCTCGGCCTCCTCTCCGCCAGCACCCCCACCACCTCCGCCACCGTGGTGCCTGAGCCCAGGCCCACCACCTGATCCCCCTCCACCAGCTCGGCCGCTCCCCTGGCCGCGTTCCTCTTCCACCTCAGCACCTCCTCCCTTCCCGGGCTGAGCCTTCCCAACTCCTCCCCTCCAGGACCCCTGGGGGTCCGTAAACCTCGGAGGGAGGGATTAAATAGGGTGTGGAGAAGAAGGGGAGGAGTCCATGAAGACCGTGCCCGTGCGGGAGATCATGACGGAAAACGTGGTCACGTGCACGCCGGAGACCAACGTGGCCAAGGCCGCCAGGCTGATGACCGAAAAGGGCGTGGGGTGCGTGGTGGTGACCAGGAACAGGAAACCGGTAGGGATCCTGACCGAGCAGGACATCCTCACCAAGGTGGTCAGCGCGGACCTGAAGGCCAGCAGGATAAAGGTGGGGGAGATCATGTCGAAGAAGCTCATCACCATAGAGGCGGACTCGGATGTGCTGGAGGCGGCCAGGATCATGACCAGGAACAAGATCAGGAGGCTTCCGGTGGTGAAGGGCGGGGTGCTGGCGGGAATCCTCACGGCCTCCGACATCGCCTCCTTCTCTCCGGGGATGGCGGAGGCCATCGAGCACCACGAGGTGCTGAGGGAGGAGGAGGTGAGCAGGAGCGTGTGCGAGCGGTGCGGCGAGGTCAAGGAGGGGCTCAGGCAGGTCAACGGGATGTGGCTGTGCGAGGACTGCGCCGAGAGCGAGACCTAAAAAAATAAAGGGGTGGAGGAGGAAGGCTGTTAGGGCGGCCGTGGTCCAGCCTGGTCTAAGACCCGGGCTCCCCGTGAGCCTGTGGCTCGGGGAGGGCCCGTGACGCGGGTTCAAATCCCGCCGGCCGCACCACTTCGGTGTCCTTCACTTACCGAAGCTATCTCAGTCAAGGCCCCGGATTCCAGCAAGGCCCTTTCCAGCAGGTCTGGGGCCAACTCGATGAGCTTCCTGACCACCTTCGCCACGATCTCCTCCTCCCTCATCTTTCTCTCTTCTATCCTGAAGGCCTCAACTTCCGAGAGGATTGCCGAGCACCTAGAGCAGTAGAGCCCGCCCTCCGGGTTGCGGAAGCCGCAACGGGGGCAGATCCTTCCCACTTCCCTCTGGGCCACCTCGTAGTGCCTGACCAGAGCATCGTCCACGTCCCTCCCGGAGAGGTGGACGTACCTGGCCGGGACGTGGCTGGTCCTGCTCCACCCGAAGTAGACCCTCATCTGGTCCTCCGTGAGGACCTTGGCCAGGTGGGTGGCCCTGGTGTGCCTGAGGAGGTGGGGGTGGACCCTCTTGCTTATTCCCGCCTTTCTTGCGGCGGTCTTCAGCATGTCGTTCAGGCGCTCCACGGTCAGGGACCCTCCCCCTCCCGGCCAGAGGGGGGCCTCGGGATTCCGCCTTTCAGGGTGTACGGCCAGCCACCTCTGGAGGTCGGGGGCGGACTCGACAAGCCTTATCCTCCTCATCCCGGTCTTCCCCTTCACGATGATGACCGCCCCAAGCTTGTCGAACTCCACATCCCCCACCCTGAGGTTCAGTATCTCCGAAGCCCTCCCCCCGCTCTCGTAAAGGACGTGGACTAGGGCCCTGTTCCTGAGGGAGTCGCAGGCTGCGATGAGCCCTTGGACCTCCTCCGGGCTCAGGATCTCCCTGGGAAGCTCCCTCTGCCCCTTCCCCTCCCGGATTACCCTCAGGTGCTCCGGGCTGGGCTCTCCAGGCCTGACCCCGAGGACCCAGCGGAGGAAGGCCTTAACCCGCTTCCGGTAGCTTCGGGTGGACTCCGGGCGGAGGCTGGAGGGGAGGGACTCCATCCAAGAGAGGAGGTCCTCCCTGGTCAGCTGCTCGTACGGCTTTCCATCTGAGCCCAGCGTGAGGACGGCCTGCACGTTGGCCTTGATCGTCCAGGGGCTGAAACCGCTGGTCCTCATGTACCTCACGTACTCCTCCAGCTTGGCCCTCCTCCCGGCGGAGAGCCTCGGGAGGACGCGGGAGAGCCAGCGGTTCAGGGATTCCTCGTTGAGCCTCATTTCTCCCCCTCCTTTCGTGTTTGAGAAAGATCATTCAGGTAGCTCTCGTACTTTTCCAACGCTAGGCGATGCTCCTCAACGAATTTTCTATAAATTGCTGTGACAAGCTCGTAGAGCTCGGGATCTTCCCCTATCGCACGACACCACTCCAGTTGCTTTTCCCTGTTTCCGTACCATGGATAGCGACCGAAAAACTCTTCGGTCCACCCCTCAAGTGCTTTCTTAGGATCCCGGGTACCGCTTTGCTCGTCCCAGTGCTCGACAAGAGGAATCGTTCCGCATACTATTTTTAGCCTCTCTCTCGCTTCTTCCCCCACCCCTTTCTTCTCGAAGTACTCCCACTTCCCCAGCACGGGCGGCCACAGGTGGGCGTTTGAGCGGGCAATTTCCCTAACGGCCTCCCAGTTCCCCCTCCTTACCGTTTCACCGAGCACCAAGAGTATTCCCCATTCAGTGGGGACGTAGATCCGTCTGATTCTTTTCTTCTCACCAGGCTCTTCCCCAGCATAGCGGATGAGGTTGCACTTGAGCAATCTTCGGATGGCATCTTGAGCTGTTGGCCACTTCAAGTGTAGGGAGCGGACTAGTTCGTATGTGTGTAGCCTACCTCGCTTTACCATCTCTTCTAGCGCCTTCCAGCTGCTTTCCGTTATGTTTTTTCTCGCCATTGTATCGCCATTATATTCCTATTCCATTAGAATATTGGAGATTATCGTATTTAAAGCTTGCGAGCAAAGAGGGTAAGGGAAAAATGGAGGAAAAAGAGACACAGCAGACTAAAGCTGAAACGAGAAAGCCGGGAGACTCGGCCCTCTTCAGGGAAGAGGCGAGGGAGCTGAAGGCTATAGATCTCCTTTTGGAATTCTGTCGCTCCCGCGGGCTTTTGCCTTCCCCTAGGAACTCTCGGCGGCTGGGACAGGCCGGGAGGAACTTAAAGGAGAGAGGGGGAAATGGTTCGTTGTAGCCGCTTCGGTCTGAGCTTGGCTCAAGTCCGGCCCTGGATCTACGGGGTCTGCGCGGGCTACCGGCAGATCACCCTGAGGGGCCTCTTCTACCGTTTGGTCATGCTCCACGGCTTCCCCAACGCTGACGCCATGTACAAGAACCTGAGCAGGTGGGTGAAGAGGCTCAGGGCGGAGGACCCCTGGCTGAGGGAGAGGGTGGTGGACCCCACTAGGGTACCAGTCATGCCCAAGCCGGAGGGGATCAGGGAGGTGGAGGTCTGGATGGAGAAGGGGACAACCTACCTCCTCCTGAGGGACATCCTTGAGCGGTTCAAGGTCCCCGTCCAGGTCCAGAGGGGGTACGGGTCCGTCAGCATGTTCGTCCGGGCCGTGAGGAGGGCGAGGAGGAGGGGCGTGAGGAAGATCCTCTACTTCGGGGACCTAGACCCCAGCGGGCTGGACATAGAGAGGGTGACCAGGGAATGGATGGAGCCCGTGGAGGTGGAGAGGGTGGCCCTGACCTGGGAGCAGGTGAGGAGATACGGGCTACCTCCCAGGTACGCCAAGCCCTCGGACAGGAGGACCAGGAGGTACGTGCAGAGGTACGGGGACCCCAACTGCTACGAGATAGAGGCCCTAGACCCCAGAGTCCTGAGGAGGATAGCGGAGGAGGCTCTGAGAGGGACGGTACCCAGGGAGAAGCTGAGGGAGATCAGGCTGAGGGAGAGGGCGGGCAGGATAGCGGAGAGGCTCCTGAGGCCCCTGCGCAGGAGGTTGGAGAGGGCGGTGAGGGAGCTCCTGGAGAGGGGGCTGGGCCCCGAGGAGATAAGGAGGAGACTCAGGCGGATGGGGCTGGTGTGAGCATGACCGTGACGGAGGAGATTCTGGAGGATCTGTGGGAGTGCACCAAAAAAGGCCTGCCTTACGAGGAGGTCTACAGGAAGTGGGAGAATTCCAAGGGCCCCTTTTACAACGCCCTCGCCAAGTTCTTCTCGGAGGCCGAAGCCGAGGTCTCCAGGCTCGGCTCGGAGTATAGGGAGACGCAAGGAAAGCTGGCTCAGCTTCAGGCAAAAAACACGGAGCTGGAGCGGGAGGTGAAGGAGAAGGAAGAGAGACTCTCCTCCTTGGCCGAAAGGGAGAGGGAAACCGAGGAGAGGGTGGGAGAGCTGGAGGAAAAGGAGAGGCAGAAGAGGGAATCGCTGGAGAGCCTGGGGAGGCTGGAGAAGGTGGGCATGGGGGCGGAGGAGCTCAAAAGGTTGCTCGAGGTCCTGAAGGAGATTTCGACTAAGAGGGGGGTGAGCCCCAAGGAGGCCGTGGGGATCTTCTTCTCCCTCCTCCCCTCCTTCGACCCCACGCTGGGATTCGAGCTGGAGGCCAGGAGGCTGCAGAACCTCGCGGAGGCCAAGAAGGCGGAGGCGGAGAAGTGGGGGGCGGAGGCCGAGAGGCTGAAGGCCAAGTGCGCGGAGGACAGGGGGGCCGTGGAGGCCGCGAGGGCCCTGATTAAGATGAGGGCGAGGAACCACCTCTTCGTCTGGGAGAGGATCCTGAAGGCCTGCGGGAAGAGCCCCGTGGAGCTGGAGGAGGAGTTGAGGAGGTACGGCTCGGTGGCCGAGGCCGTAAGGGGGCTGGAGGAGAGGAGGAGGGGGCTGGAGCAGGAGGTGCAAGCCTTGGAGGAGCGCAAAGGGGAGCTCTCCTCCTACCTGAGGGCCGTCTACGAGGAGGGGATCAGGAGGATAGAGGAGACCAGAAAAGCGGCGGAGACCTCCATTTCCAACCTGACTAAAAGTGCGGAGGCCTCCCTCCGTCAACTGGTGGGTGGGCTGAGGACGGAAGCTGAGGGAACAATGGGACTCATAATGGAAGCCGGGAGGCTGGAGGATGACCTGAGGATTGCTAGGGTTATTCGGGCTTGGCGGGAGGAACCGGAGGTTCTCTCACAGCTCTCGAAGGAGGAGGTCCTCCCCCTGCTGAATTTGGTCAGGAAATGGGTCAAGCTCACGGGCTTCAATCCCACCGCGAAAGAGATGATTCTGGAACCACCGGGATTTGGAAGGCTGATTCATAAATTGCTCGAGCAAGATTTCAGCTTGCGTGAGGTCTTGAACCTAGCTCACTGGTTGCTTCTGCTGGGCGTGGTAGAATGAACTTGGAGAGGCTGGAGCGGTACATCCGGGAGCTGGAGGCCATCAAGTTCTACCCGCAGGTCAAGGAAGAAAGGAACAGGCTCCTCGCCGAGAACTCGGAGCTCAAAAAGAAGGTTCAGGAGTTGGAGGAGAAGAAAAAGAAGCTGGCCTCGGAGCTGGAGAAACTGGGGGAAGAGGTGGCCAAGCTCCGGGAGGAGCGTGAAAGGGCTCTGAAGGAACTGGAAACCCTGAAGCAGGTCAGGCTCAGGTCCCAAGACGGGAGGGAGCTGGGCCTAGAAGAGGCCAGGGAGGAGTTCCTGAGGGACATGGAGGCGGAAGTACAGCGGAGAGTGGAGGAGGGGTGCAGGGCCGCCCTCTCGGAGTTCGAGGCCCAGAAGCCCAAGCTGGTCTACGAGGAACTCCTGAGGCTCCTGGCGAGTCCTTCCCCTCCGCCCGAGATTAAGGAAAGGATTGAGGCCGAGGTGAACCGGAGGGTGGAGGGGATCCTGAGGGAGAGGGAGAGGTGGCCGGATTGGTTCAAGAAGCTCTACTCGGAGGAGGTCCAAAAGGGGGTTAAAGAGGGGCTGGATGAGGAGTTCAGGAGAAGAGCGGAAGAGAGGGCCGAGCAACTCGCTAGAGAAAGATTACAGAGGTTGGTGGCGGAAGAATGGCCCAGGTGGTACAGGGAAAACGTTGAGCCCGGGCTGAGGAGGCTGGAGGAGGAGATCAGGAAGAACGCCCTAGCGCTCTTGGTGGGGCCCTGGACGGTGCCCTGCGACAAGTGCGGCACGAGGCTGCAAGTGTCCCTAGAGGACCAGATCGGGAGCCTCCTCAGCCTGGGGTACGCGTATGTCCCCTGCAGCAACCCAGGCTGTAGGGACTTCCGGATCCTCAAGCACGTGATAAGGATCCGGTTGCGGGACCTAGTGCTTGCCCGCCTCTCGCTTCCGAGCCCCCCGGCATCCCCAAAGGCCGATCAGGCAACCTGATTGACTTTACGTCGGTTCAAGTTGGTTCAAGCGAGTACAGGCCAGTTCAGGCGGTACAGGCCGGTTCGCTTTAAGTCCAGTACAGCTCACTTTCCGGAGGGTGGGAGGGGGTTGCCCAATCCTGCCTTCCTGTCGATTGACAGTCAATTGACCTGTACTGGCTGTACTCACAGGAAAATTTTGGACCGGCTGGACCGGATTGCCCCTTTTCCGAACCCCTAGGTGAGGGTCTTTCTTAGAATGCCCTTTCTTCGCCTTGTGTTGCTTCGCATTTGAGACTTGTCTCAAAAGGCGCGCCCGGAAGGTTTTTAAAGGGACCGGGCACCGAGGGTTCTAAAGGCCCACTGCCCACCGGTACCCGCAGTGCAGGCACCTGGCGCCCATCTCCCTATCGTACGCAACCGCCCGGCTCTTGCACCTCGGGCAGGTCGCCACCCGCTTCCTTTCGGCCGTTCCATCACCTCCATCTTACTGGGAAAAGGGAAAAAAGAAGCTACCGGTTTTGCTTCAGCTTCCTGAGGGTTTTACGCAAGACACAACGGCAACCGGGGCAATACAGGACGGGAAAACTCCAGGTGGAAGTCCCACGGTAGCGGTAGATAATGCCTCTCCAGCCTCGCCCCCAACGAGGGCAAGCCATATCGGTTTCTTCCTTTTCCATCCCCACCGTCTCCCCCCACTAATGAAAAAAAAGGAAGAAGGGGCTTACTCAGACCTGATAACCACCGGCTCCATCAGGGAGGAATCGGTCACATCCGTCCCGCCCTCTATGTGCTCGATGAGCTCCACGCCCTTCTTTATCCTCACGCAGTACCTCAGGAAGCACCTGACGCAGTAAAGACCCCAAGATGTCAGGATTCCGTCCATCTCCATTATCACCCTGTCAGGCTCGCCGGTCCTCTCGTTGGTCCTCCGGGTCGTAAGCGGGCGGTTGCACACGTCGCACACCAAGCCGGTTTTGGGTATTCGCACCTCCTCCACTCTTCACACCTCCACCTGAAGGGAAAAAGAAAAAAAAACGGGGGGGAAGGCCTAAATCTCCACGACCTTCCACATCCCCCTTTGCAGGTTCTTCCTCGCCCACCGCTCCGCCCTCTCCCGGGTGTCGAACAGCTTCGCCCGCCCCCTTCCGTCCGTCTCCACGCCGACCATCTCCGGGTAGCACTCGGGGGACACCCACCAGGACACCACCACCCACACCATTCCATCACCTCCACCCCACTGGAAAAAGAAAAAAAGTTCAGACCCAGAGGCAGTCGTAGAGGGCCAGCCTTCTCAGCCTCTCCAGAAACTCCGCCGTGCTCTCGACATCGAAGGCGCACCCTATCTTCCTAAGCTCCTCCTGTTTCCTCCGGTACTCCTCTACCGCCCGCCTGATTTCCCCCTCCTGCTCCTCCCTGAAGATGTAGGAGACGCCGAAGTTGCAAACGTTCCGCAGCTCCTCGCCCCTCAGGATCCTGAAGCTCCACAGCTCCAGCCCTATGATTTTTCCTCCGTACCTGTCCAGCAGGCCGTTTATGTCCCTCCTGGTGGCATCGTTGAGGCTCTGGTGGTACTCCGTGATGTCGCAGGGGTCCCTTATCCCCAGCTTCCTCATCTCTTTATCTATCTCCCACTCCATTCTCTCCTCCAGCTAAGCGGGAAAAAAGAGAAAAGGAAAAAATCGAATCCTCCGAATCTCTATACCCATCGGTAAGGATCAGGCTTTCACTCGGGCTACCTGTGTCCCCTCGCTTGCTCCTTCTCCCTCTCCTCCCTCAGCTTCCTTCCCTCCTCGCACATCCTCCTCTGGGCGTGGTAGGCCTCCCAGGAGGGGTACCGGTAGTAGTTGTCCCTGAGCAGGTGCTGGTAGACGGTGCAGGCCTCCCTGAAGGGGCATATACCGCAGAGGTTGGTGTATCCATCGGAGGGTGGGAAACCGGTTTTTCCTTCCAACCTTTTCACCTCCACTTATTCCGGAAAAATGAAAAAACCAACCAGACGCAAGTTAGGCAAAGCAATCTATCAAGATGAGTTTCGATTACTTGATAGGATGAGTGGTGTAAATTTAAAAAGGTTCAAACCGGAAACCAGATAGATATGGAAAAGGCGACCGTTTCGGAAGAAAGATTCTTTGAGGACTTTTTCAGTTTTCTGGAGGGAGAAAAACCCTTCCGTTGGCAAAAAGAAGTCTTTCGTCTTTTCCTGAGGGGAGAAATTCCCTCGACCATCGATGTCCCGACGGGGTGCGGGAAAACCGCCCTCATGGAAATTTGGGTCTCCGCCCTGGCTTGGCAGGCCCTCCACGGGGAAGTTTCCCTTCCCCGCAGGCTGGTTTGGATCGTCAACCGCAGGACGGTGGTGGACCAAGCCACGGAAACTGCTAAAGAGATTAGGAGAAGGCTGGAGGGCCTAAAAGAAACCGGCAAAGAAACCGATAAAAGAATCTACGAGGCCCTGAAAAACCTCTCTCTGACAGGAGAGTCAGGGGAACCGCTGATCGCCGTCAGCACCCTGCGGGGGGAGCTGGCCGACAACGAAGAGTGGAAGGAGGATCCTACCCGCCCCTCCATCATCGTGGGGACGGTGGACATGATAGGAAGCAAGCTGCTCTTCCGGGGATACGGGGACGGGAGGTGGCATCGCCCCCTCCATGCCGGCCTGCTGGGGGTGGACTCCATCATCGTGCACGACGAGTCCCACCTCAGTCCCCCCTTCACCAAGCTGTTGGCCGATCTGCTCAGGCTACGCAGCAGATTCCCCTTCCCCAAGCGTTTCTTCGTCATCGACCTGAGCGCCACAGCCAGGGACGGCGGGAGCGTTAGGCTCCCCTTGGAAGAGGATGAAAACCAAGTGCTCCGCAGGAGGATTTTCGCCAAAAAATCTCTCCACTTGCATCAGAGCCCCAAAAAAGTGGAGAAGATGGTGGAGCTGGCCCTGGAGCACGAGGGGTCGGGCGCCCGCGTCCTCGTCTACGTCACCTCTCCCGAAGATGCCGTCAAGATAAGGGATAGGATAGGGAAGAAGGTGGGAAGGGAGCGGGTGGGGCTCCTGACCGGCGAGATGAGGGGATACGAAAGGGACCGCCTGGTGGGGGAGGGCCTCTACCGGGAGTTCAAGATGGGCGCGAAGAGGGAAACCCGCGAGACCCTCTACCTTGTTTCCACGGCCGCCGGCGAGGTGGGAATCAACCTCGACGCGGAGCACTGCGTTTGCGATTTGGCCCCCGCGGACCACCTCATCCAGAGGTGGGGGAGGGTGAACCGGGATGGAAAAGGGGAGGCACGGGTGGATCTCGTCTACACTGATCGCGACACCCAGGCGGAGAACCCACTCGGTGCCGCCAACGCTGAAACCCTGAAATACCTGAGAGGTCTCTCCAGAAAGGACGGATTCATAGATGTTTCTCCCATAAACCTCAGGAAGAATCCTCCCCCGGCCAGCGCTTTCTCGCCAGAGCCTCCGGCACCTTGCCTCACCGCGGATATAATAGACCTTTGGTCCCTCACCTCCATCCGGCTGGCCGATCTGGACCCGGAGGGAGAAAGGGAAGTGGAACTCTGGCTCCATGGGAAAGAAGAGGAGCCCCAAACCCGTGTGGTTTGGAGGGAAGATGTTAAGTGGCTCGCCCGCTTGGACGATAAGGAGGAGATAGAAGAAATTCTGCAAACATGGTACCGGCCTATTGCGCGCGAAATACTCACCGTGAGGACTGAGAGACTAGAAGGCTTCCTAAAGGAACTCACAGAATCGGAAAAGATTGAAGAAGAACTCAAAAAATGTCTTCTAATGAAGAATGACAAGGTGGAAGTATACAACATCGCGGAGCTCACGAGAGAAAAAGGATTCATGAGGGAAAAGCTGAAGTTTGCTACTCTTTTCCTGCCTTGTGAAGTGGGCGGTTTGTCAGAGGACGGTACCCTCAGCACCGATTACATAGGGAAGGCCACGAGAGACGTGGCGGATGGGACGGTGTCTTTTCCCAAGGAAAAGGGAAAGGGTTCAGATTGGGCTGAGAGAAGGAGGAGATACTATGCAAGCTTTGATGAGGACAGGGAAATCTGGGAGATAAGAGAGCTCGGAACCGGCAGGACCGAGGAAAGAAAGGACTTGGAAGAATTCCTGAGGGAAAAGAAAAAAGAACGCTTTTACATCAAGAAAGTGGTCCTGTCGGAGGACGAGCCGACGGGAGAACCAACCGAGGTTTTGCTTTATGTGGGTGAGAGCAGGGAAGAAAACTATGCGGCTAGAGAGGACGTTTCTTTGGAGGATCACAGGCTTTCCGTTAAGGAAAAAATCGAAAAGATCGTGAAAAAGCTGAATCTTTCCGAAGAGATCGCCAAGAGCCTGAGAGAAGCGGCTGAAATACACGACGGTGGGAAGGACGATGATCGATGGCAGGAAGCCATAGGAAACGTTGGCAGGGAGAGGGGGGCCCTGGCGAAAAGCAAGGACAGGACCTTTGACTGGAGGGCATGCAGGGGGTACAGGCATGAGCTGGGCTCCGTGATCAGGGCTACAGGGAAAGACGACTTATCCCTCCACCTCGAGGCTACAACCCACGGATACGGGAGACCGAGCTTCCCAGACCATGTCTTGGAAGAGATGCCGGAGCAGGTGCGGGAGCAAATGCGGAGATTTGCTGAACTGCAGAGAAAGCTTGGATGGTGGGAACTCGCATATTTGGAGGCCCTACTGAAGTGCGCGGATGCATTGGCCTCCGAGGAGGGATAGGATGATAACGGTAACTCTTGATCCCTTCAACCCCGGGCAGGTTCTTGCCTGTTGCGGTCTTTTCGAGCTGAGCGAACTCCTTTCCGAAGGGGGCAGGGGATGGTTCTATCAAGAGGGGAAAGATTGGAAGTTTTCCGTTGAGACCCCCCTGTCGCTCGCAGATGTTGTGACCTTCCTAAAGAGGAGTAAGGTTGAGCCTATCGGGAAGCAAGATCCCAGAATTGCCCCCCTGAAGGACAAGGAGAGGAAAGAAGTTCTCAATGAGCGAAAGTGTCCCGTCATCCTGCGGACCCCGAAGTCGGACATTACCCTCGACTGGTGGTGGAATCCTACCCTCACGGACGACAGCAGGTGGGCTGCCGGGGCCTTCAAGGGATGGGGGGGGCAGGTGTCCCACGTGGAGCTGCTCAGCGAGTTTATGGACAGGATCCCTGATCCGGACAGCCTCCCAGAGCCCGAGGGGATTTTTGAGGGGACCCTCCTGTGCAAGACTTCCTTCGGCTTCGACTCGAGGGGGTGCTGGACCACTAGGGATCTGGGATATTCGCCCGACGAGGTGTACGGAAAGGCCAAAATCAGGGTTTCACCCGTCGTCGAGGTTCTCGCTTTCATTGCCCTCCAGACCTTCAGACCTAAGAGAGAGGGAGACGCTATCGAGTATCATCTCTGGCGGTGGCCCCTCCCCGTGGTTCCGGCTAGGTTTGCCCTCCCGGGGGTCGTCAAAGCCGACCTCGTGGGCTTTCGGGCCGAGGCCAAACTCAGGGGAAGCCAAGGGGCCTATAAATGTTTTAAAGGGGCGAGGATAGTAAAAGGTTGGGAGAATGAGTTCCGTTAAGGGAATCGTGGAGGAACTTCTCTCCGAAGATGGGCCTTCCGCACTGGTTCTGACCGAGGAGCTGGAGCCGGCCGAGGGAAGATCCTCTGTCTTCTTCCCCCCGACTTACGCTTCCGAGAGAAAAGGAGAGAAACCGCGATACGCTCTGACCGAGAAGGGTCCCTTATCCACGGTCGTCGTTGACAGCGTCGAGTCGCAGGCGAACAGGCTGGAGCAACTTTTTACAAAGGAGGGGTACCGCGAGCTGGTTCCTCAAGTCTGGATAAAAATAAGGACGTCCGAGGGTAAGGAGCTGAAGGTGAACCTGCTGGATGTCAGCCACCGGATAGCAGACGCCCTGGTGAGGTGCTCCGAGCTGGCCGAGGAGGTAGAGAGGGCGCTCGAGAGGTTCAAGTACGAGGGCGACGCCACGGACATCGCGAGGCTCTCCCCCACCTCGCTCCTCTTCGGCTTCTGGGATTCGAGGAAAACGGGCGTGAAAGCACCTAGGCTCCTCAGGTCCGAGATAAGGGCCTGGAAGGTGAAGGAAGTAGTCAGATATGCCCAGTTCAGCCCCGCCCTTCTCAAGGAATTTCGGCCCGAGAAAGAGAGGATGGTCTACCAGCAGCTAGAGCCCTTTAAGAAACTGTTTGAGGAGGAATTCGGGGGTAACGAAAAGAAGTTCAAAGACTGGCTAGCGAATGCTGGCTTCAGCTCCGTTCCCGTATCCCAGACCAAAATCGTAGGGGGAGTAGTGCTGGACGAGGACGGCAAGATAGAGAGAACTACAAGCCTCCACCTAGTAGGGATAAGGGCCTTCAGGAAGGCGGGTGAGTTGCTTCCTAGGTATCTCCTGGCGCTCGGGCTCGTGGCCCTTACAGCACCGCAGGACTATGATTTGAGGCAGGGATGTTTACTTGTGAGGAGGGAGGGGAAGGGGCCTCTCATCCAGAAGGTTTACAAAGATGGGAGAAGGGTGGAAATCGAGCTACGGCACGAGGAGGCTTTGCAATATGCCAAGGAGGTCGCACGCGAGTTCATGACCAAGCTGAGGTGCGAGAGAGAGCGGGAAGTGGGGATTGACTACGGGAAGCTGAAGAAGCTGAAGGAAGAGTTAGAGAAAGCCGGGGAAGAGGAAGAAAGCTGAGAAAGATATGGCGAGCTTTCTCTGCGTCACCGCCAGATATCTCTCTAGAACCTATGAGGGAGAGGAGTGGCCGCCTTCCCCTGCGAGGCTCTTCCAAGCACTAATTGCTGGAGCCAAGCTGGGAGAGCACCAGAGATCTTGGAAGGAGTCGGAGGAAGCTCTCAGATGGTTACAAACCTTGGGCCCACCCACGATTGTCTACTCTCAAGGAGTCCAAGGGGAGGAGTATCTTAGCTATGGTCCTCTCAACCAGATGGACAAACTAATACCGTTAAGAGGCAAACCTTCCTTCAAAGCTTTTCCCCCTTTCGGGGTCCCTCCTTCTTTTGCCCCTTTGCCCCCTAAGAGGAAGGGAAAAAGCTCTGAAAAGAAGGGAAAAAGTTGGACGGGGTACTTAGACGCCGTCCGGCACAGGCCCACCGTTTTGCTCGATGAGCAGCCCGCGGTGCACTACCTCTGGCGGATCGATGGCGGAGAGGACCTGGCGAGGAGGGTTTGTAAACTGGCGGAGTGGATGGTCGCGCTGGGTTGGGGCACCGATCTCGTCGTGGGGGAGGGGAGAATCCTGACCGAGGAGGAGGTGGGGAAGCTCTATGGGCAGAGGCTCTTGCCGGTGGACCAGCCCAGGGGCCCGTTTGAGGAGTACCACGTTCCCGCGGAGGGCTTTTTGGAGCTGGTTCTGGAGAGATTCGAAAAGAAGAGGTTCTATGAGACCCGGAGCGCCGCCCCGGAGGTGTACTCGGGGAGGGCCACTAGGGTCTGCACTTACAGGAGCCTGAGCGAAAGCTGGGGGCCCATAAGGTGGTACCTCCCCTTCGCCCTGATCCACCCGCGGGAGGACCGCCGAATGGCTTTCGGGGTCCACCGGTGGACGGAGATAGTGGCGTGGACGCGCCACGCCGTGGCGGAAAGACTGAGGGGGATCAAGGGGGAGGACTGGATTTCAGAGCACGTTCTGGGACACGGGAGCAACGGTGCGCACGTCTGCTTCGTGCCCATCCCTTCCCTGCCACACGACGGCCTGGTGAGAAGGCTCATGATAGTCGGCCAGGAGCCGGGAGTCTACAGGATCCTGAGGGAAAACCTGAGAGGCACCCTCACCCTCGTGGAGGAGGGCACGGGGAAGCCCGCGGCGAGGCTGAGGGCGCTGGGAACCGGGGAGGACTCGTACCTAAAAAGGTTCGTTTCGCCGGGTGGGACCTGGATAACCGCTTCCCCCCTCATACTGCACGGACACGATTACAGGGGGAGGAGGTACTCGGTTGAAAAAACCCAGAAGCTCATCCTCCAGGCTCTGCAGGAGTCGGGCTACGAGGTGGGGAGGATAAGGAGGGTGTGGTTCCAGAAGTCCCCGCTGTTCCCGGGGGCCCAGCACGTACTGGAGTACCGGCTCCCGGCCCACCTCAAGCCCTGGCCGAGGTATCACGTGGGCGTTGAGTTTGAGGGATCCGTCCTAGGGCCCGTCATAGCCGGGATAGGCCAGCACTACGGCTTTGGCACGTTCCTCTGCGGGACAGGGGCCGAGGAAGAAGGGGTCTAGCGCGCTCCCGAGGACCTCTCTTGAGCTCGGGGGCGGGGAGGTTCGGCCCCTGTGAACTTCTTTATAAATTCGGCCTGCAAAAATCGAAGTTCACGGGCCCAAATCGAAAAGGAAGCGGCTAGGGCCGCGTGGCTTACTCCCGCGGGGGGGTTTCCACGCTATGTTCAAGCGTGGGCACATTGAAGCGATGAGTTCTCTCCCTCTGATGACAACCTCAAGATAAGTTTCCACGCTATGTTCAAGCGTGGGCACATTGAAGCTTCCCCAGCGCCAAGGGCGGGAACCTGTCGGTGTGGGGTTTCCACGCTATGTTCAAGCGTGGGCACATTGAAGCCCCGAGACCAGGCTCGCCTTCACGTCGGCGGACCTGGAGGTTTCCACGCTATGTTCAAGCGTGGGCACATTGAAGCAGGTTCTTCGCCACGGCCTTCAGGTGGAAGGGGGTCGTTTCCACGCTATGTTCAAGCGTGGGCACATTGAAGCGCGGAGAACGGATTTGAGATAGTCCACGCTTAGGAGTTTCCACGCTATGTTCAAGCGTGGGCACATTGAAGCGCGAAAAAGTAGCGGAAGGGGTAGCCGAACATCATGGTGTTTCCACGCTATGTTCAAGCGTGGGCACATTGAAGCGAGGTCAAAATCAATCCTCCAGCCGATTAGTTTAGAGTTTCCACGCTATGTTCAAGCGTGGGCACATTGAAGCGGAAAATGGGATTCCAGGGTCTTTGATTCTATCGGCTGTTTCCACGCTATGTTCAAGCGTGGGCACATTGAAGCAAGCTCGAAGTACAGGGGTGGCTGGACGACCACGACGTTTCCACGCTATGTTCAAGCGTGGGCACATTGAAGCATGAATAAAGCCAGAGATGTGGCCAAGGATGCCATGTTTCCACGCTATGTTCAAGCGTGGGCACATTGAAGCAAGGCCTCCCTTTTCCAGTCGCTCCCCAGAATGGCCGTTTCCACGCTATGTTCAAGCGTGGGCACATTGAAGCGTCTTGTTCAGGGCCAGGGCGGCCTCGTACCCCTCCGTTTCCACGCTATGTTCAAGCGTGGGCACATTGAAGCGATATGGTATCATCACGCTAAGTCGGGCACCAGGAGGGTTTCCACGCTATGTTCAAGCGTGGGCACATTGAAGCTCCTTACTCCCTACATCAAGGAGGAGAAGCCGGTCGTTTCCACGCTATGTTCAAGCGTGGGCACATTGAAGCAGAAAAATAGGGGGGGATAAGGCCTTTTTCCTGGGCGTTTCCACGCTATGTTCAAGCGTGGGCACATTGAAGCGTAGTGGAGTGGACCATCAGGATGGCTTGGAAGTAGGGAGTTTCCACGCTATGTTCAAGCGTGGGCACATTGAAGCATTATCACGCCCACCCGGAGCAGGTGGGCCAAACGGTGTTTCCACGCTATGTTCAAGCGTGGGCACATTGAAGCAATGGATTTAATCTTGAGGTGAGGAAGTGAAGGTAAGTTTCCACGCTATGTTCAAGCGTGGGCACATTGAAGCCTGAGCAGGGAGGAGGCGGAGAAATGGCTGGAGGAGAGTTTCCACGCTATGTTCAAGCGTGGGCACATTGAAGCATCCCTTTTTATAGACTATTTTTTGGGAACAGAAAAGTTTCCACGCTATGTTCAAGCGTGGGCACATTGAAGCTGGATGCGGAAGGCGGGGAGGTATGACCTGGGAACGTTTCCACGCTATGTTCAAGCGTGGGCACATTGAAGCAACGTGACCACCGCCGGGGCCGCGGGATCCGTCGGAGTTTCCACGCTATGTTCAAGCGTGGGCACATTGAAGCGGGAGAGGTGGGGGGGTGCCCCCCCCGGGGGGGAGGAGGTTTCCACGCTATGTTCAAGCGTGGGCACATTGAAGCATCCTGGAAGAATCGGCACAGACCATAGGAATGGGAAGTTTCCACGCTATGTTCAAGCGTGGGCACATTGAAGCTGCTTCGGAGGGCCGATCTGTCCGGACTGGGAGGCATGTTTCCACGCTATGTTCAAGCGTGGGCACATTGAAGCGAGGTCACCGCCTTAGTGTTGGGCATCGACGGGACTGTTTCCACGCTATGTTCAAGCGTGGGCACATTGAAGGAACCTGACGCCCACGCGGTTCCCCGCCACCAGGCTCGGTTTCCACGCTATGTTCAAGCGTGGGCACATTGAAGGTCGGCCTCGATGGTCTCATCCCAGCAGTCGCAGACGGTTTCCACGCTATGTTCAAGCGTGGGCACATTGAAGGGCGTTAACTCGTCGTCGGCTCTCTCTCCCGAGCACGGGGTTTCCACGCTATGTTCAAGCGTGGGCACATTGAAGGCTCCAGCACGGGGGGGTCCACGAACACCCTTACCTCGTTTCCACGCTATGTTCAAGCGTGGGCACATTGAAGGATGGTCTCACCTCCACCGGCCTCCAGGTCCGGGTGGTTTCCACGCTATGTTCAAGCGTGGGCACATTGAAGGAAAGGTTATCCTTAAGACGGAGAAAAAATCTTCTCCGTTTCCACGCTATGTTCAAGCGTGGGCACATTGAAGGATATTCCACGTTAGGCTCGTTAAATCCGCAAATCTATATTCTGCGACAGTATTTCATCATTTCACAGTATTTGCATCGGCTTGCATCGACAACTGCTGGGATGGAATCGGAATCCGCAATCTTACGCATTCGTTCCACATCCCTTTTCAGCTCGGCCTTTTCTTCTGGCTGTACTTTTACCCAGAGCACTTGTCTTCTAGGAAGAAGGTAGAAAATTCCTCTGCTCACCGGCTTGCTCAGTTTCCTCTCTAGGAGGCTCACATAGGCAATCATCTGTTTTCTCCATGCCCTCGTCAAATAATCTAAATCGGAATACTTCACTTCCACGGGCAAAAACTCTCCACTCTTAAGCCTGAGCACGGTATCTACCTTACCGTGAAGGCCCAGCTCTGGATCCTCCACCGGCACATCGTGGAGTATCTCCATTACCTCGGAAGCCGGAATCCCGTAGATTTCCTTCCTTCGCTCGATTCTCTCTTCCTCCTTTTCATGCTGCTCTTTGCTGAACTCCATCTTCTTAAGCGGAGGGGGCCTCAGACCCAGCTTCCTGTAGAGGTAGAACTCCCTCGGGCAATAGAAAAACGTGAAAAGTTCCCAGACGCTGAACTCACCACCTCTGCCAGAAGCCCTCGTACTCATCGATCTCCCCGCGCAGGAATTTGGCGAGCTTTCTTGCCTGCAGCAGTATAGCATCGCTCCAGCTCAGCTTTTGCTCCCCTATCCTGACCTCGCCCGCCAGTAGCTCCAGTTGCTGCTCCAAGTAAAGCCTCCGAGTGCTATCCTTCATCTGGCAGATCCCATTCACGAACTCGAACCCGTCTTTTGAGACCATCTTCTTGCTTACGAGCTTAACCACCAGCCTGTCCACCAAGTGTGGCCTGAACTCCTCCATGAGGTCTAAGACCATGCTCGGCTTTCCAGGTTTGTCCGCATGGAGGAAACCACCATAGGGGTCAAGGCCGGCATAGTGAACGGCCCTCCATGCCTCGCCCAGCAGGACTCCGTAGCCGTAGTTCAGCATGGCGTTCACGGGGTCTTGGGCATAGCGCCCGCTCCTGCTTTCAAATCCTAGCGGTACCAGAATCCCCTTGAGGGCGTTCCAATAGTGCTGGGCGGCCCTTCCCTCTAAGTTCATCAGCGAATCCCTTACCTCATCCACCCTCTCACCGCTCACCCTCTTCACCTCCTCGACCAAGGCACGCCCCTCCTGGGCTGCCGCGTAAAGGATTCGGGCCAGCTCGGGATCCGTGTCTATCCTCTTCTTCGCCAGGGTCCCGAGGGTCGCCACTTGATTTTTTATCTTGGCCTCGACGACGGCCTTCGCCACCCGCACCCCGCGCTCGTCCATGTAGGCGTAGTACTGCTGGCGCCTCGTGCTGACCGTTCTCATCTCGGGAGGGGATAGCCTGGCCATGACCTCCCCGCGGAAGTCGATGAGGAGGACGTCCACCCCGTGCTCAGCTAGCAGCCTTAGGGCATCCGTGCTCACGCTCCCCTTTCCCGAGATGATGACGAGTTCGAGCTCCTTCGGGTGTACGTGGGCAACGGTCCTCCCCTCCTCCCTCACCACCAGCGTTTCCCCTTGCACCCCCAGGAACTTCCCGAAGCCGTCCACGACCAGCCTCACCCGCACACCTCCGAGAACATGCAGCTTGCCGGGCACTCCTTCGCCTTGCCCGGATCCTTCCTCTGCGCGACCAGCTCCAGCTTGCGGTCCCGCTCCTCCACCCACCAGTTTCTGAGGTCTTCGCTGATGAAGAAGAGGTCCCTTTCCACCACGACCCTGTTTCCCCTGAAGTTAATCAGGATGGAGCAGCCCACGTCGACCGGGATCTCGTAGAGGCTCTCTATCACCAAAGCGTAACCGGTGGGGTAGAGGCGGTAGAAGTCCCTCCTGGGCCCTCCCACCTTCACATCGAAGACGATGTGCCTGAGGTAATCGTAGCAGTCTACGCTCAGGGTTCCGCTCAGCCCCAGCAGGGTCCCGCTTAGCTTGTGCTCCACCAGGAAGGGGACGGCCGTGGCCAGGACATCCAAGTCCGTGGCGAAAGGGTGGGAGGCCCTGGTCTCGTGATAGGCCGCCGTCACTTGGCTTAAGGAGAAATCCCAGAGGGACCTGAGAAGGGGGGCGAAGGAATCGACATCCTCGAACTCCTGCTTCTTGCTTTCTGCCTCTCCCGCCCACCAGCTCTGGAAATCTGGGGCGAAGTTCCCCCTCCTAGCCTCCGTGAAGAGGTGCTCCAGCATGTTGTGGACGCTGGCCCCCAGCAGGATCTCCCTCGTCCGCCTTGGCTGCTTCTTTTCGACGTACGTCAGGTAGACATCCCTCCCGCTCTCGCAGAACCTCCCGCAGACGGCGAACATCGAGATGCGCTCCGGGTGGTAGGGCTTTAGGGGTTCCTTGTACCAACTCCATCCCCGCAGCTCTTGGCTCACTCCGATCTCTCGGGCGAGGGGGAGGATTCGGTTGAGGAGGTACTTGTGATCCTGAGCCGTGAGGTAGAAGACCAAGCCTCAACCCCCGCTCCGTGCTGGCTCCAAAAGAGTACTACTACCGCCTAAAAGGCGTTTGGTTCAAACGATCTCAACTTTTCGCTCCTTCGCGACCTCCACGGGCTTTTCCGTCACCGCCCTCCAGAGCTTCACGCACCGGTCGCAGAGGGGCACCACGTAGATCCTGTCTCTCTCGCAACCGATGAAGTTCGGCAGCTCCTTCAGGAGGACCTCCCGGTCGTGAGAGTTCAGCTCCCCGCAGAAGGCCGAGAGCTGGACTCTCTGGAGCCCGTAGTCGAAAAGCCTCCTGGCGAGGCGGTCGCGCAGGCTGTTGGAGCTTATGTCGTATATCACCAGAGTCTGCATCGTCTTATTTCGGATAATGAGAAAAAAAGTTGGTGAGGCTGAAGCTCAGCAGGAAAACTAGGGTAGCGGTGCTGACGGGTGCTGGGGTTTCGGCCGAGAGCGGCGTGCCGATCTTCCGGGGGAAGGGGAGCATGTGGGAGATTCCGGAGGCGAGGAGGCTGGCGGAGAGGGCAGGGCCGCCCTGGAACGACCGGGGGACCTGGGAGTTCTACGAGTGGAGGAGGCAGCTGGTGAGCAGGTGTCAGCCGAATCCCGCCCACCTCACGCTGGCGGAGATGGAGGGGTGGTTCGAGGACTTCACCCTCGTGACCCAGAACGTGGACGGGCTTCACAGGAGGGCCGGGAGCAGGAGGGTCTTCGAGCTGCACGGGAGCATGTGGAGGGGGAGGTGCGAGGAGTGCGGCCGCGTGAGGGAGCTCCCCCAGACCCCCCTCCCCCAGCTTCCCCCCCTTTGCGAGTGCGGAAATGCCCTCCGTCCCGACGTGGTCCAGTTCGGCGAGCCCGTGAAGACCGAGGCCCTCAGGGAAGGGCTCCTGGCCGCCCGGAGGTGCGACCTCTTCCTGGTGATAGGGACCTCCGCTGTGGTTTATCCGGCAGCCGAGCTCCCCCTCCTCGCCCTCAAGCGCGGCTCGGCGGTGGTGGAGATAAACCCGGTTGAAACCTCTCTGTCGAGGATGGTGCATCGCTCGTTCCGGGGGAGAGCCGGGCAGATCCTTCCGGTCCTCTGGCAAGCCTGGAGAGAGGAAATGGAACAAAACGGGGAGGCACTGGTGGAATTGTGAACATTTTGAGCTAGCCTATGTTCAACACTTTTCTAAGGACATCTTTCTCCTCCCGCCCGCCGCACCTTAAGTCAGCACCACCTGAGCTTCCTCAGCCTCTCTAGGATTCCCCTCTTCCTCCTCTCCCCTAGGTAGAGGGAGACGGTGGATGTGGAGACCCCTAGTCTCCTCCCTATCTCCCTGTAGGTCAGCCCCTTCTGCCTGAGCTCCCTCATCCTCCTCAGCTTGTCGAAGGTGACTTTCCTCCGGGGCAAGTTACCTTTCTTTTTCCCCCGGCGGATATTTAGCCTTTTGACGAACCTTGCCAGAACCTGAGACCATATGGAGTGGAATTTTGAGCTCAGGTAGCCCCTAGGCACGGTTCCCCCCGGATTTCCCCTCCAGAACGACGTTCCGCTTGGTCGAGCACCCGTGAGCTGAAAGAACTTTTCTATCCTGCTCTCCAGCTCGTGCCCCTTCTCAGAGGGTGCCCCCATGACCCATCGAACATCTGCCCCGAACTAAGAAACTTAGGGGAGTCATAGGGCCTAGGAATCAGTGAGGGTTAGGGACAAACCCTCCTCTGACTACAAGAAATCACCGCAACGCCAAATCGCCTTCATCTCACGACCTCTTCTTCGAAGGGCACGGTCAGGGTTCCCAGCGGGGTGCTGATGTAGGCGACGCCGGTTATCCGCCAGGTGACGTGTCCGCCCCCCGTCAGAGCCTCCCAGAGGGTTCGGATGGCCCCCGAGTAGGACAGGTCGAAGGGCGTGGTCACGGTCCTCGAGGCCCCGGGGGCGATGTCCACCCTCTCGGTGATCCTGCCGTCCCCAACGTGGATGCCGTTCCCGTATACGGAGTAGTCGGCCCTGTCCAGAGTTGCCGTCACGTCGTTCGGGTTATAGAGCCTGAGCTTAATGTCGAGGGTCGCGCTCGTAAGCCCGACGCTCCCCACCTGAACATCCTCGAGGTGAACCTCGACGTTCTTCAGTGCCTCCCGCTTCTGGTATTCCTGATAAACGTAAAACCCGAGGCCCGCCAGAATCAGAACGGCGACCAGTATGCCCACGGCCTTAGCCGCACCCATCTCTTGGTGTTTTGAGGAACTGCATAAAAAGGTGTGGGCCTAGCCTACGGCAGATTGAGATGGAGGCGAAGGGGACCGGCGAGGAGTGAGTTGATTTCATCCTCCCCATCACTTGATTGTCGCCCCGATGCTTTTTCCGGTGCCCAGCCTCGTCACTGATAATCATAGCCTTTCGATTAGGGTGGATTTGAAGACTTTAACAAACCAGCTCCGTAGTGTAACCGTACTGCGGCGGATAGTGCCAGGGAACTGGAGGCTAAGCCCCCCGCAGGAACCGGGCTAGGAAAACCTATATAAAGGGTAAAAAAACCTCTTTTTTTCGGAAAAAATGGAAAGTAAGTGGGGGGGCGGCGAGCTTCTGAGGCCGCTTTTGGCGGTGCTCTTGGCCTCAGTACTCCTAGCGTTTTTCCTGCCTGGGGCTAGGGCCGACTGGAGCGTGAGCTGGGACACGGACGACGAGTGGAGGGAAGGGGCCTACGAGAACGCCTGCGTAAGGGACGGGAGCGTGTTCATAGGGATCTATCCCCCCGATCCGTTCTTCGAGAAGGGGGGCTGGCTGGGATGGACACAAACGCTCAAGGAGGTGGATGAGGTAAAAGCAGATGTTGTGAACGGCCAAGGCTACTTCTACGCCCGGGATCACTCGGGGACATCGGGGGAGTACGGGGAAGCCTACGGCTACCTCGACAGTGGCTTTTACCTAGACGTTGCGGGGATCCGGACGGCCAACCTGACCTTCTGGTACAAGGCCTACACCACCGATTTCAACCAGGGCAGGAGCAACACCCGCCTTCGGATTGAGCTCCAGCCACCTAACTCCTCTGGGTGGTTTACTCTCTGGGAGAAATCGTATTCCCAACCCCAGAGCGGTACAGTACACGATGGTTATGAAACGGTTTCCATCCCAAGCACCTATCTTTCCCAGAGCGGCTGGTACACCATCAGGATTGAGGCATACTGGTACCTCAACCCCACCGGAACCTACGATGACGAGCTTTTCTACTGGTATGTGGATGACCTGTCTATGAACTTCACGAGGGCCCGCCACGTCAGCTCCTGGCGGGACCTAGGCACCGCCTGCGCCTGGAAGACCCTCACGGCCAGCACGAGTATTCCCTCCGGAGGAATCACCGCAACCGTTGAGGTGAGCGACGACGGGAGCACCGTGAAGGGGTCCCAGATCCTTTACCTGAGCGACGGCCTTCAGGATTACTCCATCACCACGTTGCCCGTGGCCCGCTATGTGAGGGTGGCAACGGACTTCTGGACAAACTCCAAGAACACCAGCCCCGAGCTGAAGTACTACACGGTGACCGCGGACCCCGTTCCCTCCCTCTCCTCCGGGGGCGTCACGCCCAGCAGCGGAACGGTGGGCACCACCTTCACCTTCACCGTGACCTACCGGGATCCGGACGGGGATCCCCCCTCCTACGTCAAGGTCTTTGTCGACGGTCAGGAGTTCTACATGACCTTGGCAAGCGGGTCCTACGAGACGGGTGCCACCTACCAGTACCTCACGGCCACCCTCGGCGCCGGGTCACACACCTACTACTTCTACGCCAGCGATGGGACGACTTCGGTTCGGTTCCCCAGCGGCACCCTCTCGGGCCCGACCGTTGTCAAGACACCCACCACCCTTTCCCTTGCCCCCTCCAGCTTCAGCGTCACCGCGGGGGGAACCCAAACCCTGGTGGCGTGGCTCTCGGCAGGCGGGAGCCCCCTGGTGGGTAAGACCATCTCTTGGGAGGCCACCGCGGGGAGCCTCTCCGCCACCAGCAGCAGCACGGACTCCTCCGGCCAGGCCACGGTCGTCTTCACCGCCCCGAGCTACGCCACATCCGTTACCATAACCGCCTCCTTCTCCGGCGATGAGCAGTACGAGGGGAGCTACGCCTCCTGCTCGGGGAGCGTCACATCCGGGGGCGGCCCCACCCCATCCCCTCCCTCCGAGGACAGCGACGGCGATGGCATGCCTGATTCTTGGGAACTCCAGCACAATCTGAACCCCCACCTCAACGATGCCGGTCAAGACCCCGACGGGGACGGCTACACGAACCTTCAGGAGTATCTGAATGGAACCGATCCGTGGGTGTACGACGCTGTTGTCGGGACTAGGCCCTCTTCCCGGGTTCCCCTCGTCCTCCCAATAATTATTGTGGTGATTGCGGCGGTTGCCGGGGCGATGCTCGCCTCGAGAAGGCGCAAATCGGGGGGCGAGGGTGGGTCCGCCTCCGGCCCAGCGGAAGGGCGTTGCCCCCACTGTAAGTCCAAGCTCCCCCCCGACGCCGACTTCTGTCCGGAGTGCGGTAAGAAGGTCAGGAAATAGGGCCCCCAGGCCGCTCGGTTTTCCGGTTTGGGCCCAAGGAAATCGCTCCGGGTTCTGCGGGAGAAACCACAATCCCCCGTTTCGGGGGTTCCCTTCAGCTTCTCAACCGATCTGAGCGGGCCTCGCAGGGGGGACGCTCGCCACATTTCAAGCATGGACGCCGTTTCCCAGCAGGATCACCGTTCGCAGGACCCCATCGTTGTAGTGGTACTCGTCCTCCCCCTCGAAGCAACCCCCGTTCCCGTATCGGATGTTTTCCACCCAGCGGACCCTGCTCCCCACCCTCCCCACCTTCCCGTCGTAGTACCCCAAGGCATGCAGCCCGAGCCTCACATCCTCCTCGAAGGACTCCCACTTCACGTTGGGCCAGACGATGGATTCGCTCGCCTCCGCCAGCTCTCTGGTTATCCTCGTCCCCCTCAGGTGGTTGAGGGGATTCTCGTCCGCGTACTCCAGGTGCCCGCTGACCGCCCAGAGGTGGCCGAACCTCGTCCCCCGCACGTACATGCACTTCATGTGGAACTGTAGGAGGGAGTTCGCCCCCACCGAGAACTTGCGGAAGAGTTCCACCTCCTCTTTTGCTGGGTACATCTCATCCACCTCCCGCACCAAGGAGCCCGCCGGGGAGGGGAAGTACCCCATCTTCCCGAACAGCCAGACGATGGTCGCCTTGGACTCCTCCTTCGTCTCCCCCTCCACGAAGAGCAGGAGGTTGACCGGGTTCTCTACCCCCTCCTTCAGCGGATCCTCCCAGTGCCAGTGGTCGACGTAGTAGTCCAGCAGGAAGGCCTTGCATCCCTTCATCTGGTCCTTGGGGAGACCCGGTTTTCTCAGGGAGTCCACGAGCGCTTGCACCTGCCCCGCGAGGCCCTCGGGGGCGGCGCCGGACTCCTCCCGGCTCAGGGAGGGGGCGGAAACGGAGCCTCGGTGGGCCTCCGGGGAGCCAGTTAGGTTCGAGAACTCCCCGCCCTCCAGCCTCCTGAAGTACGCATCGTTGAAGGCGTAGCACCCGCCGTAGAGCTTGAGGCCTTCCCTGCCGATGGCCTCCATGAGCCCGTCCCAGAGGGGGCCCACCACCTCCGTGACCAGGCGGTTGATCCCGCCCGAGGTCACCTCCGCCAGCACCCAGATGGGCTGCCCCAGGATCTCCTTCCTGTAGACCACCCAGGCGTGCCCCACCACCTCAGATCCCGATGCCTCCTGGAGCTCCTGCATCGGAATCCCGCAGACCACGTAGACATCCTCGGGCCCGTAGCCCCAGGCCCTCAGAAGGGTGGCGTAGAGGATGGCCTGATCTATGCACACGCCCCTGCGTGAGGCGATGGTTTCCCTGGGGAGCTGGCTCCAGAAGCCGTGCTCCTGGAGCCACCGCTCGGCATCCAGCTTGCCGAAGTCGTACCTGACCACGTCGCCCGGGTCGGACCCGGTTATCCCTCCCCCCACCCAGTCGGCGAGGTAGTCCTCCACGGGCCTGAGGTCCCACCGGGGCTTCCGCTCTAGGAGCTCCCGCAGGGTGAACCTGATCACCGGGTCCCCCGGGGTCACCAGGTAGGGGCTCAGGTAGAGGGCGTAGCTCGGATCCATCTCCAGCTCCGAGCGGGGGATGAAGGCGGAGAGGTGATTCGCGACCCTCTCCCCGCTCCACTCGGCCACCAAGTCCGAGCACACCTCGAAGCCCGTGAGGAAGGGGGAGCCCCCGATGCTGCTCCAGACCGGGAGGGTCTCGAGCGTGAAGGTGCCGCGGTACTCCTGCCCGGGGGAGAGGGGGGGAGCCTCCCACCTCCTTTCCCCGAGAACGAGCTCCAGACCCGAAACCTGAGCCGTGCCTTGGTTCAGGAGAGTGTACTCCACCGTCGCCACGGCCAGGGGGAGGTCGTTCTCATCCCGCGTCCACTCCCAGCCCTCCAGCCTCTGGCTGAGGACCAAGCCGGGCTGACCCGTCGCGGCCCCGCCTCCCGTTTGCTGGGAAGCTGAGGGGGAGAGCCCAAGGTGGAGAAGGACCGAGGCCCCCGTCCCCTCGTCGGGCTGGCCTGGGGGAACCGAGGCCCCCTGGGTTACCGTCCTCCCCTGAGGGGGGTAGAGGATGCCGGGGGAGAAGCGGGAGGTGTTGGGAGAGGAGCGGGCGGGAAGGAAGAAGAGGAGGGTTCCGAGCACTAGGGAGAGGATGAGGAGGGAGCCCAGCAGCCTCCTCGGGGCCCTCCTGGGGGAGGGCGCCGGGGCCCCGCAGCGGTGGCAGTACCTCGCCCCGGGCCAGAGCTCACCCCCGCAGGAGGGGCAGCGCCCGCCTCTCTTCCTTCCCTTCTCCATCTTCTCCGCTTAATTCTCTGAAAGAAGCCGGATAAATCCCTTTTCTCAAAAAAGGTGGTCTTTTAGGGCTCATTTTTTCCAGAACTCCCGGTTTAAGGCCTTTTCTTCGTTTGGGCTCATCCCTATTTATGTGCGGGGTTCAAAAATTTTAGGACATGGAGGCGAGGAGGGCGGAGAGGCCCCGCCTGGTGCTGGAGGAGGGGGAGTGGTACCTCCCCCCCGAGGAGCAGGTGGTGGCCGTCATCAGGGCCCTGGACCACGAGGTCAGGAGGGAGATCCTCCGGAGGCTGGAGCGCCCCATGAGGAAGTACGAGATAGCCAGGTTCGTGCACGAGGCCTTCGGGAGGAAGTACTCCCGCTCCCTCATCGAGCACCACCTGAAGCTGCTGAGGCAGGCGGGCCTGATCGAGTACAGGCGGGCGGAGGGAGGGGGGAGGCTGGTCTGCCGCACCTGCGACTTCCGCCTCCAGCTCAGGGCCAGGGAGAGGCCGCCGGGGGAGCTGGTGGCCAGGCTCAGGAGGGCTGGGGCCCCTTGAGCCCCGTTTTCTCCGTGGTGGGGACGAAGGGGGGCTGCGGGAAGTCCACCACGGCCATCTCCCTCTCCATCTGGCTCTCCAAGCTCAGGCCGAAGCAGTGGGTCCTGCTGGTGGACGGGGACCAGTTCGTGCGCACCGTGCAGCTCAAGCTCTGCCAGAGGGTGGAGGCCACCTTGGCCGACGTCCTGAGGGACAGGGAACCCTTGGAGAGGTCCGTCCACCTCTGCGACCTGGACGACGCTAGGACCAAGAGGCCCCTCTTCCCCAACCTGGCCGTCCTCCCCGCCAGCAGGGAGGGGGGGGAGTTCCTCCCGGAGGTGGTGGGTAGGCACCACGACTACCTCATGGGCCTGGCCCAGAGGTTCGACGAGATGGTGGGGAGGCTGAGGAGGAGGTTCGAGTGGATCGTGGTGGACACCCCCGCCTCCTTCTCCGCCGAGCACCTGGTCCTGACGGGGGTGGCCGACGCCGTGGTCTACGTGGTCACGCCCGACCGGGACTCCATCGAGGCCACCAGGCGGACGGCGGAGGGCCTGCGGAGGTACCTGGGGCTGAGGGCGCTGGGGGTGGTGGTGAACAGGCTGCCCGCCGGGGAGGATCCCGGGCCCTGGATGGAGGGGGCGAGGGGGATAGGGGAGGTGCTGGGGGTGGTCCCGGAGGACCCGAGGGTGGAGGAGGCCTTCAGGAAGGATCTGCCCGTGGTGGTGGTGGACCCGGAGTGCCCAGCCAGCGCGGCCTTCAGGGAGATCGCGGGGAGGGTCCTGAGGGCCAGGGTCCCTCCCAGCGGGCTCAGGGAGAAGGTGGAGAGGGCGGTGGAGCTGGAGGAGAGGGAGCTCGGGGGGTAGCTACTCCAGCGGCTTTATGGGCCTGGTGCGCCGCTCCACCCCCTCCAAGCGCTCCCTGGCGGCGGGCCTTATTATCCTGCGGTAGGCCTCCACCACGGGAGAGGGCGGGAGGGGCTCGGGGGCCGGCCCCACCCGCCTCCCGCACCTGTGGCAGAACTTGGCGCCGGGCAGCAGCTCGGCCCCGCACCTGGCGCAGAACTTCATCCTTTAGAACTTCCCCTTTTCCGGAAAAGGCTTTTCCCTCTCGGCAGGCTTAAAAGCATCCGAAGGCCAAAAAAAATTGTGAAGCGGGCCGTGCTGGTTCCCCTCGCGGGAGCGCTGCTCCTGCTGGTGGGGCTGAGAGGGGTTGGGGCGGAAACATATCGCTTAGCTTGGAGCTACCAGACCGGTGGTGAGGTTTCCTCGGTCTCTATCTCCTCCGACGGTAGCTACATAGCCGCCGCGAGCGGTCGCTGGGTCTACCTCTTCTCCAGATCCACCGGCACCCCCCTCTGGAGCTACTGGACCGGTGGTCGGGTTGAGTCGGTCTCCATCTCCTCCGACGGCAGCTACATAGCCGCCGGGAGCCAAGACGGTAAGGTCTACCTCTCCGTCCAGCTCACGGGAACCCCGGGTCGCGGTCTCCTCCCGCTAATCCTGATTTTGGTGGTGGTGGGGGCGGCCGTGGCCGGCACGGTCGCTTGGAGGAGGGGGCTCCTCCGGAGACCCGCGGGGGCCAGGCCGCCGGGCGAACCCAAGGGTCCTTTCTGCCCCCACTGCAAGCTCAGGCTCCCCCGACGCCCAGTTCTGCCCCGAGTGCGGTAAGAAGGTAAAATAAGGTGAAGGGGTCCAAGGAGCGAGGTACTCTCTTCCTCACGCGCCCTTTCCACCCACTCCTTCCCTCAGATTTCTCCTCTTCCTTGAGGACACCCTCTTCTTCACGCCCCCGGAGCCCTGAAGCGTGCCCTTTGTTGAGGGTTGTCCGTCACAGCTCCTTGGGGAGGAGCTAGAAGAAATCTCCTTTCTTAAGGACACTTTTCTCATCCCGCCGGCCGCACCACCCATGAGCTTACCCGATCCCGGCCTAGAACCTCACCAGGGCCCTCACGCACTGGAAGGAGGCCTCCAGGGGCCTCTCCCCCTCGGGCACCTGGAAGGTGAAGAAGCCCTCGACCGACTCCCCCGGCTCCAGGTCCACCCAGCGCGCTCCCTCCGAGTAGGGGGTGAGGGGGTAGAGCTCTCCCCCCTCCGTGGCCATCTGCCCGAAGCTTATCCAGGGGGTCCTCTGGGAGCTCTCCGAGAGGTTCCGGTACCTGAAGTGGAGGAGGATGAACTCGGTCCCGGGATCCGCCTCCACCGTGCAGACCTCCGGACCGAGGTAGCTGTAGGAGCGGGTGTAGGTCACGGTCCGGTTCTCGCTCCAGGAGAGGGGGGTGAAGGAGACGTTTTCCGTCCAGTCCACCTGGGGCAGGGTTTCACCCATCCGCAGGGTGGGTAGGGAGAAGACGAGGTTCTCCTCCAGCAGAACCTTCCCCTCCCTGTCCAGCACCCTCAGCCTTCCCATGAGGGAGGAGCTCCCCACCTCCCTCCCCACCTGGGCGTAGCGGCAGGGGAGGGTGAACTCCCTCTCCTCCCCGGGACGCAGCTCCCCCCAGGCCCACCCCGAAACCTCCTTTTCCCCGAGGGTCAGGACCAGAGCACCCATCCTGCAGGGGGCCCCTCCCTCGTTCCTCAGGGTCACCCTCACCTCGTCCAGGAAAACGCGCTCCAGGTCCAGCGAGCTCACGGGGGAGGGGGTGTAGCCGACACACAGGATCTCCGGGGAGGGCGGAGCCCCCCTCTGCAGGAGGACCGCGAGGCCCAGGAGCAGCAGGGCCACCACCACAGCCCCGCTTCCCCTCCATCCCACCTTCACGATCCGCCTTTTCCTTCCCACCACTAAGCCTTTTGCCGGGAGGGTCACTCTATGCCCCACTTCCTGCTCGCCTTTACTATGAGGAAGATCACGAAGGCCACGATCAGGAAGGTTATCAGGGCCCCCACGAAGTGTCCCACCCTGAAGGGCCCCACCTCCACCTCCTCCCAGGTGGACCCCGGCACGACCAGCTGGATGATGGGCATGAGAAGGTCACCCACCATGGCCTGAACCAGCGCCCCCAGGTAGATACCCAGGATGAAGGCCACGGCCATCCCCAGCACCTTGTACTTGGAGATGAACTCCAGGAACTCCGCCCTGAAGCCCTTGGGAGGGGGAGGGGAGGGCTTGGGCTCCAGAAGCGCCCTTATGCGCCTCAGCTCCTCCAGCATCTCCTCTTCCTTCGCCACAGGGGCACTACTCGGGAGTTCCCTTAAGCTTTTCCGCGAGCTCCTGCAGCCTCCTGAACCACTCGGGGACGGTGGGCTCCGGGAGGATCCTGCGGGGGACGTGGGGCCTGATGTCCAGCACGGGGGTCCCGTCGAAGAGGTCCAGGCCGGAGACCCTCAGGAGCCTCCCCCTCCTCTCCTCCAGCCTCACCACCGTCATGCCCACCGGGTTGGGGCGGTGGGGGGAGTCCGTGCAGAAGACCCCCACCTCGGGTATCTCCTCCTCAGGCACCCCGAGCCTCAGCCACCTCCTGGGTCTCACCCTGAGGACCCTCCTCTCCCCCTCTCCCACCTTGTGGAGCCAGACCACCAGCCTCAGGTGGGAGAAGCCCTCTATTCCCTCCAGCGCCGGCTCGTACTCCGGGTAGACCTCCACCTCCCCCTCCACCCCTCCCGACCTCCAGGCCTCCCTGACCTCCTCATCGCTCAGCCTCACCCTCACCACCCCCACCGGCCTCAGCTCCACCCACATCCGCTCAGGAGAAGGGAGGGAGGGCTTATAGCCTGCGGCTCCGGGGAAGGATGATGGAGGAAAGAAAGGGGATGCCGCTGCTGGGGGAAAGGTTCCCCGAGATGAGGGTTCGGACCACGCACGGTGAAAAGGTTCTGCCGAACGACTACGCCGGGAAGTGGTTCGTGCTCTTCAGCCATCCCGCCGACTTCACGCCGGTGTGCACCACGGAGTTCGTGGCCTTCCAGAAGAGGTACGACAGGTTCAGGGCCCTGAACTGCGAGCTCATAGGCCTCAGCGTGGATCAGGTCTTCTCCCACCTGAAGTGGGTGGAGTGGATCAGGGAGAAGCTGGGGGTGGAGATCCAGTTCCCCATCATCGCCGACACGGGGGCCGTGGCGGAGAGGCTGGGCCTCATCCACCCGGGCAAGGGCACCAACACGGTGAGGGCCGTCTTCGTGGTGGATGCGGAGGGGAAAATCCGCATCATCCTGTACTACCCGCAGGAGCTGGGGAGGAACATGGACGAGATCCTGAGGGTGGTGGAGGCCATGCAGCTCTCCGACAGGCACGGGGTGGCCATGCCCGCCAACTGGCCCCACAACGAGCTGGTGGGGGACCACGTGATCGTCCCTCCCGCGAGCACCGTCGAGGACGTGCAGGACAGGCTGAGGAGGGCCAAGGCCGGAGAAATAGAGTGCTTCGACTGGTGGCTCTGCCACAAGAAGCTCTAAAGGTAGCCTCCCGGCACTCCCCATCCCCGATCCCCCTGCGAGCGATTTAAGGAGAGAGGGGAGAAGGTGGAGGGATGGAGGTAAGGGCCGTCAAACCCCTGGTCTGGAACTTCAGGGTGGCGGAGGGGAAGGAGGCCTGGAGGGAGGTGGTCTACTCCGCCAGGCTCTCGGGAGTCCCCGACCCGCTGAAGGAGGAGGAGGTCTTCAGGATGATGGTGAGGAACGACTACGGCTCCGTCTTGGAGCACGTGCTGGTGAAGTTCGACGTGAAGATGTCCAAGGGGATGGCCCCCGAGTTCCTGGAGCACCGGATGGCCAGCCACACCGGCTTCTCCACCCGGTACCTGAGGGCCAGCGAGGGGGGGAGGGAGGAGGGGGTCTACGAGGTGGTGGTCCCCTGGCACCTGCTGGGGAGGGGGGAGAGGGACCCCTCCCTGAGGGCCTTCTGGAGGGCGGTGGGAGGGGCCCTGAAGGAGTACGAGGGGATGCTGGAGAGGGGGGTGCCCAGGGAGGCGGCCAGGTACGTGCTCCCCTTCTGCCAGGCGGTGGGGATCTACCACGTGACCATGAACCTGCGCTCCCTCCTCAACCTGCTGGGCCTGAGGCTCTGCGTCAGGTCCTCCCCGGAGTTCAGGTGCCTGGCCTCCCAGCTCTACTTCCTCCTGGTGGAGCAGCTCCCCCTCCTGAGGGGGCTGGTGGGGTGCAGAGGCTTCATGCTCAGGGTCTGCCCGGAGGAGGGGGTGACAGGGGTGAGGAGCGGAAAGCCTCACCCCTTCTACCCGCCCTGCCCCTTCCGGGATCCCAGGAGCAAGATCTTCCTTCCCACCAAGGGGGAGACGGCGGGGTCCTCCTTCGACGCCTCCCTGGCCCTGAAGGCTCAGGAGGAGCTCTTCCGCAGGTGGGCCTCCTGGGAGGGAGAACCCTCACCCCGCTCCTGAGGCGAGGATGCCCGCCAACCTCCCCCCCGAGTACTTCAAGGCCGAGCAGAGGTACCTGCAGGCCAAGACCCTGGAGGAGAAGATCCGGGCCACGGAGGAGCTGATCAGGATCGCCCCCAAGCACAAGGGGACGGAGAAGCTCCTGAGGATGCTCAAGCGCAGGCTGGCCAAGCTGAGGGGGGAGCTGGAGGAGAGGGAGAGGAGGAGGGGAGGGAGGGGGCCCAGCTTCGCCGTGAAGAAGGAGGGATGCGCCCAGGTGGCCCTGGTGGGCCTGCCCAACTCCGGCAAGTCCACCCTCCTCAGGAAGCTCACCGCCGCCAGGCCGGAGGTGGCGGATTACCCCTTCACCACCCGCCTCCCCGTGCCGGGGATGATGGAGTACGAGGACGTGCAGGTCCAGCTGGTGGAGATACCCGCCCTGGTGGAGGGCTCGAGCCTGGGGAGGGGTCTGGGAGCCCAGCCCCTCAGCGCGGCCAGGAACGCGGACGCGATCGCCCTGGTGGTGGACGCCTCCTCGGACCCCCAAAGGCAGCTGGAGATCCTGGTGAGGGAGCTGGAGGAGGGGGGGATAAGGCTCAACCGCTCCCCTCCCAGGGTCACCATCCAGCGCAGGGAGGAGGGGGGAATCGTCCTGAGGGGGGAGGAGCTGGTGGAGGGGGGAAGGGAGGGGATCCTGGAGCTCCTCAGGGAGCACAGGATCCACAACGCCCTGGTGGTGGTGGAGGAGAGGGTGGACCTCCGGACCCTGGAGGAGCTGCTGGAGGGATCGGTGGTCTACCGCCCCTGCTTCGTCCTCCTCACCAAGACCGACCTGTCGCCCGGGACGGCGGGGGGGCTGGGACCCTTCAGGGTGATAGATGCGGGGAGGCCGCCGGAGGAGCTGAAGAGGGAGATCTTCCGGAGCCTGGGCCTCATCAGGGTCTACACCAAGAAGCCCAACGAGGAGCCCTCCAGGGAGCCCCTGGTCCTTCCCCGCGGATCCACCCCCCGGGACGTGGCCAGGGCCATCCACAAGGAGCTGGAGAGGGAACTGAGGGCCGTGAGGGTCTGGGGTTCCACCCGCTTCCCGGGGCAGTGGGTGCCCCGGGACTACCCCCTGCAGGATGGGGACGTGGTGGAGCTTCACACCTGAGGCTCAGAGGAGCCTCCTCACCCTCTCCTCCAGGGCCTCCGAGGGGAGGGCCCCCACCGTCTCGTCCACCAGCTTCCCCTCCCTGAAGTACAGGAGGGTGGGGATGCTCATGATCCCGTAGCGCTCGGCCAGGGAGGGGTGCTCGTCCACGTTGAGCTTGCCGAAGGCCACCTTCCCGGCGTACTTCCTGGCCAGCTCCTCCACCACCGGGGCGAGGATCCGGCAGGGGGGGCACCAGGCCGCCCAGAAGTCCACCACCGCCCGGGGGTTCTCCCTGATGAACCTGTCGAAGCTCTCCTCCGTCAGCTCCACCGGCCCCGAGGCGCTCACCCTCCTTCCCCCCAGGAGCTCCCTCTCCAGCTCCCTGAGCTTCCTCTCCCGTATCCTGGCGAGCTCCTCATCCATCCCAACCCTCCGCTCCCTCGTGCGCCCTAAATACCTTTCCTCCCCCCGCCTCCCCTCAGGTAACCTTTAAAGAGGGCTTCCCAAGGAAGAGAGGATGAAAAAGCCCAGGCTGGTCCTCATAGCGGGAGGGGGGAGGGTGGGCTCCCACCTGGCGGAGGTGCTAACCAAGAAGGGGAGGGACGTGGTCCTCATAGACAAGGACCCCCAGGTGTGCGAGCGCCTGGCGGAGAGGCTGAACGTACTGATCATCCACGGCGACGCCACCGAGAAGGAGACGCTGGAGGAGGCCAGGGTGGGGGAGGCGGACGTGTTCGTGGGGGCCACGGGAAACGACAACGACAACATCGTGGCCTGCCAGCTGGCCAAGAACGCCTACGGTGTTCCGCTGGTGATGGCCAGGGTGGAGGACCCCGAGCTGGCCAAGATGGCCAAGAGCTTCAACATCGACCTCATGGTCAGCCCCTCCCACGTGGCCTCCATGGTGCTGGAGAACGCCATCTCCCTCCCCGGCACCACCTCCATCTTCCTCTCCGACACCCCCATGACGGCGGCCGAGATCAGGATCCCGGAGGGCTCCAAGGTGGTGCACAAGAAGCTCTCCGAGCTCACCATCCCCAGGGGGTGCATCATAGGGATGATCTACAGGAACGGGGAGCTGGTGGTCCCCAGGGGGGACAGCACGCTGGAGGCCGGGGACATCGTGGCGATCATGGGGAAGGAAGAGGCCATAGCCAAGCTGGTGGATCAGATAAGGAGTAGGTGAGGATGGCCTTCAGGAAGCTGGGGATAAGGGGGTTCCTCAGGAGGAACTTCGACTTCCTGAGCGGGGTGCTCCTGGAGTTCCTCACCGCCTCCTCCCTCCTCCTCCTTCTGGCCGCCCTCTGCTTTCTGGTGGTGACCCTCTCCTCCCTATGAGGTGCCCAACTTGCTCTTCCGCCTCACGGGGGGGGACTGGAGGATCATCCTGTACCACCTGGGGAGGATGCTCCACCTCCTCTCCCTGGTCTTCCTCCTCCCCCTGGTCCCCGCCCTCTTCTACGGGGAGCTGGACACCCTCCCCCACTTCCTCCTCACCTCCGGCCTCACCCTCCTGCTGGCCACCCTCCTCTCCCGCTCCTGCCAGACCGAGGAGCCCATGGAGCTAAAGCACGCCCTCTGCCTGGTGGCCCTGGCCTGGCTCTCGGCCTCCCTCCTGGCCTCCCTCCCCCTCTGGCTGGGAGGGGCCTGCGCCTCCCCCCTGGACGCCTGCTTCGAGTCCCTGAGCGGCTTCACCGGAACGGGGCTCAGCCTGGTCACCGATCCCGATCACCTGGCGCGGTCCGTCAACTTCCACCGCCACCTGCTGCAGTTCCTGGGGGACGGGGTGGGGATCGTGGCGGTCTCCCTGGCCGTGCTGGGCAGGACGGAGATAAGCAGCGTGCTCGCCTTCCGGGGGGAGGCCAGGGAGGAGGGGATCAGGCCCAGCGTGGTCCGCACCACCAGGCTCATCTTCGGCATGGCCTTCACCTTCTTCCTGGTGGGGGCGGCGATGTTCACCCTGGCCGGGATCTACGAGGGGGCGGACCCTGGCACCGCCCTCTTCGACGGGATCTGCCACTCCTTCACCGGGTACGCCACCGGGGGCTTCAGCCCCCACTCCCAGAACCTCATGTACTACCACGGGATGATCTACGAGATCGTGGCGATGGTCCTGATGGTGATAGGGGCCCTCAACTTCAACCTGCACTACGCCCTCCTCACCGGAAAGAGGGGTGAGGTCTTTAGGAACACGGAGGCCAGGGTCTTCTTCCTCACCACCCTCCTGCTGGGGACCTTCACGGTTCTCCTCCTCTTCTCCAGGGGGATCTACTCCTCCGCCGAGGCCCTCTTCAGAAGGGGGGTCTTCCAGCTCGTCTCGGCCCAGACCACCACCGGCTTCTCCACCGTCCCCTCCCTCCACCTGGCCCTGCTCTGGCCCCTCCCCCTCCTCTTCCTGCTCTCCCTGGCCATGCTGCTGGGGGGCTGCGCCAACTCCACCTCGGGCGGGATCAAGTCCCTACGGGTGGGAATCCTGCTCAAGTCTCTCGCGCTGGAGCTCAGGCGACCCTTCCTCCCCCGCTCGGCGGTGGTGGGGGAGAGGTTCCACCACCTCAGGGACTCCCCCCTCACCCCGCAGCTGGTCAGGGGGGCGGCCGTGGTGGCCACCTCCTACCTGCTCCTGTTCGTGGCGGGGAGCCTCCTGACCATGGCCTACGGTTACGGGGCGGAGCAGGCCATGTTCGAGACCTCCTCCGCCCTTTCCAACGTGGGGCTGAGCTGCGGCATAACCTCCCCCTCCATGCCCGTTGGCCTCAAGGTGACCTACATGCTCCTGATGTGGATGGGGAGGCTGGAGGTGATCACCGTCCTGGTGTTCCTCATCGCCCTGGCCCTGGGCCTCCAGAGGAGGAGGATGGAGTGAAGGCCCTGCGGATCCTCCCCTGCCTGGTCCTCTGCCTCCTCCTCCTTCCGGGCGCCTCGGCCGCCTCCCTGGAGAACCTCAGCAGGAACCCCGGGGAGTGGGACGGTAGGACCGTCACGGTGGCGGGGGAGGTGGTGGGGAGGCTGGACAAGGGATCCCACGTCTGGCTGAACCTGTGGGAGAACGGCTGGAGCCTGGGGGTCTGGTGCCCGAAGGGGCTGGCGGAGGGGATCAGGGTGGTGGGGGACTACTTCCACGTGGGGGACCGGGTGGAGGTGACGGGGGTCTTCCACGCGAGGTGCGGGGAGCACGGGGGTGAGCCCGACCTGCACGCCGAGAACCTGCTGGTGATCTCGGGGGGCTACGAGGTTCCCCGGCCGGTGAACCTCCTCCTCCTGTCCCTCTCCTTCGCCGTGCTGGCGGTCGCTCTTTCCGCGGCCCTCCTCCTCCGCCTCAGGAGGAGGGAGCCCTTCCTAGGATACGCGCCCGAGGGCCCCTGAGCCCGAAGCCAAGGTATAAAACATCGACCGTCCGACCACGGTGATGCTTCAGGAGCAGGAGCTGGAGGCCTACCGCAGGGCCGGGAAGCTGCTGGCGGAGGTCAGGGAGAGGATCAGGCCCATGGTGAGGGTGGGGGAGTCCCTGGTGAGGATAGCGGAGGAGGCGGAGAGGCTGATCCAGGAGAAGGGGGCCAAGCCCGCCTTCCCCTGCAACGTCTCCCTCAACGAGGTGGCGGCCCACTACAGTCCCCCCGCCGACGACCCCACGGTGATCAGGGAGGGGGATCTGGTCAAGGTGGACCTGGGTGCCCACCTGGACGGGTACATAGCGGACACCGCCTTCACGGTGGCCACGGACGAGGAGGGGGAGAAGCTGAAGGAGGCCGCCGAGAGGGCCCTGGAGGCCGCCATCGCGGCGGTGAAGCCCGGGGCGGAGCTGGGGGAGGTGGGGAAGGCTGTGGAGGAGGCCGCCAGGGCCGCGGGCCTCAAGCCCGTGGCCAACCTCACCGGCCACAGCCTCTCCCGCTGGACGCTGCACGCCGGCCTCACCATCCCCAACACCCACGTGCGGACGGGGCAGAGGCTGGAGGTGGGGCAGGTGGTGGCGCTGGAGCCCTTCGTGACCGGAGGGGCGGGGTACGTGGAGGACACGAAGGAGGTGCTCATCTTCAGGTACCTCAGGGAGCGCCCGGTGAGGCTGAGGATGACCAGGGAGCTCCTCAGGGACCTCAAGAAGACCTACAACGGCCTCCCCTTCGCCGAGAGGTGGCTGGCCAAGAGGATGTCCAAGCTCAGGCTCAGGCTGACCCTCCGGGAGCTGGTGGAGACGGGAGCCCTCTGGCCCTACCACGTGCTGGTGGAGAGGTCGGGGAAGAAGGTGGCGCAGGCCGAGCACACCGTCCTGGTCACGGAGGGAGGGTGCGAGATCCTCACCGCCTGAGCCACTGGGAAGGGGCTTCTTTCTGAAGGCCTACCGGCCCGAGCGTGCCCTCAGCGAGAGGAGGGCCAGGACCAGCAGCAGGAGGGAGTAGGGGTAGAGGAGGAAGGCCAGGCCCCATCTCCCCAGCACCGCTCCTCCCACCAGGGGACCCACCACGTGCCCCACCGAGTAGGCCATGAGGAAGAGGGCCGAGGCCGTCCCCGCCTCCGGCACCGCCTCGGTGATGAGGGGGAGGGCGGAGGAGAGGGGGATCCCTATGGCCAGGCCCACCAGGCAGAAGACCGCCGTCACCTCCGCCACCGAGCCCACCAAGAGGATCAGGGGGAAGGAGGAGGCGCAGGCCAGCAGGCCCCACCCTATCACCCTCCTCCTCCCGAACCTGTCGCTGAGGGACCCGAAGAGGGGCCTGGAGACCGCCAGGAAGAGGGCCGCCAGCCCGAACATCCCCCCTATCTCCCCCTGCGTCAGGCCCAGGCGGGAGGAGAGGTAGGGAGGGGCGAAGGGCTCCAGGAAGCCGAACCCCATCCAGATCAGGAGGGCCACCGAGCAGGAGAGGAGGGCGTCGGGGCTGCGCAGGGACCGGAGGAGGGAGGAGGAGCGGGGGGGACTCCGGCGGGGGGGCTCCTCCAGCACCAGCAGGGAGGCCAGCCCCAGCAGGAGGGCGAGGAGGGACCAGAGCCTGAAGGGGAGGGGGTATCCCCCCAGCTCCGCCATCCCCCCTCCCAGCGGGGGACCCGCTATGGCCCCCACCCCCATGGAGGCCGTCACCCACCCGAGGGTCCTTCCCCTCCCCGGGGAGGGGGTCAGGTCGGTGAGGAGGGCCAGGGAGGACACCCAGATGGAGGCCGCCGCCATCCCCTGCACCCCCCGGCTGAGGAAGAGCTGCGGGAAGGAAGAGGAGAGGGAGAAGGAGAGGCTGGAGGCCGAGAGCATCACCATCCCCAGCACCAGCACCCTCTTCCTCCCCCACCTGTCGCAGAGGAGGCCCAGGGGGAGGGTCACCACCAGGTGGACCAGGGGGTAGGCGGCGAAGATGAGGCCCAGCAGGAGGGGGGAGAGGCCCAGCTCGGAGGCCCGGAGGGGGACGGTGGGGACCACTATGCCGTACCCCGCCGCGTCCAGGAAGACCGCCGCGCAGGCCAGCAGGAGGGGGGCCCTCTCCACCCCCCTCCTCCGTCCCCCCGCTAAAAACTCTTCCTGAGGAGCAGGAGGGCGTGATCCCTCTCGTAGGGATGGAGGATCCTCTGCTCCACCACCTCCACCCCCTCCCCCAGCTTCTCCCTCTCCTCCCCGAAGATCTCCCTGGAGTCCCGGGTCACGTCTATGCTTTTCGCCTTCACGAAGAAGAGGGCCCATCCCCCCGGCCTGAGGAAGGCGGCCAGGTTCCTCCTCAGGATCTCCGCCTGGTCGGGCTGGGCCACATCCTGGTAGATCACGTCCGCCTCCCCCACCAGGAAGCGGTAGGAGGGCGGGTCCCTGGCATCGGCCAGGATGGGGATCAGGTTCCTCCTGCTCTCGCACAGGCGGAGGAGGTCCCTCATGGGCCGGTAGGAGACCTCCACGCACCATATCCTCCCCTCCTCCCCCACCACGTCCGAGAGGTGGCTGGCCGTGGTGCCCGAGGCCGCCCCCAGGTAGAGCACCCGGGAGCCGGGACGCACGGGCATCTCCCTCAGGCCCAGGTGCAGGGCGGAGGCCAGCTTGCTCCTGTAGGGATCCCAGACCCTGTACTCCACCCCTCCCACCTCCACGATCTCCTCCCCGTAGACCCTCTGCCCCGGCACGGCGCTCCTGGTGGCCAGCTTCCTGCCCTCCTGGAACCTGAGCCAGTAGACCCCCGGGAACCTCTCCTGCACCTCCACCCTCACTTCCTCCCCCTCCTTATCTCCTCCAGCCTCCTCTCCAGCTCGGAGGAGAGCCTTTCCCCCAGGTACCCCCCTCCCAAGAGGTCCACCCTGGCCGCTATGCTGACCTTCCCCGCCACCGCCCTGGCTATCTTCCCCCTCAGCTTCTTGGGGGCGGAGCGGAGGGGGGGGAAGCGGTAGATCACCCCGTGCTTGGGAGGCTTTCCCCTGGAGCGGAGGGCCCGGAAGAGGGCCTTCTCCGCCCCCAGCACCTGGATGGTGCTGGCGGGCATCCTGGCCAGCCTCTCCAGCCCCCCCGCCAGGGAGAGGAGGCGGGCCCCCAGCAGCCCGCCCACCACCGCCCTCAGGTTGGGGGCCACCTCCTCCATCCTCCGGTCCAGGTAATCGGCCAGCCTGCGGCGGAGGGAGAGGAGCTCCAGCACCACCCTCCCCGCCTCCCTCAGCATCCCCAGGTCCTCCTCCCCCATCCCCGCCCCCAGGGAGCTCCCGGCCGCGGCGGAGATCCTCCTGGCCTCCTCGGGGGAGAGGCCCAGCTCCACCAGCCTCTCCTCCCTGAACTCCTCCCTCCTCCCCAGCGAGACCAGGAGCCTGAGGTACCTCTCGTGGTCCCCCACCTGCTCCCCCAGCTCGGGGAAGTGGAGGGAGTACCACTCCCTGAGGAGGCCCACCAGCAGGTTGAGGGTCCTGTCCACCTCCTCCAGGAGCCTGGAGGCGCTCACCACGCTCCTGTCCCTCTCCGCCATCCTCCTCCCCACCTCCCCCCTCGCCAGCTCCAGGGCGGCCTCCCTGGCCCTGTCGGGAAGGGGGATCCCGCAGACCTCCAGGGCCATCCTCTCCCCCTCCCGCCTCAGCCTCCTCCCGCCCTCCCCCGGGAACTCCACCCCGAAGGTGAGGTCTGGGAAGCGTTCCCCCAGCCTCCTGGCCAGCCCCTCCTCCTCCACCCAGAACTCCCTGCACCCCTTCCCGGCCAGCTCCTCCACCAGCTGCAGGTGCTGGGGGGTGGGAATCCCGGCCTGCATCTCCCTGAGCCTCTGCGCGGCCTCCCCGGAGCCGAAGGTGCGGAAGGCCACCAGCTTCTCCCCCTCGAAGGCGAAGACGCCCAGCGCGTTCTCCGCCAGGTGCACCCTCATCCCCCTCCCTTCCGAGCCGGGGGCGATAAAGCTACCTGAGCAGCCAGGGGTTCCCTATCCTCACCTTCGTCAGGCCCTCCTCCCTGCAGATCTCCAGGTACCTCTCCGCCTCCCTCCTGCGGGTGTGGGGAAGGTCGCTCATCCAGTAGGTGGGGTGGAAGGCCAGCAGGACGTAGGGGATGGTGGGATCCAGGTCGGCTATGAAGGAGGCCAGGGCCCTCACCTCCTCCTCGTCCACGTATCCGGGAACCAGGAGGGTGCTGGCCCGGAGGAAGGGGACCTCCGGCCTCTCCCGGTGAAGGCGGGAGAGCCTCTCGAAGTTGCGGTAGGGGACCCTCGTCCTCACCCCGGAGAGGGCGTAGAGCCCCTCCTCCGACCAGCACTTCAGGTCCGCCTTTATCCCCCCTCCGCTCTCCAGGCAGATCCTCGCCACTTCCTCCAGGTCCCTGGGGTGCTGGTTGAGGTTGGTCTCCAGACATATCCTGAGCAGCCTCCCCTCCTCCTCCGCCCTCCTCCTCAGGGCCCGGGCGGAGGAGAGGACGAAGGGCATCTGGCTGGAGGGGTCCCCACCGAAGTAGCAGGTGCATCCCACCCCCTCGTCCGCCTCCCCCGCCAGCTCCTCCGGTCCGGCCACCGGTCCCCCCCTGGAGAGCATGGAGTGGAAGGTGAAGTTCTGGCAGAAGAGGCAGTGGAACGTGCAGCTCCCCAGGAAGACCGCCAGGTTGAAGTACCCCAGGTCCCCCCTGGGGGTGCGGCACCACCGCGGGTAGCCCGCCCCTCCGGAGCCCGCGCAGAACTCGGCGGGAACGCAGTTGGTGGGGAGGGGGTCCAGGTACCAGCTCACCAGGCCCCTCTCCGCGGTTCCCAGCCTCCTGACCAGCCTCCCCCCCTCGTTCCTGACCAGGCCGCAGTAACCCAGCCCCCCCTCCGGGATCCTGCAGGCGTTGCCGCAACCTTCGCAGGAGGGGCCGGGCCCCGATGGCACCAGGGGGGGAAGGCCCCTCTCCTCCCTTATCCTAGTGTGGGCGGCCTCTATCAGGGGCCTGGCCTCCTCGAAGCGCTCCCTCACGCAGGTGGGACAAACACCCAGCGCGGAGGAGAGGACGGGCGCCTCCCTCCCGCACACCCCGCACCTCAAAAACCTCCCCCCCTCCCTCTCCTCCGGGGAAGGCTTTAAGGAGGGAGGGAGAGTGTAGAACGATGGAGGGGATCAAGCTCTTCGGGACGGAGAGGCTGAAGAGGGGCTTCGCCAGCATGTGCAAGGGAGGGGTGATCATGGACGTCACCACCCCCGAGCAGGCCAGGATAGCGGAGGAGGCGGGGGCGGTGGCGGTGATGGCTCTGGAGGCCGTCCCGGCGGACATCAGGAAGGCCGGGGGGGTGGCCAGGATGGCCGATCCGGCCAGGATCAAGGAGATCATGGACGCCGTTTCCATCCCGGTGATGGCGAAGTGCAGGATAGGGCACTTCGCGGAGGCCCAGGTGCTGGAGGCCCTGGGGGTGGACATGATCGACGAGTCGGAGGTCCTAACCCCCGCCGACGAGGAGCACCACATCGACAAGAGGAAGTTCAGGGTACCCTTCGTGTGCGGGGCCAGGGACCTGGGGGAGGCCCTGAGGAGGATCCACGAGGGGGCGGCCATGATAAGGACGAAGGGGGAGGCGGGGACGGGGAACATCGTGGAGGCGGTGAGGCACATCAGGCTCACCCTCCGCCAGATAGAGGAGCTGAGGGGGCTGAACCGGAAGGGCCTGGAGGCCAAGGCCAGGGAGTACGGGGTTCCGGTGGCGCTGGTGAGGGAGGTGGCGAGGCTGGGAAGGCTGCCGGTGGTCTGGTTCTGCGCCGGGGGCATAGCCACCCCCGCCGACGCCTCCCTGGTGATGCAGTTCGGGGTGGACGGGGTCTTCGTGGGCTCCGGCATCTTCAAGTCCTCCGACCCCCCGCGCATGGCCAGGGCCATCGTGGAGGCCACCAGGCACTACGACGACCCGCAGGCGGTCCTGCGGGCCAGCATGAACCTCCCCCTCCCCATGAAGGGGGTGGACCTCAGGGCCCTCAGGCCCGAGGAGCTCCTCCAGACCAGGGGAGTGTAGGGCCCGGGTGAGGCCCTTGAGGGTGGGCGTCCTGGGGCTTCAGGGGGCCGTCTCCGAGCACCTCTCCTCCACCAGCAGGGCCATGAAGAAGCTGGGGATGAGGGGGGAGGTGGTCTGGGTGAGCAGGAGGGAGCACCTGGAGGGGCTGGAGGGCCTCATCCTGCCGGGGGGGGAGAGCACCACCATAGGGAGGCTGCTGCTGAGCACCGGCCTCCTGGAGCGGATCCGGGAGGAGGCCAGGAACGGCCTCCCCCTGCTGGGGACCTGCGCCGGGCTGATCCTGCTGGCCAGCGAGGGAGACGAGGAGGTGAGGAGGACGGGTCAGCCCCTCCTCGGTCTCATGGACATGAAGGTGATCAGGAACGCCTTCGGGAGGCAGAGGGAGTCCTTCGAGGCGGACGTGAGGGTGGAGGGGCTGAGGGGGGGCCCCTTCAGGGGGGTCTTCATCAGGGCCCCGGTGGTGGAGAGGGTCTGGGGGGAGGCCAGGGTGGTGGCGGAGCTCGAGGGGAGGATCGTGGGGGTGAGGCAGGGGAAGAGGCTGGCCTTCAGCTTCCACCCCGAGCTCACCCCCGACACCAGGATACACGAGTACTTCCTGGAGCTCTGCAGGGGGGGAAGGCCTACTGGAACTTCCTTATCCTGAGCTCCTTCTTCTTGGGATCGATCTCCACCTGCAGGTAGTCCCCAGGGGAGAAGGGGAAGGAGGAGTCCCTCACCAGCTCGGTGGGGAGGTAGATGAAGAACTTGTCGTACTCCTTCTCCCCCGTCTTGGTGGGCCTGTTGATCAGCCTTCCCCTTCCCTTGGAAGCCATCCCATCGCTTCCCTTCCTCCCCCTTATAACCCTTCCGGTTTTTCTCGCCCCTTAAAAGGGCGCCCCCTTCTGCGCACCGGGGTAGGAAAAGCGGCAGGGGGTGGAGCCGGTGTGAAACACTCTGTTGCCACAAAACTTAAACCCCGGAAGGGGGAAGCGAAGGAGTGACGGGGGAGAAGGAGAGGAAGAGCTGTCCGGACTGCGGGGCGGAGTTCTACTCCACCCTGGGCCTGGTCCTCCACCTCCAGCAGCACGGCTACTCCAAGAAGGAGGCCTGGGAGAGGGCCAAGAAGAGGCCTCAGCTGAAGTAGACCAGGCGGTACTCACCCTTCCCCAGACCCGCCAGCTCCCTGGCCTTCTCCACCGCGTCCTCGAAGGTCCCCAGGTTGTCCACCAGACCCCTGGCCAGGGCCTCCGTCCCGTAGAGGGTGGAGCCGTCCCTGAGGGACCCGAGCACGTTCTCCAGCTGGGGGCGGTTGTGCTTTATGCGGTCCATCACCTCCTCCAGCAGGTTCTCCACCAGGCTCTGCAGGTACCGGTTCTCCTCCTCCGTGGGGCTCCTGTACTCCGCTCCAAGGTCCTTCAGCTGGCCCGTGGACCACCGGTAGTACCTTATCCCCTCCTTCTCCAGCCAGTTCTCGTAGCTCACCCAGATGGCGATCACCCCGAGCCCGGCGGTGAGGGTGGTGCTCCTGGCGAAGATGTAGCGGGAGGCCGAGGAGAGGAGGTAGGCGCCGGAGGTGGCGTACTCCTTCATGGTGACCACCACCGGCTTCTCCCGGGACAGCTGGCGCATGGCGGACTCCGTCTCGAAGCAGGCCTGCACCGTTCCCCCGGGGCTGTTCACCTCCACCACCACCGCCTTCACCCCGGGGCTCCTGAGGGCCCTGTACAGGAGGTCGGCGTAGCTGAAGTCCTGCACCTCCCCCTCTATCCTTATCACGGCCACCTGGTTCCTCCCCCCGTAGTACTCCAGCGCGGCCAGGGAGGCGGAGAGGAGCAGGAGCAGGACCACCGCTCCCCAAAGGTACCTCCTGGCCCCCCCTCCCTTCCTGCCCATCCTCTACCCTCCACCTCCCCCCTTAAAACCCAGGGGGGAGGGAGATCTGCTCCACCACCGTGGGCTCCTCCCTGGCCTTGTTCCGGTGGAACCTGTACAGGTACCCGCTCACGGCCGCCTCCAGCCTCTCCTCGTGGGTGATGAGCAGGACCTGGCGGACCAGGGAGGGGAGGCGCTCCCTCAGCACCCTGGCCAGCTCCTGGATGGCCTCCGCGTCCAGGTTGTGGGTGGGCTCGTCCAGCACGATCCATCCCAGGCGGGGGGCCAGGGCCCTCGCCAGGGCCACCCTCATCACGAAGCAGGCGTCCGTCCTCTCCCCCCCGCTGGCCACCCCCTCCACCGGGAGCCAGTTGCCCCTCCTGTCCCTGAGCTCGAACTGGTAGTCCCCTTCCTCCCCCACGGAGAGCCTGAGGGAGGTGTAATCCCCGTAGGGGTAGACCTCCTCCCAGAGCTCCTCCATCATCTCGTTCACCCTCTCCACGAAGAGGGAGCGCATGGAGGCCTGGGTCCTGGAGAGGGCGAGCTGAAGGAGGCCCAGAGCCTGGGAGGCCTCCCTCAGCCTGAGGGCCTCCAGCTCCTTCCTCCTGAGCTCCCTGAGCCGTCCCCTCAGCAGCTCCCTCAGCCCCTCCCTCTCCCGCTGCAGCTGCTCCATGGCCCTGAGCTCACCCCTCACCCTCCCAAGCTGGGAGGAGAGGGACCGGTACTCCTCCTCCGTCCTCCTCACCTCCTCCTCCCTGTACCTCCTCTCCAGATCCCACACCTCCCTCTGCAGGCTGAGGTGGCGCGCCCTGCTCTCCGTCAGCTCCCTCTCCAGCCTCTGGAGCTCCCTGGCCAGCTCCAGCCTCCTGAGGGCTTCCTGCCACCTCCTCCCGGCCTCCTCCCTCCTCTCCACCGCCCTGCGGTGCTCCTCCCTCAGGGCCTCCAGCTCCCTCTCGCAGGACCGCAGCTCCCTCTCCTTCTCCTCCCTCCTCCTCCGGATCTCCTCCAGCTCCCTCCTGAGCTCCGGGAGGTTCCCCACCTCCCCCTCCAGCCTCCTCATCCTCCGCTCCTGCTCCGAGAGCCTCCTCTCCTCCTCCTCCAGCCCCCTTAGCCTGGCCCTGAGCTCCTCCCTCCTCCTGCCCAGCTCCTCCAGCTCCTCCAGCCTCCTGGCCCTCAGGGCCTCCTTCCTCCCCTCCTCCAAGGGGGCCTCGCAGACCGGGCAGGTGGATCCGGCCTGGGAGAGCTCCTCCAAGCTCCTCCTCACCTCCCTCTCCCTGGCCTCCACCACGGCCAGCTCCTCCCCCACCCTTCCCCTCTCCCTCCTCGTCCCCTCCAGCCTGGAGAGGAGCGCCTCGGCACCCATCTCCCTCAGCTGCCTCTCCTTCCCCTCCTTCTCCCTCACCTCCCTCTCCAGCCTCTCCCTCCTCTCCTCCATCCCCCTCAGCTCCGCCCTGAGACCCCCCACCCTCCCCTCCGCCCTGCTCAGCTCCGAGGTGATCCTGCTCTCCTCCTCCCTGGCCCTGGAGTGGGCCTCCTCTGCCTCCCTGGCCTCCCTCTCCAGCACCCCCGGCTCCCTCACCTCCCCCAGCCTCCCCCTCCTCTCCTCCACCTGCCTCTCCAGCTCCCTCGCCCTCGCCTCCTCCCCCCTCACCCTTCCCCTCAGCTCCTCCAGCCTCCTGCCCATCCTCCTCAGCTCCTCCAGCCTCCTCCCCACCTCCCCCTCCCTGGAGGATAGCTCCCTCTCCTCCCTCCTCAGCTCCTCCTCCCTCCTCCTCCCCTCCTCCCACTCCCTCTCCGCCTCCTCCAGCTGGCGGGAGAGGGCCTCCCTGTCCTGCCCCCGCACCTCCCTCTCCCTCTCCTCGGCCTCCCTGGAGAGGGTGCGGGAGAGGGTGCCCAGCTTCTGGCGGGCCTCCTCCAGCCTGTCCATCCCCATCAGCTCATCGATCTTCTTCCTCCTCTCGGAGGGGCGGAGGGAGAGGAAGTAGTCCAGCCTGTTCTGCTGGGAGTAGACGGCCCTCTCGAAGAGCTCGTAGCTCAGCCCCAGCAGCTTCTCCACCCTCTCCGTGACCTTGCCCGAGCTCTCCGTCTCCACCAGGCTCCCGTCCGCCCTCCTCAGCTCGGAGAAGGTGGCGCCCTTCCTCCTTATCACCCTCTTCACCACGTACTCCTCCCCCTCGGGGGTCAGGAAGCCCACCTCCACCTCCGCGGAGTCGGCGGGCTCTGGCTTGTTCCTGATGAGGTCCTCCAGCTTGAGCCCCCTCTCCCTCAGGCCCGGAACCGTGCCGAAGAGGCCCATGGAGATGGCCTCCAGCACGCTGCTCTTGCCGCTCCCCATCCCCCCCACCAGCAGGTTGGTGCCGTCACCCAGCCTGAGGTCGGTTTCCGCGTGGGACTTCCAGTTCCTGAGCCTCACCCTGGTGATCATGCCCCCTCACCCAGCTCCAGCTCCACCAGCCTCCTCACGAAGGCCCTCACCTTCTCCTCCACCTCCTCCACCTTCCCCTCCAGCATCAGGTTGTAGAGGCTCCTGGCCTCCAGCCCGTAGGAGTAGCCGAGCTCGGAGAGGTTGGCCTCCAGGAGGCGCAGGGTCATCTCCTCCAGCGTGCCGGCCTCCCCCAGCCTCCCCAGCGCCTCCCTCCCCGCTCCCTCCGAGGGGGAGGAGAGCTCCTCCTTGCTCACCACCAGCAGGGCCCTGTCGGAGAACTCCTCCTCCAGGGAGGCCTCGTCGAAGTCCCCCTTCCTCCCCTTCGCCAGCCTCCCCTTCAGCTTCAGGCGGATGAGCGGGGGCTTCCTCGGGTTCTTCCTCTCCCCCGAGAGGAGGGCCTCCACCCTCCTCCTCACCCTCTCCTGCAGGAGGGAGACCTCCATCCCCTCCGCCTCCACCTCCTCGTAGAAGAAGTCCCTGGGGCTCTCCAGCTCCACGAAGCGGGGCCTCCCGTCCTCCACCAGGTAGAACCCCTTCCTGTTGCTGGCCTCCACCGGGAGGAGCTGGGTCCGCTCCGTGCTCCCCGGGAAGAGGAGGGGCTTTCCGTGGAGGGTGGACTCCACCCTGTAGTGGATGTGGCCGCAGAGGTAGAGGTCAAAGCCCGGGGGGAGATCCTCGGGGGAGAGAGCGGAAACCTCCTCGGGGGAGAAGACGTACTGGCCCAGGGACTGGTGGAGCATGAGCACGTTGAAGGCCCCCTCCACGGGCTGGGGGTTCCAGGTCTGGAGGAAGCCCCTGGCGTACCTCTCGGGCACGTAGCTCATCCCGTGCACCGCCACCCTCCCCCCGGGCCCCTCGAAGATCACAGCCTCCCGGTGGAGGTGGAGGAGCATCCCCGCGGCCTCCAGGACCTCCACGGGGTTCTTCAGGCCCTCCGTCCTGCTCTCGTGGTTCCCGTGGAGGGAGACCACCGGCACCCCCTGGAGGGAGAGGGGGGAGATCTCCCCCTCCTCCTTCCCCACCGTCCCCACCAGCCTCACCCTTCCCCTCCCCATCTTGGGAAGCGTGAAGATCCTCATGGCCCTGGTCCAGACCTCCGGCCTGGGGATCCTGGTGTCGAAGAGGTCCCCCAGCAGGAGGAGCAGGTCGGCCCCCTCCTCCACCGCCCTCCGGACCGCCTCCTCGGCCTGCTCGAAGGAGTCTCCCTCCCTGGGCGTCCCCCACTTCGCCCCCAGGTGGGTGTCACCTATCACGGCCAGCTTCAAGTCAACTCCCCCTTTTCTCGGAAGGTAAAAGGGTGGGGGTAAAACTTTTTATCGGGGCTGGTCCCTCACCTCTTTATTCCGGGCGAGGAAAGCTAGAGGATGTCCCTTCCCTGGTCCGAGAAGTACCGCCCCAGGAGGCTCTCGGAGGTGGTGGGGCAGAAGGCGGCCCTCCAGAAGGTGAGGGAGTGGGTGGAGGGGTGGAGGAGGGGAGCCCCCCCGAAGAGGGCCCTGCTGCTCTACGGACCCCCAGGCTCCGGGAAGACCACCGTCGCCCAGGCCCTGGCCCAAGAGATGGGGTGGGACCTCATCCAGCTCAACGCCAGCGACCAGAGGACCTTCGAGGTGCTGAAGAGGGTGGCTGGGGAGGCCGCCCTCACCGGCACGCTGACGGGAAGGGGGGGGAGGAGGCTGGTGGTGCTGGACGAGGCCGACAACCTCCACCCGCAGCAGGACAGGGGTGGCCACAGGGCGGTGAAGGAGATCCTGGAGAGCACCGTGAATCCGGTGATCCTCACCGCCAACGACCAGAGGGCCATACCCAAGGAGATCCGCGACCTCTGCCTGGAGGTGAACCTCAGGCGCCTCTCGGAGGCCGAGATAGAGGAGATCCTCCGGAGGATCTGCAGGGAGGAGGGAATAGAGGCGGAGCCCCTCGCCCTCAGGAGGATCGCTGAGGCCGCCAGGGGGGACGCCAGGGCGGCCATCAACGACCTCCAGACCTCCTGCGCGGGGAAGAAGAAGTGCGGGATCGGGGACCTGGCCCTCTACCTGAGGGAGCTTGAGACCAACGTCTTCGCGGTGCTGGGGAGGCTCCCCCATGTGGCCTCGGTGGAGGAGGGAAGGAGGAGGGTGATGGAGCTCGACCTCCCCCCCGACGAGTTCCTGGGATGGGTGAGCGAGAACCTCCCCCCCACCCTGGGCCCGGAGGACAGGGCGAGGGTGTGCGACGCCCTCTCCAGGGCGGAGATCTTCCTGACCAGGGCCGTGAGGACCGGGCACTACGGGATGTGGAGCTACGCCTCGGAGCTCATGGGGGCGGGCCCCGCCCTGCTGAGGGAGGGGGAGTTCTCCCCCAGGAGGCTCCAGTACCCTAGCTCGGCCCTCCTCTACGCCCGCACCAGGGGGAAGAGGGCGGTGAGGGACTCGGTGGCCAGGAAGTGGGCCTCCCGCTGCCACACCTCCTCCAGGGTCTCGCGGGCCCAGCTGGGGTACCTGGCCCTCCTAGTGGAGAAGGGCAAGGCCGGGGAGAGGATAGCGGAGGAGCTGGAGCTCACGGAGCAGGAGAGGGAGTACCTGAGGGAGCTGGTGAACGCTTGAAGCTGGTGAAGAACCTAAGACTGGGGAAGCTGGTCACCGACCTCCCCAACCGCGGCCTCCCGGTGTACGGCTGGTTCCCCCTGAAGGAGGCCTTCTCCAGGAACCTGGTGGTGATGCTCCTGAAGAACCTCTGGATGGGGAGGGGGGACAGGGTGCTCGACCCCTTCTGCGGGAAGGGGACCACCCTGCTGGCCTGCAGGGAGCTGGGGGTGGAGGGAGTGGGGTGCGAGGTCCATCCCCTCTTCCTCTTCTTCTGCAGGGTGGGGCTGAGGGATTACGACGTTCCCTCCCTGAGGAGGGAGGCGGGGGAGCTCCTCTCCTCACCCTTCCGCCCCCCCGAGACCCCTCCCTCCCCCTTCCTGCGCAGGTTCTTCCCCCGCGGCGCTCTTCAGGACCTCCTCTTCTTCAGGGAGAGGATCCTGGAGAGGGAGGAGGGGGTGAGGGAGTTCCTCCTGGCGGCCCTGGCCCTGGCCGCCTCCGAGAGCAGCTGGGCGGTGAGGGACGGGGGGGTGCTGAAGGTGAGGGAGAGGAGGGTCCCGCCCCTCAGGGAGGCCCTGGCCAGGAGGATAGGGTGGATGTGCGACGATCTGGAGAAGCTGGAGAGGAGGGGCGCCGGGGTCTCGGTGGTGGAGGGGGACGCCAGGGAGGTGGAGCTGGAGGAGGAATCCTTCGACGCCGTGATCACCTCCCCCCCCTACCCCGGGAAGCTGGAGTACGTGAGCGCCTACAGGCTGGAGCAGGAGATCCTCGGCCTCCCCTCCCCCCCTCCCCAGAGGCTGCTGGGGGTCAGGGTCAAGGAGGGTGAACCGGTCTTCGAGAGGGAGGCCTACCTGGAGGACCTCTTCCTGGTGGTGGAGAAGCTCTACGCCGCCTGCAGGGAGGGGGCGGAGGTGAGCCTGGTGGTCTCGGACGGCTGCTTCCCGGAGGAGGGGGGGATCTTCGAGGTCTGCTCCCCGCTCTGCGAGAGGGCGGAGGAGGTGGGCTTCAGGGTCAGGAGGGCCACCATCGTGAACGAGAGGTTCTGCACCACCCCCTCCAGGAAGAAGCTGGGGATCATGAGGGAGTACCTGCTTCAGTGGAGGAAGGAATAAATCAAGGTTGAATCAGTGCGGGAAAATCTCGGTTCATGAACTAAGCTTGCTAGTCAGCCAAGAAACCAAAACAACCATCTCGGGGGAGACCGCAAAAAGAATCAAAAAGACCTCTTTGATTTGACCAATGGTTTGATCAGCTTCCTCACCATGCTCTCGGGTTTAGCCTCGGAGAGAATCCCTGAAAGGAGAAAGAGCGTATACCGGCAGCGGAGCGATCGGGAGAGCAACCAGAAAGGCGCGCACGAGCTTGACTACATCTGTTCCCTCCATGGTTCTCACGCTGGGGAACCTCTTTTCATGGACTACGATGGGCCCCGGAAGAAGGGCTCCCTCCTCTCCACCGCCAGCTCGAAGGCCCTCCTCACCTCCTCCTCCCTTCCCTCCCTCAGGGGGGTGAGCAGGTCCACCAGGTTGTCCCTCCTCATCAGGCAGGGCTTCAGGTAGCCGTCGTGGGTGAGCCTGAGCCTGGTGCAGTGAAGGCAGAACTCGGAGTTGTGCATGGGCCTCACCACCTCCACCTCCACCCCGTCCACCCTGTAGACCCTCCTGGCGTTCTGCTCCCCCCTCCTCCCCACCTCCTTCCCCCTCTCCCTGAGCCACCCCTCCACCCCCGAGAGGTCGAGGTGGAAGGCCTCGTAGATCCGGGGGGGATCCCAGGGAAGCCTGATGAGCTCCAGCAGCTGGAGCTTCGCCCCCCTCTCCCTGGCGAACTCCACCATCCCCTCCACCTCCTCCTCGTTCACCCCCCTCAGCAGGAGCATGTTCAGCTTCACGGGGACCAGCCCCGCGTCCAGGGCCGCCTCTATTCCCCTCACCACCTTGTCCAGCGCCCTCACCCCGGTGAGCCTGGCGTACTTCTCCGGGTCCAGCGTGTCCAGGCTCACGTTCACCCTCCTGAGCCCCGCCCCCGCCAGGGCCCCGGCCCTACCCTCCAACCCCACCCCGTTGGTGACCAGGGAGACCTCCTCCGCGTGCTCCGCCACCTCCCTCACCACCTCCTCCAGGTCCTCCCTGAGGAGGGGCTCCCCTCCCGTGAGCTTCACCCTCCTCATGCCCAGGGAGGAGGCCACCTCCACCACCCTCCCCAGCTCCTCCGCCCCCATCCTCCTCCCCCCTCCCTCCATCCCCTCCCGGTGGCAGTAGAAGCAGCGGAGGTTGCACTCCCCCGTCACCGAGATCCTCAGGCTCCTCAGGGGCCTCCCGAAGCGGTCCTCCACCTCACCTCCCCCTGAGCCTCAGCTCCACCTCCCCTCCCTTCCCTCCCTTGAGGGAGGAGAGCATCCCCCTCACGGTCCCGGAGACCATCCTCCTCACGAAGGGGTTGAGGGGAACCCTCTTCCCGCCCACCCAGAGCTCCACCTCGCCCTCCAGGGCCGCGCACCTCCTCCTCCCCCTCCCCCCCGAGGCCGCCGCCTGCAGGAACTCCCTGCAGCTCCCGAAGCCGCACTCCCCGCAGTCCAGCCCCCCCACCGGGGTGGTGGCCCTCTCCTCCACCAGGTCCGCCAGACCCCGGTGGTCCCGGAAGGAGAAGAGGGGCTTCCCCCTCACCCCCCTTCCCACGAAGGCCGCCGTGAACTCGTCGTCCAGCTCCCCCGCCTCCTCCTCGCTCCTGGCCACCATCACCTTCACCACCTCCTCCCTCTTGAAGCCCTCCAGCAGGACGAAGTCCAGCCCCCTGAGGGAGAGGAGCACCTCCCTGAGGCTCTTCCTCCCCCTCTCCCTCACCGCCACCTCCTCCCCGCTCAGCGCCACCACCACCCTGCTCCCCGCCTCCGCGTGCCTCCAGGTGTCCGTCCCCCTTCGGTCTATGGTGGGATGCCCGGAGAGGTGCTTCACCGTGCCCACGCGGTACCCCCTCCTCACCAGCTCCCTCACCAGCGCAACCACCACCTCCGTCTTCCCGCTGTCCTTGTACCCCCCCACCCCCAGGACCCTGAACATCACGCTACCCCCCTCCGAGGAGGAAGACCTCCACCTCCTCCCCCTCCTCCAGCCTCTCCCTCTCCGCCGGCACCCTCAGGTAGCCGCTCACCTCCAGCAGGGAGGTGATGGCCCCCGAGCCCTTCCTCACCACCTCCGCCAGGCACCCCTCCCTCCCCGGCCTCAGCCTGACCGGGATCAGCTCCTCCCTCCCCCTGGCCTTCTCCACCCCCTCCGCCAGCCTCGCCCTCACGGAAAGGGAGGGGGGATCCGGCAGGCCGGCCATCCTCCTGAGATAGGGCTCCACCAGCAGGTGGAAGACCATGAGGGCGGAGAGGGGGTACCCGGGAAGGCCGAAGACCGGTTTCCCCCCCAGCAGGGCCACGAAGGTGGGCTTGCCCGGCTTCAGGGCCAGGCCGTGGAAGAGGAGGCCGGGCCTCCCCATCCCCGAGACCACGGAGGGGACCAGGTCCTTTTCCCCCTCCGAGGAGCCCCCTGAAACGATCAGGGCCTCGCACCCGGAGAGCCCCCTGCGGATCCCCCTCCTCAGCTCCCGTGGGGAGTCCCCGGCCACCCCCAGCCAGACGGGCGTGCACCCGCAGGAGGCCACCGCGGCGCAGAGCATGGGCCCGTTGGAGTTGAAGATCTTCCCCCTCCCCAGCCTCCTCCCGGGCTCCTCCAGCTCGTCCCCCGTGGCCATCACCCCCACCCTGGGCCTGGCGTAAACCCTCAACCTCCCCACCCCGGCGGCGGCCAGCGCCCCCACCACCCAGGGCGTGAGGACCCTGCCCGGGGAGAGGAGCCTCTCCCCCCTCCTCCTCTCCGCGCCCCTCCTCCACACGTTCTCCCCGGGGGCCACGGGCCGGTACACCCTCACCCTCCCCCCCTCCTCCACCGCGTGCTCCGCCATCACCACCGCATCCGCCCCCCCGGGGAGGGGGGCACCCGTGGCCACGTAGGCGCCCTCCCCCCTCCCCACCCTCAGGGAGGGCCACTCCCCCGCCTCCACCCTTCCCACCACCCTCAGGATCACGGGGGAGTCCTCCTCCGCCCCGAAGGTGTCCTCCGCCCTCACCGCGTATCCATCGTAGAGCGCCCTGTCGAAGGGGGGCAGATCCACCCGGCACCTCACCTCCTCCGCCGCCACCCTCCCCGAGGCCTCCCAGATCCCCACCTCCTCCACCCTGGGGCGGGGCCTCCACCTCCCCTCCAGCCTCCTCCTGGCCTCCTCCAGCGTGATCACCTTCTTGACCATTCCCTCGCCTCCTGGGCCAGAAGGGTGAGGAAGATCCTGAGACCGCTCAGGATGGTGGTTCCCTTGGCCTTGCTGTACTCGTGGTAGAAGCACCTCACGGGAACCTCCCTCACCCTCCATCCCCTCCTCGAGGCAAGCAGGATGAGCTCGGAGGAAACGGCGTAGCGGTCCTGGGTGATCTCCAGCTCCTCCAGCGCCCTCCTGGAGAAGCCCCTGTTCCCGGACTGGGAGTCCGTGTAGATTCCGCTGAGGAGGAAGGTCACGACGTCCAGGACGAAGTTGCCGAAGCGCTTGTTCAGGGGAATCCCCACGCTCCTCCTCCTCCCCACCACGAAGTCCGCCCCCTCCAGCGCCCTCACGATCCTTTCCACCGAGTCCGGATCGTGCTGCCCGTCGGCGTCGAAGGTCACCGCCGCCTCCGCCCCCCTCCTCGCCGCCTCCTTCAGGCCGGTGCGGAGGGCCGCCCCCAGGCCCCTGTTCCCGCCGTGCCTCACCACCTCCGCCCCGTGGGAGAGGGCCACCTCCCCCGTCCCGTCCGTGGAGCCGTCATCCACCACCAGCAGGTTCCTCCATCCCCTCCTCCTGAGCTCCTCCAGCACCCTCCCTATCGACCTCGCCTCGTTGTAGGCGGGAAGGACCACCCAGACCCTCTCCCTCCTCATCCCTTCCTCCTCTCCAGAAGCCTCCTGATCCTCACCAGCTCCTCCACCACCTCCCCCGTCCCCGCCCCGAAGAGGGGCCGGCCCCTGACCCTCCTCAGCACCTCCTCCCTCACCTCCCTGAAGTTGGAGAGGTGGAGGAGGGAGGCCTCCGCCCTCCTGAGCCCCGGTCCCCCTCCCCCTCCCGCCTGCCCCGTGTACCCGGCGGTGTAGATGTCCACCGTCCCCAGCCCCAGCCTCCTGGAGAGGGGGCCCTGAACCACGTCCACGCTCATCACCCTGGCGTAGGGGACCGCGTGCTCCATCCTCCACCAGACTCCCCTTCTCACCCTCACCTCCTCCTTCCCCAGCTCGTACCGGAGGGAGGAACAGTACCGGGGGATCCAGTAGAGGACCACCCCCGCCGCCGCCAGCAGGGGGAGGAAGTAGAGGAGGGAGAAGAGGAGGAGGTGGAGGGCGGTGCCGTATCGGTGGAGGAGGAAGAGGATGCCCGTCCCCAGGAGGAGGAGGGGAACCATGACCAGGCTGAGGTAGAGGTGATAGAGCCTGCGGGCGCTGGGATGGGGGCCGAACTCCCTCGCGGCCATCCCCTCCTCTCCCTCCTCCGGAGTAAAAGGATTACACCAAAGGATATAACGGAGGGGGGAGCACTTTCTTCGATGAAGGTCTGGTACTCGGAGATCTCCTTCTCCACCAGGAGGAGGAGCGAGGTGGTGGACCTCACCGACCAGATCCTGCAGGAGGTGAGGAAGTCGGGGATAAGGAACGGCCTGCTGGTGGTGAACCTCCCCCACGCCACCGCCTGCCTCACGCTCAACGAGGGGGAGAGCGGGGTGAAGAACGACCTCCTGAGGAAGCTGGACGAGCTCGTCCCCCCCTCCGGGAACTACGAGCACGACAGGATAGACGACAACGCCCACGCCCACCTGAAGTCCTCCCTGGTGGGCACCTGCAGGGTCCTCCCCGTGGTGGAGGGGAGGGTGGTGAGGGGGACCTGGCAGAACTTCCTGGTGGTGGAGGAGGACGGGCCCAGGACCAGGAGGCTCTCCATCCTCCTGATGGGTGAGTGAGTGCCCCTTTACCTGGACATAGAGACCTCCGCCAGGACCGCCGACCAGGGATCCGTGGTGGCCCTGGGAACCCTGAGGGGGGAGAGGCCCCACGTGAGGTTCTGCTCCACCCAGGAGGAGGAGAGGAAGGCCCTGGAGGAGCTCTCCCTGGAGCTGAGGGAAGGCGACCTGCTGGTGACCTGGTACGGCTCGGGCTTCGACCTGCCCTTCCTGAAGGCCAGGGCCCTCCTGCTGGGGGTGGACCTCAGGCCCCTCCTCTCCCTCCCCCACCTGGACCTCTACCTCTGGTGCAGGGACCACCTCCTCCTCTCCAGCCACCGCCTGGACTCCGTGGCCAGGTTCTTCGGCCTAGCGAGGAAGGTGGAGTTCGAGGGGAAGGACGTCTCCACCCTCTTCAGGCTGGCCCTGAGGGGTGACAGCGCCTCCCGGGAGCTGATCGTCCAGCACTGCGCCGAGGACCTCGAGCTCCTCCGGGAGGTGCACCGGAGGATGGAGCGGTGGGTGGAGCATGCGGGAGGAGGAGCTGGAGGGGCTCAGGGTTAGGGTCTCCCGGTGCCGGAGGTGCGGCCTCTGGAGGACCAGGACCCAAACGGTCTTCGGCTCCGGCCCGGCCTTCCCCAGGCTCGTGCTGGTGGGGGAGGCGCCCGGGGCCCAGGAGGATGAGGAGGGCCTCCCCTTCGTGGGGGCGGCGGGGAAGCTCCTGACCTCCCTCCTCCTCTCCGCGGGGCTGAGGAGGGAGGGGGTTTACATCACCAACGTGCTGAAGTGCCGCCCCCCCGGAAACCGGACCCCCCTTCCCGAGGAGGTGGAGGCCTGCAGGCCCCACCTGGAGGAGCAGCTCAGGATCCTGGGGCCCTCCCTGGTGGTTTCCCTGGGGAGGGTGGCGGCCTCCACCCTGCTGGGAAGGCCCGTGGAGCTGTCCAGGGAGCACGGGAGGGTCCTGGACTGCCGCTTCGCGGGAAGATCCTTCTCCCTCTTCCCCACCTACCACCCGGCGGCCGCCCTCTACAGCGGGAAGAACCGCTCCAGGCTGGAGGAGGACTTCAGGAGGCTGAGGGAGCTCCTCACCTGAACTCGTACTCCGTCCTGTCCTCTATCCCCGCCTCCCTGAAGGCCCTCCTCCGGTTGAGGCAGGACTCGCACCTCCCGCAGTGCACCCTCCCGCTTAGGTAGCAGCTCCAGGTCTCGTATACCAGGGGACCCATCACCCTGAAGCTCCTCCTGAGGCACTCCACCTTGTCCATCCCCTCCTGGGCGGGGGAGGTGATCTCCACCAGGGTGTTGAAGTGACCCACCGCCAGGGCCCCGGAGAGGAGGGAGGAGAAGAGGGGGGTGGTGTCGGGATACTTGACCCTCCCCGTCCTGCCGTCCACCTCCGTGTCGCTGAGGGTGGCCCCGTACAGGACCTTCTCCGCCCCGAGCGTGTGGGCGTAGGCCGTGGCCAGCGTGAGGAAGACGGCGTTCCTCAGGGGAACCACCACATCGGGGTGGTACTCCCCTCTCACCTCCACCCCCTCGTCCGTGAGCTGGGTTCCCCTCCAGAGCTCCCTCATGAAGTCCATCCCCACCACCACCGGCTCCCTGAAGCCCAGCTTCCTGCAGAGGGAGAGGGCCACCTCCACCTCCCTCCAGCCCTTCTGCCCGTACCTGAAGACCAGGGGATGGATCTCGTATCCCCTCTCCGCGTACTGGGAGGCGAAGCCCGTGCTGTCCATCCCCCCGCTCACCAGCGCCACCGCCCTCCTCACCATCCCCCTCCCTTCCCTGGAGGGGCTTAATACCTCTCCCTCCGAGTTCTACCGGTGTCCGGGTACTCGGGAAGGCTGGCCGAGCTCCTCTCCAGGCTCTCCGTGAAGGTGGGGGATCTGGTGAGGGTGGAGAGCGGGGGGAGGGTGTACGAGGGGATCCTCATGCCCAGGAGCGGGCTGGGGGACCGGGAATGCCTGGTGCTGAAGCTGGCCAGCGGCTACAACGTGGGGGTGAGGGTGGACGGGGGGACCAGGATCACCAAGGTGAGGGAGGGGGAGCCCTGGAGGAGGCTTCCCCCTCCCCCCTCCTCCCCCGATCCCTCCAAGCCCCTGGTGAGGCTGGTGGGGACGGGGGGGACCATAGCCTCCAGGGTGGACTACCGGACGGGGGGGGTGCACCCCGCCTTCTCCCCCGAGGAGCTCTACTCCCTGGTCCCGGAGCTGGCGGGGCTGGCCAGGCTGGAGACGGTGGAGGCCTGCAGCGTCTTCAGCGAGCACCTCACCCCCGAGCTCTGGGTGAGGATAGCGGAGAAGGTGGCGGAGGGGCTGAACTCGGGGGCCAGGGGGGTGGTGGTGGCCCACGGGACGGACACCATGGGCTACACCTCCGCCGCCCTGAGCTTCATGCTGAGGAACCTCACGGGGCCGGTGGTGCTGGTGGGGGCCCAGCGCTCCTCCGACCGCCCCAGCACGGACGCCCACCTCAACCTCCTCAGCGCGGTGGCCGTGGCCTCCCGCTCCGACCTGGGGGAGGTCTGCGTGGTGATGCACGGTTCCATGGAGGACGACTTCTGCCTCATCCACCGCGGAACCAGGGTGAGGAAGTGCCACACCAGCAGGAGGGACGCCTTCCTGAGCATCAACGCCTCCCCCCTGGGGATGGTGAGGGGAGGGGAGGTGAGGATGCTGGGGGAGTACAGGAGGAGGGGGGAGGGGAGGGTGGAGGTGGACGCCAGGCTGGAGCCCAGGGTCCTGCTCCTGAAGGTCACGCCCGGGATGGCCCCGGACCTCCTGCAGGCCGCCCTGGAGAGGGGGTACAGGGGGATAGTGCTGGAGGGGACGGGGCTGGGGCACGCCCCCGAGAGCCTCTTCGGGGTCCTGAGGGAGGCCGGGGAGAGGGGGGTGCCCGTGGTCATGACCTCCCAGTGCCTCTGGGGGAGGGTCAACCTGCACGTCTACTCCACGGGAAGGGACCTGCTGGGGATGGGGGTGATCCCCGCGGAGGACATGCTTCCGGAGGTGGCCTACGTGAAGCTCATGTGGGTGCTGGGCCACACGGGGGACCCGGAGGAGGTGAGGAGGCTCATGCTGCAGAACCTGGCGGGGGAGCTATCCCCCAGGAGCGGCCTGGGCTTCCCGGAGCAGCGGGTCACCTGGCCCTCTTCCTCAGGCTGAGGGCGGAGGGGAGGAAGAGCACCGCCGCCACGAAGGCGTAGAGGATCACCAGGGCCACCAGCTCCCCGAACCTGGTCATGGCGGGCATCCTGGAGAGGGAGAGGATGAGGAAGCCCCCTCCCATGGTCACCGCGGAGGCCAGCACCGCCCTCCCTATGCTCCCCGCGGTCCTGGCGGCGGCCTCCTCGGGGGATCCCACCCTTCCCAGCTCCTCCCTCATCCTGGAGGAGAGCTGGACGCTGTAGTCTATGCCCATCCCTATCATCAGGGAGAAGGTCCCCAGGGTGAAGACGTCCAGGGACCAGCCCAGCAGGTAGAAGGTCCCCAGCTCCCACATCACCACCATGCACACGGGGAGGAGGGTGAGGGTCCCCAGCACGGGGGAGCGGAAGAGGAGGATCAGGACCAGGAGGCAGAGGAGGAGGGCCAGGAGGGTGGTCTTCAGCATGTTGGGGATGATCCTGCTGAAGAGGTCGGAGATGACGGCCGGGGACCCTCCCACCGCCGGCTCCCCGTCCAGCCTGAGGCTCAGGAGGGGACTGGAGAAGTTCTCCACGTGCTCCCTCACCAGCTGGGTGGCCCTCTTGAAGTCCCGGTCGGTCCTGCCCAGCACGTTGAAGATGACCAGGGTCTGGTTGTCCGAGAGGGGGAGGAAGAGGCCGTGGTTGGACGCCCTGAGGTTCTCCAGCACCTCCGCCACCTCCTCCTCGGTCTGGGGCATGTGCCCGGAGAAGAGGGCGTACTGGAAGATGGGGTCCGCCAGGCTGTAGCTCCCCCCTATCAGCCCTGAGGCCCTGGGATCCGACACCACCCCCTCCTGGAAGCCCCTGAGCTGCTCAAGGGCGAGGGGGTTCAGGAGCCTCCCCTTCACCAGGACGAAGAGCTGGCTCTGACCCCCGAAGAGGTCCTCCATCCTGTGCTGGGTCTGTAGGGACTCCACCCCGGAGGGAAGGAGGAGGTCGAAGGACATGGTGGAGCCCACCCTGGGGGCCACCAGGGCGGAGAGGGCCACGGTCACCGCCAGGGCCGCCAGGATGGGCTTCCTGTGGCGCGCGATCCTCCTGCCCAGCGAGGCCAGGCCCCTGCTCACCCCGCCCTCCCGTCCCGCCCTCCCCACCCCTCCGCTGCCGAGCAAGGCCGGGAGGAGGAGAAGCGTGAGGAGGAAGGCGAAGGAAACGGCCAGGGCGGCGAACTGCCCCAGGGTCCTGACGGGGGGGAGGTCGGAGATGGAGAAGGAGAGGAAGCCTATCAGGGTGGTGAGGAAGCACATGAGCACCGCCGTCCCCACCCTCCTGGCGGAGGTTCCCAGGGCCTCCGCGAATCCCTCCCCCCTCCCCCTCTCCTCGTAGTACCTGGAGAGGAAGTAGAGGGAGTAGTCCACCCCGGCCACCATGGAGATGGGGATGAGGGCCACGTGGATGGAGGTGAAGTCCGACCCCGTCAGGCCCATCACCCCCATGGTCCAGAGGGCCGCCAGCCCCACCACCAGCAGGCACCTGCCCACATCGGAGAGCCTGCGGAAGGTCAGGAAGAGGATGAGGCAGACGAAGACGACGGTGGCGGGGATGAGCACGCTGTTGTCCCTCTGCATGATCCTCCCTATGTCCCTCTCCATGCTGTAGAGCCCCGTGAGCCCCAGCCTCAGGTTCTCCGCCGCCCTGAGCTTCTCCCTCACCTCCCCCACGGCCTTCGTCAGCTCCTCCTTCGGGAGGGAGGAGTTGAGGTAGACTCTCATCAGGCCGGCCCTGAGGTCGGGGGTGAGGTAGCCCCTGAGCTGCTGGGAGAGCCGGGGATCGGAGAGGATGGTCAGGTAGGCACCCATCACCAGGTTCTCCGTGAGGGGATCCCGGGAGGGGTCCGTGAGGAGCGCCCTCACCTGCGGAAGCTGCTGGAGGAGGAGGTCGGCGTAGGACTGGCATCCCACCACCCTGTTTTCCAGCTCGGGGGAGGAGAGGAGGAGGTTCTCCAGGCCGAGGAGCTCGCGGAGGCTCCCCGCCCTCAGGAGGTTCTCCCCCTCCACCAGCGCCGTCTCGAAGCTCATGCCCTGGAACTCCTCCGCCGCCTTCAGGGTCACCCTGACCGAGGCCTGCTCGGAGGAGAGGAACTTCTTGTAGTCGGAGGTCTGCCTCACCCGGCTGGCCCCGTAGGCCATGAGGAGGGAAACGAGGATCACGGCCAGGATCACGGCTCCCCTTCTCCTGGCGCAGGAGACGGCCACCCTGTCGAGCATCTAAGGGGGGTTCATGCCCCCTCTTAAAAGGTTTTCAGGGGGGCGGGTGGCGAGCTCCAACCCGGACTAGGTGGACAGAGGTCCCCCGCTGGAGCGGGTGCTGCCGAAGCCCCTCTCCCCCCTCTCCGTGGGCGAGAGCTCTCCCTCCTCCAGCTCCACCTCCGCGCAGGGGAGGAGGAGGAGCTGGGCCAGGGGCTCACCCTTCCCTATCCTGAGGGGCTCGCGCCCCAGGTTCCTCACCAGCACCCTCACCTCTCCCCGGTAGGAGCTGTCCACCACCCCCGCCCCCGTCCCGAACCGGTGGGCCAGGCCGCTCCTCTCCTTCACGATCCCCACGTAACCCCTCGGGATCTCCACCGCTATCCCCGTTCCCACCCACCTGCTCTCCCCCGGCTCCACCACCACCTCCTCGGAGCTGAAGAGATCCACGCCCGCATCCCCCTCGTGCCTGGGGCCCTCTATCCTCGCCGAGGGGTCGAGTTTCCTGTACCTCAGCTTCATCTCAGTCCCTCCCCTCTGGAAGAGCGGGGAAAAATATGACCGGCTCTGGCCTGCCCTTCCCTGCCCTCGAAGCGGTGCCCTCTAAAACCCCTCCGCTCAAGGAGGATGGATGGAGAGGGACTACCGGGCAGTGGGGCTGAGGGTGGGGCTGGAGATCCACCAGGAGCTGAACACGGACAAGCTCTTCTGCCGCTGCCCCTCCGTCCTGAGGGAGGAGAGGGCTCCCCTGCTGGTGAGGAGGAGGCTGCACCTCTCGCAGAGCGAGCTGGGGGAGACGGACAGGGCGGCCCTGCTGGAGGTGTCCAGGGAGAGGGAGTTCCGCTACCAGGTCTACCCGGATACCCTCTGCCTGGTGGAGCTGGACGAGGAGCCCCCCCACCCCCTCAACGAAGAGGCACTGGAGGCGGCCCTGATCTTCTCCCTGATGGTGGAGGCGAAGCCCGTGGACGAGATCCACGTGATGAGGAAGATCGTGGTGGACGGGAGCAACACCTCGGGCTTCCAGCGCACGGCCCTCATCGCCACCGACGGAAGGCTGAGGACGGAGAAGGGGGTCTTCCACCTGCCCACCATCTGCCTGGAGGAGGATGCGGCCAGGAAGGTGGGGGAGGGGGAGGGATACGTGGAGTACCGCCTGGACAGGCTGGGGGTTCCCCTGCTGGAGGTGGCCACCGCCCCCGAGTTCTCCGACCCCCAGACCCCCAGGGAGGTGGCCCTGAGGCTGGGGCTCCTGCTGAGGGCCACGGGCAGGGTGAAGAGGGGGCTGGGGACGATAAGGCAGGACCTGAACATCTCCATCTCGGGTGGCTCCAGGCAGGAGATCAAGGGGGTTCAGGAGCTGGACCTCATACCCGCGGTGATAGAGAGGGAGGTGCAGAGGCAGCTGGCCCTCCTGGAGATAAGGGAGGAGCTGAGGAGGAGGGGGGCGGGAGGGGTGGAGAGGAGGTTCGTGGACGTCTCCCACCTCTTCCGAGGGACCCGCTCCAAGCTGCTGCGGGGGGCCCTGGAGAGGGGGGAGAGGGTGGTGGCCCTCAGGCTCCCCAAGTTCGCGGGGCTGCTGAGGAGGGAGGTACAGCCCGGGAGGAGGTTCGGCACCGAGCTCTCGGACAGGGCCAGGGTGGAGGGAGGGGTGGGGGGAATCCTGCACACGGACGAGCTCCCCGGCTACGGGATCTCCGGGGAGGAGGTGGAGGGGCTGAGAAGGGAGACCGGGGCGGGGGAGGAGGATGCGGTGGTGATGGTGGTGGGGCCGGAGGAGAGGTGCGGGAGGGCGCTGGAGGCGGTGGCGAGGAGGGCGGAGGAGGCCCTGCTGGGGGTGCCGGCTGAGACCAGGAGGGCCCTCCCCGACGGGAACACGGAGTTCATGAGGCCCCTGCCCGGCGCGGAGAGGATGTACCCGGAGACGGACATCCCTCCCCTCCCCCTCACCCCCGAGAGGCTCTCTTCCCTCCGCCTACCCGAGCCGCCCGAGAGGGTGAGGGAGAGGCTGGTGAGGGAGTACGGGCTCCCCGCGGAGGTGGCGGAGCGCCTCCTCCTCTCCGGTGCGGTGGAGGCCTTCGAGAGGCTGGTGAGGGGCTCGGGGGCCCAGGCCAGGCTGGTGGCCTTCACCCTGCTGGAGACCCTGGTGAGCCTCAGGAGGGAGGGGGTGAGGGTGGAGGGAATAGGGGAGGAGTTCATGCTGGGGGCCCTCAGGGAGGTGGCCTCGGGGAGGGTGGCCAAGGAGGCCCTCCCCGAGCTCCTGAGGAAGGGGGCGGAGGGGAAGGGGGTGGAGGAGGCGCTGGCGGAGCTGGGCCTGGAGAGGGTGGGCCCGGAGGAGCTGGAGGAAAGGGTGAGGGAGGTGGTATCCTCCCACGTGGAGCTGGTGAGGGAGAGGGGGGAGGGGGCGGCCAGGCCCCTGATGGGGATCCTGATGAAGTCCCTTAGGGGGAGGGTGGACGGGAAGGTGGTGAGCGAGCTGCTCCTCAGGGAGATCAGGAGGATGAGGGGATGTGCGGGATCATAGGGTACGTGGGGGGGAGGAGGGCCGCCCCCCTCCTGCTGGAGGGCCTCAGGAGGCTGGAGTACCGGGGTTACGACTCCGCGGGGATGGCCACGCTGGAGGGCAGGATCTGGGTGAGGAAGGAGGCGGGGAAGCTGGAGGAGATAGAGAAGAAGCTGAAGCTCTCCTCGCTCCCGGGAAGGGTGGGAATAGGGCACGTGAGGTGGGCCACGCACGGAAGCCCCTGCAGGAGGAACGCCCACCCCCACCTGGACGACTCCGGCGAGGTGGCCGTGGTCCACAACGGCATCATAGAGAACTACCTGGAGCTCAGGAGGGTGCTGGAGAGGAAGGGGCACAGGTTCGTCTCCGAGACGGACACGGAGGTGATCCCCCACCTCATCTCCCACTTCCTGAGGAGGGGGGAGGGGCTGGAGAGGAGCGTGGAGAGGGCGGTGGGGGAGCTCAGGGGCAGCCTGGCCATAGCCGTGCTCTACGAGAGGGAGCCGGAGAAGCTCGTGGGGGTGCGCAGGAGCTCCCCCCTGCTGGTGGGGAGGGGAAAGGGGGAGGGCTTCCTGGCCTCGGACATCCCCGCCCTCCTCCCCTTCACCAGGAGGGTGATACCCCTGCACGAGGAGGAGATGGCCGTGCTCACCCCCTCCTCCCTCTCCCTCAGGCACCTTCCCTCGGGGAGGGAGATCAGGAGGAGGCCCACGCTCGTGAGGTGGACGGCGGAGATGGCTGAGAAGGGGGGACACCCGCACTTCACCCTGAAGGAGATCCTGGAGCAGCCGAAGGCGGTGGAGGAGACCCTGAGGGGGGCCGGGAAGGAGGTGGAGAGGCTCTCCCGCTTCCTGCTGGGGGCGGAGCGCCTCTACTTCGTGGGGTGCGGGACCTCCTACCACGCGGCCGTGGTGGGGAAGTACCTGCTGGCCAAGCTGGCCAACCTCCCGGCGGAGGCGGTGGTGGCCTCGGAGTTCTCCGAGAGCTGCGGGGGGGACGGGAGGACGGCCCTGCTGGCCATCACCCAGTCTGGGGAGACCGCGGACGTGCTGAGGGCGGTGAGGACGGCCAGGGCCTTCGGGGGAAGGGTGGCCTGCCTCACCAACGTGGTGGGGAGCTCCGTGACCAGGGAGAGCCAGCTGGTGTGCTACACCAGGGCGGGGCCGGAGGTGAGCGTGGTGGCCACCAAGACCTTCACCTCCCAGGTGGCCTACCTCCTCCTCCTCTCCCTCACGCTGGGCAGGGAGAGCGGGAGGCTCGGGAGATCGGAGGGGAAGGAGCTCCTCTCCTCCCTCCTCCGCTCCCCCGGGCTGATGGAGAGGACCCTCCGCTCCACCTCCTCCAGGAGCAGGGAGCTGGCCAGGGGTCTGCTGAGGGAGGAGCACCTCTACCTGGTGGGGAGGGGGCTGGGCTACCCCCTGGCCCTGGAGGGGGCGCTGAAGGTGAAGGAGATCTCCTACCTGCACGCGGAGGCCCTGGCCGGGGGGGAGCTGAAGCACGGCACGCTGGCCCTGCTGGAGAGGGGGACCCCCGTGGTGGCGGTGGCCGTGCCAGGGGAGGCCAGGGGGAGGCTGATGAGCAACCTGGAGGAGATGAGGGCCAGGGGGGCGAGGATGATCGTGGTGGCGGAGGAAGGGGACGGGGAGTCCCCGAAACACGCCGACCTTCTGGTGAGGGTGCCCGAGGCGGGGGAGCTCCTCAGCCCCCTTACCTTCATCCTCCCCCTGCAGCTCCTGGCCTACCACCTATCGGTGGGCAGGGGGCTGGATCCCGACAGGCCCCGCTCCCTGGCCAAGTCCGTGACGGTGGAGTAGGTCCCGGCAACGCGGGTCCCTAGCCCCTGACCTCCCGATCGTAAATCTCGGCCACGAGCTCCGCTATGGCCGGGGAGGCGGTGAGGCCGGGGGACTCTATTCCGATCAGGTTTATGAAGCCGGGCAGACCCCTGTCCTCCTCTTGCCTTATGACGAAGTCCCTGAAACCCTCACCGGGGCCCTGCAGCTTGGGCCTGACACCGGCGAACTCCGGTATGAGCCGATACTCGGAGACCGAGGGAAGGAATCTCCCGATGGCCTCCCTGAACTCCCTCTCGTCCGACTCCACGGTGCAGCTGGGGCGGTCCACGTAGTAAGCGTTGGGACCCGCCCTCACCGCTCCTCCCAGATCGGGGGTGAGGTGAATCCCGAGCCCCTCCCCCCTCGGAACGGGATAGACGGGCATCCTCACCGGGGGCCTGTCGAACCTGAAGTAGTCCCCCTTGCAGTAGTGGAGCCGGTAGCCCAGCTCCTCCACCCTCATCCCCAGGAGGGAGGCCACCCTGTCGGCCTCCAGGCCCGCACAGTTCACCACGCTCCTCGCCCGGAGGAGGAACCTCTCCCCCCAGCTGATGCCCCTCACCTCGTATCCCCCCTCCAGCCTCCTCAGGCCCGTCACCTCCGTTCCGGCCATCAGGACCGCCCCCCTCTCGGAGGCCCTGGCCCGGAAGTAGCCCATGAGCTCGTCCGGTTCCACTATGCCCGTGGAGGGTGAGCAAAGGGCCCCCTCCACCCTCAGCCTGGGCTCCAGCTCCCGAACCTCCCTTCCCTCCAGGATCCTCAGGCCCTCCACCCCGTTCTCCTCTCCCTGCCTCCGCAGCCTCTCCAGCTCCCCCATCTCCTCCTCCCCCACGGCCACGGTGAGCTTTCCCGTCCTGCGGTGGGAGATCCGGTACCTCTCGCAGATCTGGTAAATCAGGGCGTTCCCCCTGACGCACAGCCTGGCCTTCAGGGAACCCGGGGGGTAGTGGATGCCCGAGTGGATCACCCCGCTGTTGTGGGTGCTGGTCTCCAGGCCGAACCTCTCCCTCCTCTCCAGCAGAAAAACCCCCTCCGTCCCCTCCGAGAGCTTCGCGGCCACGGCCAGGCCCACCACGCCTCCCCCTATCACCGCCACCTCTGCCTCCATCCTCTCCCCCGGCACCCGGAGGGCGGATACCAAATTAGAAAATGGGAGAGAAACAAAAAGATATTCGGTGAAGGGCCTCATCCTAGCCATGGAATGAAGCACCTCCTCCGCTGGCCCGGCCTTCGAGAGGTGGGGGAGAGGGGGTTGCTTCTTCTGGACTACGACGGCACCCTCACCCCCATAGCCGAAAGGCCCGAACTCGCCCTCCTTCCCCCGGACGTGGCCAGGACCCTCCGGACCCTCTCCCGAAGGCTCAAGGTGGTGATAATGAGCGGCAGATCCCTTCGGGACCTCAGAAAGTTGGTGGGGGAGAAGGGAGTGTACTACGGAGGAAATCACGGAATGGAGATAGAGGGCCCGGGAATCTCCTTCGCCCTTCCCAAAGCCACCCGCTTCCGCCCGCTCCTCAGAAGGGTGAGCCGGGAGCTGAGGGAAAGGATGAGGGGAGTGAAAGGGGCCCTGGTGGAAGACAAGGGGTTGAGCCTGAGCCTCCACTACAGGCTGGTGGACCCGAAGAGGGAAGGGGAGGTGAGGAAGATCCTGGAGGAGGTGACGGGACCCCACCGGGACCGCCTGCGGATAACGGAGGGGAAGAAGGTGCTGGAGGTGAGGCCCAACCTGCCCTGGGACAAGGGGAGGGCCTCCCTCCTCCTCCTGAGGCTGCTGGACCGGGGAAGAAAACTTCTTCCCGTCTACTTGGGGGATGACAGAACGGACGAAGATGCCTTCCGGGCCCTCAACCGAAGGGGAGGGGTAACCGTGCTGGTTTCCGAGAAACCCGTGGACTCAAGCGCTCGTTTCTTTCTGCGCAACCCGAAGGAGGTGGCCCTCTTCCTACAGAAGTTAGAGATTTTATCCGGAGAAGCTGAAAAGAAGAGATGAGGCTATGCCTGGTCTCCCAGACCCCTCTGGTCCTCTTCCTCCGAGAGCGAAGGCAAGAACACGGAACGGTCCCGCTGAAACTCTCCTCCCTCAGTGAGGGGGAGGACTACGAATTCACCGCGGGAGGGGTGACCAAGATGGTCTATCCCCTCCTGCGGAAGATGAGAGAGGGGGGCCTGCTGGAGGTCGCCCACTGGGTTTCCCTGAACCCCGGGGCGCCTCCCCTCCTTTCCTCCTCCGGCCTCCTCCTCCACCATCTGGAGCTGGAGAAGCAACGCCTCTCCGGGTACGGGGCCGCCAAGGAGACCCTCTGGAGGACGCTCCACGGGCTCTCGAGGGAAACCGTGGACTTCCTCTGGCAGGACGAATTCATCGACTACACCTACTTCAACAGGAAGTGCGCCGAGTTCCTGCTCTCCCTAGAGAAGGAAAACGACTTCGACCTCTTTTACATCCACGACTTTCAGATGCTGCCGCTCGGGCACATGCTCAACCTCCTTAAACCCAAGCTTTTCAGGTGGCACCTTCCCTTCGACGAGACCCTTCTGCCGGAGGAGTGGAGGCCCCTCCTCTCCCTCTACTTCAACTCCTACGAAGCCGTGGTGGTGAGCTGCCGTAAGTATTTGAAAACCCTCAGGCGCCTGGGGTACAGGGGGAAGAGCGTCCACCTTTATCCATACCTGGATCTAAGCCTTTACGGGAAGCCGACCCGGGAGGAGGTGGAGGCCCTCTGCAACAGGTTCGGGATAGGGGAGGATGAAAGGGTGGTGCTGGTGGTGGCGAGGCTCGACCCCATGAAGGGACAAGACAGAGCCATAGAGGGCTTCGCTAAGGCCGGAATCCCCGGAACTAAGCTCATGCTGGTGGGGGATGGGAGCTTCTCCAGCTCCAAAAAAGGGATGGGACTGTCCAAGGCCGAGAGGTGGCTGGGGTACCTGAGGGGGAGGGCGAGGGAGCTGGGGGTGGAAGACCGGGTCATCTTCGCAGGCTACCTGAAGCCACGGGAGCTCCAGGCCGCCTACGAGAGGTGCGAGGTGGTCCTCCTCCCCTCCCTCCTGGAGGGCTTCGGGCTGGTGGTGATAGAGGGCTGGGTTTACCGCAAACCCTGCCTGGTCAGCCGCAGGGCGGGAGTGGCGGAACTGATCAAGGAGGGGGAAAACGGGCTCCTTTTCGATCCCCTCCTGCCGGAGGAGCTGGCCGAGAAGCTCTCCCTCCTCCTCTCCGATGAACGCCTGGCGGCCTCGCTGGGGGAGGGCGGTAAGGAAACCTCCTCCCTCTGCTCCCTGGAAAGGGGGGTGGAGGAGGAGGCCAAGGTGATGAGGGAGCTGGTGGGAGAATGAACCTTCCGGACGTCCTCCTGAAGCTCTCCTTCTTCGTTTTCACCCTCCTCATCACGGCCCTTCTTTCCCGGGTCCTGAGCCTCCTCATCGGGGATCTCTTCAGGGAATGGGCCCCCTCCCTCAGGACCAGCCTTCAGAGACTAGCCTCCGTCGCCGTTTGGATGGTGGGACTAATCTTCGCCATCGGACTGCTGGGCCTCAAAACGGACCTGCTCCTCCTGCTGGTGGGCTTGATGGGGCTGGCGGTGCTCCTCGCCCTGAGGGAGGTGCTGGAGAACGTGGGGGCCAAATACTTCTCCGACCTCTACATACCCTTCAAGGTGGGTGACATCATCAGGGTGGGGGGACAGTCGGGCAAGGTCATAGAGATAAATCCCGTGACCACCGTTCTCCTCACCAAGGAGGAGCGCCTGATCTCCATCCCCAACTCCGTCTTTATGAGGGAGAAGGTGGTCAACCTCACCCCCCACGTGTGGAAGGAAATCCTGATCCCCGTTACCATCAGTTCCTCCCTCAGCCTGCCGGAGTTCGAGAGCGAAGTCCTCAAGGCCTGCGGCAGGTTCAGGCGGTACCTGGACGAGCGCTTTCCCCCCCTTCTCACGGTGAAGGGGAGGGAGGAAAAATACGTGAACCTGATCCTCACCCTCATGGTGAAGGATCCCTCCAAAAAGGAGGAAATCGTGAGGGAGCTGAACCGGAAGATCTCGGAGATAGAGAAAAACCTGAAACGGAAGAAATGATCCGCTAGACCAAGATTTGGCTGATCCCGGCCTACCCCGGAGACTCCGCCGGCACCCCAAATAAAATAACGATAAAAAACTAGTCTTATTTGGAATGAAGGGCCTCATCCTGGCCGGAGGTTTCGCCACCCGCCTGGGGACCATAGGGGAGGTCCTGCCCAAGGCCATGCTCATGGTGGAGGGGGACACGGCGGTGGGGCACCTGGTCTCCAAGCTGGAGAGGCTGGGGATAGAGCCCCTCATCACCACCAACGCCCGCTTCAGGGAGTTCTTCCGCTCCTACCCCAACGTGCTGGTGGAGGGGGCCACCAGGGAGGAGGAGAAGCTGGGGGCCGTGACGGCCATGGCCAACGCCATCAGGACTGCCGGGATGGAGGAGGACCTGCTGGTGGTCTGCGCGGACAACTACTTCTCCTCCGACCTCCGGGGCTTCGTCTCCTCCTACCAGGGGGACCCCCTGGTGGGGATCCACTACGCCGGAGGGGATCCCGGGGTGCGCCTGCAGGAGATGGCCACCGTGAAGTTCTGCGGTAGCGACCAGTACCCCCCTCCCAGCCGGGAGTTCTGCATAGAGGAGTTCAAGGAGAAGGTGGATCCCCCCCTCAGCCCCTACGTCAGCACCTGCCTCTACCTCTTCCCCCCCAGGATCTTCCCCCTGCTGCTGGAGTACACGGCGGAGAAGAAGAAGGATGCCCCCGGCTTCTTCATCCAGCACCTCCTGGAGAGGGGGATCACGGTGAGGGGTTACCTCCTGGAGGGGGAGTGGTACGACCTCTCCTACCGGAACTACCTGCTGATGTTCAGGGACTCCAGGCTGGTGAGGAGGGACGAGGACGTGATCCAGTTCCAGAGGGAGAGCGGGGGAAAGGTGATGCTCCTGACCTTCCTCCGAAGGGGGGGGATGTACCACCTCTCCAGGGGGGAAGGGCTCCTCTTCTTCATAGAGGGGGAGGCGGAGATGAAGAGGGGGATGAGGAGGATGAGGGTGAGGGGGAGGGAGGTGGTGGAGATCGCGCCAGGAGAGGAGGTGAGCCTCCTGAACACCTCCTGCCCCTACGCGGTCTTCTTCTCCCTCAAGACGGACTGAACCCACAAGCGTTATACGGGAGGAGGAGGAAGGGAGGGGTGGTCCCTTGCCCTGCGTGCTGGTCTGCGGGGGGCAGTGGGGAGATGAGGGGAAGGGAAAGATCGTGGCCTACCTTTCCCTGAAGTACCGGCCCCACCTGGTGGCCAGGGCAGGGGTGGGACCCAACGCGGGACACACCGTGCACTTCGGGGGGAGGAAGTTCGGGCTCAGGCAGGTCCCCTGCGGCTTCGTGTACGAGGGGGCCAGGCTGCTGATAGGGCCGGGGGTCCTGGTGAACCCCGACGTGCTGCTGAGGGAGGTGGAGGAGACGGGGACGGGGGGAAGGCTGGGGGTGGATGAGAGGTGCGCCCTCATCGAGCCCCACCACGTGGAGAGGGACAGGGGCTCCGAGCACCTCAGCAGGAGGATAGGCACCACCGGAAGCGGCTGCGGCCCCGCCAACGAGGACAGGGTGAGGAGGGTGGCCAGGCTGGCCAGGGAGGAGGAGAGGCTGCGCCCCTTCCTGACCGACGTGCCCCTGGAGCTCCACGAGGCCCTGGAGAGGGGGAGGAAGGTGCTGATCGAGGGGAGCCAGGGCTTCGGGCTCTCCCTCGTCCACGGCACCTACCCCTACGTGACCAGCAAGGACACCTGCGCCGGGACCATGCTGGCGGACGTGGGGGTGGGGCCCACCAGGGTCTCGGAGGTCCTCCTGGTCTTCAAGGCCTACGCCACCAGAGTGGGGGAGGGGCCCTTCCCCACCGAGATGCCCCAGGAGGAGGCGGAGAGGCTGGGGATAGTGGAGTACGGGACGGTGACGGGGAGGAGGAGGAGGGTGGGGTACTTCGACTTCGAGATGGCCAGGAGGGCGGCCATCATCAACGGGGCCACCCAGCTGGCCATAACCTGCCTGGACAGGCTCTTCAGGGGCTGCGCAGGGGCCAGGAGGTGGGAGGAGCTGACCGAGGAGGCCAGGAGCTTCGTCAGGAGGGTGGAGGAGGCCACGGGGGTTCCCGTGACCCTCCTCTCCACGGGGGAGGGAATAGAGGACGTGATCGATCTCAGCAGGGGCAGACTTTGAGGAGGCTGGTGGTGGCGGTAACGGGGACCCCTGGAACGGGGAAGTCCTCCTTCTCCTCCCGGCTGGCCCGGGAGCTGGGGGCCAGGCTGGTGAGGCTCAACGAGCTCATAGAGGAAGAGGGGGCCTACACCCTGGACCGGGACGGGACCAAGGTGGCCGAGCTGGGAAAGGTGGAAAGGGCCTTCCGCAGGATCCTGAGGGAGTCGGAGGGGCCGCTGGTGGTGGAGGGGCACCTCTCCCACCTCCTCCCCACCCGGTTCCTCTCCCACGTGGTGGTGCTCAGGACCCGCCCCCGCGTGCTGGAGAGGAGGCTGAGGAGGAGGGGCTACCCCCCGGAGAAGGTCAGGGACAACGTGGAGGCGGAGGCCCTGGACCTCATCCTCTGGGAGGCCGTGGAAAGGCACGGGGAGAAGGTTTATGAGATAGACACCACGGGGAGGGGGAACCCCGTTCGCCTCTTCCTGCAGGCCCTGAGGGAGGGAAGGAGGCTTCCCCCGGGAAGGGTGAGGTGGCTGAGGGAGTACGTGGACTCGGTCACCCGAGCCCCTGGGAGAGGCGAGCGCTCAGCTCCCACCTGATCCCGCCCCCCTCCTCCACCCTCCTCACCCTCCCCTCCTCCTCCAAATACCTCAGGTGGGCCAGCGCCTCCCCCGTGGCGAACCACCTCTGGATGGGGGGAAAGCTCTCCCAGGGGCCCTCCAGGTCCCAGGTCATCTCCGAGGCCAGCTCGTAGGCGGTCTTCCTCCCCTCCTCCAGCAGGGAGAGGACCTCCTCCGCCCTCAGGCGGTGGTGCAGCTTGAGCTCCTCCACCCTGGCCCGGTGGTCCCGGAAGGGCCTGCGGTGCCCGGGCAGGACGAGCTCCACGTCCAGGGAGGCGGTCCTCTCCAGGCTCCTCAGGTAATCCCCCAGCGGGTTCTCCTCCTCCGAGAGGGGGGAGAGGTTGGGGGTGATGTCACCCAGGAGGTGGTCCCCGGAGAGGAGGAGCCTGCGGCGGGGCTCGTACAGGCAGAGGTGCCCCCTGGTGTGGCCTGGTGTCTCCACGCAGGTGAAGGAGAACTCCCCCACCTCTATCCTGCTACCCTCCCCCACGAAGGTGAAGGGGGGAAGGGCGCTTGGCCCGTAGAGGCGGCCGGGATGGGTCTGCATCATCCTCAGGAGCTCTTCGTCCGGGATGCCGGTCAGGAGGATCACCCCTCCCATCCTCTCCCAGGAGGAGAGGAGCTCGGCCTCCGGTCGGTTGAAGTAAACCAGGGAGTCCCCGGAGCGCAGGGAGGAGACCAGGCCCAGGTGATCGGCGTGGAGGTGGGTGATGAAGAAGTCCGCCCTGCGGGGGTCCACCCCCAGCTCCCGCAGCTCCCTGAGGAGGACGGAGGCGCACTCCTCCCGGTTCATCCCCGTGTCCACGATCAGGTCCCTCCCCTCCCCCCTCACCACGTAGGAGTTGACCGACCTCAGGGGATTGCGGGGGAGGGGCACCTCCACCCTGTAGAGGCCTGGCAGGATCTCCTCCATCCCCCACCCTCCGCCGGTGGGGTATTTAACGACCCTCCCGCGGACCGAAACCCGGGGAGACCCTTTTCCCGCCTCAGGGAAGGGGAAGGGGCTCCCTGGGGGGAAAGAGGGGGAAAAAGGTATTGATGCCGGGAAGTGGAGTCAACGAGAGGGGAAGGGAGAAAAGAAGGGAGCGTTCCCGCCCCCAAACCCTCCAGGCGGACGGAAAGGAACCTCTCCTTCCCCAGAGGGGGAGAAAACCCGCCCTTTGTCCCTCCTCCCTCGCCCCCTCGATACCTTTATAAGGGGCCTTCCCTCCCCCTTCTTTTGATGTGGGTTCTCCGGACCACCCTGCTGCTGGGAGCCATGACCGGGCTCCTGCTGGCCGTGGGGTACGCCCTGGCCTACGTGGCAGGCCTCCCCTTCCTTCCCACCCTCACGGGGGCCTTCGTGCTGGCCATGCTGATGAACCTGATCATGTTCTTCTACGCGGACAGGTGGGTGCTCAGGATGTACCGGGCCAAGGTGGTGAGCGAGGAGGAGCAACCCGTTCTCCACCGCATCGTCGCCCGCCTTTCGGAGAGGGCGGGGCTACCCAGGCCGAGGGTGGCGGTGGTTCCCCTGGACGTCCCCAACGCCTTCGCCACCGGCCGGAACCCCAGGAACGCGGTGGTGGCGGTGACCAGGGGGGCCATGGAGGTGCTGAGGGAGGAGGAGCTGGAGGGGGTGATAGGGCACGAGCTGGCCCACATCAAGAACCGCGACATGCTGGTGAGCACCCTGGCCGCCATCGTGGCCGGGGCCATCTCCTACCTGGCCCTGGTGGGCAGGCTCCAGCTCTTCTACGGGGGAGGAGACAGGAGGAGCGGGTCCAGCACCCTCCTCCTCCTGCTGGCCCTCATCCTGGTTCCCCTGGCGGCGCTCATGATAAGGCTGGCCGTGTCCAGGACCAGGGAGTACGGGGCGGACGAGGAGGGGGCCAGGATCTCGGGCAAGCCCCTGGCCCTGGCCAGCGCCCTGAGGAGGCTGGAGGAGTACTCCCGCTCCGAGAGGATGACCCACGGCAACCCCTCCACCTCCAACCTCTTCATCGTCAACCCCTTCAGGGGAAGCTCCCTGCTGGAGCTCTTCTCCACCCATCCCTCCACCGAGAAGAGGATCCAGAGGCTGGAGGCCCTGGCCGGGAAGTGAGGCTCAGGCCATCAGGTGGAGCAGGAAGACCAGGAGGATGGAGCCCACGGAGAAGCCCACCACCGCTTTGGGGGAAACCTTTATCCCCGAGCCCTCCTCGGAGAAGTACCTCATCAGGCCCGCACCGCTGGGCGGCAGCCTCTCTTCCCTCCTGCGCATCGCCCCTTCTTCCCCCTCCACCTTTTAATCCTTACCGGAGAAGAGCAGTGACATGAGGAAGTACCTGCCGGACGAAACCGTGGTCCTCAACGGGATGCTGAGGGAGAGGGTGGAGAGGGAGGGGGACTGCGAGGTGGTGGTGCCCAACCCCCTCCTGGACTACTTCGAGAGCCAGGCCAGGGAGGGGAGGGACTCGGGGCTGGTGGGCCTGGCGGAGCTCTCCCGCCTCAAGGCCCTCTCGGAGGAGGGGAGGATCAGAATCAGCTTCTGGGGGGAGCACGGGGTGCCGGAGGAGGGGGGCCTGAGCCGGTACCTGAGGGAGGCCAGCAGGATGACGGACTCCGTCCTCCTCACCAGCGACCCCGTGACGGCGGAGCTGGCGAAGATCGAGGGGGTGAGGGTGGAGCTCCTCTCCCCCACGCTGGAGGGGAGGAGGCCCAGGCTGCTGGAGTACTTCGGTCCGGACACCATGTCCGTGCACCTGAAGGCCAGGGTGAGGCCGCTGGCCAAGGTGGGGAGGCCGGGGAGGCTGAGGGTGCAGTTCCTGGGCGAGAAGCCGCTCACCGAGGGGGAGCTCAGGGAAATGGCCCAGGAGATCGTGGAGCTCTCCAAGAGGGACCCGGAGTGCTTCGTGGAGATAGAGAGAAAGGGGGCCACGGTGATCCAGTACAGGGAGTACAGGATAGCCATAGCCCGCCCGCCCTTCAGCGACGGCTTCGAGATCACGGCCGTCAGGCCGGTGGCGAAGGTCAGGCTGGAGGACTACAAGCTCTCCAGCAAGCTCAAGGAGAGGCTGAAGAGCAGCGCGGAGGGCATCCTGATAGCCGGGCCTCCGGGAGCGGGCAAGAGCACCTTCGCCCAGGCCCTGGCGGAGTTCTACCGCTCCTCCCACAAGATCGTGAAAACCATGGAGTCCCCCAGGGACCTCCAGGTGGGGGACGAGATCACCCAGTACACCTCGCTGGAGGGGGACATGGAGAAGACCGCCGACATCCTCCTGCTGGTCAGGCCCGACTACACCATCTACGACGAGCTGAGGAAGACCTCCGACTTCCAGATCTTCACGGACATGAGGCTGGCGGGGGTGGGGATGGTGGGGGTGGTGCACTCCACCAGGGCCATAGACGCCATCCAGCGCCTCATAGGGAGGGTGGAGCTGGGGATGATCCCCATGATCGTGGACACCGTCATCTTCATCAAGGAGGGGGAGATCTCGCAGGTCTACTCCCTGCGGTCCTCCATCAAGGTGCCCTGCGGGATGAGGGACGAGGATCTGGCCAGGCCCGTGGTGGAGGTGCTGGACTTCGAGACGGAGGAGCCCGTCTACGAGATCTACACCTTCGGGGAGCAGGTGGTGGTGAGCGACCTCAGGGAGCTGGGCTCCCACCGGAGGGAGAGCCCCCCCTTCAGGTACCCCCGGAGGAGGTGGAGGTAGCCTCCGGCAGGAACCTCCTCTGAATCCTCAGCACCTCCCCGCTGTCGGCCGCCCCCGCGTACTCCTCCAGCCTCCGGAGGTTGAGCTCCAGGAAGGAGGGTCCCCACTTGAAGGGCCTCAGCATCTCCCTGGCCTCCTCCCGGTGCCCCAGGATGAAGAGGGCCGCCGAGAGGGCCTCGGCCGTGCTCAGGGTGGTGGGCCTCCCGTAGTGGGTGGGGTTGGCCGCCACCAGGTAGGGGAGCGCCCTGGGGATCAGCCCCCTCGGGAAGGAGAGCTCCCCCAGGCGCTTCCAGGAGCAGTCCAGGGCCACCAGCCCCCTCCTCTCCGCCGCCTCCCCGTCCTCCCTGGAAAGGGCCTTCTCGGCCCTGGGGTCCAGCAGGACCGCCCCCCTGGGCAGCTCCCTCAGGCTGTGGACCAGCTCCACCTTCCCGAACCTCCCCAGACGTCTGGCCGTGCACCTCCTGGGATCGCACTGCCCCGCGTCGTAGACCACTATCCTCATCCGGGAACCTTTGCCTGCCCGAAGGGGCACTCGGGATCCGGGGCCGAGAGCCTGCCCTGCACCCTCATCACCCTGGCCATGCACCCGAAGCAGTGGGAGAAGTGGGGGCAGGAGGAGCAGGGGGGCTCCCTCCCCTCCCTGGATTTGAACCTGCGGATGAGCTCGGAGCCCCTGATCCCCTCCCAGGCCTCCCTCAGGCTCCGCTGGGGGTAGCGGGAGAGGACCAGCGGGGAGGGGGAGAACATGCAGGGGAGGACCCTGCCGTCGGCGGCGAGGTAGAGGGTGGATCCGCAGGCGCACCCCCTCACCTCCGGGATGGTTATCCCGCTCCTGCCCCCCGGAAGGGAGATCCCCTCCCTCTCCGCGAAGGCCCACAGGAAGGGGGCGTCGTAGTAGACCTCCACCCCCCAGTCCCGGCCGTAGATCCTCCTCAGGGCCTGGAGGTGCTCGGAGGGGGAGAGACCGTAGGCCCGGTAGTAGGGATCCACCCCTCCCTCCCTGGCCTGCAGGGGTATGAAGGTCACGAACCTCCCCCCCTCCCTCTGAACGAACTCTATCATCCCCTCCAGCTGGTGCAGGTTCCTCCTGGAGAGGACCACGGTCACCCCGTGGAAGATCCCCTCCCTCCTGGCCTCCTCCACCCCCCTCCTGAGGGCCTGGAAGCTGGCCCCCTCCTTCGTCCCCTCGTAGACCTCCCTGCTCACCCCATCCAGGGAGAAGACCACCCTCACCCCCCTCTCCGCCAGCTCCCCGGCCAGCCTCCCGTTCAGCACGGAGCCGTTGGTGATGAGGTAAAGGTCCAGGTTCTCCATCTCCCCCAGCAGCCGGGGGAGATCCTCCCTGAGCAGGGGCTCCCCCCCCTCCAGGATCACCCAGTCGGGACCCAGGTCCACCACCTCACCCGCCAGACGGGGGAGGAGCTCGGGAGGCAGCTCCCCCTCCCTCTCCGCCAGGCAGTGGCCGCACCTCAGGTTGCACCTGGAGGTTATCGCCCAGTCCACGAAGCGGGGCCTCATCCTTAACCACCGCCCCCCGTCCCCTATAAAGGGCTACCCCAGCTCCACCACCGTCCAGCCCCTCCTCCTCAGCTCCTCCGCCACGAAGCGCCGGTGGCAGAGGGAGGGAAGGGGCTCCACGCACATCACGCAAACCCTCTCCCTCCCCGCGAGCTCCTCCAGCCTCTCCATCCCGCGGGAGAACTCCTCCGTGAGCATGAACTTCCGGTACCCTCCTTTCCGGTACCCCCCGAGCTCGGGGAGGTGGAGGTAGGAGAGCCCGTGGCGGGGAAGGTGTTTCTCCAGCTCCTCCTTCCTGAACTCCTCCCTCTTGGAGGTGGGGAAGGCCCTTATGTCCACCAGCCTCTTCACCCCGGACCGGCGGAGGAGTTCCACGAGCTGGGGGAGGGTCTTGTCCCCGTAGCCCACCATCCAGACCTTCTTCCCAACCACCGGGTTATTATCGGGGGGAAGGGATTTAAGGGGGGGAGGGCGGTGGGATGAGGATCTCGGGGGCCAGGATCCTAGAGGGGGAGGAGCTGGAGCTGGTGGAGGGCTACCTGGAGGTGAGGGGGGGGAGGATAGAGAGGATAGGGAGGGGCTTCACCGCCCGCTCGGATCTCAACCTCAAGGGGGGCTTCGTTCTTCCCCCCCTCGTCAACGCCCACACCCACCTGGCCGATGCGGTGGCCAGGGAGCTCTACTCGGGCAGGACGCAGCCGGAGACGGTGGGACCGGGGGGGCTCAAGTTCAGGGTGCTGGAGGAGACCTCCGAGCGGGAGCTGGTGGAGGAGATGCGCCTCACCCTGGCGTGGATGCTCGGGACGGGCACGCTGGCCCACTGCGACTTCAGGGAGGGGGGGGCCAGGGGGGTGGAGCTCCTCCTCAGGGCCCCCTGGCCCGGAAGGAGCCTGGTGCTGGGCCGTCCCCTGCCGGGGGAGGGGCTGGAGGAGCTCCTCTCCAGGGCCGACGGGATAGGTCTCCCCTCCCTCACCCAGCAACCCGCAGGGGAGCTACGCAGGCTCTCCAGGGAGGCCAGGAGGAGGGGGAAGCTCTTCTCCTCCCACGTGGCCGAGCTTCCGGGGAGGGCGGGGGAGGAAATCCGCCTTGCCCTGGAGCTGAGGCTCTCCTTCGCCGTCCACCTCACGCATGCGAGCCGGGAGGACCTCTCCTCCCTCAAGAGGAGGGGAGTGCCCGCCGTCTTCTGCCCCAGGTCCAACCTCCTCCTCTCGGCGGGGGTTCCCCCCCTGGCCTCCGCCCTGGAGGTGGGCCTCCCCTTCATGCTGGGAACCGACAACGCCTCCGTTTGCCCCCCGGACCCCTGGGAGGAGCTCAGGTTCGCCTGGGCCTGCGTGAGGAGGGAGAACCCGAGGGCGGGGGGGGAGGAGGCCAGGATCCTCCTGAAGGCCGTCACGGTGGAGCCCTCCCGCCTCTTCCGCCTGCCCTGGGGCCCCTTGGAGGAGGGGGGGGAGGCCACCTTCCTCCTCCTCTCGGGTGGAGGGGAGCTCAGGAACCTGAGGGACCCCTACACGGGCCTGGTGAACCGCACCCGCCCCGAGAACCTGAGGGGCCTGTGGTGGAGGGGAAAGGATATTTTAAGAGAAAGGGTAGTGTTCTGAAGCCAGGGGGATGCCCTTGAAGGTCAAGGATGTGATGACGGGGGAGGTGAAATACGCCGAGATCCCCGGCACCAGAGCCGAGGCCATAGAGCTCCTCAAGAAGCTGGAGGTGAGCGCCATCCCGGTGGTGAAGGCCAACACCGGGGAGCTGGTGGGCATGGTGACCCTCCGCAAGCTCCTGGAGCACCCGGAGGAGGACCAGCTGGCCGTGCTGGTGGACAGGAACGTTCCCACGGTGAGCCCCGAGGACGAGCTGAAGGTGGCGGCCGAGCACATCCTGAGGACGGGGAACCGGAGGCTTCCGGTGGTGCAGGACGGGGAGCTGGTGGGGGTGATAACCGTCAGGGACATCGTCTACCGGGCCCTCGCCAACCTCAACCTGGAGAGGCCGGCCTCCGACTTCATGCAGCCCAGCGTGGCCGCCGTCTGGGAGGGCACGCCCCTGAGGGCCGTGGTGGAGATCATGAGCCTGGCCAAGGTCAGGGCCCTCCCGGTGATCAACGAGGCCGGAGACCTGGTGGGGATCATCGACGACTCCGACATCATAAAGCTGGCGGAGGTGGAGACCACCTCCAGGATCAGCCAGATGTCGGGGAAGAGCGAGGGGGACAGCTGGAGCTGGGACAGCGAGGCCAGGATCTACATCACCAAGACCGAGCTCAGGCTCCCGCCCATCCCGGTGAAGGAGGTCATGGTCAGGGATCTCATCTCCATCACCAAGAAGACCTCCGTGAGCAGGTGCGCCCAGCTGATGAAGGAGAACAGGATAGAGCAGACCCCCGTCCTCTCCGCCGATAACAAGTTCCTGGGTCTGGTGAGGGACATAGACCTGCTGGGTGCCCTCCTCTGATCGGGGGTGGAGCCCCTGTCCCAGAGAGAGGAGCTGATGGAGCTGGCCAAGCGAAGGGGCTTCCTCTGGCCCTCCTTCGAGCTCTACGGAGGGGTGAGCGGCTTCTACGACTTCGGCCCCTTGGGGACCCTCCTGAAGAACAAGATCGTGGAGAAGTGGAGGGAGCACTTCGTCAGGAGGGAGGGCTCCCTAGAGATCGATTCACCCACCCTCACCCCCGAGGAGGTCTTCAGGGCCAGCGGCCACCTGGAGCACTTCGTGGACCTCATGAGCGAGTGCGAAAAGTGCGGGCAGCCCTTCAAGATCTCGGAGCTGGTGAGGGAGAGGACCGGGCTGGACGTGGAGGGGAGGCCCGCGGAGGAGGTGGAGGCCCTGCTCAGGGAGAGGGGGGTCTCCTGTCCCGAGTGCGGGGGAAGGCTGGGGAGGGTCTTCGAGTTCAACACCATGTTCAGGACCACCATAGGCCCGGGGGGAGGGAAGGTGGGGTACCTGAGGCCGGAGACGGCCCAGGGGATCTTCGTGAACTTCAGGCGCCTCTGGAGGCTGGGCAGGGAGAGGCTCCCCCTCCCGGTGGCGCAGATAGGGAAGGGGTACAGGAACGAGATCTCCCCCAGGCAGGGGATGATAAGGCTCAGGGAGTTCACCATGGCGGAGCTAGAGGTCTTCTTCGATCCCCGGAACCCCACCCACCCCTCCTTCGGGAAGGTGGCGGGGGAGAGGCTCAGGCTCTGGAGGGCGGAGGAGGAGATGAGGGGGGAGGAGAGGATGGTGGAGATGACCGCGGGGGAGGCGGTGGAGAGGGGGGTGGTCTGCCACCAGCTGATGGCCTACTACCTCGCCCTCACCAAGAGGTTCCTGCTGGACGTGGGGATACCGGAGGAGAGGCTGAGGTTCAGGGAGCAGACGCCCGGCCAGAGGGCCCACTACTCCAGGGAGACCTGGGACGCGGAGGTCAGGACGGAGAGGTTCGGATGGATCGAGGTGGCGGGGATAGCCTACAGGACGGACTACGACCTCTCCAGGCACTCGCAGGCCAGCGGGGAGGACCTCTCCGTTCTCCTGCAGCCTGAGAGGAGGAAGGAGGTCTGCCACGTGGTGGAGCCCTCCTTCGGGATAGACAGGATCTTCTACTGCGTGCTGGAGGCGGCCCACCTGGAGGGGAGGGGCAAGCTCAGGTTCAGGAAGGAGCTCTCGCCGCTGGAGGTCTGCGTCTTCCCCCTCCTCCGCAGGGACGGCCTGCCCGAGAAGGCGAGGGAGGTGCTGGAGCTCCTGAAGGGAAGGGGGTTCTGGGCCGAGTACGACGAGGCCGGGTCCATAGGGAGGAGGTACGCCAGGGCGGACGAGGTGGGGACCCCCTACTGCGTTACCGTGGACCACCGAACCCTCTCGGACGGCACCGTGACCGTAAGGGAGAGGGAGACCGCCAAGCAGGTCAGGGTGCCCATCCGGGAGCTCCCCAAGGTGCTCTCCTCCCTCCTCAGGGACGAGCTCAGGTTCGAGGAGGCGGGACCCCTCCTAGAGGAAGAAGAGAAGGGGAAGGAGGAGGAAGAGGGAGAAGAGGGTTAGGCACATCACCGCCGCCCCGTACAGGCCCACCTCCCTCCGGTAGGAGTGCGCCAGGATCATGTTGAAAACCGCGGGGGGCATGAGGGAGAGGAGGAGGGAGGGCTTGGGGGAGAGGTCGGAGGAGAAGCTCAGGTCCATCGCCAGCATCGCCAGGATGGTCACGGCCGGGGAGACCAGGAACCTGGCGGCCCCTATCATGAGGAGCTCCTCCCTGTACTTCCCTGGCCCCACCGCCTCCAGGCAGTAGCCCGCGAAGAGCAGCATGAGGAAGAAGAAGGGCCCGGCCAGGTGGGCGTCGAAGAAGCTCCCCACCTCCTCCGGGAGGGGGGCCCCCAGGGCCACGAAGAGGGAGGCGAAGAGGAGGGCCAGGAGGGGGGGGAAGCCGGTGAGGTACTCCAGCAGGCCCCCTTTCCTCCCGGAGAGGGAGGAGAGCATGAAGACCCCCACCACCAGGTTGACCACGGCCACGGCCACCGCGTAGAAGCTGGCGGGGAGGAGGTACTCGCTCCCCAGGAGGGCGTAGACCAGGGGGAGGCCCAGGTGGCCCACGTTCATGAAGGCCGAGTTCAGGACCACCCCCACCGTCCTCTCCCTCCCCAGCCCCGCCAGGAAGCAGAGGAAGGCGGAGAAGAGGAAGCAGACCCCCACCGCCAGGAGGGCCATCCACATGGCCGCCATGCCCCCCAGGAGCTCGGAGGGGGAGTAGCGGGCTACGGAGACCAGCACGGTGAGGGGGAGGATGACCCCCACGATGCAGGTCTCCAGGAGGCGGAAGAGGGGACGGGTGAAGCCCTCCGCCCCCTTCAGCCTCCTCATCGCCGCCCCCGCCAGCAGGGGGACGAGCACGTAGAGGGCCGTTTCCAGGTACCCCCTCATCCTCTCCCTTCCTCCCCCCACCATAAAACCAAGCTTTATTTCCCCCCGGCTGAAGGGGGATGATGGCCGCGAGAAGGCCCTCCATGGACGAGTACTTCCTGGAGCTGGCCAGGGTGGTGGGCCTGCGGTCCACCTGCCTGAGGAGGAAGTTCGGGGCCGTCATCGTGAAGGACGGGGTGGTCCTCAGCTCCGGCTACAACGGGGCGGCCAGGAAGGTCAAGGACTGCCTGGAGGTGGGCCTTTGCCTGAAGGACGCGGTGGGGGCGCCGCACGGGGAGGGGTACGACGTCTGCCCCGCCGTGCACGCCGAGGCCAACGCCATCGTGAACGCCGCCAGGTCGGGGGTGAGCATCCTCGGGGGGACCATGTACCTCTACGGGCAGGACGCGCAGGGCAGGGTGGTGGAGGGCAAGCCCTGCACCTTCTGCCGGAGGCTCCTCATCAACTCGGGGATAGAGAAGATCGTGTTCAAGAGGGAGGACGGCTCGCTGGGATACTACGACGTCAAGGAGTGGGTCAGGGACGAGTCCCTGGACCACCAGAGGAAGATCCAGCAGTACACCGGGAAGGGGTGACTAGAGGTACCTGCTGTCCTCCGGGTAGCGGGAGTAGACGTAGTCCAGGAGCTCCTTAAGCCTCATCCCGCTGAACCTTCTGAGCTCCTCCATCTTCCTCCTCACCTCCTCCGGGAGGCTCTCGAAGAACTCCCTGGCCACCCTCTCCCCCTCCGGGGTAAGGGTGCAGAGCAGGGGCTCCAGCACCTCCCTCTCCACCTTCACCATCCCCGCCCCCTCCAGCTCCATCACCTCGTCGGGTATCTCCTCCGAGTAGGGACCGTGCAGGTGGGGGAGGAAGCGGTAGGGGTGATTCACCCCCAGCTCCCTCTTGAGGAGGAAGAGGAGCTTCTGCAGCCTCACCCCTCCCTCCACCGTACCCCCCAGGGCGTAGAGGAGGGCCAGGAGCCACTTCCCCTTCTCCCCCACCTCCCCCCTCCTCCTGGAGGGACGGGAGATCGCGGAGGCCTCCAGCTTCAGGATGGCGGCCACCCTCCTCCCCTCCGGGGTGAGCTCCAGCACCCTCCTGAAGGGCCACTCCTTGGACTCCTGCTCCCTCACCAGACCCTCCCTGATGAGCTCCTTGAGGCGCATCTCCACCGTGAGGGCGCTCCCTTTCACCTCCGCCTGGAGCTCCCTCACGTGCTTGGGACCCTTCAGGAGGCTGAGGAGGATCTCCGGGGCCTTGCTTCTCCTCAATCTGTACATCCAAAAAGTGTTACATTTGATGTAACGTTTATACTTTACTCCGCCCAGGAGGGTGAGATTTCCTTTGTAATATTCTACAGCGCGTAAGCAACCTTTTAAAAAAACGTTACGCGTTTTAAAAATGATAACGCGGAGGGAGGTTGGTTGGGGGTTCTACTCGAGAGGGAAGCGGTGGCCTTCCCCCCCCTCCAGGGGGAACCCTGGGGGGGATTCCAGGGGCTTTCCCTGCTGGACTACCCGGGAAAGGTGGCCTCGGTGCTCTTCGTGAGGGGGTGCAACTTCAGGTGCCCCTTCTGCTACAACCCCGAGCTGGTGAGGCCCTCCCAGGCGGGGGGCTCCCCCTCCACGGAGGAGATCCTGGGCTACCTCAGGAAGAGGAAGAGGTGGGTGGACGGGGTGGTGCTGACGGGAGGGGAACCCACCCTCCACCCCTCCCTGCCCGAGTTCCTGAGGGAGGTGAAGGGGGAGGGGCTGAGCGTCAAGCTGGACACCAACGGCTCCAACCCCGAGATGCTGAGAAGGCTCCTGGGGGAGGGGCTGGTGGACTACGTGGCCATGGACGTTAAGGCCCCCCTCAGGGAGGACGCCTACAGCAGGGTGGCGGGGGTTCCCGCCCCCCTCGGGGCCATAAGGGAGAGCCTCTCCCTCCTCCTCTCCTCAGGGATCGAGTACGAGCTCAGGACCACGGTAGTCCCCACCCTCCTGGAGGAGAGGGACCTGCTGGAGATCGCGGGAGAGATAAGGGGAGCCAGGAGATACTACCTGCAGCAGTTCAGGTGCACCCCCCACCACCTGGACGAGCGCTTCTCCCGGCTCCCCCCCTATCCCAGGCAGTTCCTGGAGGAGGTGGCGAGAAAGATCTCGGGCTACTTCGGGAGGTGCGCGGTGAGGGGATGAGCGCGATCACGAAGATCAGGAAGAGGGACGGCACCGTCCAGGACTTCACCCCGGAAAGGATAGGGGATGCCATAAGGAAGGCCGCCGAGGCCCAGGGGCTGCTGGACTTCGAGGGGGAGGCGAGGAGGCTGCAGGGGCTGGTGGTGCGCAGGCTGGAGGAGAAGGGGTACGGAGGGGAGAGGCTCCCCGACGTGGAGGTGGTCCAGGACGAGGTGGAGGCGGTGCTGAGGGAGGAGGGGTACGGGACCCTCTCCGAGAGGTACCACGAGTACAGGAAGAGGCACGACGAGCTCAGGAGGAGCAGGAGCACCATCTTCGACGTGGCGAGGATGGTGGAGGAGTTCGTGGGGGGGACGGACTGGAGGACCAAGGAGAACGCCAACCTCAGGCCCAGCATCTCCTCCATGATGTTCAACTCGGCGGGGCACATCAACGCCAGGTACCTGCTGGACAAGGTCTATCCCCCCGAGGTCTCCGATGCCCACGTGGACGGGGACCTGCACCTCCACGACCTCTACCAGGGGCTCTCAGGATACTGCTGCGGCCACTCCATGGAGGACATCCTGACGAAGGGGCTGGTTAGCGTGGGGAACAACCCCCACTCCAGGCCCCCCAGGCACCTCGACGTGGCCCTGATGCAGGTGGTGAACTACATCGGGGTGATGACGCAGGAGTGGGCCGGGGCCCAGGCCTTCTCCTCGATAGACGCCTACCT
>Ga0080004_1141663_pt1 | contig 85724 bp, 105 predicted proteins | sample WasSprMetagenome_FD_69207 | JGI IMG/M metagenome (GOLD analysis project Ga0080004, IMG submission 69207) | Sulfidic aquatic microbial communities from Washburn Spring, Yellowstone National Park, USA - WS (SPADES assembly) (version 2) | ecosystem: Environmental > Aquatic > Thermal springs > Hot...
CGAAGCTCCCCAAGACCCGCTCCGGCAAGATAATGAGGCGCGTGTTGAGGGCCATAACGGTCGGCGGTCAGATAGGGGATGTGACCACGCTGGAGGACGAGACGTCCGTGGAGGAGGTCAAGAGAGCCTTCGAGGAGATGAAGAAAGAAATAGCTGGGCAAGAAACGCCTTAATGCCCTTCGAGGCGAGGTTCCATATATATTGGTCGCAAACGGACGCGGCGGGGATCGTCCATTTTTCCGAGTTCTTCTCGTTGGTGGAGCACGCCGAGGAGGAGCTCTACAGATCTAGGGGTGTGCTGGACGCGCACGGCCGCATGCCCAGGGTCGAGGCGCATGCCGTCTTTAAGTCGCCTCTCAGAAGGGGCGACGAGGTCAGAGTGGTTCTGAGGCCTCTGGAGCTGAAGGAGAAGGCCGTGAAGTACGGCTTCGAGGTCTACAACGAGACCGAGGGGGTTCTGTCGGCCTCGGGCTATATAGTGGCCGTCTGCGTCGAGAACGACGGCGGGAGGCTGAGGTCGACCAAATGCCCGCAGAGCCTTCTGGATGCATGGAGAAGCATAGAGTAGCCTCGCGCCGCTCTGCCGGCCCCCTCGCCGTCGGTCTGCCCGTTGGTCCGGCCGAGGGACGGGCGCCTTCCCCCGTCGGGCAACGTAGTATGTGAAAATTTATATAATTAGTTCAAATATTAGCTAATGCAGGTTTGGAGACCTGAAAGAGAACACCTAGAAGAATCAAATGTAGCTAGATATATGTCGAGCCATGGATTTAAGACTCTCGCTGAATTCGTTTCATTTACGCAGGACAGGCCGGAGGAATTTTGGCGCTCCTTCGACAGAGAGGTTCTGAACTTGAGGTGGTATGAGGACTATGTAAGAGTTTTGGACCTGTCGCGCGGCGTCCAGTGGCCTAGGTGGTTCGTCGGCGGGCGCATCAACATAGCCGACCAGCTGGCGGACTCGGCGGAGCCTCTGGTGAAGTGGGAGGGGGAGGACGGCTCGGCGGTCGTGTGGAGCTACTCCGAGGTCCTCTATAGGGCTAGAGCCGTGGCGAGCTGGCTGAGGCGCAACGGCCTGGGGAGGGGGGACCGCGTGGCGATCTATATGCCCATGGTCCCCGAGATAGTGCCCGTCATGCTCGGCGCCATAAGAGCCGGCGGCGTGATAGTGCCCCTCTTCAGCGGCTTCGGGAAGGAGGCCATACGAGTAAGGCTCGAGGACAGCGAGGCCAAGTTCGTCTTCGCGTCGGACGTCTCCTACCGCCGCGGCAAGGAGGTGGACATGTTGTCGGAGCTCAGGGCCGGCCTCGCGGGCTCCGTCAGGCAGGTGGTCGTCCAGGAGCGGTCGGGCAGGCCCAGCGGCTACACCCCGCTCTCGGAGGTCTTCAGGACCGGCGGCGATAGCGTGGAGATGGGCGACTCGGAGGACCCCATAATGATAATTTATACTTCGGGCACCACCGGCAAGCCCAAGGGCACCGTCCACACCCACGACGGATTCCCCATAAAGGCGGCCGCCGACGTCTACTTCCACTTCGATGTTGGGAGGGGAGATACCTTGAGTTGGGTGACCGACATGGGCTGGATGATGGGGCCGTGGATGGTGTTCGCGGCATATCTGCTGAGGGGCTCCATGGCCTTCTTCGAGGGGGCTCCCGACTTCCCCAAGGACAGGCTCTGGCGCTTCGTCGAGAGGTTCGGAGTAAAGGCGCTGGGTCTGGCGGCCACCCTCACGAGGCATCTCCGCAGTCTAGGCGCCGTCGCAGAGCCGGGCCAGCTGGATGGGCTGAAGGCCTTCGGCAACACCGGCGAGCCGATCGACCTGGAGAGCTGGCTTTGGCTGTACAACATGGGCAGGGGGCGCATCCCCATCATCAACTACTCGGGGGGGACGGAGGTCTCGGGCGGCATATTGGGCTGCTACGTCGTGAGGGAGATAAAGCCGAGCTCCTTCAACGGGGCCAGCATCGGCACCAAGGCCGCCGTCTTCGCAGAGGACGGCAGGCCGGCGCCTCCGGGCGTTGAGGGGGAGCTGGTGGTGCTCTCCGTCTGGCCCGGCATGACCAGAGGGTTCTGGCGCGACCCCCAGCGCTATCTGGAGACCTACTGGAGCAAGTGGCCCGGCGTATGGGCCCACGGAGACGCCGCCGCTGTGGACGGAGAGGGCTTCTTCTACATACTGGGCAGGGCCGACGACACCATCAAGGTAGCGGGCAAGCGGCTTGGCCCCGCCGAGATAGAGACTGTGCTCAACGCACATCCAGCGGTGGCCGAGTCGGCGTGCATCGGCGTCCCCCATGAGGTCAAGGGGGAGGTCCCCATATGCTTTGTAGTCCTCAAGCCAGGCCACGAGCCGAGCGAGCAGTTGAGGCGCGAGCTCATAGAGCTGACGGAGAGGGAGCTCGGCAAGGCCTTCGGGGCCGTGGAGGACATAAAGTTCGTGAGGATGTTGCCCAAGACCCGCAACGCCAAGATAATGAGGAGGGTGATCAGAGCGGTCTATCTGGGCAGAAGCCCCGGCGACCTCTCGGCTCTGGAAAACCCAGATGCGATTGATGAGATAAAAAGGGCTTTATAATCGTCTAAATCAGATCACACTGTAATTGTTAAATAAATGATATATCCCTAAAATACATGAGGGTAGGGATAGCCGGCGTGGGCTGGTTCGGCTTCCAGCCCGAGATCGTCGACTACTCGTTCAGAGAGATGGTGTTCAAGGCGGCCCAGAGAGCCTACGAGGACGCCGGCGGCCTAGACCCGCGGAGAGACGCCGATGCGTTCATATCCTGTCAGGAGGACTTCTGGGAGGGGATATCCATAGCCGATGAGTTCGCGCCGGATCAGCTCGGCGGGGCCATGAAGCCCGTCTACACGGTGGCCGGCGACGGGCTTCAGTGCGTCGGGCAGGCCAGCATGATGATCAAGTCCGGCCTCTTCGACGTGGTGGTCGTCGAGTCCCATGGAAAGCCCTCGGACATAGCGACGCTCAACGACGTCATGTTCACCGCAACCGACCCTATTTCGGTTAGGCCGCTGGGCCTCGAGAACGTGCACGCCGTAGCTGCCCTGGAGGCCAGATCCTACATGTCTAAGTACGGAGTCTCCGAGGACCACCTGGACGCCGTCGTGGAGAAGGCGCATGAAGCCGGCCTGAGGAACCCCAGAGCCGTCTACGCGTCTCTGGACAGGAAGAGGTCCTCCACCCCGGTCGTGGCGGATCCCCTAAGGGAGGCCGATATAGCTAGGTTCGTCGACGCCGCCGTGGTGGTCGTGCTGGCCTCCGAGAGGGTTATCAGAGACTACACGGACGCGCCTGTCTGGGTCGACGGAGCTTGGTGGTCCACCGAGATATCCACGCTGGAGCTCCACGACTGGTCCTTCCCTGTCCACGCCAGGGAGGCGGCCGACGGGGCCTACGCGCAGGCCAAAATCGCCGATCCCGCCAAGGAGGTGGGGTTCGCCGAGGTGGACAACAGATACAGCTTCAAGGAGCTGCAGCATATAGAGGCCTTGAGGCTCGCCCCGAAGGGCGCCGCCAAGGATCTGCTGGCCGACGGCGCCTTCTGCCCCGGCGGAAGGCTCCCGGTGAATCTCAGCGGCGGGGCGCTCGCGGAGGGAGTGCCGTTGGAGGTCCACGGTCTGGCGAGGCTCAGCTACGCGGTGGGCGTCATGAGGGGCGAGATCAAGGCCGAGGTGGATAGAGCCGACGTAGCCGTCGTGCACAGCTGGAGGGGCGTCCCCACCACGACGAGCGCCGTGACGGTGTTGAGGCTATGACGGGGCGCAACCTCAACTTCAAACACCGCGTCGCCGCGGTCGGCGCCGGGCTGACGTTGTTCAGGAGTAGGATGCTCGAGACTCCGCAGGAGCTGGCGTGGCTCGCAGCCAAGCAGGCCCTCGACGAGGCCGGCCTCACGCTTAAGGACATAGACTGCGTGGTGATCGGCAGCGCGCCGGACGCCTTCGACGGCGTCCACATGAAGGGGGAGTACCTCGCCGAGGGCGCCGGCGGGATCCACAAGCCTACGGTCAGGGTGTATGTGGGCGGCGCCACGGGGGTCTTCGTGCCCATAGCGGCTTGGTGGCACGTGGCCTCCGGCTTGTGCAGGAGGGTGCTGGCCGTGGCCGAGGAGAAGATGAGCCACGCCGCGAGGCCGCATGCCCAGTACGTCTTCCGCTACATCTGGGACCCCATAGTGGAGAAGCCCCTCAACCCCAACCTCATATGGATATTCGCCATGGAGATGCACCGATACATGCACAAATGCGGCGTCAAGAAGGAGGACGTCGCGCTGGTGTCAGTCAAGAATAAACGCAACGCCTGCGGCCATCCCTCCGCCCAGCTCTGCATGCCCAACATAACCGTGGACGACGTGCTCAAGAGCGAGGTCCTCGTGTGGCCGGTCCAGCTGCTCGACATCTCGCCAACCAGCGATGGGGCCGCCGCCGTTGTGCTGGCCTCCGAGGAGGAGGCGAGGCGCATCACCGACACCCCCGTATGGATTAAAGGTATCGGCTGGACCTTGGACACCACCCACTGGACCAACCGCGACCTGGCCTATCCGGAGTACGTCCGCCGCGCGGCGGAGATGGCATACCGCATGGCCGGCATAGACAACCCCAGGAAGCAGATAGACGTGGCTGAGCCCTACGACCCCTTCGACTACAAGGAGCTCCACCACATGGAGGGGCTGGGCCTCGCGAAAAAGTGCGAGGCGCCTGTACTTACGCGCGAGGGGGTGACGCAGAGGGATGGGGATCTGCCGATAAACCCATCGGGCGGCTTGCTCGGAGTCGGGAACCCCATAGCCGCCGCGGGCCTCATGAAGGTGGCCGAGATATTCTGGCAGGTGAGGGGGGAGGCGGGCGAGAGGCAGGTTAAGAAGCCGGTGTACACCGGCCTGGCGCAGGCGTGGGGAGACCTAATGCAGGCAGGTACGGTGGTGGTGATGGGGATATGACCGGCGGCAAGCCCAGAAGCCCGAGGGGCACCAAATACGAGAAGGCGGAGTTCCCGGTGTTCGAGTTCCCCGTGGTCGGCAAGGCGCGGTATGAATACACAACCGGCGAGGCGCTGGGCCGCTTCCTGGCCGGGCTCAAGGAGGGGAAGATATTGGGGACCTACTGCGCCAAGTGCGGCAGGGTCTTCGTGCCGCCGCGCATGTACTGCTCCTACTGCTTCAGGGAGGTCGACGGGTGGGTGGAGGCCAGGGACGAGGGCGTCGTGGTGACGGGCGTCATGAGCTATATATCGGCCACGAGGGCCCGCCTCGAGAGACCTGTGGCGGTGGGCGTGGTGAAGCTCGACGTGCCTGGCCGCCAGTTCGACGACCACTTCTTCCCCGGGCTGATGCACTACATCTGCGGAGCGTCCGAGGACGACGTGAAGTCCATGAGGATATTCGGGGCCAGGGTCAAGGCAAGGTGGAGGCCGCCGGAGCAGAGAACCGGCTCAATAACAGACATAGAGTGCTTCGAGGTGGTGAGGCCATGAGGCGCATCAAGCATTTCCCCGAGGTGATGGAGATAGAGGCCTATGTCTACACCGCAGGCCCCATAGGCACTAGGTGGCTGGAGGCGCTGAGGGCAGGCAGGCTCACGGCGGCCCACTGCCCCAAGTGCGGCAGGCTCTTCATGCCGCCGAAGATGTACTGCCCCTACGACTTCGAGGAGGTAAAGGAGCTACGGGAGGTGGAGCCCGTGGGCGTCGTGGAGACGTACACTGTGGTGGAGAGGGACTTCTACGGAGAGCCGCTGAAGGAGAGGAAGGTGCTGGCGTTCATCAGATTCCCCGGCGTCGAGGGCGGGCTCATCCACTACGTGAAGACCGACAGGCCCAGGGTAGGCATGAGGGTCAAGCCGAAATGGCGCTCCGAGAGGAAGGGCTTGGTCACAGACATAGAGTACTTCGAGGAGGCATGAGCCTCCTGACGGAGGAGCACCAGCTCGCCAGGAAGTCGGCCAGGGAGTTCGCCGAGAAGTACGTGGAGCCCGTTGCGCGCAGGATGGACAGAGAGAACTACTATCCGCGCGAGGTTATTAGAGAGGCCGGGAAGCTCGGCCTCCTCACCCCGACGGTGCCCGCCGAGTACGGCGGCGGAGGCGGCGACTTGAGGACGGCCGTGGTTGTCCTGGAGGAGCTGGGCCGCGTCAGCGGCGGCTTCAGCCTGTTGGTGGAGGCCTACGGCATACTCTTCGCGGACGCCGTAAATGCCTTCGCCTCCAAGAGCCAGAAGGACCGCGTACTGCCCCAGGTGGCCGCCGGCGAGAGGATCGGCGCCTTCGCCCTATCGGAGCCCTGCTGCGGCTCGGACGCCGCCGCCATACAGACGAGGGCCGAGAGGAGAGGCGGCGAGTGGGTCATAAACGGCGAGAAGATGTGGATAACCAACGGCCTCTACGCCGATTACTATCTAGTGGCGACGAGGACGGGCCCCAGGGAGGCGAGGCACAAGGCCATCACGCTGTTCTTGCTGCCCAGGAGCAGCTGCATCCAGCCGTCGCCTATCGAGGTGATGGGCGTCCGGGGGACGGGGACGGCCGAGCTGAAGTTCAACGAATGCAGAGCCGGCGACGACGACGTGGTGGGGGAGGTGAACGGCGGATGGAAGATACTGATGCACGTCCTCGACGTGGGGAGGGTCGCCATCTCGGGGGTGGCCGTCGGCGTGGCCCGCGGCGCGTTTGAGGACGCGCTGGCCTGGGCCAGGAGCAGGGAGGTCTTCGGCAGGAGGCTCGTGGAGCTCCAGAACGCGCAGTTCGAGCTGGCCGAGATGCTCGCCGGGATCGAGACCGCGCGGACCCTCGCGTACTACTCGGCGTATCTCTACGACACGAAGTCGCCCGACTTCCTCCTCATGTCGCACGTGGCGAAGCTACAGGCCGCCCGCATCGCCGTGGACGTGAGCAGAAGGGCCGTGCAGATCGAGGGCGGCTACGGCTACAGCAAGGACAGCAAGGCGGAGATGTTCTACAGGGACGCCAAGATCCTGGAGATCGGCGAGGGCACCAACGAGATCATGAAATACGTCATCTACAAACAGATAGAGAAGGCCTTCGCTTGATCGGGCCCTAGTCGGTCGTCTGCGCTATCACGTCAATCAGCTCCTTCGGGCACATGTCCGCCATCATGGACTCGGCCTTCTTGCCCACGGCCTCGGTGACAAGGCCCGACTTGTGGAGCTTGACCAGCTGATAAAGGGTCCTGCACGCCATGGTCTTCTCAACGCCGAATTTTTCGACAGCCGCCCTAAGCTTCTCGTCGGCTATGTAGTACATGCCCATACCCCCTCCGCGTGCTTAAAAACTAAAAAGATGTTCCGCGGACGTCCATGTGGTACAGAATAGGCAGAGGGCCCACTAGGGATTACTACTACGCCAACGTCGATCTGATCAGAGCCTCGCAGATATCCATGGCGGCGTCCTTCGCGTTGTTCATGGCCGGGCTCGCGGCTCCGGGCCTTTCCGACCTAGTGCACGGCGAGTTGATGACCATGGGGCTCCTCTCGTTCTACCTCTCGGTCATGTACCTTCAACACCCCGCCTTCACGAACTCCATGCCGAAGAGGCCCTTGAGCTATGTCCTCCTCGCCCTGTTCGCTCTGGGGGCGGCCGGCCGCCTGGCGCACATGCCGTTCTCCTGGGCGCCCTTTTCGGCGCTCTACATAGCTCTTTATATCCCCGGCCTCAGGGGAAGGAACGCGCCGCCCAATATATTGACCATGGCGGGTCTCGCCGCGCTGGCGTTCGCCGGCTCCCCGTGGCAGCTCGCCATGTCCTTCCCCGCCGCATCCGCCATGAGCCTCATGCTGCGCGTCGACTCGGCGAAGAGGAAGTTCTCCGTAGGCGTTGCGACGGCCGTAGCCTTCGCGGCCGTATACCTCGCCTCGATCTTCTCGCCCCTGCCGCGGCCGGCCGCGACGGCTCTGGCGTTTGCAGCCTTTCTGGCCGTGGTCAGAGGCGTCTACATATCGCGGGAGCCCTACGCGTGGGGCACCGCCGTGGGCAGGCTCCTGCCCCTGCTGTCCCCGCTGGGCTTCCTGGGCCTCCCCGCCGACCACTTCCTCTACATGGGAATAGCGGTGATAATGTTCAGCCTGTGCATACCCTGGTTCGTCCCGTCGGTGTTCCTAAGGCAGGTGCCGAAATGGCGCAGCCACCTGCCGCTCGTGCCGATAGCCGCCAGCGCCCTGAGGCTGACCGGCGTGGGGCCGTTGGTGGGGATATCGGCGGTTTTGCTGATGGCGGGCGGGGCGTACGCGGCCTACGCGGTGCTCAGAGAGAGGGCGTTCCCCCTCGGTCCGCCTCCCTGATCGCCCGGCAGGCCTCCTCCACGCCTCTCGATATGACCTTGAGGTCTCTGCGGAAGGAGGCGTTGTGGGGCCTCAGAGCTCCGCTGGCGGTGCGGGGTATGTGGGCGAGCTCGTGGGCCAGCACCTTGGCCCTCCCCAGGCAGTCGAGCCGCCAGAAGGGATCCAACAGCTCCACCACGTACACGGGCCCGGTCCCCAGCGCCTCCTGCAGAGGCTTGTAGAGGCCCCATATCCTCGCATAGGCCCTCGACCTGGCGCGCGAGCCGACGACGTATATGGGGACCGCCGACAGATGGGGGAGGCCGGAGGCGGCCGCCAGGGCCTTCACGGCCTCTTCGTAGTCGGTTAGCCTGACCATGGCGGCGAGCCGGGAGGATTTATTAAGAATTACCGGAGGTTCCGCGTGGGCGTCGTGGCGTGCACTAGGGATTGCTACGACACGTGCATCTTCGAGCCCGTGGCCTCGGGCGGAGACCTCGCCGATCTGAGGCCGGTCAAGTGGTTCCCGGTCCTCGGCTTCACCTGCCCCAGAGGCAGGGCCGACGTGAGGCGGCTCCGCTCGGCGAGGAGGGTCAAGAGGCCTTTGATGAGGAGGGAGTCGGGCTTTGTCGAGGTGGATTGGGGCAGGGCGGTGGCCGAGCTGGCGGGCAGGCTCAAGGCGGCGGACCCGCGCAGAGTTGTCCACGTCGAGTACGACGGGAATCAAGGCCTCCTGACTTGGTACTATCCAGCGCGTTTGTTCAACGCCATGGGCGCCGCGTCGACGGACTACTCCATATGTAGCGCTGAGGGCCACGCTGCGCTTAAGCTCCATTGGGGCCGATCGTGGGGCATGTTGCCGGAGGAGCTCGCCGGCGCCAGGGCCGTGGTGTTCTGGGGGGTCAACGCGGCGGTGAGCTTCATACACGGATGGACGGTCGCCAAAAGGGCCGGCGCCGAGATCGCCGCGGTCGACGTGGCCCCCACCGAGACGTTGAAATCGGCGGATCTGCCGATCTTGGTGAAGCCGGGCACAGACGTCGTCTTGGCCCTCGGGGTAGCGGGGGAGCTAATACGGAGGGGGCTGTACGATGCCGATTTCGTGAGGCGGTATACCTACGGCTTCGAGGCCTTTTCCGAATACGCGACGCGCTTCGGGCCCGAGGTCGTGGAGGCGGAGACGGGCGTGGGCATGCGGGCCTTCGAGGCGCTCGTCGAGCTCTACGCAAGGGGGGCCAAGACCGTGATAGGCTTCTCTCTGGGCAGGACCCTCAACGGCGGAGATGCCGTAAGGGCGATATCGTTGATACACGCGCTTCTGGGCGACCCCCTGGGCTTCTTCTACTCGAACTCGGGGGCCTGGGGCATAGACTTCGACTACCTCCGGGGCCTACACGCCGGCGGGCCGTCCTGGGTGGTGCCCATGGGCCTTCTGGGCGGCGCCGTGGATAAATTCGACGTGATGTATGTATGGAACTCGAACCCGGTGATGACTCTGCCGCAGGGCGATAGGATATGCGGGGCGGCGCAACGCGGCGACCTATTCCTTGCGGTCCACGAGATAGTGCTCAACGAGACCGCCCAATGCGCCGACCTGGTGCTCCCGGCCCCCACGTACCTCGAGAAGGACGACGTGATCTACAGCTATTGGCACAACCTGCTCGTCTACAACAAGGCGGCTGCGCAACCCATTGGCGAGGCCAGGCCGGAGCACTGGGTGGTTAGGGAGGTCGCGAGGGCCATGGGCCTCGAGGGGCACGTACTGATCGCCGAGGACCCCTGGGCCGCAGTGGATAGGGCCTTGAGGCCTGCCGGCGTGGCTCTGGCCGAGCTCAAGGCCAGAGGCGCGGTCCCCCTGAGGCGCGGCGACCCGCTCCGCTTCGACACGCCGAGCGGCAAGCTCGAGTTCTACAGCCTCTCCGCAGAGAGGAGAGGCGCGAGCCCTCTGCCGTCCTACGCGAGGCCGGCCGCCGGATATGTCTTGACCTTCACCTCGGAGCCCATGCACACCAACACGCAGTTCTTCGAGGAGTACGGCGCTCCGCCGCCCGTCGTCTACGTGAACCCCGAGGACTTCAGGGGCGAGCACGCCTGTCTGGAGAGAGGGGGCGCGTCCATCAGGGTCAGGCTTGTGGCCGACCCCGACGTCCCGCGCGGCGTGTTGTTGATGAGGGGGATCCCGAAGGACGCCGAGGGGAGGCCCGTCAACGCTCTGGTGGACGGGACGCCGAATCCCTACGGAGGGACGCCGAGGATAAACACGACGGCGGTGGACCTCCGCCCGTGCTAGCCGGCGCAATGTTTTTAAGCTGGGCATGTCTGGCGGGCCATGCGCTTTCCTAAGAAGGTGATGGCGTACTGCCCCAGATGCGACACGTATACGGAACACGCCGTGTCGATGTACCACCAGGGGAAGAGGCGGGAGCTGTCTGAAGGCCAGAGGAGGTACAACCGGAAGCTCAAGGGCTACGGATCGTCGCCTAAGCCGAAGCAGAAGAGGTTCGCCAAGGTCAACAAGAAGATAACGCTCGTGCTGACCTGCTCCAAATGCGGCTATAAGCTCCACAAGACGCTCGGGAGGATGAAGAGGGTGGAGCTGGTCTGACATGCCGCCCCGGTTCTCCAAGGTGTTGATACCTCAGCCGAGGACCAAGTTCCTGAGGATACGGTGCCCCGACTGCGGCAACGAGCAGGTGGTGTTCAGCCATGCCTCGATGGTCGTCAGATGTCTCGTCTGCGGCAGGGTCTTGGTCCAGCCGACCGGCGGCAGGTCCCAGATATTGGGCAATATAGTCAGGTCGCTCGACTAGATCGGTCGAAACCGCCTCACGACGCCCTTCGCCTCGAGCTCCCTGGCGTCCTCCGTGGGCATCTTGGCAAGGTCTCCCCTGTTGAACGGCCCTATCTGTTTGAAGTCCGAGGTCGATATCATGGGGAACTTGTCTAGGAACACCACTATCTCGTATCTGCCGGACGTCCTCGACGGCATCTCCATGGTCCTCTTGAGGGATCCCCACAGCCTCTCCTCCTCGGCGGTCAGGTCACGGGGCTCTCTGCCTTGGTACAGCTCCATGGCGATCTTCCTAACCCTGATCTCTATTATCGAGGCCAAGGCCCTGGCCATCTGGGTCCTCAGGCCCTCCTCCAACGCCGGCGGCAACGCGGTCCTTTTCAGCTCCTCGTTCACCCTGTTGACCAGCTCCGCGTAGGACGGAGCCGGCGGCTTGGCCAGAAGCTTGGAGTTCATCTCGGCCTCGAGCCACGCGTAGATCTCGCCTAGCACGAAACATCTTGACCTATTTAATAAATCCTCCCCGCGCCCTCCTTCAACCTCCGTAGCTCCGCCGCCCCCGGACGTCTCTGCCGCCCTCGATCTGCAGCTCGGCCTTGCCCTGCAGATAGAGATATATCGCTATGTAGGTCGGCACTACGGCCTCCTCGCGGCCTATCTCGATGCCGAGGACCTCCCCCACGGGCTCCTTGAGCCTCACGGGGACCTCGCCCTTCCTGAAGGCCAGAGCCCTCTCCACTATGGACTCGGCGTCTCGGTCCAGGTCGGAATAGGACAGGGGGATCGCGGCGAAGCCAGTCTTGTTGTTGAGGGAGCCCGGCGCTCTGATGAGCCTATGCACGTCGGTGGTCACCACCTCGTCTATCCTTATGGAGTAGCTCCCGTCGTCGAGACCCCGCATGAGCCTCGCCAAACTCCCCAGAGGCTCCTCGGCGTAGAGCTTGACGACCCTCCTCCCGACCCTCGCCTCCAGCTTGGACAGGTCTAGATTGCGGCCGACGAGAAAGTCCACGAGCCTTCTGCGCTCGCCTGCGTCAAGCCCCCTCACCTCGTCGGACCTGACGTGGACGTGGAACCCCCTATGGCCCGAGTAGACGGGCAACCCCTCGAGGCCCAGCTCGTTCCTCAACGCGTCGAGGAGCTTCAACGCCTCCTCCCTCGCGTCCTCGAGGCATCTGTAGTTGAGGAGCTCCATCCCTCTGCAGCTGGGCGTGTCGAGATGGTCGCCGTCTATGTCGAACACCAGATCGGCGCCCAGCCACCCCTTGGCGTCCATATCCCTCTCGTCCGGCCTCTCGTAGAGGGCCGCCGAATAGTAGAGCCCCAGCGGCGGCCTCTCGACGCAGAAGGACTTCAGCTCCTCGGCCGACTTGAACGACCTATGCCTCACCATGACGCCGTCCGGGGCCAGATAGCCCACCTCCCGCCTCTCTATCTCCGGCACGTCGAGGCTCGCGCCTCTGTAGTAGTTCCTGAACAACGCCTCGAGGAACCTCGCGGCCACGTCCAGAGCGCCGCGGCGGTATAAAAATAGTTGACGTAATATCGACCTCGGAAGGCGACGTAGCTACAATACAATTTAGGATAAAATATTTATAACCATATATTCCCAGATTTATGGTTCAATGGTCCTCGGAACACTATAAATGGCCTCCTAAGGCGGCCAACGCCATTTTTTCGCAATTTCTGGGCTTCCTCCTGGACGCCTACGACTTGACCTTCGTGACCGCCATGACGTCGACCTTAGCTTTAGTCTTACTGCCTAAGTCGCTTTCCCAGGAGGTGATCGGCTACTTCTTGACCTTGGTGGGTTACTCGTTCACCTTGATAGCGAGGCCGGTCGGAAGCGCTATCTTCGGCAATCTTGCGGACAAATGGGGCCGGCGGGACACGTTGATGGTAACCATAGTGGGCTACTCTACGGCCAGCGCGCTGACCGCGGCGATACCCACGTACGACCAAGTGGGCTGGGCCGCCTTCTGGATATATTCAGCGCTCAGGTTCGTGCTGGGCATCTTCGTTGGAGGCGAATACGCGGCGGGCCACCCCTTCGCCATGGAGTACTCCGCCCCCAGGTGGAGGGGCATGACCAGCGGCATAGTCCAGGGGGCATTCAGCTGGGGAACTGCGTTAGGCGCCTTCGTGGTCGCCGCCTTCACTGCATACTTCGGGCAGGCCGCCATGCAGGCCTACGCCTGGAGGTATGTATTCCTCACCGGGCTGATACCGGCCGTCGTCGCTCTCTACATAAGATTCGCCATGCCCGACACGCCGGTGTTCTCCGAGGCGAAGAAGAGGGGCAGTCTGGAGAAGGTGCCTTTCTTCAGCCTGTTCAGACCGCCAGCTCTCTGGACCTTCCTGTCGGTCTTCGTGTTCATGACCGGCCTTTTCTTCAGCAGCTACTCCCTCTTCGACTTCGCCATGGGCATCTTGACTAGGGCTGGGTTATCCCAAGGCGCGGCCAGCTACTACTACGCCATCTCCGGCGTGGCGGCCGCCGTAGCGGTCACCCTGTGGGGCCTGTCCTCCGACTTTCTGGGCAGAAGGAGGGCCTTGGTCGTAGCCGGAATAGTCTCCGCGATCCTCGCAGTCCCCTCGTTCTATATATGGTACCTCGGCGCGGCTAACAACGACGTCGCACTGCTCTACCTCGGCGCAGTCCTCGCCGGCTGGCTGACCCAATGGCCCTGGGGCCTGGTCCCCGTATATCTCTCCGAGCGTTTCGCCACGCAGAGGAGGGCCAGCGGCGTCGGCTTCGGCTATTCCTCGGGCATATTCATAAGCGCGTGGATGCCGCTCTACTCCATACCTCTGTTCGATCTCTTCAAGCCCATAGAGGACGGAAACATATGGATGATAGCCGCGTTCTGGCTTATTCTCGCCGGAGTCGTATACGGCACAGCGGCGTTCCTGGGACCTGAGACCATAGGGACGGACCTAGCGAGCGCGCAGGAGAAATAGCGTTTTTCCCTACTGCTCTATATGGGGCGCCACGAAGTAGGTCAATTTGCCTCCCGCCGGTATGTCGAACGTCAGGGATATGGGCTTCGCCGTGGCTAGCTCTATGGACACTATGTCGCTGACCTTGGAGGCCTTGCCCGCTATGTCCACGAGGTACTCCAGGGAGAAGGTGGCGCTGGCCGGCTCCTTGACGTCGAATTCGTAGACCAGCTCTCCGCCCTTGTCCAGCTTGACCTCTACCTCGCCTCTGTCGCTCGACGCCCTGATGTAGAGGGCCTCCTCGTCCACGTCGAACTTGACCGAGTCGGCGACCGCGTCCGCGTCTCTCAGCGCTTGGTTGAGCACGTCGCTGGCCGTCTTGACCGCTGCGGTGTAGACGACCTTGGGCGTGGGGAGCTCCTCCGCGGCGGTCTCGATCAGCGGGAGCGTGATGGAGCGGATGGACTTGCCTATCAGCTTGACTCTAAGCTTCGACTCCTCGATCTCTATGGATATCTTGTCGCCCTTCTTGAGCCTCCTGAGGAGCTTCCTGAAGTCCTTGAAGTTTATCCCCATCTTGACCTCGGACTGGAGCTCCGGATACTCCTCGAAGCCCTCCTTGGGTATGAACAGATCCACCATGGCGGTCCTCGAGGGGTCCAGCGACCTCAAGGCGAGGCCGTCCTGCCGGAAGACGAACGCAGCCTCCTCGACCAGCACCGCTATGGAGTCGAGGATGTAGGACCACTCCTTGGCGTCCGCATACGTGATGGTGTACTTCGCCATGTGCGCAGTTGCGTCGCCAAATATAAGCTTTGGCTTGTAATATCAGGCGTATTCCCTCCAGGTGTATCCGCACCTGGTGCATCTATAGAAACGGGTGGGGGGCTCGTCGGCAGCCCTCGTCTGTTGGACCCAGACGTAGGCCTCCTCGTTGCCGCACTTGGGGCATACGGCCTTGGTCTTGGGGAGGGTCTCCGCCACGGCGTCTGCGACTAGTATCTCGTTCCTCCTCTCGACGGCGGATTTAGACCTATAGGCCGACCTGGCGGCGTCGTTTATGGGCTCCTCGTAGCCGCATTTAGGGCAGCGCAGCACAGCGGCTGAGCCCTTCCTGACGGGCACCAGCAACGAGCCGTCGTTGGGACAAAAACGCATGGCCCCGCTATCGGAACGCCCTATAAAAACCTTTTGCCGGGCCGGGGCTGGGGAAAAGCTTTAAATAGGCCGGCTAGGGGCGGTGACGTGGTTTCGGTTAAGGACGTGCCCGCGGATCTGTTGATCAGGGAGCTCGCCGCCTACCTAAAGACCAACGTGGCCCAGGTGAAGCCGCCCGTATGGGCCGCCTACGTGAAGACGGGCGCCAATAAGGACAGGCCGCCCATGGACGACGACTGGTGGTACGTAAGGGCTGCGTCGATAGTCAGAAGGCTCTACTTGGACGGGCCAGTTGGGCTGTCTAGGTTGAGGACCTACTACGGATATAGGGCGAAGGTCGGCTGGGGGGCGAGGAGCAAGAGGACCAGGAGGGCCGGCGGCGCCGTGATAAGAAAGATGCTCCACCAGCTGGAGCAGGCGGGCATTGTGGCGAGGACTAAGAGGGGGCGGGTCGTCACGCCCGAGGGGCGGTCGCTCGTGGATAGGATCGCCACCAGGGTAGCGAAGGAGCTCGTCAAGGGCAGGCCGGAGCTGGCCAAATATCTGGCTCCGCCCAAGGAGTGATGGCCGCCGAAGGCGGCGACGAGGAGCTCGAGAGGTTGCGCGAGAAGAAGCTGAAGGAGATGCAGGAACAGGCGGAGGCTCGGAGGAGGGCGGAGGAGCTGGCGGCCCAGAGGCGGCTTGCCCTGAAGAGGATATTGACGCCTGAAGCTCTCGCGCGTCTGGACAACCTCAGGATAGTGAGGCCTGAGCTGGTCGAGGCCTTGGAGCAGCAGCTCATCTCCCTGGCGGCCAGCGGGAGGGTTAAGCTCCCGATAACCGACGAGGACCTCAAGGATATCTTGGCCCAGATATACGAGAAGAGCAGGAAGGAGTACAGATTCCGTTTTTAGGAAATCTTTAAAAAGGGCCCGCGCGGACGGAGGGCATGGCGCGCAATAAGGCGTTGGGGAGGAAGCTCAGGCTCGCGGCCGCCTTGAGCTCCAACAGAGATCCCCCAGCCTGGGTCAGAATTAAGACCAAGAACAGGGTGACCAGGTCCCCCGCAAGGCGGTACTGGAGGCGGGCTAAGCTCAAGGCTTAAAAAGGTGGCTCTTGCGGTGGGCCATGTCTGAGGAGGCCAAGGTCGTGGCGTCGAGGGAGTATAGGATCAGTCTCCGCAGATCCTACTGGGCGGCCCGCACCCGGAGGGCCAGGAGGGCCATCGGCATAATCAGGGAGTTCGCCGCGAGGCACATGAAGGCGGAGCCGGGCAAGGTGAGGATAGATCCCGCCGTCAACGCCGCGGTTTGGTCCAGAGGCAGAGAGGCGCCGCCTCGCTATATAGACGTGGTGGTGGAGAAGAGGGAGGACGGCGTCGTCGTTGTGAAGCTCAAGCGATAATGGACCCCCTCAAGGCGCTGCGGTACCGGTTCGTCAGATACTGCATAAATAGGGCGTACGTCAATATAGATATATCGAACAAACCTGCTGAGTTCGTCAACCTGCTTGACGACGTGGTCGACGAGCTTAGAGATCTGGAGCACGTGATCTCCGAGGATCCCGGCAAGGTGGAGCAAGTTCTGACGGGCGACCTCATGGATAAATATAGAGTCCTGAGGGAGAGGGATAGGGAGGTCGCAAGGGCGCTGTTCGCCGGGATTCTCCGCAACTGCCTCGATCTGGAGGAGATTTCCGAGAGCAAGCTCGGCGAGACCATTAGGCGCTTGCTCGCGGAGATAGAGAGGTCGTAGGTGTTCTAAAACTGCCTGCCCTACGTGGGTATATTGCTCCAAGCTCCGCCTGGCTTCGGGAAGAGCAGGAGGCTCGCCAGGATAGCCGTCGAGTCGGGCGGGAGGGCCCTCTTCTTCGTCAGGTCGCACCTAGAGGCGTGGCAGATTTACTCATATACGGCGGCCTACGGCGGAGGCGCCGCCCTCATGTTCGGGAGATCTGCCCTCTGCAAGTTCGGCGCAAGGACGGCGGCCGACTGCCTGTCGCTCCGCGAAAAGGGAATATGTAAAGCTAAATATAGATATATAAATAAAAGGTTTCTCAAAATAGACGATATATATGATGCCGGGGTTTGCCCGTATGAGTATCTACAGGCGGTGGGACGCCAGAGCAGAATCGCAGTTTTGCCCATATCCTACCTCGAAAGCCAGGAATACCTCTCGTCCATCGTCGACCTGCTGAGGGAAAGCGATCTGGTGATAATCGACGAGGCCCACAACCTTCTGCTCCACGACCTAGCCGTCGAGAGGGATCCCCCTTCCGACAAGATGTGCGATCTCGGCGCCCGTCGTTGCGTCTTGTTGCCGATAGTGGGGGAACTGCTAAGGGGGAGAAACGCGATATTGGCGAGCGCGTCGATAACCAGCCCTTTTTCCGATATATTTATTAAATTTCTTAACTTAAAATATATAAATTATGATAATGTATTTTTCGATAATTTAATAATAGATATATATCCAATAAAGATAAGATATATAAATAGAATGAATAAATCAACCATATTATTAATTAAAAGAATATTAAAAAATATTTTTAATAATTATCATAAAATATTGATGTTCGTTCCAAATAAAGAAATATATGAGTACTATATAGATAATTTTAAAGAGTATCCCGTATCGGATAGGCCGCTGGGAGACGTCCCCCACGTGGTCATGACGTATTTCGGCAGCCCTCTCGCGGAGGGCGTGAACGTAGATGCGGACGCCGCCATCCTCGTCGGTTTCCCCATACCTAACGTGAAGGACGGCTGGCTGAAGGCCAAGATGCGGATCATCGACGGGTTGGGTTTCTCCGGCTTTAAACACGTGTTGCTCTTCTCGGCCGTCAGCAATTCGGTGCAGGCGATGGGCAGAGTCATGAGGGACCTGGAGAGGCGGGAGAAGTACGTGGCGGCTATCGACGACAGGTTCTGGAGGTATCGGTGGGCCATGCCGAGGTGGTTCGCCAACTCGGCGGTATTAAGAGATGCGCCGGGCTCATGATCGACGCCGCGCTGGTCGCCCTACTGTCGCTGGCCCTTGCCGCATATCTCTGGAGAAACGGCGAGGTGTTTATAGGCATAGGCTCCACCGGCGCCGTCTATCTGCCTCTGGACAAACATGTGACCATAATAGGGCCTACCCGATCCGGCAAGACGACCCTCGCGCGGAAGATCGCCAGACGTAGCGGCAGAAAGACGCTCGTCATCGACTGGAACGGCGAGTACGGCATAGGTCCCAAGATACGGGCATCGAGGCTGAAACTAAATATATCCAACTTAAATAAAAAAATTCTTGCAGAATTAATAGGTATCTCGTTGAATCTAAATGAGCCGTCAATTTATTTTCTATATAGATCTATAAAGGACCAAAAGATAGAGAGGCCGAGGGATCTGCTGGAGGCGATCGACTCATACCTGACGACCACGAAGAGCGAAACCGAGATGAAGGCAGCGATACTGCGGAGGCTAGAATATATACTAGATGCCATGGATAAAGGCAAAATCCCTCTTGAGTTCATTATTAAATATAATGGAAATTTAATTATTGATTTATCCGAATTATCACTAGTAGAAGAAAAAATATTAATAATATCATTAATCTTGACATTTATATATAATAAATTTAGAAATATGTCTATAACAAAAGATATAAAATTATTATTGATTATCGATGAGGCCCAAAATATAATTGGGCTAAATATAATAAGGCATATAATCACCGAAATGGCGAAATACGGCATAAGGGTGGTGATGGTGACCAACGTGATACCTCCTGAAGACATGCTGGCTCATACTAACATCGTGCTTGTTAAGCCACATATTTCATATAGATTCAATATAAATAATTCATCAATTATAATAAATGATAAAACAATTAAAATATATAAATTTATTTAATATGGCAGAAGATGAAGAAATGATAAAAAGAGTTGCCGCCGCGTTGAGGGCCTTAGGCGTCGACGTCAAAGAGCTAGAACCCTGCGAAATTTATTTTAATTATCTAAATTATAAATTGTCATACATAGAAAGGACCGTCTATGAAATAAGAGAGAAAATAATATTCATAGAAAAATTAAAGTATTTAAATAGAAAAGAAATGCATAAATAAGAGGTGAATTCTGATGATATATGGAAGGCTTTCGTACAATTTACAAATATTCCGATAAGCTCGATTCCTATGTGATAAAAAGGATCACCATACAGTTTTTGCAGGATCAAACGAAAAACGCAAAGGGTAATCTTATAACATTTAGGCCATCTAAGATAGCCCAGGACTTAAGTATATACAGCCGGAAGGACATACGGGCCAAGACCGTCATGATAAGGGGCTTTCTAGACGAGCTGGTACATCGCGGATATATCGCTGTGATTAAACGCAGCGCGCGGGGCAAAGTCTACGGGCTCTATCGAACGGGCAAGCTCTGGGATCTCCTGGAGAGGTACGAGACGGATAAGGTCCTGGAGATCCTGGAGTCGGAAAAACTACAGTAATCGCCGCCAATATATTACGGTTTTCGCCCCTCTTCGTGTATATCGACTTGAGCGACCAGTGGAGAAGGCTGGGCTTGGGCTCGAGGCTGGAGGTGAGGGACGGCGTCATATTGGCCGACGGCGAGCCCATAGACGTGGATAGGCCCAGACTCCGCAGCTTGAAGGCGCGCGCGGCGTATCTCCTATATCTGCGGGAGCTCGTCAGAGACGATAGACACAACGTCGCCATCATCGGGGCCTGGAGATCCGGCAGGCTGGTAGAGCCGCCCGAGATTAAGATGAGCTCCATATTTCTATTCCTTCCATTCATCATCTCAGTACCGCCGGCCCTACTGCTACACCACCTACCACTGCAGCTGGCGATGGGGATCTCCGCCATCATCGCAAGCTATATTATTTTATTTTTGTATCTAAAAAATAAATGTATTAAAATAGACTATATAACAATTATAAAAACAAAATACAAAGATATAGAATTTCTCAAGAGGAACAAAAAGCAGATTCTAGAGAACCCCGCCGTCCTTGGGGACTACGAGGCCTATCACTTCAAGGCCAGAGGCTTGTGCGTGGTTAAGGACCGCTCGGCCAACGCCATATCCTTCGAGGCGCCCTTCGGCAGCTTGATCCTAGCCACCACAGGCCTCCTGGCGAGGTTGAAGCCCGAGGAGATAGAGGCCGCCTTGAGGCACGAGGAGGGCCATATTAAGCTCCACCATATGTATAAAATACTTATATTTTTAATAAGCGAATTTATTCTAAGATCATATTTAATTAATTATATATATACTAATATATCTCTTTATTTAATAGGGATACATCTGGTGGGCGCATCTCTGCTCTACACGGCGTTGCTGCGCCTCTATGAATACGAGGCGGACAGATACGCCGGGTCTAGACATCTGGCCACAGGACTGCTGAAGATCGGGTGGAACGAGGTCGTGGAGGAGGTATTATACCCGGCCTATTCGCGCCTGAGGTTCTTAGTTAAGACACACCCTAATACGTTGGATAGGGTGCTGAGGATATGGACTTGGTGAGAGATCTCGCCAGAGCCCTGAGGGATCTGGACAGAGCGGCGCAACGCTACGGCGACGAGGAGCTGAGCGAGGCCGTGGCGAGGCTCATGAAGGAGCTGGGCGCCGTGGTTGAGGTGCTCGGGAAGCTGGCCGACGTGCATGAAGAGCTGGATATGCTGGTCAGGGGCGTCCTGAGGCTCGATTCGCCGGCAATAGCCGAAGTGGAGCTGAAAGACGGCGAGGACATCTCCTCGTTCATGGAGCGGTGTAGGGAGGCCGGCGCCGACCCCAACAGGGCGCTCGCCTATCTCCTGGCCACGGAGAGGGCCAAGCTCGTCAAGGACGGGGGGAGGGTCGTCTTGAGGCTTGTCGGCAGGAGGACGTAGCCAAAATTTTAAATAGGATCGCCAACGGGCGATTCTCGTGGTCTACCCCATAAAGACCTTGATGATGGGCCGATGCAGCAGGTGCGGCAGGAGGCTCTACCTATACGAGGATAGATATCTCTGCAAGAAGACCGGCCATCTCTTCTGCGACGTCTGCGCCAGGAAGATGCAGTACAGATGCCCTAATGGCGTCGACCCGCTCGAGAGGCTCTAGGGAGCCTCTGCTCTCAGTGGTGGTGAGCCCCTACGTCGTGTCCATCTCCCTGATAGGCGACGAGGCCGCGTTCTTGATGCAGTACCACAGAGAGACCAAGAGCGTCTATTCCGCCGTGGTCAGCAGGGGACGCGAGGAGAGGATAGACGACGAGGACGTCGCAAGGGCGGGCAGAATCCTGGCGAGGCTCATGTCGCTGATAGCCAAGGCGACGAAGTCCCGGTATTACTCCTACACAGGCCCGCTGCAGGTAGAGGAGAGGCGTCTGGTGTTCAGGCCCTACATATCGCCCACCTCCACCGCGAGGATATACATAGAGGGCCCCCGCATCGCCGCAGATGCCGGCGATGCCTTCAGGAAGAGGATACGCGCGAGGACCGACGTGGAGAAGGCGCTACGCGTTATTTTAAATAAAGTCAGAAAGGGCCGGTGATGAGGCCAGGCTGGAGGAGGGATGAATGCGGTTAAAAGCGCTGAAGGGCGTAGCGGCGCCTTCGGTTCAAAGCACAGTATAGACTTTACAGAAAAGTTTAGAATAGGCCGCGCTCAACGCCCCTCCGCGCCGAAGGCCCACGGCCGGAGGAAAAACGGGGAGGGAAAGGGCCGCCCTTACCCCGGCAGAGCTTGAAGCGCCCTGCCTCTCCTTCCTCGCGGCCGCGCCTCGCAGAACCTGCATGTACTCCCTGGCCTTCGCGGCGCATACCAGCAGTCCCCCTGGGCAGCACGCCTGCCTCGCCTTCATGCAACTACGCCGTCGAGCCCGCGCCCCACCTCCTCCACATCGCGGCCGCCGCCATGCTCGCCGCCTAACCCATTCCCCTTTCCTCCTCCCATATGGGCATTGTCAGCCGGTTCGGTGACAGTGGGTATGGAGGCAGTGATCGATAGGACTAGGGCAGAGTGGCGCCTTCAGGCACGTCCTCCACGACCTCTCTGTTGGGGCCCACCGACGAGTTCCTCCCCACGGACACCTCATCTCTGACGTAGACGCCGTCGGCGATCACGGCGTCGACCACGCGGACCCACCTCCCTATGTAGCTCTCCTCGCCTATTATGCTGCCCGATATGTGGGAGCCCGGCTCCACCGCCACGCCCCTCATCAACACGCTGTTCCTCACCCTGGAGTACTTCCCCACCCTGGCGCCTGAGCCCAACACCACGTAGGGGCCTATGGAGGCCCCCTCGCCTATCTCCACGCCCTCAGCTATATAGACGGGCGGCGTGATCTCGGCCCCGGCCCTCTCCGCAGCGCCTCCCCACTTGTCGAGGGCGGCGAAGTTGGCCTTAAGATAGTCGGCGGGGGTCCCTATGTCGTGCCAGATGCCTCTATGTATATAGACGTATATATCTTGTTTCTCCAGGAGGGCCGGTATGAGGTCCTTGGCTATTTTGACTTCGCCTCTCCTCCTCGGGATCGCCTTGAGGGCCTCGGCCTCAAACACGTAGACGCCCGCGTTGGCGAGCCGGCTGCCTCCCGGCGGCTCCTTCGGCTTCTCCACGAAGCCCCTCAGCCTCATGGAGTCGTCCACTATCGCTATGCCGTATTTGCTCACGTTTTCGGGCGGCACCTCGACGAAGGCTATCGTGGCCACGCCGCCGTGTTTTTCATGGGCCTTTATGACGGCGGAGTAGTCGATGTCGGTGAACACATCGCCGTTGACCACCAGCACAGGGCCGTCTAGGCTGAGCATATCCGCTATGTACGCCACGGCGCCTCCATCGCCCAGCGGCCTATTCTCCTCGATCACGGCGGCCGCGTCGCTCCACCTCCTCGAGACGTAGTCGCGGATCATGTGGGAAAGATAACGGGCTGACACGACCACGGGGGCTATGCCCCTCACGCCCTCCACTATCCAGTCTATGATCGGCTTGTCCAACACGGGGAAGAGGGGCTTGGGCCTTGTGTAGCTGAGAGGCCTCAGCCTGGTGGCGAAGCCGCCCGCCAGTACGATAACCCGCTCCATCAGGCCCTATACGCCTCTTGAATAAAAAGATTGAGATTTTCCAGGGGACCTATGAACCTCTTATGTACATTGCCGCCGGACCCTCTGATCACCACAGCCGTGTTGCTCCTCCTGTTTTGGACATTCATATAGACCTTGACCAATATATATTCGGTGCCGCGCCTAGCCAGCAGCTCCACGGGAAGTAGACCCAGCCTGCAGGAACAAGCCGCCGAGACTTCGCCGAATGCCCTCAAGGACTCCAGGGAGTCCGTCAAGGCCTTGACGTGGCGGGCGTCCGTCCGCGCCGTATTCAGGTGAAGGAGGGAGCCGGCTCTGGAGGCCCCCACCGCCAGCATGCCTGCCTGCCCCCCTATGAGGATCAACCTGTTCCACACGTCGTCCCACCTGCCCAGCTCCCGCCCCTTCACGGCTTGTATCGCGACAGGCCCCCTCCGCATCTTCCTGAGCCCTCCGACGTCCAGCACCTCGGCGTCGCCGTCGACCGCTATGGCCTTTATCAACGACGTGGCGTAGGAGGCTATGACTATGTGCGACCTGATGTCGGCGCCGTCCAGCCCGAGCTCGGCCACCTCCACGCCCTCCAGATCCACGGGGAGGTCGTAGAACTTACCGCTCTCCACGTCGTAAGCCGCGAGCCTCCCGGCCCTACGGCCTATGGCCACCACTGCAGGCGTCTGGAGCGTGAGCACGCGGAATAGTCCGCCTCCCCTTAAATCCGTGATCGTTGCCTAAAAATATGCGGCGGGACGAAACCTACGATGGACCTGAGAGCATTGGCGAAGCTCATTTCCCTCAAGGCCGAGGGCTCGGCGGATCTAGACGAGGTGTTGAGGCAATACGGCATTTCCCTCGATTTCGGCGAGAAGGTAGAGCTGGCGCAGATGCTGTCGGGCGACTTCTCGATAATATACGACATAGTGTCCGATAGATTCATACTGGTCAAGGCCAGACGCGTCGAGCAGAGCTGAGCCGGCCGCGGGGCGCCCATCCGCGCATCCCCCGGTCCGCGGGCTGGCCGGAGGGCCTAGGGGGCGGCGCCTCGAAAAACCTATAAAGGCGTTGGGTAGAGCGGCAGGTGGGAGCGTTTCGCGTGGTCTTGACGCCGTGGAGGTATAGATACATCGTGTCAGGGGAGAGCAGGAGGGGGTGCTTCTTCTGCGAATATATAGGGAGGCCGGAGGCGGACAGAGACAACTTGGTGTTCTTCAGAGGCAGGTACTCGATAGGCCTCTTGAACAAATATCCCTACATGTGGGGCCACGTGATGGTGGCTCCCTATAGGCACGTGGGCGATCTGGAGGAGCTTGACGACGAGGAGCTCGCCGGCTTGCTGAGAGAGGCCTTCCTCGTGAAAAACGCCGTGGTGGCGGCCGCCGGGTGTGGAGACGTCTTGGTGGGCATAAACGTGGGCAGGGCGGCCGGCGCCGGCGTGGAGTCCCACCTCCACATACACATAATACCTAGGTGCAGGGAGATAGCTCCCGACACGTCTCCAGAGGAGCTGGACGAGATGCTGAGGAGGTATAGGGACGAGCTTGCGAGGCTATGGAGCTGAGGAGGCTCTGCGCCCGTAACTTCAGGGCGTTGGACCGCTGCGTGGATCTAGAGGGCCACGTCCTTCTCTTCGGCCCGCCGAACTCTGGTAAGACCTCCCTCCTCGAGGCGCTCTCCATGCTGATGCAGAGCAGAGGCGAGCAGTGGATCCTGCTCGAAGGGCCTCTGCTGATAATCCATGAGGCCGAGGACGTGCATAGAGGCGGCGACACGTCGACGCCGTTCACCATAGAGGCCCACTGGGCCCTCGAGGGCGGCCTATACGGCTACAGCTACTCCTACGCCACCAGGGGCGGATACGTCGAGCAGGCCGTCTACGAGAACTTTCGGCAGCTTCTGCGCGTGGCGAAGAGCGGCCAGAGGGGCAGGGTGGTGTACCCCGAGGGCCTGGACGCGGAGCTCTGCGCCGCGCCCTACGCGGTCTTGAACGAGGACGTCCTGATACCCTGCGGCCAGGTCGACGACGAGGTCTTCAGGAGGGCTGAGAGGATCCTGCTCGACCTGAGGGTGGGGCTGAAGGACGCCTACTACTTCATAAGCGGCAGGAGGCTGGCGGCGTGGAAGTACACCTACGAGACCCATGTGGATCTTCTGCCGGCGACGAGCGTAGGGCCCGAGGGGCAGTACACCGCCCACCAGATCTCGCGGATCTTGTCGCAACCGCAGTTCGAGCCGCTTAGGGACCACCTCTACGGCCTCCTGAAGGCCGCCGGGATAGACGACGTAAGGGTGGGGCTGGTGTCCACGGGGAGGATAGCCATGTACGTCAAGGCCGGCGGCGCGTGGACCAACGCGTATAACGTCGGCAACTTCACCAAGGCCGTTCTGCCCGTCTTGACGCAGCTCATACTCTCCAACGGAGGGAGCGTGGTGGCCGTCGACGACGTGGATCTCGCCGTGCCTGACAGCTACGCCGAGGGGCTCCTGGCGACGTATCTGGACCTGGCGAGGGGGAAGGGCCTCCAGCTGATCATGGCCGCCAGGTCGGATGCGTTCAGAAGGGCGGCGGAGAAGCTGGGCATATCGGTGGTGGGGCTTTGAGGCTCGTCGTGGACACCTCTTCGCTCATATATCTGGTGGAGCGGAGGGTGGACCCGGCCGCGCTGGCCGAACACGCCGTCTTCACCACCTACGCGGTGCTGGAGGAGCTGCAGACGCTGGCCCGTAGAAGCCGGAAGGCGAGGGTGGCCGTCAAGATGGCGCGGATGCTTGCTCCCTTCGTCGTCGACGCGGCGGGTCCTGCGGACAGGTCCGTGGTGGAGGCGGCGGAGCGCATCGGCGGCGTGGTGCTGTCGGGCGACGCCGAGGTTGTAGGGGAGGCGAGGAGGAGGGGGCTCGCGGTGGCCCTATTCCACGACGGGGAGTTGGTGGCGCTTTGAGACGTTGTGCTTAAAAATAGAGGATAAGAGAGCTCCATGCCTTTCCGTCTAATCGAGGCCGAGGACTACGTCAGGATCAATCCTTCGGAGTTCGGCAAGCCGCTTGAGGACGTCGCCCTGGCCCAGCTGAGGGCCAGGTACGAGGGGAAGTCCTTCAGAGATCTCGGCTTCGTCGTGGCCGTGCTGGGCGCCAAGGTGGCGAGGGAGGGCGTTATACTCTTCGGCGACGGCGCCACGTACCACAGGGCCGTGTTCGACCTGTTGACATACGTCCCGCTCGACGGGGAGATAGCCCACGGCGTTGTGGAGTCCGCCCGCGAGGTGGGGGTCATGGTGCGCATAGGCCCCGTCCTCGGCTTCATAAACAAGATCCACCTCATGGACGAGCCCAACATCCTGTTCGACGCAAGCACCAAGAGCTTCATAGGCGAGAGGAGCAAGAGGAAGGTCGGAGTGGGCGACGTGGTGAGGGCGCGCATCACCGGCGTGTCCTACGTCGCTCAGAGGGAGGGCCTCGACCTTGCTGTACGAATCACCATGACCATGCGCGGACCCGGCCTCGGGAAGCTGGAGTGGCTTAGGGAGAAGAAGGGCAGAAAGCCATGAGCGCCGCCAGGAGGACTCTGTCGGGCTACAAGGCCTGCAAGAACTGCAGGCTGATAGTGCCCGAAGACGCCGCGCAGTGCCCCAACTGCGGATCCACCGAGTTCGTCAACAACTGGCGCGGCATGCTGGCCGTCCTAGACCCCGAGAAGTCCTGTATAGCCAAGAGGCTGGGCATCTCGAGGCCCGGCGTCTACGCCCTGGAGCTGGTCGAGGAGTAGGCCCTCGGGCATCGCCTCTCGGCCTCCTTGACCTTCTCGGCCAGCTTGAAGAGCTCCGATCTGTAGGCCTCCAACTCCCTCAACAAGAGCCTGTAGTCCATGTCGGGCAACGCCGCGTCTTCGCCCAGCGTCATGCGGACAAGGGCCGTCAGTGCGCCGCCCGAGAGCTCCTCGTAGAGCTCCACGAGCCTCCTCATGCGCGACTCGAAGACGTAGTAGTCGTTCAGAACCTTGAGGACCTCCTCTGCGGTCAGGACCACGTTGCACCTCTGGGCTTCCACCAGCGTCCTTATGGCCTCGACGACGGTCTTCCCGACGGCTTTGATGAACGTCGGGCTGTTCGCCTTGGATTCAAGCAGATCTAGGGCCTCCTGGAGCTCCACTGCAGCTCCATGACGCAAATTAATATATACTCGCCGCCGGGCGGTGGTGTGTGCGGCATCTTCGGCATAACGACCGACGCCGAGGCCCCCCTCGGCGCCTTGTTGCGCAGAGCGCTCGAGAGGCTGGAGTATAGGGGGTACGACTCGGCGGGCATCGCGGTGGTGACGCCCCGCGGCATAGTGGTCAAGAAGGACGCCGGGAAGGTCGCCGAGGTTTCCCGCAGGCTCGGCTTCGACCAGATAAGAGGTAGCACCGGCGTGGCCCACACGAGGTGGGCTACCCACGGGAAGCCCAACCAAGTAAACGCCCACCCGCATGTGGACTGCACGGGCTCTATCGCCGTCGTCCACAACGGGATAATCGAGAACTACGAGGAGCTGAAGGCGGAGCTCGCGGCGAGGGGCCACGTGTTTAGAAGCGAGACGGACACCGAGGTCTTCGCCCATCTGATGGAGGAGTACGAGAGGGGCGGCTTGACCCCCTGGGAGGCCTTCAGGAAGGCCTTGTCGCGGCTGCGGGGCGCCTACGCCCTAGCCGTCGTGGACTCCAGGGAGCCCGACAAGATATTCTTCGCCCGCAACCTCTCGCCGTTGATAGTGGGGCTCGGCGAGGGCTTCAACGTGGTCGCCAGCGACATACCCACGGTGCTCGAACAGACCAAGAAGGTCCTCCCGCTGAAGGATGGGGAATACGGCTACGTCACGCCGGCCGAGGTCGTCGTGGAGCACGACGGCGTCAGGGTCGAGGTTGCCGATAGGATACACCTAATACCCTGGAGCGCCGAGCAGGCCCTCAGAGGTGGCTACCAGCACTTCATGCTGAAGGAGATACACGAACAGCCGGAGGCGCTGGCCTCGACCGTGGCCGGGCTGGAGCAGCGGCGCCTCTCGGAGGTCGCCGAGATGTTGCTGAACGCCAGGAGGGTGTACGTCGTGGGCGCCGGCACGTCGTATTACGCCGGGCTTGTCTTCCAGCTGGGCCTCGCCGAGTACAGAATCGCGGCCCTGCCCTTGATCTCCTCGGAGTATGCGACCTACGAGGGGCTTTTCGACGCAGACGACGTGGCCGTCGCCGTGTCGCAGTCGGGCGAGACCATAGATACCATCAAGGCGGCTAGGGCGATGAGGGAGAGGGGGGTAAAGGTCGTGGCGGTCACCAACGTCGTTGCGAGCACGCTGGCCAGGGAGAGCGACGCCGTGCTTTACACCAGGGCGGGGCCCGAGATAGGGGTCGCGGCCACGAAGACCTTCACCACGCAGGTCGCCCTCCTCGCCGCGCTTCACGCCCAGATCGGCAAGGCGTTGGGGGTCGACGTGGAGCCCCGCATGGACGGCTTGAAGAGGCTGCCCGACGTCGCGAGGAAGGCCATAGAGCTCAACGAGGGCTCGGCCAAGGAGCTCGCCGAGAGGCTCAAGAACAGCCAAAGCGCGTATTATCTGAGCAGAGGGCTCGGCATGCCGGTCGCGTTCGAGGGGGCCTTGAAGATGAAGGAGATAGCGTATATACACGCCGAGGCGTACCCCGCCGGCGAGTCCAAACACGGCCCCATAGCCCTAGTCGAGAGCAGATTCCCCGTCGTGTTCGTCTTCTCGGACCCGTCGCTCAAGGACAAACTGCTCAACAACGTGGCCGAGATGCAGGCGAGAGACGCGCTGATAATCGGCGTCGTTCCGCGCGGCGACGACGCGGCGAGGAAGCTAAGACACGTCTTCGAGATCCCCCATCTGGACCCGTTGCTGAACGCCGCCTCGTTCGCAATACCGCTGCAGCTGCTGGCCTACTACACGGCCGTGGGGCTCGGCAGGGATCCGGACAGGCCCCGCAATCTGGCCAAGACCGTCACCGTGGAGTGACATGATAATCCCGGTCGTTGCCGCCAACGAGTACAACGAGCTCTTCAAGCCGCTCACCGGGGGCTATATAGCCGAGGCGAGGCTCGGCGGGAGGCCTCTGTACCGCTACGCCGCCGATATCCTGTGGGAGATGTTCGGCAGAGTCTACGTGGCCTCCAGGTCGGCTGAAGGGGGGAGGTACGAGCCTCTCCAGGTCGATGGAAACTCGGCGGAGGACGCCGTAAGGGCCGCGGGCCAACTGTGCGCGTCGGGCGACAAGCTGCTGGTGGCGTCGGGCTCCGTGGTGACCGAGAGGGACGCGTTCAGGGCCTTGGTCGAGGCGGCGGCGTCAGCGGGGGCCGACGGCGCCGTCCTCGCCGTGCCTCTGAGGTCGCGGGGCGGTTTGGCCATAGCCATGTCCGGGGGATCTCTGGCGGGGATAGGCGGGGAGGGGCAGCTGGCCTACGGAGGAGCCGCCCTGATCCCCGGCCGCGCGGCCAAGCTCTTCGAGGGCGCCGAGTTCCCCCAGGCGCTGGCCGAGGCGGCAAGGGAGATGAAGATAGCTGTGGCCGTCTGGGGCGGGAGGTGGTTTAAGGTCGAGGAGCCAGTCGATCTGGTCGAGGCGCTGGAGCTGGTTATGCCCAACGCGACGTATATAGCGGCGGACGCCAAGATAAGCCCCACGGCTGTCATCGAGGGCCCCGTCGCCGTAGAGAGCGGGGCCGAGATAGACCACTACGCCGTGGTGAAGGGGCCTGCGTACATAGGCAGAGGCGCGTTCGTGGGCGCCCATGCCCTGATCAGGAACTTCTCCGACATAGAGGAGGGCGCCGTCGTGGGGAGCAGCGCCGAGATAACGCACAGCCTGGTCGGGCCGCGCGCCACGATAGGCAGAGGCTCCTTCGTCTCCTACAGCGTCGTGGGCGAGGGGGCCGTGCTGGAGCCCAACGTGCTGACCAAGTCCGTGCTGAGGGGCGGCAGAGGCAGGCTGAGCCCCGTGGAGGTGAGGGGCCGCGAGCTGTACAAACTGGGCGCGTTGATAGGCAGAGGCGCCCGCGTGGACGCCGGGACGGTGCTGGAACCCGGGCAGGGCTTCGGCGTCTCGTCTCCGGCGTAGCGGTAGAGGGCCCAGGTCATGGGGTGTCGTCTAGACTTCAGCAGGTCGGGCAACTGGCCGTAGGCTCCAGCCGCCTCTCTAGGCCTTTTGCCTCCCAGATGGCGACCGAGCCCTTCTTGTACCGATGCCCGGGCCCGATCTCCAGGTCCCCAGCCGTAACAGCTCTGGGGAAAGGGATGGCCAAATATGAAACCGAGGCGTCGAATCGCAGAATTAAAAAATACGATGTCTAGGTGGCTCGTGAATATATCGGACACCGAGGTCGAGGTCGTCAGGCTCGTCACGCCCCACAACGTCAACCCAATAGGCACCCTCTACGGGGGCTATATGCTCCAGTGGCTCGTAGACGCCGGGACCATAGCCGCCATGGATTTCTCCGAGTCCGACGCGGTGCTGGGGTATCTGGACCGCATGCATTTCATCGCGCCGGTCAAGGTCGGCGATATAGTCAAGTTCAGGGCCTGGATAGTCCACGTCAGGAGGTCGAGCATGACGGCGCTGGTGGAGGCCTACGTGAAGAAGCCGGAGGGCTTGTCGCTTGCCACCATAGCGAGGGCAATATTCGTGAAGGTAGGGGCCGACGGCAGGCCCTTGCCGGTCGAGAAGACGCTCCAGACGTCGAACGGCTGGGAGAGATCGCTCTGGAGCTATTTCTCAAGGTGGAGAGAGGCCGTCGAGTCGGAGCTCAGGCGCGAGCCGGCGGCCGGCGATCTCCCCGCCATCACGCAGATACAGGTAATGCCCGAGGACGCCGTATATGGAGGCCTCATGTACGGCGGCCGGCTTCTGTACTATCTGGACCAGATAGCGGCGATAGCGGCGTTTAACTACAGGCCGGGGATCTACGTGACGGCGTCCCTCAACTCGATCAATTTCAAGAGGCCGATATATGTGGGCGATATAATCGTCGTCCGGGGCGGCGTCGACTACGTGGGGCACACGAGCCTCGAGGTGGCCTTCGAGGTGGTCGCCAGGGGGCTGAGGGGCGAGAGGCGGGTTGCCGGCGGCTATTTCACCTTCGTCAACATGTCCGGCGGGAGGCCTACACCTATCGGGCAGGAGCTGGTTAAGGACGCCGACGCGTTGAGGCGTAAGTCGCAAAATCTGGCGGAGGCCAGCGCGCTGAAGGCCGCCGTGCTGTACGAAGACAGGCCGGCCTACGTCTCGGTCCTCGAGGGGCGGCAAGGCGGAGCCCTTTAACTACGGGGCAAAGGTTTTAACTATGTCCACCCCGTGGCTGGACCCTATCCTGTTGGCCCCGGCTTTTATCATGGCGAGGGCTTGCTGGGCCGACCTGATGCCGCCCGCCGCCTTGACGCCGGCCCTGTCGCCGATCGCCCTCCTCATGATCTCAACGTCCTCGACAGCGGCCCCGCGGGGGCCGTAGCCCGTGCTCGTCTTGACGAAATCGGCGCCTGCCCCAACGGCTATCAGCGACGCCTTCGCTATCTCCTCGGGCGTCAGGTAGCCGGTCTCCAGTATCACCTTCAGGACGCCGCCGTAGTCGTGCACCACCGACGCCACTGCCCTTATCTCCCTCTCCACCACCTCATATAGGCCGGCCTTGAAGGCGCCGATGTTCATCACCATGTCCACCTCGTCAGCCCCGTCGTTCAGCGCGGTCTCTGCCTCCGCGGCCTTCAACGCGGGCTTCGTGGCGCCGAACGGGAAGCCCACCACGGACATGACCCTGGCTCTGTTCCCGATCACGCTCTTGGCGTAGGCCACGTACGACGGGTTGACCATCACGCCCCAGAAGCCGTACTCCAAGACCTCCCTGCAGTATCTCTCCACGTCCTGGGGGGTGGCCGCGGGGCTGAGTATGGTGTGGTCGATCAGACGGGCCAGCTCCTCCCTCGTCTTGGGCGGATCCATATATATCCCGGAAATCTATTAAAATAACTCGGACGTTGGCGCCCCGTGTCCCCGCTCGATGAAGCCTTGACGCTGGCGCTGGCCTTCGCCCTGGTCTACAACAACGCGTTGGTGGTCCTCGGCCCGTCGGCGTGGGGCGGCGTCCAGCCGGACCGCGCGTTGATATTGGCGACCGCCTCCGAGATAGCCGGCACCTTCCTGTCGCCCATGTCCCCCCTCAAGTTCAGCCCCTCCGAATATCTAGCGGCGCTTTTGTTCTACGCCGCGTTCACCGCCGCGAGGATCTCCCTGCCGATCTCGGTGTTCCTCTACTCGCTGAGGGGGCTGACCGCGACGTCGCTGGCCCTGTGGTTCGGCACGCCGGCGCTGGCCTTCACCGTAGGCTACTTCGCGGCTAGGCTCGTGAGGCCCTCCCTCGCGTTGGGGTACGTGGTCCTATTCGCCGTGTCGTTCATGTTCGGCGCCAACAACATAGCCTTCGTGAACAAGGACGTCTACGTAGTGGCGGCGATCTTCCTCGGCAACTACCTAGGGCTGAGGTTCTCCAGGTGGATAGTGAAGCTCTACGCCTTTTCGTTCAGCGGGGCGGTCTCCGCAAGCGCGTCCGCCGCCGCTCTGGCGGCCTTGGGCATCGCCTTCGGGATCCCGATGTCGTTCACGCTCTTGATCTACAGCACGTTGCTCGGCTCGGCCGCGTCGAGGAGGATGAGGATCATACGGCCCGCCGATTTCATAAAGGCGCTTGCGTCGATAACATCGGCGTTGTTGCTGGCGTACGCCACATCCATCGTCCTGGGCCGCGCCTGACAGCAATAGATATATATACGGAGCGCCGTATATGACGTGAAGCCGCTGTCCGAGCTCTTCTCGAAGCTCGTGGAGAGGATAAGGGGGGTCGAGTATATCGACGAGCAGACCCTACAGGAGATCTCGCGGGAGCTCCAGAGGTCGTTGCTGAAGGCCGACGTGCCTCTAGATATGGTCAAGTCGTTCACCGACGCGGCGATCAGGCGTATGAAGGAGGAGAGGCCGCCGCCCGGCATACCGGTCAAGGATTTCGTCATATACGTCATATACCAGGAGCTGGTCAAACTGCTGGGCGGCGAGGCCGAGCCGGATCTGAAGCTGCCCAAAAGGCCCTACCTCGTCATGTTGCTGGGCGTCGAGGGCAGCGGGAAGACGACCACTGCGGCCAAGATAGCGCTTTTCTACATGAAACGCGGCCTGAAGGTCGGCGTAGTGGAGACCGACACCGTGAGGCCGGCCGCATACGACCAGCTGAAGCAGCTGGCTGAGAAAATAGGTGCGCGTTTCTACGGCGAGAGGGACGGGGGCGACGCCGTGGGTATAGCCAAACGCGGCGTCGAGCAGCTGAAGGGCGTGGACCTAATTCTGGTCGACACGGCGGGCCGCCATAGGAACGAGCAGTCCCTGCTCGAGGAGGTCAAGGCCATCTACGACGCCGTAAAGCCCGACGAAGTCATGCTGGTTGTTGACGCCACGGTGGGCCGACAGGCCGCGGCCCAGGCGGAGGCCTTCATGAAGTACGTGCCGATACACAGCGTCGCGATAACCAAGATGGACAGCACCGCCAGAGGGGGCGGGGCCCTGGCCGCCGTGGCCAAGACGGGCGCCAGGGTCAAGTTCATAGGCGTCGGCGAGGGCGTCGACGAGGTGGAGCCGTTCAGCCCCAGGAAGTTCGTGGCGAGGGTGCTCGGCATGGGCGACCTGGAGACCTTGGTGGAGCGCGTCAAGGCCGTGTTCGAGGAGGAGGAAGTGCTGGAGGAGCTTGAGAGCGGGCGCCTGGACCTATTGACCTTCAAGAAACAGATAGACGCGTTGCTGAAGCTGGGGCCTCTGAGCAAGGTCCTCGAGCTGCTTCCAGGCACGCTGGCCTCCAAGATAAGCGACGAGCAGATAGAGCTCTCCCAGAAGAACTTGAGGAGGTGGCGCGCCATATTGAGCTCCATGACGGAGGAGGAGCTGAGGGACCCGGGCATACTCAACGCGTCTAGGATCAGGCGCATAGCCGTAGGCGCCGGCGTGACCCCCAAGGACGTGAAGGACATGTTGAAAGTCTACGAATCCATGAGGAAAATGTCCAAGATGCTCCGGCGCCAGTACAGGCTCGGCGCCAGGGGCGTACGCCTCCAATGAGGAGATTCGTCTTGGTGACCTCCACCAAGTCCTTCGCCGAGGACCCCTACGTGCACGGCAAGGCGCTGGTGGCCGCCCTGCTGATATCCAACGGGATAAGGGAGGACGCCGAGTTCGTGGCCTACTTCAGAGACGCCGGCCGGGCGGTCAGGGTGTTGGGCAACTCCGTCAGGTCGCTGTTTCCGGACGAGGAATCCTCAACTGGACTGCTCAGAAAGGCGCTGAGAGGCGCCAGACACCCCGGCGTCAAGCTGCTGGAGCGCGTAAGCCTGGAGGACCTCGTGAGGAGGCCGGCCGTAGACGGGCGGCAGGGCGTCTGCAAGCCGCCGAGGGAGTTCACGTACGTCGCCTATCTGGAGCCGATAGACGTCGAGGTCGACTGCGGCGCCGGGCTGGGCCATATGCCGCCCCACCACCAGTTCGCTGTGTTCAACATAGAGGCGGACCGCCGGTGGCTGGCCTCCCCTCAGCCCTAGGGTCCCGGCCCGGGCGGAGCGCCGGGACCGGCCCGCCCCTCCCGGGCGAGAATTTATAACCTCCTCCACAGATGGCGCGGTGGATCCTCTAGAGAAGGCCAGGGAAGTCCTACGCCAATATCCGCTGTGCGACTCATGCCTAGGCAGGCTGTTCGCCGCGATGGGCTACGGAGTCGAGAACTCCGAGAGAGGCCGCGCGATCAAGACGTTGCTCCACATGAGGCTGGTGTACGACTACAGAAACGGCATCGACGCGACGGAGGACCTCAAGGCGTTGGGGAGAGTCCACGCGCCCACCAGGAGGTTCCTCGCCTCGAACGGCATAGGCGTGGAGGAGGGCCGTTGCTACATCTGCGGCGGCCTCCTCAGGGACGTGGAGAAATACGCAGAGGGCGTGGCGAAGGCGTTGGAGCAGATAGAGTTCGGGACGTTCCAGATCGGCTCGGTGGTGCCGAAGGACGTGCTGGAGCGGGAGCGGGAGATCGTGGCCAAGTTCGGCATAGAGACCGGCGAGTCCATCAAACACGAGATAAATAGGAGGATAGGGAGGGCCGTCGGGGAGCTCCTGAAGAGGCCTGCAAACAAGGAGAGGCCCGACGTCGTGGCCACCGTGAGCCTGGTCGACGGCACGATCAAGGTGGCCAGAAATCCCTTGCTCCTGCTGGGGCGCTACATCAAGCTGAGCCGCGTCGTATCGCAGGGAAAGCCCGTGCCAGGCGCCTTGAAGACGGTCGAGGAGGTTCTAGACCCAGTGAGGTCGAGGTTCGGAGGCCCCGCCTTGGTGCTACACGCGGCCGGCCGTGAGGACTTCGACGTGAGGATGTTGGGCAACGGGAGGCCGGCCGTCGTCGAGATCAAGGAGCCCGCGAGATATAGGGGGGATCTCTCGGGCCTTACGACGGACTGGGTCATCCTGTCGCCGCTCAAGCCGGGCACGAGAAACGACGTGAGGGAGATGAAGGCCAAGTCCAAGACTAGCATAAAGCTCTACAGAGCCGTCGCGCTGTCCGACAGGCCCGTCTCGGCTGAAGATCTGGCGAAGCTCAAGGCTCTTGAAGGCGCCGTGGTGGTCCAACGGACGCCGAGGCGGATAAAAAGGCTGAATCCCCGCGCCAGGAGGCGGAGGATGGTATACAATATCGAAGTCTACCAAGTGGCCGATAGAGTTTTGGAGCTATTCATTAGATGCCAAGGCGGATTATACGTCAAGGAGTTCGTGACCGGCGACGGCGGACGGACCCAGCCGAGCGTGGCCGAGACGTTGGGAGCCTCTCTAGAGGTCGTGGAGCTCGACGTGCTGGACGTCGAGTGACTTTAAATTTTCCCGGCCGTAGAGGCGACATGAACGCCATCGTCAAGAGCGCTAAGCTGCACTGGAGGTTCTACAGGGAATTCCTGAACAACAGGTACTTCAACGTGGGGCTCGCCGCAGCCGCCGCGGCCTACGCGGTACGCGCGGCGGCCAGCGGGATGTTCATACCCTACTCCCTACAGGAGGTCACCAACGGGCTCTTCAACAGATCGTCGCATCTGCTGGGCCAGGGCCTCCTGTTGCTGGCGCTCTCCGGCGTCATATACGCGGCGTCTGAATGGGGGTTCAAGCCGTTTTTCCAAGGCATCGCCAGATCCATAAGCTTGATCAAAATAGGGCTCGTCAACAGCATGGCCCCGCGCAACGGCGGCGAGAGGGACCGCATAGGGAGGCTCGTCAACGACGTGGATTTCGTCATGTGGAACGTGGGGGGTATAATAAACTCGATGTTCCCCAACGCGTTAACGGCGTTCGTGGCCGAGATGACGCTCTTCGAGATGAGCCCTCTGCTGGGGCTGATAGGGCTTGTCGGGCTGCCCATATACATAGCCGTGTTGGAGCACTACGTGAGGGGCGTCCACATAGCTAGGGCTGTGGAGAGGAGGGCATACGGCGAGAGCATACAGGCGGCGTCGGAGTACATGGAGGGTAGGGCTGGGCCCGATGCGTTCATCGTCGCCATGGAGAAGTGGCTTAGGGGCATCGACAAGAACATACACCTGGACAGGGTGTACTGGTCCATCTCCTTCGGGACGGGCTACGCCGTGCCGGCCGCCATAGCGCTCGTCGGAGTCGACCTAGCCAACAAGGGCAAGCTCAGCATAGGCTCGCTGGTGGGCTCCATGAGCGCCGCTCTGACCATGTACACCGCCTTGGTCAACGCCTTCTGGGCGATATGTCTGCTGGGCCAAAACGCGGTCGTGATAGACCGCGTATTCTCTATGAGGGGGCCCAACGGCCAGAGAAGCCAATCTCCCGCCCAGCCCCTTCCTTGACCGCCTTGTCGTAGACCGCCTTGGCGGCGACCAGATCCTCCACCGCTATGCCGAGCGACTTAAACAGAGTTATGGAGGACGCATCCGGCCTGCCCCTCACCCTGCCGGCCACTATGTCGGCCAGCGGCACCGCTCTGTCGAGAGCCCCCGCCCTTATCAAATCGCCGGCCTCATCCCTGGCCTGCACAGGGTCGTCCACAGCTATGACGTCGGCGCGCGCCACGGCGTCGGGCGTGAGCTCAGCCCTGTTAGCCCAGTTGCTACCCACCGCGTTTATGTGGGAGCCCGGCCGGAGGTATTCCCCCCTGATGAACGGCTCCGCGGCGTTGGTCGCGGTGACCAACACGTCGACGGCCGAGGCCGATCTGTAGTCGTCGGCCACGACTGCGTCGTAGCCGCGCCTTCTGACGAACTCGGCGAAATCCCCCGCGTGTTCCCTCCTCCTGCTGTATATCTTGACCAGCCTCGGCCTGACCACCTCGACCAGCGCCTCGAATTGGGACCTGGCCTGCCTGCCGGCGCCCACAATCCCCAGAGTCTCGGCGCCGGCGGCCATGTACTTGGTCGCGACGGCGGAGGCCGCCCCCGTCCTCTTCTGCCCGAGCCTGTCCGCCTCTATTATCGCCAGCAGATCGCCGCCGTTCACGTCGAAAAGAAGCACGACGAACCTAGCCCCCTCCCTAGTGCTCAGATAGGTCTTCAGCCCCGCCACGCCGTATCTGCCCAAGACGGCGCCCTGCAACACGTGGAGGACCGCGCCCCTCACGACGGCCCTCCGCCGCGGCAGATTCACGGCCTGCCCCTCGGCGAGCAGGCGGAACCCCTCCTCGACAGCCTCTATAGCCTCCCTATAGCTCAACAGCCGGTCCACCTCCCCCTCAGTTATGAAGAGAGCCATGTTGAAAACACCTTGAAAAAAATTAGGTTTTTAGTGGACGCCGTACCAAGGAGCCCAGCTCTTCCAGATGCCCGTATGGGCGAATATCGCCCCGACGCCTATGAACAGAGATATCAGGCCCGCGACGGCCAGCAGTAGGATGAGCAGATACGCCACGGGCTTGGCCGCCCCCTTGTGCGCCAGAAGCGGGCTCAGAAGTCCGGCGAGACCTATGGCGAAGAACATAAGGCCGGCGAGAGGCGGCTCGGTGGTGAGGCCGTACGTCCAAATATCGAAGGAGTAGACGAGCGGCACGAGCGACAGGGCGGCTACTCCGATCAGCCCGCCGAGGAGGTAGTACCTGCCCTCATCGCCGAAGGCCTCGGCCCCCCATCTAGCGACCACGAGGCCGAGGGTTATCAGAGCCACGCCGAACAGCGGCCACGCGTCGGAGAAGACCAGGTTGTAGGAGCTCGGCAGAGGCCAGGTCGCGGTGGCCCAGAGGCCGCTGGCCAGCGCATATATGCCTAGGCCTAGGTAGAAGTAGCCGAAGGATTTATTGAAAGTGGACTTCACGCTGACAGGCGCCTTGGATGCAAAGTTCAAATAGACCCAGTAGGCTGTGGCCAACAGTGTGGTCCCCAACACGTCGAGCCATAAATCCAACGGGTCCATGAACAGTTGCGGCATGTGTAGGCGATCCGCCTTTCCTAATAACCATTATTACATTTTTTTGTGAAATATAATTTTATAATTAATTTTTTATGTCTTTTAAATTAAATATCAATCTATTTTATTTTTATAAAATATGATCTATATCCCGATTTTCGTAGGCGTTCGGCCACATCTGCGCTGAGGGCCCCCTCGTAGCAGTAGAACACATAGGTCTTGTCTCTGCCGGTCCTCTCCACGAAGTCGAGAACCTTGTCCAGCTCTACCCTCACTGCGCCTGGCAGATGCCATTTGATGTAGGCCTCCTGGTCCCTCAGATCCACCACGACGGCGCCGTCGGGCACCTTGTCGACGGCTAGGCCGGCCAACCTGGACGACAGGTCGGCGGCCGCCGATCCCAGCTCGCCCTTCCTGAACACCTCCATTGAGGAGAACGCGGCCTCGACCGCGTCGTGCACGGCGAGGTCTATCAGCTCTATCTCCCCCCTGGAGGCCCACCTCCTGGGCTCTCTAGAGAATATCCCGCAGTACTCAGGAACCGATATGGACAGGTCGTAGGTCCCTATCCTCTGAGCCATGCGGACTATCTCCTCCTTGTCGAGACCTATCAAGGGCCTTAATACGGGCATGTCTATCCCGGCCTCCACGGCGGCGAGCGCCTGGAGCGTCTGGGACGACACCTGGCCCAGGGACTCGCCCGTGACGAGGGCCTCGGCCTTGACCCTCCTGGCCGCCCTCTCGGCGAGCCTATACAGCGCCCGCTTGAAGGCTATGGACCAGAGGTGGCGGTCCACATTCCGACGTATTGCGTCCGCTATGGGGGCGCAGTCGGCCACCAGCACCCTGGCGTCGTAGCCGTAGGCCCATTCCAGCAATTTCTCCACGACCCTCAAGGCCGCGGCCTCCGTCAAGACGCCGCCTAGGTTACAGTAGAGGACGTCGACATAGGCTCCCCTACGCATCATATACCAGGCGGCCACCGGCGAGTCTATGCCGCCCGACACCAGCGCCAGGACCTTGCCCTCGGAGCCCAGGGGAAGCCCCCCAGGTCCCTCGTATATCTCTCTGTACGTGTAGGCGCGGCCCTCCCTGACCTCTATGAATATCTCGACCTCGGGCCGCTCTAGATCGACCGAGCCCCCCGCCGTCGCCAGCAACGCGCCCACCCTGACCGCCACGTCCTTCGACGTAAAGCTGTGGGACCCCGCTCTGTGGACTCTCACCGCGAATTTCCTCCCGACTACCTCGTCCCTCCAGCGGGAGGCCGCCTTGGACGCCAGGTCCTCCAGATCCGCGAAGGAGTACTCGGTGGCCGGGCTCACGGACTTGACGCCGAAGACCCTAGACGCGGCCTTGGCCACGCATTGGTCGTCGCCGTAGACGAAGATCCTCCCGGGCTCGAGCCTGAACTTGACCTCGCCGCATCCGGCGGCGGCCTCCCTTATGGATCTAACCAACAACGCCTCCATCTCCCTCCGCACGGACCCGCGCTTTATGGCCACCTCGCTATATCTGACCAACACCACCACATCGGCGCCGAGGCCTTCGCTTAAATTTTAAACCGCCTATCTGGCCCTGGCCCATCGGCCGTTAGTCTCAGCTCGTAGGCGTTCCGTTAGATGTCGATGCAACGAGGGCATGTCGATCGCGCCATCTGCCCGCCTTGGTTGCCGACCTATAAAATTTTTATATATTCGACGGCTCGGCATTTCCGTGGACCACAGGGGGGCTATCCTGTTCAACAGCGTCCTGGGCTCCTTTATGGCCAGCATGAATATATCGGCCTTAGTCATAGCGCTACCTGCTGTGTTTAGGGGCATCGGAATAGACCCATTCTCGCCGCTCGGGTTCATGTCAATGCTGTGGCTCATATTGGCCTATCCCTTCACCGTGGCCGTCCTGGTGGCCATCGCCGGCCGTCTCTCCGACATGTACGGAAAGGGGCGTGCGTTCACGCTGGGCGCGGCCGTGTTCACCGCCGCATCGCTTCTGCTGGGCCTGACTCCCGGGACCGGGGCCGCGGCGGCTCTGCAGATGATCGCGTACAGGGCTCTGCAGGGCATCGGCGGGGCTTTGATGTTCAGCAACAGCGCCGCCATTATCGCCGACGTCTTTCCGCCGCACGAAAGGGGGTTTGCCCAGGGGATCGTGGGCATCTCCTTCTCGGCCGGCTCGCTCACTGGGCTGCTCGCCGGCGGCGCGCTCGCCGTGATCGACTGGAGGCTGACGTTCCTCGCCAACGTACCCTTCGGCGTCCTCAACGCGCTCTGGTCCTACAAGGTCATGTACCGCGTGTCGCCGGGAACCGGCAAGGTCGTCGTGGACTGGGTCGGTGCCGCCGTCCTCGCAACTGCGCTCTTCCTGCTGCTGATGGGGCTCGCCCTCTCGACCGTGCCCTACGACGGCCACGCCTTGGGCTGGAGCGCCCCCTACGTCTGGGCTCTGCTGGCGGGCGGAGCCGCGCTGATAGCGGCGTTGATACCGCTCGAGCGCAGGGCGCGGACGCCTATGTTGCGCCTGGACCTCTTCTCCAACAAACAATTCTCTTTCGGGGTTTTCAGCGCATTTCTGCTCTTCCTGGCGCAAGGGGCCAACGTGTTCGTGCTTTCCATCTTCCTTCAGGCGGTCTACCTCCCCATGGGCGGCATGCCCTACGAGTTGACGCCCCTCTGGGCCGGCATATACCTAATACCGAACAGCGTGGCGAGCGCGGTCTTCGCGCCCATCGGCGGGAAGCTCGTCAATAGGCTCGGGGCCAGGTCCGTGGCCACGGCCGGGGCCGCGTTGATGGGCATAGGGTTCGAGATGTTGTCCGCCCTGCCTCTGTCCTTCCACTACGCGCTCTTCGCCGCCATAGTGGCGCTCATAGGCGCCGGCACGGGCCTCTTCATGAGCCCTAACCTGGTCTCAATACTGAGCGCCGTGCCCTCGTCGACGAGGGCCGCCGCATCCGGCGTCAGGGCCATGCTGCAGAACATAGGCACTCTGCTGAGCTTCGCCGTCTTCATATCGTTGATAGTCGCCGGCTCGGCCGCGGCGTTGGGGCCCAGCATCTACAACGCATTGGTAGGGGCCGGCGTCCCGCCCGACTCCGCAAGACTTCTGCTCTCCACGCCGCCCGTGGTGGCCTTCTTCGCTGCGTTCCTCGGCTACAACCCCATGGCCACGTTGGCCTCCCTAAACCACGTGCAACTCGGCGGCGCCGTATATGCGGCCATAACGAGGCCGCAGTTCTTCGCCGACGCCGTGGCGCCCGCGTTGATAGACGGATTCCACTACGCCTACCACCTCGCCGCGGCCTTCGCCTTCGCCGCGGCGCTCCTGTCGGCGTTAAGAGGCAAAGAGGTGTTCGTGGAGTGAGCGCAGTACCCTTCTACGACCTCGGCGATATACTGGTCGACGGATATTTCATGGACAAGATATCCACGCGCCGCGAGCGCATACTGCTCGTCGCGAGGAGGGGAGCGGCCAGCTCGCCGAAACGGCCGTGCGCCCAGCCTCTGCCGTACGAGTCGGTCTCGGCCCTACTGCGCGAGGGGTACGAGGAGGCTAGGGGCATGCTCGAGGGGGCGCCGCTGAGGAGACGCGGCAGGCTCTACTTCGCCTTGACCCCTCTCTACAGCTCCGGGAGATATCTGGCCCAGATGGCAGACTACCTCGCGGATCTGACCTCGGCCAGGCTTCTGGCCAGCGCCTACGAGCAGGTCCTGGCTCGGCTGTCCGAGGGGCCGCGCGGCGTCCTCTGCATTCCGATAGAGCTGAGGGACGGGGCCGTGTATCTCGGCGGGGAGCTCAACAAGGCCTACACCTACCTCTTCGAGAAAGACGGGGCGTTCAGGGAGGCGTTGAGGCGCCTACTTGAGCCAGGGAGCTCGGGCGGCTCTATAGATGTCGAGGACTCCCCTTAGATCCCTCAGGGAGAGCTCGGGCGGGTAGGGCACCTCGGCGTCCTCCTCGACCGCCCTCAGGAACCCTCTGAACATCTCCACGAACACGTCCACGTCGGGGACCTCCACCCTCCTGCCGTTGAGGACCGGGTCGCCGTATACTCTATATCTGGGCGGCGACCAGGTCCTGCGCTTGGTCTCGAGGTCCTCCACCACGGAGCCGGCGTCTCCGACAACCTCGTAGGACGGGAGAAGCGGCGCGTTGGGGTAGGCCCAGCTATAGTAGAGAAGGCCGTGGGCCCCCGACTTGAACCTGAAGATGGCCACGGCCGTGTCGTCGCCCTCCATGGGCACAGAGGCCCTGTAGACGTAGGCCTTGACCTCCTCGTAGTCCCCGCCGAAGTTCAGAAGCGTGTTGACGAAGTGGACGCCGCCGTCTATCAGAGCGCCGCCGCCCATCTCCTCCAGCCTCGTCCGCCAATCCCTGGGCCTCCCCAGGGTCTGCGACCTCACGATTATCGTGTGGACTCTGCCGAGGCGGCCCTCCCTTATCATATCCATAACGGCCCTAACCGCCGGGTCGAAGTGGAACTGGTCGGCGACCATGAGCTTTCTGCGGACCGACTTGGCGGCGTTTATCATGTCGAGCGCCTCCGCCTCGGTCCTCGCCATGGGTTTTTCCACCAAGACGTGTCTGCCCGCCTTGAGGGCCTCCACCGCCATATCCCTGTGGAGGTGGTGGGGCACCACCAAGTCGACCACGTCGGCGTCGGACGACAACACGGACGAATACGACTCGTACACCTTCCTCGCCCCGTACCTCTCCACGCAAGTCCTCGCGGCCTCCCTGTCCCTCTCCATTATCTCGAGGTCTACGCCCAGCTGGGCCAGGGCCCTTAGGTGTATTTGGCCCCATCCCCTGCAACCGACCACCACGACCTTCATGGCCCCATCGGGAACATTGAAATCTATCCCGCGCCCCTCAATACGTCCGATACGGCCGATCTCACGAGCTCCACGTCCTCCTTGCCTATCATATAGGGCGGGAGGAACCTCAACACGTTCATGCCGGCCGTCAGGGCCAGCACCCCCCGCGCCATCAGCGGCTGGATGAATTGATCGGCCTTGACTCTGAGCTCCAGCCCCAACATGAGGCCCATGCCCTTCACCCTCAGCCCTATCCTCGAGCCGTGCTCCGAGAGGGCCTTGGCGAGATCTCTGCCGGCCGACTCGGCCCGGGAGGGCACGTCGTCCTTGAGCAAGAGCTCCGACGCGGCGGCGGCCGCCGCCATCACTACGGCGTTTCCGGCGAAGGTCGAGCCGTGCTCCCCCGGCTCGAAGACGTCTCCGTACTCCTCCCGCGCCACGACGACGCCTATGGGGAGGCCGCCCCCCAGCGCCTTACCGGCCGTGAAGAGGTCGGGCTCTACGCCGAATTTCTGGAAGGCCCATACGGCCCCCGTCCTGCCGAACCCCGTCTGGATCTCGTCGATTATGAACAAGGCGCCTTTCCGCGAGGTCTCCTCGCGTAGGGCCTTCAGGAAATCGGGCGTCGCCGAGTTGACCCCGCCCTCGCCTTGTATCGGCTCAACCACCACGCAACAGGTATCCTCGCCGACTATCTTCTCCACCTCGGAGGCCAGGTTGAACTTCCCGAACCTCACGTGGGGGTAGAGCGGCTCGAAGGCCTTGCGGTACGCCTCGTTCCACGTTATCGAGAGCGAGCCGGTGGTCCTTCCGTGGAAGCTGTTGGTGAACGCCACTATGGTGGGCCTCCTCGTCATCTTCTTGGCTATCTTGATGGCGGTCTCCACGGCCTCGGTGCCCGTGTTCTGGAGGAACACGACGCCGAATTTGGCCGGCAGTAGGCGCGAGAACGCCTCGACGAATCTCTCCCTGGCGGGCGTCGCGAAGTTGAGCGGCACCGCCCACACCTCCTCTATCTGCCTTCTGACGGCCTCGACTATATAGGGGTTGGAGTGGCCCAGAAAGGCTACGCCGTGATTTGTATTGCAGTCCAGGTAGCGCCTTCCCTGGTCGTCCCATAGGTACTGCATATGGCCCCTGACCAGCCTGATCCCGTACTCGCGATAGTAGCGGGCCAGACGCGCCATGATCCATATAACCTATATAAAAAGAAGCTGCGCCGATCGATGCGTCAGAGCTCGGCCAGCACTCTGTGGAACGACGATATGTGGTCCCTAAAGCTGCTGAAGAACCTGGCCCTCCTCAGCTCCTCCAGGTCTATGGAGTAGACCGCCCTATCCTCCTCGAACAGCTTGAGCCTCAGCTTCACCTCGCCGAGGGGGGAGACGGCCATTGATCCTCCCCAGAAGAACTCCTCCTCCTGGCTTCCCACCGTATTGACGAAGGTAACCCACACCGCGTTCATCAACGCATGCGCCTTCAGCAAGGCCTCCCAGCTGTCCTGGATGGCCAAGCTCCTGCCGAGCCTCCGCATGGGCGAGGCCGCGGGGATCAGTATCAGATCGGCCCCCATCAGCGCCAGCGCCTCCGCGGGCTCCGGATGCCAGGCGTCTTCGCATATCATGACGCCGAATTTAATCCCGGCGTGTTGAAAGGTCTTGAGGTCTCTGAAGGGGTCGCCGCGTTGGAAGTACCTCCGCTCCTCGAAAAGGCCGTAGGTGGGCAGGTAGAACTTGTAGACGTAGTCCACCTCGCCGTTTATTATCACGGCCGCCGAGTTCCTCAAGATGCCGGGCCTCACCTCCTTTATGGTGCCGGCCACCACGCACTTGCCTCTAGACGCCTCGGCGAGCTTCTCCACCGCCTTCTCGCTGTAGCGGAACAGCTCGAACGTCAAGTCCTTGAGCACGTACCCCGTAAGCGACAGCTCGGGGAACACGACGCAGTCGGCGTCGCTGGTCTCCACTATCTCTCTGTGCTTGAGGAGATTGCGCTCCACGTCGCCCAGAAACGGCCTTATCTGGGCCAGCTCTATCCTCACCACGGCCTCACGTTCCAGTAGCGCCTTGGATACCTCCAGTCGGACCCGACCGCCCTCCCGCTGAGCCTGAATATCTCGGGCGGTAGCCGCTTGTGCTGGCTCCTTCTGACCAGCGCGTCGATTCTGTCCACGACGGACACGTCTATGCCCAGCATGGCGGCCGTCTCCTCGCGCGTCCTCATCTCCTCGTAGCGTAGGTACAGCACCGAGTCCACGGTCTCGTAGTCGGCGCCGATCTCCCCCTCCGCCGTCTGTCCCTCCCAAAGCGCCGGGGAGGGGGGCTTCGCCACGATCTCCTCGGGCACGCCGAGGCATCTGCCCAGCTGCCTCACCTGGGTCTTGTAGAGATCGCCGATGGGGAGTATGTCGACGCCGCCGTCGCCGTACTTGGTGAAGTAGCCCAGCATGATCTCGCTCTTGTCGCCTGTGCCCACCACCAGATAGCCGAGCTTCTGGGCGTATGCGTAGAGGAGGACCATCCTGAGCCTCGCCTTTATGTTGCCGACTATCCTCCTGTCGGCGACATCGACGGCGCTGGACATCGCCTTCACGTAGTCGTCTATGGGCACCACGGCGTGTTTCCTCTCGGCCCCCGTCAGCTTGACGATCTTCATGGCGTCCTCCATATCCCTCGGGGGCGTCGAGGCGGAGGGCATCAGCAGGAAGAAGAAGTCGTCGGTGGCCTTGGCTAAAAGCACGGCGACGACGGAGGAGTCTATGCCGCCGCTCAGGCCCAGCACGCCGCCCCTCGCGCCGCTCTCCTCTATATATTCCCGCAACCTCTCCACGAGGTACCGCGCGACCTTGTCGCAGTCTATAGCCAAGGCCTGGGCCACGTATTCGTTCATCGAGTTACACCCCAATCTACGTAATAAACTTCGTTACCCTTATGGAGCCGCCCGATATCTTCGCCAACGCCCCGTTGGGGAGAGGCGACCAGGGCCCGTCGTCGAGGGGCTCCGAGGCCACGGCCGTGACGCCGTCGGCCCTGGCCACCGGGACGTAGTGTGGCTCTTCAACCAGCCTGTAGGTGAGGAAGTAGGCGTCCGCGGTCCTCAGATCCGCTATGGCTATGTTCATCATGGGCTCCTCGGGGTCCATATGGCGCGCCGCTATCTTGGCCACCTCCTCCAGCGCTTCGGCGTCTCCTCCCATGTCCACGAACGCCTTCAGGAAGAGCTCGCTGTCGGTGGCGCCGCCGGTCCTCACGTCGAGCCCCATTCCCCTCAGCTCCCGCGCCAGCTCCTCCCTGCGGAACGTCCCGTTGTGCGCCATGGCGAAGTCGCCGTACACTATGGGGTGGGTGTTGCCCGGCGAGATTCCCCCAACCGACGCCAGCCGCGAATGCAATAAATACAGTTTATATCCACTCGGAGGATCTATATATGATTCCCAGATGGGCTTCACCGATTTATATAGTCCGTACTCGCCCTCCCTGGCGTAGAGGACGCCCCAGCCGGACCCGTGGCTCAAGCCGAGCGTCCTATCCCTCCTGGAGATCTCAACGAAGGACCTGAAAAGATCTGGCCGGGGGTCTCCGAAAAACAGCAGGATTCTGCACATCAGGCGGTTTCGAGATACTGATCGTACTCCCACCTGGTTATCACGTTCCAGGTCCTGTCCCACCCCTCGGCGACGTTGGCCAGATAGTCGCCCCACTCCTTCTCCTTCAGCGACAGATACGCCTTGACCAGCTGTTGCGGCAGGCTCTTGGCCGCGGCGCCCTCAGACGCGTGCTTGACCGCCTCGCCCAGATGCTTGGGGGTCTCCTTCACGCCCGCGAGCTCGTACGCCACGTCCTCGACGGGAGCCGGCGGCTCGAGCTTCTTGTCTAGCCCCTCGAACGCGGCCAGCAGTATCGCCGAGAAGCCCAGGTAGGGGTTGGCCGACGGGTCTGGGTGGCGGTATTCGAACCGGTTTATCTTCTTGCCGTAGTAGGGCACTCTCACCATGGCGGAGCGGTTGCCGATCCCCCAGACGACGCGGGTCGGGGCCTCGTAGTGGGGCACCAGGCGCTTGTAGCTGTTCACGAGCGGGGCGACGAAGGCGCTGTTGGCCATGGCGTTGTTCAACACGCCGGCTATCGCCGACTTGAGCTCGGGCGTTGGCTCCTTATACGACGCGAATAGGTTGACGCCGTCGCGCCAGAAGCTCACGTGTATGTGCATCCCCGATCCGTTGACGCCCCAGAACGGCTTCGGCATGAAGGTGGCTATCAAGCCGTGTCTCTGGGCTATCGATTTTGCCAGTATTTTGTACACAAGTATCTGGTCGGCCACTTGGACCGGGTCGCCCGCCGGTATGTTCACCTCGAACTGGCTGGGCGCAACCTCGTGGTGGGTCTTGGTGAGTCCTATGCCCGACAGATAGAAGTGCTCTATTATCTCCTCCACGACTGGCATGGTCTCCTTCAGCGGATAGCCCTCGAAGTAAGCCCCGCTGTCGACGAGGGACGGCGGGTTGCCTCTCACCAGGAAGAACTCCACCTCGGCGCCCATCACGACCTCGTACCCCCTCGACGCGACGTACCCAACGGTCTGCTTGAGGGCGTTGCGCGGGTCCATGGGGTGCGGCTTGTCGCCGTCCAGCGTGCTCGTGAAGGCCAGGGCGGTCTTGCCCTCGTTCCACGTCTCTATATAGACGGCGTCAGCGTCGACCTCGGCCACGAAGTCGCTCCTGTTGACGGTGGTATACGCCGGTATGGAGGAGCCGTCGTACGCTATGCCGTCGATGAACGCGTCGCGCGCGGCGTCTATGGGCAGTATCTCGAGCTTCGGCCTGCCGAATATGTCCACTATCACGAACTTGACGTATTTAACTCCGGCGCCCTTCAGGGTTCTCCAGACGCTTAATCCTTCCGGCATACGCTTCGAGCCCAGTCGATATATAAACTTTACTCATAAACCTTCATGGTTTTCTGGGTCTATATAGTACGCTGTATTTATTATGCCTGTATTCCTATGAATTTTGAACCGAAATGGCCGGAGGACCTAGCTACCTGCTACGGGGACGTTTAGTTTTGTAGCAACCCGGCCGTCTAGGGATCTCAACAAATCTCTATTTCCCACCATGTGGAAATAGCTGGTAACCCCGCCGGCCCCCATGGCCAGCTTAAGCTCCTTGGTGAGCGACGTTATCAAATTCTCGTACCAACTCCTCTTGGTCGCGTAGTCGGGCGCCGCCCTCTTGGCCAGAAGCTCGAAGGGCTCGCGCACCTCCACGAGGTCTGCGCCCAGCGCGGCCAGCTTATACACGTCGGCTCCGCTGAAGAGCCGGCCCGCCGCCACGATGGCCATCCTCTCCCTTATGCCCGCGCGCCGCGCCTTCTCGTCCAGCGCAGACACGGCCTCCTCGAGCCACGCCCCGCCCCCCAGAGCCTCGTCTATCACCACTATCCCCTCCCCAGGCTCCAGCTCCCTGGACGGGGCGACCCTGCGGTGGGGTAGACGCGAGAGGCAGTACTGGGGCTCGGGACAGCCGTCGCCATCTACGAGCGCGCCGAGGCCGTATCCCGCCATGACCGCCGCCCGCTCGAGGCCGGGCACAACCACGGGCGTCTCGAGCTCGACGCCAGCCAGCGGAACCCGCACGTCTACCTCCTCCCTGTAGGGGTCCACGGAGGGATGCGTCACCTGCGCAGCCTCTATCCTGAGGAGGTCGAGGGGCCTTCTGGCTGGGTAGGTGTAGCCGGGCACTATGCCGCCCATGCCCGTGACGGGGGGCTTGCCCTCTTCGTACACCTCTCTCGGCAACTGTTGGACGTGGTCATGGTAGTAAGCCACCTCGCCCTCTGCGACTAGGTCGACCCCTACCGCGTCGGCCACTAGCTTGTCTACATGGAACAGCCCGAGGAGGTCCCGCCTCCCCATGAGCTCCTTTATGCTGTCCATGCCGAGGGAGTACAGTATGGCCTTCAGGCCGAGCCTCAGCGCCGAGATGTATCTGCGCAACGCCGCGGAGGCCCACCCTATGTCTAGATCGGGCCTGGCGCCTATCATGTTCGTGAGGGACGTCGGGCAGCCGCCCGTGTGGCACGAGTGGCACATTATGCAGCCGAAGGACAGCAACGCCGCAGTGCCGATGTTGGCCATGTCGGCGCCTAGGGCGACCAGCTTGGCTATGTCGGACGCGCTGTAGAGCATGCCGCCGGCCACCACCAGGAAGCCGTCCCTGACGCCGTTGTCCCTCAGCCATCTATCCACGACGGGGACGGCGTAGTCCACCGGTAGCCCCAGGTGGTTCCTCACCGACATGGGCGTGGCGCCCGTCCCCGCCCCGGCCCCATCTATTATTATGCCCTCGGCCGTGGACCTCGCGACGCCGACCGCCACATACATTATCTTGTTGACGGCGGCCACCTTCACCAGAACCGGCTTGCCCGTGAGGTCCCTGAGGGCCTTGACCCTCTGGGCCAGATCCTCTATGGAGTATATGTCGTGATGGGGGGCCGGCGATATCGCGTCGCTGCCCTCAGGTATTTTTCTGAGCTCGGCTATTACCTTCGTCACCTTACGGCCGGGCAGATGGCCTCCGATGCCGGGCTTCGCGCCCTGGCCTATCTTTATGTTGACCGCCAGCCCGGCTCTCAGCAGATCCATATCCATGCCGAACCGCGCCGAGGCCCACTGGACAACGATGTTCCTATACTTGGCCACCTCGGGATGGAGCCCGCCCTCGCCTATGCCGGCCACCACCCCCTCCTCGGTGGCCGCCTTAGCTATGGCTATGTTGGGGTTGCCGCTGAGGGCCCCGAAGGACATGTCGCCGAGATATATCGGCGCCGACAGCCTCGTTCCGAAGAAATCGACGCCGACATCCACGTCCAGCCTGTCTGCGCGTTTGAGCAGCTCGTTGACCTCCCGCGGCCTCAAGTCCTTGAACGCCATCCTGTCGAGCAACCTGCCGATTTTGCTCGGCGATTCCTCCAGCGCATATGGCGGCACGCCGTCGAGGGCGGATCTACGGACGTACTCTATACGTTCAGGTCCCCAAAACTCCGGAATTCTATGGACCGCGGGGCGCAGGTATATATTCATCTGGCGCACTATATAGCATCTCCATGGAATATATAAGCATTGTATTGGCCCATCGGCTAAGGCATGGGGCAATTTCTGAACTCCGTACAATTACCTACTATATATTTACATATAATATTAATTATAAAGCTGATATTATCTTCGTTATTAATTAATAACATTTTCTATATTTATAAACGATATTATACGCTTCACAATACGCTTTATGTCTTTCACTTATCTCGTCTACTGCTGAAAATTATTTTGAAATAATGTCAATATTTTGACAATAATGGAACTGGGAAAATACCCCGTATATCCCCCCACCGATCCCGACTTCCTGCGGGAACCGAAACGGGATAGGTACGACGTGGTCATAATAGGCGCCGGCGGGGGCGGCTACCACGGCGCCTTTGAGCTGAGCAAAGGCGGCATGAGCGTATTGATGGTCGACGACAAGGGCAATCTCGGCGGCTCCTGTCTGTATGAGGGATGTATACCGAGCAAGTCTGTTAGGGCTGGGATACACCTCCTCCACACGCTTAAGGAGATGCTTTCCTCTGTGGGCAATAACGACGTAGAGAAGGTCAAGCTGGCTTGGGAGAACTTGATAGACCACAAGGACTGGGTTCAAGATGTGCGCTATATCCAACATATAAGGGAGGTTAAGGAACATCCAGGCCTCGAGCTAGTTAAGGGCATAGCCGCCGTGGTGGACGAACATAGGGTGAGGATCCGCGGCGATGGCTGGACCAAGGAGGTTGAGGCCAGGTGGTTGCACATAGCCACCGGCTCCGTCCCGATTAAGCTTCCCGTACCTGGCGCCGAGCTGGCCATAGGCAGTATGGAGCTGTTTGGATACAAGACTAAGTACAGGAGGCTTCCCAAGAGCGCCGTGATTATAGGCGGCGGATATATAGGCGTGGAGGTGGCCTTTATGTTGGCGCGCATGGGCGTGAAGGCGACCATAGTGGAGATGTTGCCGCGCATATTGAGCGGATGGAGCGACGAGGTGGTCTCACACGTCGAGAGAAGCCTGAGGAAGCTCGGCGTCGACGTTCTGACCGGCTCCAAGGTGGTTGCCGTCAAGCAGGACGGCGGAGAGAAAATAGTCGAGTTCGAGTCGCAAAATGGGAAGGGATACGTCAAGGGCGAGGAGGTCGTGATGGCCGTCGGCAGGAGGCCGTTCGTCGACGGCTTGGACGCCTTGGGCATCGTGGAGCGCGGCAGGGTGGCCGTCGACTCGACCATGAGGACCAAGAGGCCTAACGTGTATGCGGCCGGCGACGTCATCGGCCAATACATGCTCTTCCACGCGGCCGTGAAGGAATCTACAGTAGCGGCGTGGAACATTCTCCATGGGCATCCGGTATACGAGGTGAACTTTAACGCCATACCGATCACGCTGTTCAGCGAGCCGGAGGCGGCCATGGTGGGCCTAAACGAGGAGGCGGCCAAGGCTAGGGGGATATCCTACGCCACCGTTAGGTATCCGCTGGAAGACGACGCGCATGCACAGATATACAGAGCCAGAGAGGGATACGTCAAGTTGATAATAGAGAGAGAATCCCAGAGGATAATAGGCGGGGAGGTCGTTGGCGAGGCGGCCTCGTTGTTGATAAACGAGGTCGCGCTCGCCGTAGCGGTCAACGCGAGGGTGAAGGACTTGGCGCTGCTGGCCCACGCGCATCCGACGATCTTCGAGGCCATAGATAGAGGCGCCGTCAGGTTTAAGCTCTAGGTTTTATAATCGTAAATATTTCTCTATTTAGCTTGATGTCCTTATTGAATAACGCCTTGAATCTAGCTATGTAGGGAGCCAACTTCGCCGCTTCCTCCTCCGAGAGCTCCCTCTGCTCCACTGAGACTCCCTCCGACTCCTCGAGGAGTTGCATGTATCTATCGCCGTCTATTATGCCGTCTAGGAGGAGGGATCGGGCGTACCTCTCAGCCGATTTCCTGTCCACGCCCGTCACGTACTCCCTCGGGACCTCGCCCCTTATGTAGATCTCGCCGCCCACCAGCCCCCTCGCTATCATGCCGCCGACTTCCTCGTCGTTGGTCACGCGCAGAACTACGACCGTGCCGCCGCCCATATACTCCCCCAGATACTTGCCGGCGGAGCCCCCCACCACGAGCACGCCGCCTCTGTGCTGGATGGCGGCCCTGGTCCCTGCGTCGCCGTATATGTAGATCTCGCCGCCCCTCTTCGCCTGGCCCAAGGCGTCCCCCGCGTTGCCGTAGACGACGGCAGTCCCTCCGTTCATCGCGTCGCCGAAGTCGTCCTGCACGTCGCCGTACACGTCGAGCCGGCCTCCCGACATTACGTTGGCCGACGCGTTCCCCACGATGCCCCAGAGCCTCAGATAGCCGGAGGCCATGCCGTTGCCCAGATACCTATGGCCGTTGACGTTGACCACGTCCACCTGCCCCCGCCTCTCGAGCTCCGCCCTCACGGCCCGCGCGAGGGATATGGCGTCGTAGAGGCTTGCGTCTACAGCGCCCGGCGGCTCGGGGGGAAGCTCGGGGTATACATATCTCCTCCTGTAGTTGCCGTACACCTCGTCGCCCTCGGCTATTATGTACTCGCCGCCCCTCATGGCCCATATGTTGGCCTTGGGCGCCACCGCCCTTATGGCCGCCGCCTCGGACGCCACGAGCAGTAGAGAGCCGGATATCCCGACGTACAGAGGACGGAAATGTTGAGGATCTACGAACGCGCCGAACACAGGCCTCGGGCCTCCGACCATGAAGGCCACGGCGTAGGGCCCGTCGAGCCTGGCCCACCTGTATCTGCGGCCGTACATGAGCTCCTTCACGGCCTCCTCCACCCCTAGCTCTCCCGCCAGAAACGACAGGAGGTAGGCTATGGCTTCGCTGTCGTTCCCGGTGAACTTCACGTGCGTTCTGTACTTTATGAAGTTGACATTTGCGCCGTAGCTGCTCAGATCGCCGTTGTGGACTATGGCGACGTCGCCCGCTGCGAAGGGATGCGAGTAGTAGGGCAGCCTCCCGGGGCTGTTCGTGGGGTATCTCGTGTGGCCTAACCACGACCTGCTCGACAGGTTCTCGATGCCGTAGAGCTTGGCTATGTCCTCGGGCCAGCCGACCACCTTATAGATGTCAATCCATCTGCTATTTAGATATATATATCCATCGATATCTATATATTCACTAAGTTCTACATCATATATATCGTTAGAAATTCTTATATATTTATCGCCAATAGGTCTGCGGACAAATGCCTTTATTCTCGGCCTCTCGGAGGGCCTATATAGCGCCAGGCCTGCGCCGTGGGGCGTGCCGCGCTCTCGCATTGCGCTGAGGCCTCTCACGACTACGCCTGCCGGGATCTCGCCGCCGTCAAGCGAATAAAGGCCTAGGATCCCGCACACGGCCTATCGATATAGCCTATATAAAAAGATTAGCCCATATATATTTCGTCCTTAAGCAGGCCCGAGCTAAATGTTTTTATCCCCAGTGAACATTTGTAAAAAATGGGCCTCAAGTGGCGCGGCTACTACAAGGCGTTGGCGCTGTACTTGCTGTCGTCGGGCCCGCTGAGCGGCTACGAGATAATAAAGACCATCGAGAGCGCGTTCGGGGGGAAAATAAGGCCGTCGCCCGGCACCATATACCCCCTACTGAAATTCCTCGAGGAGGAGAAATACATCGTCTCGGAGGAGCGATGGGTCGGCAGGAAGCGCAAGAAGACCTACAGAGTAACCGAGGAGGGCCGGCGCCTGCTCGAGAACTACCTCAGAGATCCTACGTTCAACCAGCTCCTGTCGTATCTACAGAGAAAAGACTCTGAGGAGGTCGACGTCTTGTCGTCGATTGTGGACGAGGTGCGGTTCCTCTCTGAGATATTCGACGAGATCGAGAACACCGATAGGGGCAAGCTGGAGGAGCTCGGCCAAGTGCTCGCCGAATTTTCCGACAGGGTGGCCAAGCGGCTGAATAGATAAAGTTTATAAAGTCCGATATATCTGCCGTCCCATGAAAACGGCAAAGCTATTCCTGGCCGTGTTGCTGGCCTTGGCGGGCCTGGCCTACTCCCAGGTGGTCCCGGGCCATTCACAGACCCCGCAAATGCCTCAACAGCCTCCCTACATCGGCATCACCGTGTTGCAGAACCCGCCGCTGGCCTATCCCGGCGGCGTGGTGCAGCTGACCGTCATACTGACCTCGACCGCCGCCGTGGGCCCGCTGCAGGTCCAGATAACCTCGCAGAGCTTGTCGGTCCTGACGGGCGGCTCGTACAACCTGGCGGGCCTGGCCCCGGGCACCCCTGCGACCCTCACCGCCGTCGTCAAGATACCGCTCGGCGCCAGCCCGGGCAGCTACGGAGTAACGGTAGCCCTGGTGAACCCCGTCAACAATTTCCAGTTCGAGAGCACCACCTACTACGTCCGCGTCGTCCAGCTGAGCTACGGCGCGCTGGCGTACCCCCTCGTGAGGGGCGTCTTGGCCCCCGGCGAGGTTGTGAACATACCGATACTTTTCGTCAACCCCACAGTGGACGTGGTTAAGGCGAGCGCAACGCTTTCAGGAGGTCCCTTCAATAGGTTCTCCAACAGCTCTCTGACCTGCTCCGCATATGTTCCCCCAAGCTCCAACTCGACGTGCTTCATACCCGCCGTTGTGCAGAACGTCCAGCCCGGGACCTACACGGCCTACATCAACGTCACCCTGGTCGACATGGCGGACAACAACACAATCTCATTCTCCAAGAACTTCACGGTAGTGGTCGCCGAGCCTGTGAGTATAAACATAGGCCTCGCGCCGCAGGGCCCCGTGGTGCCCGGGCAGCCCACAACCCTGCTGATCTCCGCGTCTGCAGGCGGCCCCGTCGAGCCGTCGAACGTCACCATAATTCCGCTGAACACCAGCGACGTGACCTTCATAGCGCGCCCCATAAAGCTGCCGATACTCACAAGCGTGCAGATACCCGCCGAGGCCATCGTAAACAACTACGGCACGGTCACGGCGTCGTTCGAGATATGCTACTTCACCAGCATATGCACGACGAAGAACGTCACTCTGTACGTACCGTTTCCCAACATCGCGGTCAACGTGGTCCAGAACCCGCCCTGGGCCTACCCCGGCTCGCTCCTACAGTTCACAATAGCCATATCTTCGAACCAGCCGGTGGGCCCCCTGACGGTCTACGTCAACTCCGACGCGCTGGTGGTTCTGAGCGGCGCGTCCTTCAGACTGCCGGGGCTCGCCCCAGGCACACCGCTGACGCTGACCGCCCTGGCCGAAGTCCCTAGGGACGTCGGGCCCGGCGTATATCCGCTGACGGTGACGGCAGGCGGATATACGTACACCTATTACGTCGACGTGCGCAAGCCCAACTTGGGCGTCTCGATAGCGGAAAATCCCCCTGTGGCGTATCCCGGCGCTCTGGTCACGGTCAACGTGGTGATAGCCAGCGATGCGGAGCTGCGGGGCGTCTCGGTCAACATATCCAGCCCGCTGGACGTACTGGAGGGCTCCAGATACTATCTGCCCGCGTTGCCGTCGGGGAGCCCGGTCACGCTCACGGCGGTCCTCAAGGTGCCCGACGGCGCCGCTCCAGGCGACTACCCGGTCTACGTGTCGGTGGACGGCGCCAACTATATATCCTATGTACACGTGTCGTCGGCCTCCGTCGTTATCCAGAGCATAGCGGTGGAGCCGCCCACCGTCGTGGCCAACGGGCTCCTGCCCTACGTCAAGGCTGTAGTGTCCTTGCTGAACACCGGCGTAGTGCCGGCGCGCGGCGTATCGCTTTCGATATCGGGCGTGCCGGTCGTGGGCAACGCGTCGGTGACGTTGGGCGTTCTGCCGCCCGGACAGCCCGTACAGATACCGTTCTTGATCAACGCCAGCGCGCTCGGGCCAGGCCTGTGGAGCGTGACCGCGTCCGCGCGGTGGCTCGGCGGCGAGGTCTCAGCGACGGCGCCGCTCACCGTACTGCCCAAGGCGCAGCTAGAGGTGAGCTACAACGTTTCTAACGCCCAGCCTGGATCGACCGCAGTGGTGACCCTGACGATCAGAAACATGGGGCCCGTCCCGGCCAAGATGGTGACGCTCCAATGGACTCCAAACCAGGTCTTCCAGATCCACACGCCGAGCTCGTCGACGCCGACGGCCAACCTTCTGGAGTCCAACTTCAGATTTCTCGGCGATATATCTCCGGGCCAGAGCGCAACGACGACCTACCTAATAGATGTCTCCAGCAACGTGCCTGACGGAGTCTACTACGCAACCCTTGTGCTGGAGTGGAACGAGACAGGCGCCGTAACTCCAGTTATAGAGACCGTCCAGATACCCATAGCGGTGAGGTCCTCCATAAATCTGCTGGAGGTGGGGCCGCTCGCCGCCGCCTTGCTCATAGCGATAGTCGGCATCGCGGTGTACCTCAGAAGGCGGAGATCGGGGAGGGGCGTCGCCGGGCCTAGCTGAGGCCGCCGGCGACCTTTTTTAAATGGGGCTTGGATTTTGGCACGTGTTCGTGTCCATCCAACGCGCCCTGGACAAGCTCAGGGCCCTCGTGGGCTCTAGGGGCGACGTCTGCACGCCCGATTCCCTGGATCTCGAGCTGTCAAACGGGTTGTTCCTGAGCGGGTCTGTCACCGTTCTCGCGCAGGGAGGCGCCTATAGATGTCTGGACGTGGGCGGCCTTGCCGACGTCTTGAGGACCTTCGCGTATCCCCAGACTATCCAGCAGAGCGCGTTCAAGACCTTGAGGCCTCCCTACGTGGAGCTGTACGAGGACGAGCGCAGATATGTCGTGTTGGGCATATACGACGATAAGGTGTATATGTCCGAGTGGTCCGGCATCCGCCTCTGCTGCTCTTGGGTAGTCGACATAGATGTGGATAGATACAGGAGGTCCTACGAGGCGCTTGAGCGGTTCCTGTCGGGAGAGCCATGAGCGGCCTTCTGGAGAGGCTCGACGTGAGGCTCGACGAGAGGGAGCTGAGGATTCTGCTGGGGATAATCGGGAGCGAGCCCACCACAGCCTATAAGGTGGCCGTGGACAACAGGATGCATTTCTCCTATGTATACAAGAAGCTGTGGAGCTTCGAGCAGGAGGAGCTGGTGGCCTATTTCTGCGAGCCGGGGAGCGGCAGGAAGCTGTACTACGTGTTGCCCAAAGGCGTCTTGGTCTTGATGGCGTATGAGGCGTTAAGCCCCAAGATGGCGGCCGACAAGCTCCGCGACAGGTGGAACCTCAAGGACTTCTCCGACGACGAGATCTTGGAGCTCGCCCATATATTCCTCAACAACTATAGGCCGGGCACGCCCGTCAACGACTCCGTCATGTCCGCCTACGTCCTATACACCAGGTATCTCGCGGGGGAGCTAAACGCGAGGAATAGGGCCCTCCTCAACAAGTTCTTCAGGAGGGCCTTCGAGGCGTTGATAGGATTAATAGGGGAGGTGTGCCTGCAGAAATGCGGACAGGACATAGCGTCGAGGGACTACATATGACGGCGAGCTGTCCCGGGACGTACAGAGTTGCCGGCAGAGAGATAAGGCTGGACGAAGACTGCTACCTCGAGAACCCTTCGGACTGGAGTAGAGATGTGGCCGTCTGGATCGCCGAGAACGTCGAGGGGTTGAGCCTAACCGAGGAGCACTGGCGCCTAGTTGAGTACGTTCGGGCCTACTGGGAGAGACGCGGAGAGTGTCCCCCCGTGGGCAGACTGCTCAAAGACCTCGGGATAACCTTCGAGGACTTATATAGACTCTTCCCCTCGGGCCCCGCGGAGGGCCTGTGCAGAGTGGCCGGGGTCCCTAGGCCCGGGGGCTGTCCCTAGCGCGGCCTGTCTCGCGGCAACGTGGTGATGACTTAAATAGTGGCCCTTCCACCATGCCATGAGCGCCGAGGAGAGGATATTCAGGGCCTTGGCCGACCCCCAGAGGCAGGAGGCGCTCGCGACCCTCCTCGAGAACATAGATGCCGTCAAGGACCTCGTGCTCTTCCTGTCGGAGCTGAAGAGCTCGGGCGCGCTCGAGCTCCTGACGGCGGGCGTCGCCGCAGCTAGGACGCTCTCGGGCGACTTGATAGCCAGCAGGGATTTCGCCGAGAAGGCCGCCAAGCTCATGGAGCTGGCGGGGGCGGCGTCCGCGGTCGCCTCAAACACCGAGGGCATAGCCTGCATGTCCAAGGCCGTGTCGAGCGCCGACGCGTCGAAGCCCGTCGGCGTCTACGGCCTCCTCCAGGCCCTTCAGGACCCCGACGTGCAGAGAGGGCTTGGCTACATAATGTCGATTGTGAAGGCCCTCGGGGCCTGTCTGGCGTCGAAACAACAATTATAAGCAAGTGGTTGGCCTAGGGCATGTCGGAGTTTAGGGTGCCCAGCGAGGGGGAGATCTTGTGTAAAGTGCTGGAGTTGCTCGGCGACAATAGGGTCAAGGTCGTCTGCCAGGACGGAGAGGTCAGGGTGACCAGAATACCCGGGCGGTACAGAAAGAGGCTCTGGCTGAAGACCGGCGACTACGTCATAGTGGCCGTCTGGGATTTCGACCCCAAGAAGGGCGACATCGTCCATAAATACGACAAAAGAGACCTGGACGAGTTAAGGCGCAGCGGCTACGCCGAGGCGATAGACAACCTGGAGAGGCTGGGCTAGGCCTGAATCCAGCCGAGCCTGGCGGAGGCTTGAGGTCAAGCTGTACGAGGCGGGGGCTCGGGAGGCGGAGCCGCCGGTAGGGCGCCTGGCGGCCACAACGGCCGCGGCCTAGCGGCCGGACCGGGGGCTGGAGCGCCGCGGTTCTGCTCCTCAGCTGTACAGATAGGGTATGTCCAACATCACCGCGACGTCTCTATCTAGGGCCGCCACATCCTCGGGGCCTACGTCCGCCACGTCGTATTTGCCCAACGCCGAGACCAACATCTGTATCTCTACCTTAAGCGACTCCATGTAGTTCTCCACCCCCTTCTCGCCGCGGGCCAGCGCCGCTATCAGGAGGGGCCTGGCCATATATGCCCCTGAGGCCCCAAGCGCCAGGCTCTTAACCACGTGGCCGCCGTCGTAGAGCCTCCCCGCTATTAGCAACGATATCTTGTGGCCCTCCTCCCGCGCCTTCCTGATCGCCTTGAGCCCCACTAGGGTGGGGTATCCGAGATCCTTCATGGCCGCCGTGGGCGCCATGCCCGTCCCGCCCTCCTTGCCGTCTATCACCACCGCGTCGGCTCCCTCCTCCGCGGCGATCCTTATCACGTCGAGCGCGTCCCTAAACGGGCCTAGCTTTATCCAGATCCTCGCCCTGGGGTACGCCGTCCTCATGAACCTTATGGTGCCGGCTAGGATCTCGGCGGTGAAGGTGCCCGGGACCGAGTACCTAGTTATGTATTTCTCCTTCAGCTCCGCGTCGTCGAATTTGTACTTCGCCCTGAGCCTCTCCGCCTGGCTCCTCGGCACCTTTATCACGCCGCCCAGACCCGGCTTGGCCCCCTGGCCTATCTTTATCTCGAAGCCGATCCTCCCCTCCTCCAGATACTGCTCGACGTCCTTATCGCTGTAGACCCTATTCCACAGCTCGTCGTAGGCGTCCTCCACGCTCTGCTGTATGAAGACGCCGCCCTTCTTGTCTATATTAGTCAAATATGCGAGCAACCTCTCCTTGAACGAGGGGTGCCCTCTCGTGAGCCGTTCGGAGTATCCTCTAACGGTCGCCACGTTTTCGCCTATCCCGTAGACGACGCCCGACCTCGCGGCCGCCCGGGCTATCTCGAGGGCGGTCTTGCTGGCTATATGGGTGGACCCCATGGAGCCCACGACCACCGGTAGAGAGGATTGGAAGCCCCCACGACGGCGTCCGTCTTGACGTCCATAAAGCTCGGCTCCCTCAGAAGCTCGGCCGCCTTCTCGAGCCTCCTGGGCGTGAAGGCCGGCGGCATCAAGACCACAGCGTCCAAGGTCTTGAAGCGGGGGCAACCCCTCTCGTAGATGCTGGAACCCAGGACCGCGGAGCCGTACGACGCTATTAAGCCGAAGGGATATACGGCGTCCCTCCCCTTCAACGCCCTGAAGGCTATTTCACCCACGGGGTATCCCTCCAGGAACTCCCTATATCCTCTGAGCATGAACGTAAGGCCCTTCAGCAACGCCGCAATTCTGGCCGGCAACACTCGTCGACCTGCTGGGCAGTATTAATAGACCCTCGGGAAAATATATGACCATATCGGGCAAGAATATGTATATAATCAGCTCTATGCCAGGCATACAGGTAATTTCCGCCACCCTCCCGTCTATGGATCGCCATATTTACGAGGCTATGGATAGTAATACATACCTATTATGTACGGATAGCTAGATCATATGTACGCCTCTACTCGGCATTATTGGGTTTTATATTCCGCAGTATCCGGGTTATTGAAGTACGTTGTCTCGTAATGTTTTAAATGGATAGCCATGTCGTCGGCTATGCCCTACCTTCACCCTGCGGTTCTGGAGTTCGAGAAAATGGTGGCCGACAGAGAGAGCTATAGAAAACAGCTGGAGGAATGGGTGAGGTACTCCTGGCGATGGGCCGTCAGGGATAGGTACAAGACAGTCTTCAGAGTCCAGGCCTCCGCCTTGAGGGCGATAAGGGAGTTCCTCGACTCCAAGGGCTTCGTCGAGGTGCTTTCCCCCATAGTGGGGCCCGTGACCGATCCCGGCATAAGGGGGGCTAAACAAGCCACGATAGACTTCTACGGCGCCGAGTACAAGGTCATGTCGTCTGCGATACTCTACAAGCAGTACATGGCGGCGTCTCTGGGCAAGATATACTTCGTCAGCCCCAACATAAGGCTGGAGCCCAACGACAGCGTATATACGGGGAGGCATTTGGTCGAGTTCTACCAGGTCGACATAGAGATGTACAAGGCCTCGTATATGGACGCGATGGATGTAGCCGAGGATCTCATCACACATGTGGTCAAGTACATAAGGGACGTCCACGGAAGGGAGCTGGAATCGATGGGTAGGCAACTACAGGAGTTCCAGAGGCCGTTCAAGCGGTATCAACATAGGGAGGCGATAGAGTTCGTGAACAAGCTCGGCTGCAGGAACCCGCCCAAGGAGGAGCTCATGTGGGAGTGCGAAAAGGTGATGTCGGCCCACCACGACTCGCCGTTCTTCGTGTACGACTACCCGAGAGGGGCGAGGGGCTTCTACGACAGGGAGGACCCCGAGAGGCGCGGCGTCCTGAGGGACTTCGATATGCTGTACCCCGAGGGCTTCGGGGAGGCTGTGAGCGGCGCTGAGCGCGAGTACGAGCCCGAGAGGCTGGTCGCGAGGATTAGAGAGTCGGGCGAGGACCCCGCTAAGTATCAATGGTTTCTGCAGATGGCCAAGGAGCTCTATCCGCTACAGACCGCCGGATTCGGCATAGGCGTAGAGAGGCTGACTAGATATCTATGCGGGTTGAGGGCGGTCTGGGAGGCCCGTCCCTACCCCAAAGTTGCTGGCATAGTCGGCGGTCCTTAGTAAAATAATAAATTTAAAATTTTATATTTTATAGTTCTTTGGTGCTATATGAACAGTACCTGTCCTCCCTTGGCATTCTCTAGGAATGTAGTGACGCCGACGATGTCGTCCACCAGCGTGGGGTCGAAATGCTCCTTCTTCAAGCCGGCGGCCTCCGCCATCATGGAGCATACATACACCTTGGCCCCCATCTGCTTCGCTTGTTTGAGCATGTCTTTCCAGCTCGGCGCCTTCATCCTCGCCATGCCTTCCTTGAGCCTCGGGACCATGGGCTCGAACTCCTTAGGCCATATCTCCGGCGCCGGCTCCTTCAGTAGCTTGAACATGGCCCAGCCGGTGAAGAACACGTGGACCTCATACCCCAGCGCGGCCGCGGCTTGCGATATTACGCCGACCGGTATCAGCTTGTCGTCGGTTCCTGAAAACACTATCATCGACACTTTCTCGGCCATGCCGCCTTAGTCTTAGCTCTATATATGTACTATTACACGATTCCATGTAATAATTGATATAAGGACTGATGTCAAGGGGCAACCATGCCCGAGAATAGATTAAAGGTGGACGCCAGAGGGATCGCGTGCCCGGGGCCCATCACGGAGCTCGTCAAGGCGTATAGAAACGCCAAAAACGGCGACATCATAGAGGTCATGGCCACGGACCCGGGCTTCAAGCCCGACGTTGAGGCTTGGATCAAACGGACCGGCAACCAGCTGCTGGAGCTCAGAGAGGAGGGCGGGACCTACGTAGCCGTGATAAAGGTCACCGCCAAGAAATGAAGAAGCGGGTAGTCGTCATAGGCGGAGGGGCCGGCGGCGCCATACTGGCCAACAACCTCCCTCTTGAGGATTTCGAGGTTACTGTAGTCGATAGAAGCCCCTACCATTATTACTGGCCCTGGCTGCTCTATGTGGCGTTTAGGGGGTCCAGAAGGCCCATGAGGCGCGAGATAGAATCGCTCCTCAAGCCCGGCATCAACTTCATACAGTCAGGCGCCCAATCGGTGGATCTGAACAACAGGAAGGTGGTCCTCGAGGGCGGGAAGACGCTGGACTACGACTACTTGGTGATAGCCACGGGCTCGCGGCCCACGTACGGACAGATCGGCGGCCACGAGAAGGCCGTGGAGAAGTACGGCGATTACCACTCGACCGTCGAAAACGCCGAGAGGGTCTGGAAGTCCATCAACTCGCTCAAACAGGGCACGTTCGCCGTAGTGGTCGGCGGAGATCCCTACAGGTGTCCGCCTTCGCCGCTCGAGGGAGTCTTCCTGGCGGAGGAGTTCTTCAGGTCGCGGGGCCTTAGGGATAGGGTGAGGGTCGTGTTCGCTGTGCCGTACCCGCGCCCGTATCCGGCAGAGCCCATGAACGAGGTCGTCGAGCCGCTTCTAAAGGAGCGGGGCGTTGAGTACATCACGTTCTTCACGCTGGACAGAATAGAGGACGATAGAAAGGTCGCTGTGTCCATGGAGGGGGAGGAGCTCAAGTACGACGCGTTGGTCGTCATACCTCCGCACGTGGGCACCGACGTGAAGATCTCGCCCGAGGACGTGCTCACCACCGATAGGTTCATACAGGCGGATAAGTACACCAACAACATAAAGGGCTTCGACGACGCCTTCGTCATAGGCGACGCCTCGGCGGTTCCCGTCGCCAAGACTGGGGTGACCGCGCACCTGCAGGCGGAGGTGGTGGCCAAGAGGCTACAGGGAGAGGACGCCCGCAACAGCGGGCGCACAAACTGCCCGTTCGATCTGGGCTACGGCCTGGGGACCTTCGTCATAAGCGACTACAGAAACCCCGTCGTGAAGCTACCGCCGTCGCGCTTCTCGCATATGGCCAAGATGCTGTTCGCGGCGACCTACTGGGACGTGGTGAGATATCCCGAGCTCTGGAACCCGATATTCGAGGCGTATTTCGACGCGACGGAGCCCGCCAAGCTGGCGAGGATCTATGTCTGAGGCGGATCTAGCCGTCGCGGAGAGCCTCTCTAGGGCGTTGAGGCCCGAGTCGGCGCGGGCTCTGGCCAAATTCGCCGAGATTTTGGTCAAGGCAGACGAGATGGGGCTTCTGGACACGCTTAGGGATCTGTTGGACGGCGAGGTCCTCGGCGAAGGGGCCAAGAGCCTTCTGAGCACCGGCACGGTCGCGGCGCTCATCAATCTCGACAGAATCTCCGCGGTCCTGGAGGCGCTGGCCAGAAACGCCGATGCTGTGGCCAAGGCGGTCTCCCTACTGGGGGCTCTCGACAGATCCGGCCTATTGAGCTTGGCGTCAGGCCTTGCGGAGCCGGAGGCTCTGGGCGAGGCCGCACGTGCCTATATGACCGCCGGAACTTTCTATCTGTTGAACGAAGCGCCGAAGATGCTGGACGGGCTTGCGTCGATGAGGATCGCACATGCGCTGGACTCGGCGCTGGCCGAAAGCCGCAAGGCGCAGGCTCCGGGCTTCTTGGATGCCTTGAACGCCTTGATGCTTGACGAAGATGCTCGGAGGGGGCTCTACTTCTTCGTGGCTCTCCTGAAAAGTATAGGGGCCTCTCTGAGGCCTAAATAGGCACTTGGACCTCTACCTCGACCTCCGGCGGGGTCTGGCTTTTGTCGACCTTGAGGTAGACCTCCCGCGTGGGCGACCCCGGAGATGCGCCGTTGCTCAAAGCCCAGAACAATATGGCCGCGTACGCGTTGTCCACCTTGTCGGAAGAGCCGGCGAATCTGTAGACGGCCATCTTGCCGCCGTTGAGGACCTTGTCGCCGTTGGGATCCGGCGTGAAGATCTCGACCAACATATTCGCCCCCTGCTTGCCGTGAAACACCAAGACCGTGCCCGGCTTCAGGTCTTGAGCCAAGGCCGACCGGTTGGGCACCTCCTTCAGCACGCTGAAGCCTCTCACCTCGTCCACCTCCTTCACCTCGACGTTTGACATGGGGGGCGGGAGGTTAAGAGTATATAAAGGTTCCATCTACCCATGGCGCCTGCCGTGGGCGACGTCGTGTATCGATTCGAGGGCCCGCTGAGGCTCGTGGAGATATTGGACAGACCGAACAGGTTCCTCGTCAGGGTCGTCGACGGCGGGCAGGTCAGGAGCTGCCATCTGCACGACCCCGGGAGGTTGCCCGAGCTGGTGAGGCGTGGCGCCAGAGCTGTCGTGAGGCCCACGCGCGGCGTGAAGACCGACTGCTCGATCACGGCGATAGAGGCCCCCAACGGCGTCTGGGTCGTGGCCGACAGCAGAATACACAGCGACGTGGCCTCTCTATTTCTCGGCGAGGCCAGGAGGGAGGTAAAGGTGGGCGGCCGTAGGCTCGACTTCCTCTCCGGAGATACTTATATCGAGGTCAAGGGATGTACCTTGGTGGTCGACGGCGCGGCCCTGTTCCCCGACGCTCCGACCAAGAGGGGGGCCGAGCATCTGAGGCTTCTGAGGTCGCTGATGGGCGCCGGACATAGGGCCAAGGTGGTCGTGTTGGTCATGAGGCCGGACGCCGAATGTTTCGCGCCCAATTGGGCCACAGACCCATCGTTCTCCCGCGAATTCGCCCGGTTTATAAAATCGGGCGGAGATCTGGAGGTCCACAGATTCCGCTACGCCGAGGGCCGCGTGATATACGACGGCGATGTGGGCCTCTGCAGCGGCTGGGACAGGCCGCCTACGGGTTCCTGAGGTCTTTGCGGGGGAACTTTTATAACTAGAATTTCGTGGTGCCGTGGATGTTATTTACCTAGTTCTCGCGGCGCTCGGGGCTCTCGAGGTCTGGATCGCGGCGTATCTATATAGAGGCTTGAAGTCGCTACAGTCGCTGGTATACCCCATACTCGCGAACATCCTCTGGATAAGAACCCACATGTATACGCTTGTCGATAGCTTAACCGACATGTTGGTCGCGCGGGGCGTCATATCGTCCGAGGAGGTCGCCGCGTTGAAATCTCTCTCCAGGCCGAGGGCCCCTACCCCCGAGGATCTCGACAAGGTCGAGGAGCTGTTGAGCAAAAAGCCTGAGGAGCTAAGCGACAGCGATCTCGAGGAGATCAGGAGAGTGGCGCTGGCGTTGCTCACCTGGCCCTCCCAGAACGCGGCGAAGCTGGCCGTGAAGCTGTTGTTCTTCGCGTCGCAGATAGAGAAGGGGCGGAGCTCCATCAAGCTTGCCGATAAGGTCGAGGTGTCATATGTAGCGGAGACCTGCACCGTCAAGCTACAGCTACATAGAGACGGCTCTGTCGAGGTCCTGGAGGATGCCGACATAGACTGCGTGTCCGAGAAGGTCGAGGCCTTGAGGCGGTTGGCGCGCCGCGAGGGGCCGGGCGACGCGGCCGCGCTGAGCATGTACAAGCTCTGCCGCTCCCGCAATGACGCCGGATGTAGGGCCTTGATGTCGCGGCTCAGCCCGCTCGAGAGGAAGTCGCTGGATCTCCTCGTGGATGAATAGGCCCTTCCAGCCGGCGGCCGTCGACCAGGTGCTCGGGCTCCTGAGGGTTATATACTCGCTCGGAGGCAAGACGGATATCTATAGGATCGATGAGGAGGTCGAGATAGGCTTCGACGAGATAAGCCTCGCGGTGGGCGCCGCCGAGTCCCTAGGGCTCGTGGCGGTGAGGTCTGGCGACGTGGAGCTGACGGAGCTGGGCCGCAAGGCGGTTCTGGATCTCGACGATGCCAGGCAGGAAATCGCCAAGAGGCTAGCGTCGCTCACCCCCTTCGCCGACATCCTCGCGCTGCTGAGGCGGAAGGCGCCGGCGCCGTTGGGCGAGGTGACCGAGCTGCTCTGCGGGCTTGGGTACTGCGGCGACGTGGCCTGGAGGAGGATAGTGGCTTGGGCCGTTCTGTTCGGCCTGATCGAGGTGACGCCCGACGATTTGGTTCTGCCCGGCAACTCGGCGTAACGCCGACGGGCGGGGGACAGCTTTATTTATCCGTGGTATAGTTGCTCGATGTCTTTCAATTTGGTTGTGGCGACCGGCTGGAGGCAGGAGAGGATGTGCATGGAGGAGCTCTACAAGATCGGCGATATACTGGCGCGGCGGGTGATGGAGGTGTGGTTCACCGGCTTCGACGGGCTCCTCACTGCTGAGGTCGAGGGCGATCCGGCCGAGTTCACCAGGGCCCTCGCCGACTTGGTGTCGTCGGGCTACTACGTGCCTAGATTCGTCTTGAGGGCAACGCCGATAATGGTCGTCGTCAGGAGCGATCTGGACGACGTGGCTAGGGCCGCCTCGGAGCTGGCGGCTAAATATATAGGGCCAGGCGAGACGTTCAAGATAGAGCTGAAGAAGAGGGGCGTGAAGTACGACAGGCTCGCCGTCATAGACTACGTGGCTAAGGGGATAGACAGGAAGGTCGATCTGACGAAGCCGGACAAGATACTGTGGGTCGAGATGTTCCCCACGAGGACCGGCTTGTCGGTGATAACCGAGAGGGACAACTTCTCCCTCATGAGGATGAGGGTGGGGGGCCATGGAGGAGGGGACTCTATCTCTTGAGGGGCTGAGGATCCGTTATATAAGGGACGGCGGCGGGAAGCCCGTCGTCCTCCTCCACGGCTATTCCTTCAACGCCGATAATTGGTTCAGCTCCGGCGTTGCGCAGAGCCTGGCCGAGAGCTATGCCGTGTACGCCGTCGATATGCCCTACGGGGCCAAGTCCAAGAGCTCGAAGTTTAGGTCCGACGCGAGGGGCTACGCCAAGTTCTTGAGGAAGGTGCTGGACGCCCTCTCGCTCGGCGAGCCGCCCATAGTCGGCCCCTCCATGTCGGGCGAAGTGCTCATGTGGTATGTCGCGCTGGGCTACAGGACCGCCCTGGCCGTGCTAGTCGGGCCCGTGGGCCTCGACGACAGGGAGCTACAGGCCGAGCTCGCGAGGTCGGGCGCGCGGATCGCCGCCATATGGGGCGAGAAAGACGAGATATCGCCCCCCTCCGTCTACGCGCCTCTGCTGAAGAAGATGCTCCCCTCTGCGCAGGTGGCCGTATTGCCGGGGGCCGGACATCCCGCCTATCTCGACAAGCCGGGGGAGTTCCTGGAGCTGTTGAGGAGCTTCCTCGCCGAGGCCGGCTACTAGCCCTTCTGGAACACCAAGGCGTAGTTGTGGCCGAGGTCCTGGTACTCCACCTCCTTGAAGTCCCCGAAATATCTCCGAACCTCGTCGGGGCTCATCTTCAGGAAGCTCGGCGGCCCGAACGGCGAGCCCGGCTTATGCTCTATCAAGATGGCGTACCCCCCTGGCTTCAATATGCGGGCTATCTCGGCGACGGCCGCCCTCTTGTCGGCCAGATCGTGGAACACATTCGACATAACCGCCACGTCGACGACGCCGCCGGGTATCGACGTGTGCAACACGTCCTCCCTAAGTATGGACAGGTTGGGAGCGCCGATCTTCTCCACCTCCCTAAGGGCCTCCTCATCTACATCGACGCAGTAGACCCTCGAGGCCATGTCCTTCAGCGCCTCGCACAGCCTGCCGACGCCGCATCCCAGATCGGCGGCGACGCCGCCTCTAGGAGTATATTTAAGCAACAAGGCGTATTCGTCCTCGGAGATGCCGCGCCAGTGGCCGCCGTGATGGTGGTCCTCGCGGTGCGTGGGGCCCTCCGGCTCCCTCAGCTCCCCCTTGATGAGCTTCGCGAGGGCCTCCTCCACAGGTCCGTCGTAGATGTATATCTTCAGACCCCAGCTCCTCGCTATCTCGAAGCCCCTGGGCCCTATCTCGGAGACCACAAGGGCCTGGGCCCCCCTGCGGCGCGCCTCGGCCAACGCCGCGGCGCCTCTCGCCATCCTCGCATGCCGCGCGGGGTTTTCGACCCTCTCGATGAGCCTGTACCGCCCCTCCACTATCTCGTATATCGCGAGCTCCTCGCCTTCGCCAGGCCCATCGACGCGTCCGCCGGTTTCCGATATCACAATCTTCATGTAATCCGATATTGATAGCGCTATATAAGTTTTCTCAACGCCTCGGCGATCTTAACGGCCTGCCGCGACTCCTTGGGGTTGTGCGTTCTTATCGCGTCGGCGCCGTGGGCCACAGCGAGCGCCTCCGCGGCCAGCGAGCCTGGCAGGACCTCATCGGGCGTCCTCGCGCCGAGTATCCGCCTTATGAACGACTTGCGCGACACGCCGACTAGCACGGGCCTCCCCAGCTCCCCGATTTTCTCCAGGTTCTTGATCACGTAGAGGTCCCATTTCCACCAAGGCCACTGGAGGTCGCCGTGCCTATACTCGCCGGCCATCACATAGGGGGCGTCGGCAGGGGGAAGCGTCGGAAACCCTATGCCTGGATCCACGACTATCCTCTCGGGATCTACGCCGCACCTCAAGGCGATCTCCACGCTTTCCCGCAACGCCGAGATCAGCCTATCCACGGGGTCGGCTCCGGGCCTCGGCTCCCTCTCCCGGGCCATCAACACCAGCGACGCCCCGTAGTCCCTAACGACTTTGCACATCTCCGGATAGAGCTTGAGGCCCGTCACGTCGTTCACTATGGATGCGCCTGCCCTCAGCGCCTCCTCGGCCACCTTGGGCCTGTACGTATCGACGCTGATGGGAATATCGACGTGTTGGGCCAAGGCCTTAACCACGGGCACCACGCGCCTCAGCTCCTCCTCGGCCGGCACCCACGTATCCTTGTAGGGGGCCGTCGACATGCCGCCCACGTCTATCAAGTCGACAAAACCCCTCCAGCTATCCGCCAGCTCCACAGCCCTCTCAGGCACATCGGCGATAGAGCCGGCGTAGAAGGACTCAGGCGATGCGTTTATTACGCCCATGATCCTCACCGGGTGGCCGGAGCCGATCGGCAGTTTGCCCAAATAGGCCGTGGGCACGCCCGGTGGAAAGTCCGGCTTTTAAGCCATGTCGGGCGTCGCCGAGAGGCCGGCGGGCCGTCGAGGCCCCCAGGGCCTTGTCTCCTATCTATAGTTTCCATAGGGAGAAAATTTAATTGTATAGCATAGATATGCCATGCAACGTGTTGTCAAGACCAAGACTTTTGTGTTCGAGGCGCCTATAAGCGAGGAGATCGTGGCGCGGCTTTCCCAGTGGGGACGCGTGGCCTCCAGCGGAGCGCTCACCGTCTTCACGATAGATGCGGGCGAGGTCACCACCAAGGTCATCAGGGAGGATGCCCGCGGCAAGGTGAGGCGGATCTACGTCAGGCCGCCGTGCGGTTGCCTCTTGGTGCTGGACGAGGTGAGGGACTTCGAGCACGATACCCTATACTACAGGTTCGTCAGGTACGACCCCTGCGCTCAACATAAATAGCCGGTTCTCTCCGAGCTCCGTGAGGATCTACGTGGAGACCTACGGCTGTTGGCTCGCCAAGGCCGACGCCCAGATATTGTTGCAGAGGCTGGGCGGCGTCGTCGCCGAGAGCCCGCGCGACGCAGATATGGTCCTGGTCTACACATGCGCCGTTAGGGAGGACGGCGAGGTGAGGCAGCTGAGAAGGCTGGAACAGCTCTCGGCCGAGGCGAGGAGGCTGGTCGTGGCCGGCTGTCTGGCGAAGGCCAGGCCCTATACCATAAAGCGGATAGCTGGAGGGGCCGAGCTGATATATCCCGAGCAGGTCGAGGGAGGCCGCGAGCGGACCATGCACAACCTGCCCGAGCCCGACGGCGGCTTGATCTACACGGCGCCTCTACAGGTGGGGTGCCTCGGCAACTGCACGTTCTGCGTGACTAAATACACCAGAGGCGGGGCCGGCTACGTGAGGAGCGCTCCGCCCGACTTGGTCGTGGAGCGCGTGAGGAAAGCCGTCGCGAGGGGCGCCAGGGAGATCTACCTGACCGGACAAGACGTGGTAACGTACGGATTCGACGCCAGATGGCGGAGGGGCTGGAACCTCCCCGACCTCCTGGAGAGGATTCTGTCCGACGTCGAGGGCGAGTACAGGATAAGGATAGGCATGTCGGAGCCGTGGGTGTTCGGGAAGTTCGTCGACGCAATTCTGGATATAGTTAAGAGAGATGAGAGGATCTACAGGTATTTCCATCTGCCCGTCCAGTCGGGCAGCGATGCGGTGCTGCGCAGAATGGGGAGGAGATACACGGCGGATGAGTACCGAGGCCTTATCTCCAAGATCAAGAGAGAGCTAAACGACGACGTGTTTATAGCCACGGACATAATAGTCGGCTTCCCCGGCGAGACCGAGGAGGACTTCAGACACACCTTGAGGCTGATGGAGGAGCTACAGTTCGACAAGGTGCACGTGGCGCGCTACAGCAGAAGGCCCTTCACCGAGGCCTCCGTGATGCCCGGCCAGATACCCGACGCCGTGAAGAAAGAACGCAGCAAGCTCGCCTCGGAGCTCGCGCTTAGGATAGCCCACGCGAGGAACTCCAGGCTTGTGGGGAGGCGGCTGAGGGTTCTCGTCGACGAGGTCGACCACGGGCTTGTGGTGGGCAGGGCGCCCGACTATCGGCAGGTCGTGGTGGGCCGTGGCGGAGGACCCCTCGGCTCCTTCATCGAGGTGGAGGTGGGGCGCGCGGAGCCTGTATATCTCTGGGCCAAGGGAGTCTAGAGGACCGCTTGCTCCCATGGGTACTTCTTGCTCCAGCGCTCTTCTCTCAGCTTCTTCAGCTCCGCCAACATCGCGTCCAGCTCGCCTCTGTCGATTTTTCTAAATAGCGGCTCCACGTCGCCGAGCTTTACGCCGGGCGCGGGGTCCACGTCGGGCCACCTCACGGGCGGCTCTAGCCCCATCATGGACCAGAGCCTCTCTGCAGAGGACGGAATCACGGGATACAGAAGAGCCGTCAGCGCCTTCAGTGCCCTGTAGGAATTGTAGAGGACCGTCGCCGCCTCCTCGCGACTCTCTTTGACCAGCTGCCACGGGGCGCGTTGATTGAGGTACCTATTGCCCTCTCTGGCTATCTCCACGGCGTCCATCAAGGCCTCCTTCAGCTCGATCCTGTCGTAGTGGGCCTCGGCCGACTTGACGTATTTAGCTACAGCCTCGGCGAACTCGGCGTCGGGGGGAGCCGAGGGGCCGGGTCCGGGCAGAACTCCGCCGAATCTGGTCTTTATGAACGAGAGGACTCTATGGGCGAAGTTGCCCACGTCGTCGTTCAGGACCTTGTTCACCACGTCCACGGCGGTCTGCCACGTGAAGTCCACATCTCTATTCTCAGGCCTCATGTAGACCAAGACAAAGCGCCAGTAATCCACCGGCATCAGCTTAAGCGCCTCGTCTATCCAGACGCCCCACCTCCTGCTCTTGGAGAACTTATCGCCCTCGTAGTTCAGATACTCCGTCGAGGAGGTGGTGAGCCTCGTGGTGTAGCCTCCGCCGTTCGCCATGATGAGCGCCGGCAGTATTATGACGTGGAAGGGTATATTGTCCTTCCCCACGAAGAACACGGCCTTGGTGGAGGGATCCAGCCAGAACTCCCTCCACCTATCGGGCTCGCCCTTCCTCTCGAAGTGCTCCTTCACGGCTGAGATGTAGCCCAGAACCGCCTCGAACCAGACGTAGATGGTCTTGCCCTCGGCGCCGGGGAACGGGGCCGGTATCCCCCATCTGTTGTCCCTAGTTATTGCCCTGGGCCTTAAGCCCTCGCGGAGTATGCCCAGAGCCATCTCCCTCGCGTTCTGGGGCAGCTCGAAGTTCCCCTCGACGTATTTCCTCACGGCGTCCTCCAGCCGCCTCAAGTCGAGATACCAATGCTTGGTTCTGCGCCACTCGGGCCTGGCGCCGCATATGGCGCACCTAGGCTCTACGAGCAGGCGCGGCTCCAGCAGCCTTCCACACCTCTCGCATTGATCCCCCCTGGCTCTCTCGTACCCGCAGTACGGACACCTCCCTATCACGAACCTGTCGGGCAGGAATATCCTGTCGTTGGGGCAGTAGGGCAGCTCGTCCTCCTGTATAAATATATATCCATTATCGTAGATCTTTCTAAAGAACTCCTTGGTGAATTCCATATGGACGGCGCTGTGGGTATGGGTATATAGATCGAAGGAGATATTCCACCGTCTGAACAGCTCCGAGACGATCTCGTGCATCCTCAACGCGTATGTCTGCGGATCCACCCCAAGCTGTATCGCCTCGACCTCTATCGGCGTGCCGTGCATGTCCGAGCCCGACACGAAGACGACCTCATGCCCCCTCAGCCTGAGGTAGCGCGCATATACGTCGGCCGACAGCACCGAGCCTATCATGTTGCCGAGATGAGGCACAGACTGCACGTAGGGCCAAGCGCTGCCTATCACGTATTTAGCCATGGCTTTGCTATCTCCGCTCTTTTAAGGCTTTTATCGAGACGCGCAGGGAGGACAGGCTACCGGCCGAACCTCCTCTGTCTCGTCGCGTATTCCTCCAGGACAAGCCTGAGGTCCTCCCTCTCTATTTCGGGCCAGTATTTGTCGAGGAAGAACAGCTCGCTGTATGCCGTCTGGTACAACAGGAAGTTGCTCACGCGCTTCTCGCCGCCGGTTCTTATCAGCACGTCGGGCTCGGGGTGTTTTAAGTACGAGGTGTCTAGGCACTTGAAGAGGGAGCCCTCGTCGATCGTCTCCAGCCGCACCTCGCCGCCCATTATCCTCTTGATGCATCTCACTATCTCGGCCCTTCCGCCGTATCCCAACGCCAGAGTCAAGTCGTAGTCGCCATAGGACGACGTGATGTCCTCAAGCCTTTCCATCTCCTCGACGAGGTCTCTGGGCAACAGGGAGCGATCGCCGATAAATCTGACCTTAATCCTATTCTCGTGTATTATGGGATCCTCCTGAGTCCTCCTTATCTCGTTCTTAAAGATCTTGAACAAAACCTCCAGCTCCATCTTGCTCCTCTGCAGATTTTCCGTCGAGAGGGCGAAGAACGTCATATGTCGTATATCTCTATATTCGAGGACCCAGGTGGCGAACTTGCGGACCTTCTCCACGCCGCGCCTATAGGCCTCGACGAGCGAAAGCCCGTACTTCCTCGCGTATCTCCTATTGCCGTCGGGTATCACCGCTATGTGTCTAGGCAGCTCAGCAGACATGCTCCCCTATGTGCTCGTCCGACGGCTCCAACAGGGTGAGTAAGGTCGGCTTGTCGCATGTGGCCAGCAGCATGCCTTGGCTCTCATAGCCCATCAGCCTCCTCGGCTGCAGGTTGGCCACCACGACGACGTATTTCCCCACCAACGTCTCGGGCGCGTAGCGCTCGGCCAGGCCGGCCACGATCTGCCTCTTCTCCGACCCTAAATCCACCACAAGTCGTATGAGCTTCCGAGAGCCTTCGATCCTCTGCGCCTCTAGGACCTTGCCCACCTTCAACTCCACCTTCTTGAAGTCGTCGATGCCGATAAGGCTCACGAAGAGGGGTTGCAAAATATATATAAACGTTATGCACTTCAGATTTTGAAATCCCTATATGCGGGGCCTACGGCGTATATCACCACGTTCCTCAGAACCACGCCCTCTTTGACCTCGTAGTTCATCTGCACCGCGATGCCTTGAGCCACGTGGGCATATGCCGTCCTCTCGACGAAGTTGCCCACCATCCGCTCCTGCACCGGCGTCACCGTGGCGAAGTCGTCGCCGCTGGCCGCCAGGTATATATCCAGCCGTTGGAGCAAGCCGTCGGCGGATACCCTACACTCTATGAACACGGGCCCGTCGACCTTCCTCAACTCCATGGGGACCCCCATCTTCTTCAGCCTCGACAAGACCGTGGAGACCGTGGACGCCACCTGGTCGCGGCTTGGAAGCGGCAGAATCAACACGGCCGGAGGAGCCGATATCATGGAGCACCGTATCTACGCCTCTTTAACTTTATCGCCACCACCGCCGCGTAGGCCGACGCCGCCGCTACGCCGTACCCCAGGACTATCATTACGGGAATCCCGAAGAGGCTCTCGACGACAGACACGGCGATCGCGTTGGAATAGTTCCCGGCCACATACGGATTTCCTCCGTAGTACGCCTTGATCTCGTAGGAGCCTGGATTCGGCAGAGATATCTCGACGGTCTCTCTGCCGCTATTTATATATTTAGTAAAGGTATAATTATTACCATTATTTAAATTAGTTACATATATATAAATAGTACCGTTAACAATATTAGATTCAGTTAATATCGTCAAATATATATCTATGGGGGAATTGGGGACGGCGAGCTTCCGCGGTATCTCGATCGCCACCTGGGAGGGGTTCTTCAGTACGTAGACCGCCGTGGACGAGTTGCATTGGTAATATCTCGCGTCGCCTCTAAATACGGCGAATATGGTATGGAGGCCGGTGTAGTTGAAGGATAGAGGGAGCGCGAGGGATTCGCCGAGATACCTCCCGTCGAGATATATCGCCGGCACTACCGATGAATTTATCAATATCTCATATTTCCTTAAAACGTATATAGCCGATGAATTTAGAGATATATTTATAGTGCATCTAGCTTTTTCTACATATATTATTGTTGTAGATACCGCATTTGAGTAGTTCCCGGAGAAGCTCTGGAAATACGCCGTTATGTTGAAAACGCCGCTCCTGGGCGGGCGCCACGTGGTCTTGATCTGGGGCCCCTGGCCGCTGTATATAAGCGTGTTGTTCACGTAGATAGAGATCCGGCCGGGGACTTGGGGGCTTATCGAGGCGGATATGGGCACCGACGCTCCGTAGACGGCCCTCTGAGGCGCCGCCACCGACAGCACGACGCCGGCGCTCCTGACGACCAGCTGGAATGTGGCGCTCGCGGGGTACAGATCGCCGTTGCCCGGAAACGAGACGTACACGACATAGGAGCCCGCCGGCAATGCAGGAAGCCGGACTGAGGTACTGCCGAAGACCTGCACGGCGCCTGTGTAGTTGCCCACGGCTATATCTAGGACGCCCGAGATGGGCCTCCCGTAGACGTAGAGGCCCAGGGTCACGTTCGGAATCTCGCCGTAGACTGCTGCCACGTACCTAGGGACAGACAGCTCGGGGACCGACTTGGCCACCACTATGGCGGTGTTCACGCTAGCCTCCATGAAGTTCCTACTCGAAGGGATAAACGTGACCGTGGCGTTGTGCAGTCCGGCTCCCAGCGTCAGCGTATCCACGACGTCGCCGAAGCTCCTCCCGTCGACCGACACGACGATCTTGCCCGTAGGCCTCAGCGTGGACCTGGCCGACGCGTTGAAGACGAGGATCTGGCCGTACGAGGCCAGCACGATCTGGCCCAGCGGCGATCCGTTCACATATACCTTAAGGCTCACAGGCGCCGGCAACACCTTGATAAGCCTGGCCGCGCTCGACCGGGTCGTGTTGGCCGTGGCGTAGGCGACCACCGTAAAGTTGTACGTCCCGACGTCCAGCAGAGGCAGGTACAGCGAGAGAGGGGTTGTGCCGGTCGCTATAAGGGAGCCGTTTATAAATATGCCGATATTAGATTTATAATAATTATTGAATAAGTATGTATTTATTGCATATTTATTATTGGTTCCATATGTGATTGAATTGTTTAAATCTATAGTTATGTTGGGAGCCGCCGGAAGCACCTCAACTGACGCGCTAAGTAGCTGAACTCCGTCTTGACTTATCATCAACGTGTAGTTGCCGGCCGCCAGGGCGTACGGCGGCAGGGATATGCTGGACGTCACCGGAAGGCTGACTCCGCCTATGGACGCGGTGCCGGGGCTGTGGAGCGGCGGATTTAAAGAAATATTAAGCGCTTGACCATAATACACCGTATTAGTGGAAATCGCCGGAGATACTACATAGGTTAAATTTATGTAGTATGATTCATTTGTCAACAAGATATTATATAGGCCTGAGTAGGGCGGCCTATAGACGGTACCTATTGGAACATATGTGCCGTTTAGATATTCGCGTAGATTACTGCAGGTCGATGAGACATTGATAAATATAGATGTGGTAAAATTATAAGAATTGGTATATTTTATAGTACATATATTAGCTACATTTAATATGTTTTCCGTATTATTTATCAGCACAATTACCTTATCTCCGGTCGGATAGATTCCTATATTTACTATATTATTATATATTTTCTTAAATAGTATAGTTGCATTTATTATATTAATATCTGTGTTATTTATATTTATATTATTTTTAAAAACTATCGTGAGGTTGGTGTAGGTCGCCTCATTGACCACCTTCGGCGATATGGTATAGCTGGGCTGCGGCTCCGCGAGGAAAGACGGCGGAAAATCTGCGTAAATATTAATACCGAGTAGAAGGATTGTTGATATGAGCGTCAAGGCCATTACTTTCGACGTCTGGGGCACGATCTTGCCTGTGGAGCCCGCTATAAAGGTTGTCGCCGACGTGTTGACGAGGGCGCTCGGCGGCAGAGTCCCGTGGAGCTCCGTCTACTCCTTCGTCCATGAGGAGAGGCGCTCCCTGAAGCTGGCCCGTAGGGAACGGCAGGAGTTCGTCCCTCCTACCTACAACCTCTACAGAATCAAGCGGAAGCTTAAGGAGCGGGGGATAGCGGCCGATTTCGACGTCTATGAGGCGCAGAACGAGATAGATAAGGCCATCGGCAGCCTCGACGTGAGGCCTTTCCAAGACGCCCTGGACGCCCTGAAGGCCGTCAAGGACGACGGATATAAGGTGGGCGTCGTGTCCAACATACTTCTCTGGAGGTCTGGAGCCACCAGGGAGCTCCTCTCCAAGCTGGACGTAGCCGGGCTGCTGGACGCCCAAATATACGCCGACGACGTGGGGTCCGTGAAGCCGAGCCCGCGTATATTCGAGATGGCGCTCACCGTGTTGGTGGGCGACATGATGCCCGACGTATATCTACACGTCGGCGACGACTTCTATGAGGACTTCATGGGCGCGTTGATGGCCGACTACGGGTCGGTGCTGGTGGATAGGGGAGGGCTATATATAAAGAAGGAGTACCACGAGGCGGTGCCGTGCCGCGCGTACATAATCCGCGACCTCAAGATGCTCGGCGTCATAACCCATCAGATGGAGAGCTGCGAGGCCAGATAGCGGATGTAGGAGAGCAAAGCCGCAAGTCCCTGGGACTCCTCGGGCCTCAGCTTAAGGGACTCGATCTCCAGCGCCTGTCTCGAGGCCTCGAAGAGGGGATCCGCCGGTATTATGTGGGGCTCCTCGCCGAACATATCCCTCACTATGTCCGGCCAGTTCCGTCCGTACACGCCGGCCACGTCGTGGTCCTTTACGTACATATTTATAATCGGCCTCAACACTCTGCCGCCCACGATCTTCGCGACGCCGGCCGTCGATATTATTGAGGACATATCTGGAGTCACCACGGGCACGGTGAAGTCGAGAAGGCCGGCGGCGCCCCAGTCGTAGCCCGCCGGCGGCGAGTCCAATATGGCGACCAGCGGGCCCAGCATATCGCCGATCTGCCTTATCAACGCCTCCAGAAGCCTCCTGGAGACGGCGACCGGCTTGTTCATGAAGGAAAAGACCACGTTGAACTCGCCCTGCTGGACCTGCCATCTCCTTAAGTAAAGCGCCTGGAGGGGGTTCGATATCCGGCCCTCGAAATACTCCGATAGGCTCGCCATGTTCTGCAGGCCGTAGGAGCCGGCCAGCAACATGGCCGCTGTGCCGATTCCCGGCGTCGTGTCTATCAACACCACGGGATATTTGGCCTTGCCCCGCAACGCGTATGCCAGCACGACGGCTGTGTTGACCGCCAGAGTGGTCTTGCCGGTGCCGCCCTTAAGGCCCGATATAAACGCCAACGTCTTCATTCCAGCTCGGGGGGTTGCGCCGGCCGTCTCTTGAGCTCCTCGGGCGTGGGCATGGGCCGAGGCGCCGCCGCGGGCTTCTCCTCTACGGGCCGCCTCCCCTGGGGCAACAGTATGAGCACGGCCCCGATGATGTATATCGCCACGGCTATCACGTTGGATATCAACACGTGCGACGCCAAGAGCGTCAGCACGGCGACCGCGGTGAGCAATAAGCCTATGTACTGTTTCACATGTCGCTAAAAGAGGGATTAATTAAGTTCTTTCGGCTATAATGACGGTCCGCCTGACTATATCGCAGACGGCCTCTATGTCGCTCCTCGCGGCGGCCTCCCACAGCTGCGAGCCGCGCCTCAAGATGTACTTCTTGCCTATCTTCTCAAGGAGCCCTTGGGCCAGCAACGCCTCGCATACGGCGGCTACCCTCAGGGTGACCGACCGCGTGGTTCTGAACTTCTCCTCGGACCACCGCGAGACGTCGCCCACGGTGAAGCTAACTACGTTGCCCCTGGCGCCCTCCACGAGCTTAGCAAGGTATCTCCCCAAGATCTCGCAGACCTCCACGGACAAGCCCTCAATATCTAAATATATAGTTTTCTATCTGGCGGAGTAGATGAGCCTCCCCTCGTCGTCCAGACGGCGTCTTATCTTTCCCGACTTGGCCAGAAGGTCCACGGCCCTCATGATGTCGGCGGCCTTATACCCCTTCGACTTCCCCCATTCGAACAGATCCTCCTTGGACACAGCCCCTCTGTCGGCTATATAGCCATACACGGAGTCGCCTATATCCTCCGGCCGGGCCGGCGTCCCGCGCCCCTCGGCGGATTCGCCGACGCCCAGATAGTCGAGCAGGCCGCCCCCCTTCCTCTCGCCCTGCTGCCGCCGCCTAGCCATGAGATAAATCACCCATATTTATTTCAACAGAGAAGCGCCTCTCCAGCGCGCGCGATGCACATTCGGGATCCAGCTGGACGATGCCCAGAGGTTTCTGCGGCTTGGAGCAGGCCCTCAGCCACTCAGGCACGTCCTCCATATAGGCAACGCCGCCTATGACGGAGCCGTTGCCGGCGAAAGCCCTCGCGACGGGATCCCCCAGATACTCCACACGCCTGCCCTCCTTCCTGACGAGGCCCACGTCGACGGCGATGGCCAGAAGCGACTTAAAAGCCACGTTGTTTATCCAGCCGGACGGCGTGATCTCCGCCAGCCTTTTGTTCAAGGCGTCGTGGAGCTCCTCAAGCGTGGCCGTGCCCATGGCCTCGACGAGCTCGGCCAATAGCCTATATTGGACGAGGGCCGAGCTGAAGAGCGGGTGGAAGGCCGCGGGGCCTATCGACCGATATATGGAGAGCAGCTCGTAGGCCAGCTTGGTCGGCGCGACGTTTCTGTCGGACACCGCCACCAGCCCGAGCCTCTCGAGAAACCGCGTTATGTCGCCCTTACCCTTCCCGAAGTCGAGGCCATCTTCTTTCAACTCCTCAAGGGAGGCCGACCCCCTCTGGACCACCGCCTGTAGATACCTCACGAGTCTGTCCAGCCGGATAGGCGGAAAGGGTATGCTCCTCTGGACGTGGAACATCGGCCCTATATGGGCTCCCGCAATAAATGGAAAAGCATTGCGAATAATCATATCTGGATAATCCACGGCGCGTTGAACAAGTACAACGCGTAGACCTAGGTTATGCTTATTAATCGATAGTTATACAGCACTTATGGAAATTAGAAAGTTGATAAGGATAGGTGAGAGGTCGTTTGGGGTCACTCTCCCGCGAGAATGGGTTGAGTCTAACCAGCTGAAGGTAGGCTCCCCCATAAAAATACTCACCGAGGCGAATAAAATATTGATACTTCCCGCCACCGCCGAAGGCGTAGCCGTCGCCGTATCGTTGAAGGAGGAAGACGCGGAGAAGGCTCTGCGCGATGTGATAGCGTATTATATCGAGGGCGTAGACGAGATAAGCATCGAGTCCGGCAACATATCGGCCTTGGTCGGGAAGGTCGAGGGCCGGCTACCCGGCGTCGTGGCGCTCGAGTCGGGGGGCAAGCTGAAGCTGAGGATAGTGACCAAGGAGGACGTCGACATCGACGAGGTGGTTAGAAGCATGTATACAACCGTCATGGCCATGTTCCACCTATTTCTAGACTTCATCAGGGGACATGACGAGGAGGACGCCAGAGAGCTGTTTCGCATGGACGACCAGCTGGACCGCCTCTACTTCCTGTCCCTAAGGATCATAAAGAAGAACATCTACCAGAACCCGCAGGGCTTTGTGGACTACGCAATAGTGGTCAAGAACCTGGAGCACATGGGCGACGCCCTCGACAGATCGACAAACTACCTCAAACAGAACAAGGTGGGCTGCCACGAGGAGCTGGTCAGCGAGTTCGAGAACCTGCAGAGATACGCCGAGGAGGCCGCGAGGTCCTTCCTGGAGAACCGGCACGAAGGCGCCTTGAAGGTAATATTGGAGAGGGAGTCCCTTTTTAAACGGCTATTGGCGCTCTCCTCGTGCGAAGGCGTGGCGCCGATAATGCACGAGGCGATGCTGATAACGGCCCTAGCGGCGGACATAGCGGAGGCCGCCTACTCGAAGTACGTGCGGCAAAGAACATAGGGGGCGCCGGACGCATAGTCTTCTCGCCGCCCTTCACAGGCGTGATGGGGGCCATATACGCCGTGCTCGCGTTGTTGTTGATGCCGTCGTATTCAGCCGGCCTGGCGACCGTGCTACACACGATAGGGGTCGGCCTTCTGGAGTCGACGGCGGCGGCCGCGGCCTCGACCTTCCTCAGCCTTCTGCTGAGCCCCTTCCATATAGTGATATATACTGCCAGGAGGAGGGTCTACTACCCCTCGGTGGGCGTTATGTACGTTTTCGGAATCCCTATCCCGGTCCCCCAGATAGCGGTCCAGGAGCAGACGGCCAGGCTCGCCGTGAATATAGGCGGCGCGTTGATACCGCTTGCCCTATCTACCTATATCCTCACGAAGTTGCCTCCGCAGTACGCACTGGGGACCGCCCTGGCGGCTCTCGCCGCCTCCGTCGCCGTCTACTTCATGAGCAGGGTCGTCCCGGGCGTGGGGGTGGTCACCCCCGGCTTCCTGCCTCCCATAGTGGCGTTTCTGTTCGCGCTGTGGGCCGGCCGTCTGACTCCGGCGGTGGCCTATATAGTGGGCGTCTACGGCACCCTGCTGGGGGCCGACGTCTACAACATCAAGAGGATCCTCGCGCAGATGCCCCCGCTGGCATCTATCGGCGGGGCCGGCGTCTGGGACGGCATATACCTAACCGGGATCATGGCGGCTACGCTGGGCCTGTTGTTCAGATAGAGAAATACGGGCGGCGGCATACTTGGGGGGTACGCCGGGGTTTCCATCAACCGCCCGTTGATGCCAACTCCATATGCCTATATATGGCTTTCTATTGATATCAGCAAAATAGAAACATGATATATATCAAAAAATTTTGTTTTTATTTTTTAATAGGAACCTCGCCGTATCTATTTGAACATAAACGACGCCGTAATAATAATAATTTTATTTCTCTTTTTCTAAATTATTGGGCCTACGTCGGGCCTCCCCTGCCTCAAGCCCATCCCGGCGAGCCGCGAGAGATCTCCCCGCAGCAAGGCCACCAGGTTTCTCGCGTGTTTCCGCGACCTATCGACCGCGATGGATTTCAGCTCCCGCTCGTCGGCGGCCTCGTCCTCGTGCACCGTCACGTCGAGGATCAATACGTCCAGGTGTATCTGGAGCTCTATCAGACCGATGGACATGGCCAAATAGCTGAGCTTGTCCGTGAGGGACGGCCCGACCCAGCCCAACACGAGCAACGCCGTGCAGCCCTCCCGAGCGAGCTTCTTCGCCCCCCATATGGTGTTCTTGATGCCGGGCACCGTGATCCGCCTCACCTCGACGTCGGGGGCAAGGCTCTTGATCTCGTCGATGGCCTCAGACGCCATGTCGACTCTGGCGAACGTGGTGTCCACCACGCCTATGCAGTCCATGGGCTGACCACAAGCTAAATATATATCTAGCCACTAGAGGTCCATGAAGAGATTCGGCGTCTCTCTGCCGGACGAGCTCGCGCAGGAGGTCGACAAGATCTCTCAGGAGCTCGGCGTGACCCGCAGCGCGGTGATCGCGCAGGCCGTGTCGAGCTTCGTCCACACCTATTCCCAACATCTGAGGGACGGCCATAGGTGCCTCGGCGCCGTCATCTCGCTGACGGAAGGCGTGGAGGCGGCGAGCGGAATAATGGAGGAATATAAGGACCTCATAGCGAACTATTCGCACATGCATATAGGCGATAGATGCCTCTCGGTGTTCGTCGTCCACGGCGACGGGAGGCGGATCGGCGAGTTCTTGATGGGCCTCTCCGAGAGGGCCGCCAGGACGTTGTTCACGCCGCTGGAATAAATGGAGGGCTGGATACACGCCCTGCGGGACCTCCTCGTGGACAACTTGAGGCGCAGCAGGCTCCCCCTGCCGGCGGATAGATCCATCTGCAGCCGGTGGGCCTCAGGCCTGCCCGAAGGGGGGCGGCGCGTGTTGTACACCTCCTGTATGTACCAATTGGCTCCTCTGATCGCCAGGGCCGTCGACGTATTGGAGAGAGTCGGCGCGGGCTCCGGCGGCGTGAGGGCCAAGATGGCGGCTGCCGGCGCTAGGCTCTTCGGCGGGCTTCTCCTGAGGCCTTCGGACGAGGAGGCGGGGCGGGCCGACGGCATCCTGCGGAACATCGCCGCCATGTTGGGCAGGGCGGGGATCCAATTCGGCGTATTGAGGGACGAGCCGTATTCGGGCGCCCTGCTCTACGAGCTGGGGTTCGAGGAGGACTTCGCGTCCTACGCAAGGGAGGTATATAGATACTTCAAGGAGCGGGGGGTCGAGGAGGTGATAACCGTGGATCCCCACACCCACTACGTCTTGGAGAGGGCCTACCCCAAGTACGTGGACGGCTTCGACCTCAAGGTGGTGAGCTACATGGATCTCGTGAGGCCGTCCAGGGCCTCGGTCGCCAAGGCGGTCGTGCACGACTCCTGCCTCTACGCCCGATACCTGGATAGATACGACGTATATAGGCGGTTGCTCGACTCCGCGGGGGTGGCCCGCGTCGAGGATCCCTACGTGACGGGCAAGGCGTATTCGGGATGCTGCGGAGGGCCCATAGAGTCCGTCAGGCCCGACGTGGCCGGCGAGGTCGCCAAGATTAGGGCCAGGCAGCTCTCCAGGCTTTCCGACGTGGTGGTCACCGTCTGCCCCATCTGCCGCGTCAACCTATCCCGGGCGGCGCCGACCCTCAAGGTATTAGACCTAGCCGAGGTCATATCGTGATAGCCGAGATAGATAGGTGCGCTCGGTGCGGCTTCTGCGAGGCCGTATGTCCGACGTACAACGCCGTGAGGATGAGGCACATGGGCCCGCGGGGGAGGCTCCAGATGGCGCGCATAGCGTTCGACGGAGGGGCTCCGTCGAGATACGTCGTCGAGAGCCTGGCCACGTGCCTGAGGTGCAGGGCGTGCGAGTTGGTGTGCCCCGCCTCGATTAGGATAGTCGACGTGATCGTCGAGGCCAGGAGGAGGCTCTATGCGCGTGCCTAGGGCGTTCGTCGAGGAGGCCAGGGGCAGGTGCAACCCCGACGAGGAGTGCGCCGCCTTGCTGTTCGGCGCCGGCGACGCGGCGAGGAGATGGGCTTGGATGGAAAACGCGGCGAGGAGCCCCGTCGAGTTTCGCCTCGACCCGGAGCGCGTCTATAGGGCTATCGCCGACGCGGAGCAGCTCGGCCTGGAGCTGGTCGCAATATTTCACACGCATCCCGGCGCGCCGGTGCCCAGCCCCCTCGACTTGAGGCATATGGCCATGTGGCCCGTGGTGTGGATCATAGGCGATGTCCGCACCATGGAGCTCAGGGCCTGGCGCCTAGAGCGCGGCGTTCTGCGGGAAGTCGATATATACATCTCCTAGAATTACCTCGTGCTGATACTGACCTCGCCGGTGAACATAAGGTACTTCTCGGACGTGGAGCTGGAGACGTACGAGAGGTTCGCCGCCCTGCTGATATGCGGATCCAGGAGGGTGTTCGTGGTGCCCAAGCTGGAGGAGGGGAGGGTGCCCGGACCCGCGTATGTATACTCCGACGGCGAGGACCCCGCCGAGGCCCTGAGGAGGGCCGCGCAGGAGTGCGGAGGCGGCGAGGTCGAGGTGGACGGACGCACCACCTTAAGGGCTTGGGAGGTCGTGAGGCGGGCCTTAGGCGGGATCTCCACGTACAAGATAGCCGACGAGTACATAGACGGGCTCAGGGCCGTGAAGCGGTCGGACGAGGTGGATAGGATAGCCAAAGCCGCCCAGGCGATAAGGGAGGTCATCGCTGAGGCCTACGCCGAGCTCTCCCCCGGAGTCCCTGAGAGGAAGGCGGCTGCCGACATCTATCTGAGGCTCGTCGAGAGGGGGCTGAGGCCCGGCCCCATATTGGTCCAGTTCGGCGAAAACACGGCGCTTCCCCACCAGGGCCCCACCGGGAGGAGGCTGAGGGAGGGCGACGTGGTCGTGATCGACGTGACGGCGGCCTACGAGGGATATTACGCCGACATAACGCGGACGTTCGCGTTTAGAGGCGGGCCGCCGGGCTTTAGGGAGATATACACGGCCGTCTCGGAGGCCCAGGCGGCGGCGATAGCGGCGGCTAGGCCGGGCGTCCAGGCCGGCGACGTGGACAGGGCTGCGAGATCGGCCTTGATGCCGAGAGGGCTCGAGCGGTATTTCATCCACAGGACGGGGCACGGCCTGGGCCTCGAGTTCCACGAGGCTCCCAACATAGCCCCCGGCGAGAGGTACGTCCTGAGGAGCGGCAACGTCTTCACGGTGGAGCCCGGCGTGTACATACAGGGCCGCTTCGGTGTAAGGATCGAGGACGACGTGGCGCTCGACGGGGATGGGGCCCGCGTCCTCTAGCACTCTCCCTTGAGCCCCTTGGGCGGGGTCACGCCCCTCTGGCCCAGGTACGTGCCGAGGTATTTAGCCGCGCCCTCTGCTCTGACCAGGATCAGG